>ERZ1026864.152-NODE-152-length-50488-cov-27.980231_pt1 | contig 50488 bp, 88 predicted proteins | sample MGYA00380162_ERZ1026864 | MGnify/ENA primary metagenome ERZ1026864 (study PRJEB33269, sample SAMEA4719798) | human gut metagenome | biome: human-associated habitat; feature: organic feature; material: feces | place: Cameroon | collected 2013-10 ... | reverse complement strand
CTAATTCTTCCATCAACCGCTTGTTTTCGCGGTATGCGTTCACTTTTTCTTCAAACGTCGTCATTTTTATGCCCCTCTCTTGTTACGGGTGTAGAAATCGGGCAGCGTGTCAAGCGAAATGCTGTTTTTATCGTGCCAACGGTCATTAATCCATGCCCACGCGTCTGCTTTGGTGCTGTACAGGTTGCGCCCGCTGTACATCGTACCATTGTAATATACAGTGTCGTCACCCATTTTATAGGCCTTGTTGGTGGGCACGGCTACAACGTCCCACTGTGCAGCGCCGTTAATACTCCACCCCCGGCATACCGGGATATATACCATACTATCCATTATTTGACCCTCCCTTATTAACTGTTTAAAATAGCGATCATAACAAGCGCGCCGGAGATCACGCCGCCCACGTACCAGAGGGCTGCCCACTGGGTAAAGTCAAGAGTAATCATACTTTGCACCCCCTATCACATAACCTGAAACAGCGCAGAGGTGCGAGCGGTGACGGCATACAGTTTGCCGGTGGTGTTGCCCTTTACCAGAACGCCCGTAACCCCGTAAATACCGGTGCTGTATGCGATGGTCTCAAATCCGCATTCTGCAACGCGGATAGCGTCAATCTCTGCGAAACGCTTTTTGGTCAAGTCCTCTGCTGCGTTGGTGGTAACATAGCTACGGATGTCTTTTAATGTGGTTTTCATGGTTTTTGTCCTCCTGTTTTGTGGTGGTGTAACACGTTCTTGTGTTGTCTATATAGTAACACATTCTTGTGTTAGTGTCAATGATTTTGCACACATTCTTGTGTTGAAAATCGTTCATGTTTGAGTGTGTACAAATCTGCACAGTTTCGGACATACACCACGCCCTCCAGCACACACCGCCGTTACGATCTACCCGGCGCGGCTCGTCTGGTATCGAGTGCAGACCGGTGCGTGTCGTGGTTTGCCTTGCTGCCTGTGCTGTGCGGTCTGTCTGGGTGCGCTGGGGGCTGGGGTCTCCACCGGAGGGGTATACAGGGAGCGCCGGGGGCGGGGCGGGTCATGCCCGCGATAAAATTTTTCAAAGAAAAAGGCGGTTTTCGGGGTTCTTGTTGCTAACACCCACCCCACTTTCACAAATCAGAATCCATCCGATTGTGCAAGTCTCCAAATTTTCCGAAAAATACAAAAAGACCCCTCTCGGAGCGTAGATTGTGCTATAATCAGCTAAAGGCTATACGCCAAAGAAAGGAAGAATCAAAAATGAGAAAGAGGATCATTGCGGCGGCTCTGATAGCGGTCGTAGTTTTAATGTCGCCTTTATGTGCGATAGCTGTCGAAAAGCCGGATGAGATTGCATCCCCTGCTCAACTAGAAGAAACTAACGAAGAAGGAACTGTTAAAATCAAGGAATCTCATAGTCACCTTGAGAAAAGATATGAATACGGAAAGACTAGATACTATGTCTACTACGCTGTACTGGTTGAGAATACGTACCCCGATTACGCCGTTGATTTTGTATCTCTAAAGGCCTCTGTTTTTGGTTCTGATGGTTCAGTATTAAAAACCGATGAACAAACCCTTGACTGGATTGCAGAGGGAGACTCTTATTGGTACGCTGGATATGTGTCGTTTGATTCTGAAGGCATTGCTCCGGCCAGAATGGAATACACCATTAGTGCAGATGAGTGGAATTTCCATAAAGCGAGCGCATCCAATCAGGTTATTCGTGCTGGTGAGCTTTCCGTTACCAATGTTTCTAAACGTGGCTCTGGGTACGATCTGCGTTACACAGGTCAAATTACAAACAATAGCCAGTTCACGAGCAACTGGATAAAAGTTATCGTCATTTATAAAATGAAAGACACCGAAGGAAACGAAGTTCCTGTGGGTGGCGATTACACATACATAACCGATGCACTTCCGTCTGGGCAAACGACAACATTTGAACTTTACCCATCGTCCGGTTTTGTTGGATATAGTTCCTACGAAGTCATTGCTTTGCAGGATTGACCTATAACACAAAAAGCCAGCGGCTAGATGTTCTCTAACCACTGGCTTTTCTTATAGGCTGTTTACTTTTTCAATGCACTGGTCACGTTCGGCATCGGCATCCAATAGTTAATGTCATGCATGACAATCTTGCCGTTGTCGCACAGGTACGGTCTCAAATCGCCGTATTCGTCTGCTTCGTAGGAGAGATAGCCACACGCAACCTCTTTGCCATTGCAAGCGATCACTCGCCCATTGTAGGTTTCTCCAACATCAGGCGTTCTCCAAAGCCACTCCATGTTTTCCAGAGTGTCGCTGATGTATTCTTCAAGGTTTTCGTACTTATCGCCGTTAATCATATTCGTTCTCCTTTCACACAGGCATCTGAGTCTGACCGTTTGTGACCTGAACTAGCATAACAGAGTTCGCACACGGTCTCCACTTCTTGATGTACTCGACAGCTTCATCAAACCGCTTCTTCGGCACGTTGTTTCTGCTGTTCACGTTGAACCAGTCCTGAATGTCCCGGTTGCATTCCATGAACAATTTCTGAGAAACGCTACGGCTCTTGTAGGCCGGGCTGTCCATGCCGCCAAGAGCGTTGATGACCACCGTGTTCACGACACGTTTCAACACACGCTGCTGGTTGTAGTCGATGGTCATGGTGTTCTCAAGAGCGGAAATGCGCTGCTCCTGCTTCATGGTGCGCTGGTCAATCACAAGGATTGCTTGCAGTTCTTTAGAAAGCCCTGCGAACTGGTTGACAGACACGTTCTTCTCAAGGTCGATCAGCTTTTGTCGAATCTCCATGCCCTCCGGTGTCCGCTGAATCATTGCAATGTGCTTTGCCATGTCAAGGCTGAGAATGTGCTCAATGGAGCGCCCGCCGTTTACTAGATTTTTAGTAAACGATGAATAGTCGATGTTTTCTTTGAACCCATAAGCGGACATATTTGCAAACCAGTCATTATAACGAGACTTGATTTTGAGCCGCTCGTGCAGCTCCCGACCCAGCACAACCTTTTCGCCGGTGTCGGTGTCGTACACGGGGATAACATCTTCAGAGAAGATTCGGATGGTTTCGAGATTATTATTCATAGAAATTTGACCTTTCTATCTTGCGAGAGTAGGCCATCTCTGGTATAATAACCCAAAGAGGGTCTATGCTCTCTGAGTGTTTCATAAGACGTTCGCTGCTGTCGCCAAACTTTAGCGAGCGTCTTATTCTTTTTCATCGGTCTCCGGGATAGGATGCACCTCAAAGAACGTGTCACGGATGGCTGCGGCCTGTGCGACCTTGTGTTCGGTGCAATAGGCTTTCAGCCACTGGAACTGCCGCTCGGTCAGCGCAACAGTGAACGTGTGATTGTGACGTTCGAGATAAGGACTGTACATAAACTCACCTCCCTTCATGTGGGGGCAACCAGTATACGCAATATGTTGTGACTTGTCAATTACGCAAACGCTTAATGTAGTACTGGTATCTGTACAAAATCTAAAAGTTTGTAGATTTGCACAAAACTTAGCCCTTATTATTGGCTGCTCCCGCTTCGTACCCTGCCCGGTAGTTCAGTTCGGACAGTTTACCCAGCGCTTCTGCGTACTCCCTGTCCTCGCTGGTCGGCTCTTTGCCATGGGCAATGGTTTTCAGAAATTCTTCGGTTGTCGTAGGAAAATTCATGTTTTTTGCTCCTTTCTATTGCAGAAGCTGTCTGCTTCTGCTATAATAATTGACAGAAACCGAGACTGCGCCCTTGGTTGCGCAGCTTCTGTTTTGTGGTGGAATAGGTCGTCAGTACTACTTTGGTCGGTGGGGCTGACGGCCTATTTTTTATGCCACAAAGGATAAATCTACCGTTGTTGGCTGATTCATCGTGTGTTCTGCTGTCTTAGATTATAGACGCTTGGTATATAGTTGTCAACAGCCCAATTTGTATAATTCAGTCACACATCTGTGACATTTTACGCATTCTAACGTAAATTTACGTTATTTGATAGTACTTCCGTAAACGGATTAGTTTACCCTAGTGATAGTAACTCAAAAGATATTTTTCGATAATTCGTAAGGCTACTATTCAAGTATACAGTTTGTAAAGCAACGAAAAAGTTTACAGCCGTTTTACCACCCTATTGATAGTAAAAAATTTGCAAAAAACACAAGAAGATGTTGACAGTGACACGAGAATGTGTTATCATTGGGTCAAAAGAGAGGTTCGATAAAAATGGCAGAGAAGAAAAAAGGCGGCGCAACCAAAAATAAAGTCAATTCCGGGGACATTCTTCGTTCCGTTATGAAAATCAGAGGATATACTTCTGCATCTCTTGCAAGGCAAATGGGATATGAAGTTTCTTCTTATGTGACAAACCGCGTTAATGCGGATGATTTAAAGTTGTCCACAATGGCAATGCTCTTGGAAGAAATGAAATACCGAATCGTGATTCAGCCTATTGGTGCTGATGTTGCATCGGATGAATTTGCTCTTAAAGTTCTTGAAAGAGACGGTGAACCTGAATGATTTACGGTTACGCTCGTGTCAGTTCCGCTGGTCAGGCGATTGACGGCAACAGCCTTGAAGCCCAGTCGGAACTTTTGAAAGCTAACGGCGCACAGAAAATCTTTTCGGATGTTTACACCGGAACGAAGCTGCATCGCCCGGAACTTGATAAGCTGATGGATGAAATCCAGCCGGGAGATACGCTGATCGTGGCGAAGCTTGACCGTATTGCCCGTTCCGTGAAGGGCGGCATTGAAATTATTGACAGCTTGCTTGCAAAAGACGTGTCCGTGAATATTCTGAATATGGGTCTGATGAACAACACATCGACCGGAAAACTGATTCGTAATGTTATGCTTGCCTTTGCAGAGTTTGAGCGTGACATGATTGTTGAGCGTACAAAAGAGGGTAAGAATATTGCCAGCCAGCGCCCTGATTACAAGGAAGGCCGCAAGCCCACCGAGTATGACCGCAACCTCTTTGATGTTCTCCATGAGCAGGTGGAGAAGCGCGTTCTCACGGTCACGGACGCTGCAAAGCAGCTTGGCGTGACCCGCCAGACATGGTATCGGATTGCCGAACAGAGAAAGGCTGGATAATATGCAAGGAGAAGAACTGATTGTTAAGAACGGAAGCATCACGCTACGGTCTATGCTTGACTTTGGAGGATTCCTTGAAATCAAGAGGTTTTTGGAAGCCTGTCATTCGGAAAACTGCACCGTGACCTTTGCAAACGAGGAAATGGTTATTTTTCCGAATGAATACGATGCTGCTAAAGATGCTCTCGTCTTTATTTACGGTACACTGGCAGAAAGACACAGTATTATCGAAAAGTATCTCCGCTATAAGCTGATGCTAGGAGATGAACAACCAAAACCTACTTTACATAGTCAGAGAAAGGAATAAAGCATGAAACCCGTAAAATTGTCAGAGCAGAGTTTGAAGCTCATTGAAACGTTGTGCGATTATACCGACAAGCCCGATATTCTCAATGCCATCGCAGACGCCTTGTACTACGATGCGGACGAGCTGAAACGCAGGCTCAACCAGCTTGCAGAAGAAGTCAAATAAACTGAACACTCCATTTATTAAGATGGGTTTTAGCAAATGATTTTCTGAAGTGAAATTATAAAACCGAATATTTGATTTTTGTGCAGTTGTAGGCACTCTTTACATTTTCAGGTAGGGGGTGCCTATTTTTTTATGCAGCCAAAGCAGTGTATCGCCATCATTGACAGCATCAAAGCGTATGCAAAGCAGAATCCGACCGAAGCACAGGTCTACGAGGACTGGTTTCAGGCGGTCGTGAACCTGAGAGACGCTTTGCCGCAGGACAAGCGGTTTGATGCCTACAAATACTCTGGTGAGCTGCGCTCTGTCTGCGCAGCCATGATGGGTAAGATGAAAACAGGCGAAGACGTGGCGAAGGTCTATGACATTATCAGCCGGACGTACCTGTTTGAAGCAAAAGATGTGTTCGACAGCTATTGCATCTACCTTGAATGGAACCGTGCGCCGGAGAAGAAGTTCTATCAGCCAAGAAGAAAGGTGCTTTTGACGCTGGTTCGTGACCTAGAGGACTTGTTTTTCCACCGTGTAGAATTTCTGGGAGTAAGTCAACCTCCGAGAACTGGAAAAAGTACGCTCTGTATATTTTTCATCACATGGCTGATGGGCAACCGCCCTGACGTTGCATCAGTTATGAGTGGACATTCTGACAAACTGACCAATGGCTTTTACGGCGAAGTACTGTCCATCATCACCGACCCTGTGACCTACAACTGGGGCAAAATCTTCCCTGACGTTCAGCTTGTGGACAAGAGCGCAAAGGACGAAAGCGTTGACCTAAACCGAAAGAAACGCTTCCCTACCCTGACTTGTCGTTCCATCGGCGGTACGCTGACTGGCGCTGTTGAAATCGGCGAAGGCGGCGTTCTGTACAGTGATGACTTGATCGAGGACTTGGAGGAAAGTCTGAACGTTGAGCGTCTAAACAACAAGTACGATGCCTATTTGAACCAGTTGAAAGACCGTAAGAAGCAAGGCGCATTGGAACTGATGGTCGGTACACGCTGGAACGTGCTTGACCCTCTGGGGCGTATCCAGAACCAATATGCAGACAATCCGAAGTATAGATTCCGGGTCATCCCTGCGGTGGACGAGAACGGGCACAGCAACTTCAATTATGACTACGGTGTAGGCTTTGACGATGCCTACTATGCCGACATGAAAGCCAGCATTGACGATGCAACATGGTGGGCAAAGTACATGGGCAAGCCCTATGTGCGTGAAGGTCTGCTGTTCCCTGCTGATGAACTTCGGTATTTCAACGGCGTTCTGCCTGATGGTGAGCCTGATCGGAAGCTGATGGTCATGGATATTGCATGGGGCGGCGGTGACTTCACGGCCTGTCCTATCGCCTATGTGTACGGCGATGCCGTGTTCATTCCAGACCTTGTGTTCAACAACGGCGATAAGACCGTGACCAGACCAGAAGTTGTCGGCAAAATCATTCAGCACAAAATTAACGTGGTGCGTGGCGAAGCCAACAACGGCGGTGACGAATACTGTGACGTGGTGGACAGCCAGCTTCGGCAGCAGGACTACCACTGCTCTGTCCGCAGCCAACGTGCGCCCAGTGGGCAAAGCAAGCTGTCCAGAATCATCCAGTATGCGCCGGACATCAAACGGTTCTATTTCCTTGACGAAAAACACCAGTCGAAAGAGTACAAGGCGTTCATGGAACAGGTGACGATGTTCACGCAGCTTGGCAAAGTTCCGCACGATGACGCACCTGACAGTCTGGCGCAGCTTGCCGATGAACTGTACAACGGAATCAGTAAAATTGAGCCTGTCAAGAGGCCATTTTGATTAAAAACACAATATATTGTGTTCGCTGGGTCTATTTATTTGATTTCACCACTTGACAAGGCTTATAATGTACACAGGAAGTTTTGCAGCTTCCCTTAAAGGAATAGCTTGCACGCGGGGTTTTGTCATTTTACCCGCGTGCGTGTCAACAAGCATATTCCTCCTTTCACCGGTGAAGGTTTGTCGCTCTTTCCCTTCACCGGGCTTTATATGTTGCGTTTCCGATTGATTGGGGAATGCCAGCCTGTCTCCCCCACGGCTGGCAAGCAACGGTTCGATTCCGTTACGCAGCACAACCAACTGCATGGATTTATTCTCCAAAACCTCCACCGCTATTCCCGGCTCTCGATGTGATGTTTAGGCATGACATTGCAAAGAGCAGCGGTTAACCAATCAAGCCGGGTTTTTATGCTACATTAGCTTAGTATGGCTAGAGCACCCGGCTCATAACCGGACATACATTGGTTCAAATCCATTATGCAGCACCAAAATTGCAGCTTACCCGTTTTACGTTTGTCTGACAGCTGAATGTAAAGGCTGCAATGGTTTTCTTCGGGCGAAGAATAGCACGGCTGGAAGTGCGAACAGTTTCCCAGTAGCTTCTGACAGGTCTGTGCTCAACAGCCTGTTTCCAGAAATCCAACGAAAGGAGCGTTTATGCTAGTTAGAATCTGTTGCCCTTGTATCAGGAAGAATCCTATTTATAAGAACGTCCGCTGCAACCGTTATCTTGGCGAAGTTGATGGACGATATCATTTCAAGTGCGACAGATGCAAGGGGGTTATTGAAGGGGATACAAAAGAAGGGTGGGTTAAAATAATTCATTCTCCTGAAAGGTAAAAAGGACAACGTTATGTGTGTGTTAGAAGAAAATATAACTGCTCTTTTTGAAAGCGGCAAGATTAATTCTCTTGATTTAGAAAACGCAAAAAAGTTTTGTAATAGTTCAAAAATTGGAGAATATAAATGTTGCGTAAAAACTCGATATGGGTTTTGCTGCGATTTGTGTCTTGAAGATGAATTATTGAGTTTAAAATCGAAGGGAGTTAATACAATAAATTCTTGTTGTGGACACGGGGATTTGGCTCTTGCATCAATTTTAACCTCTGGTGAAAACAGTAAAAATAAAATGCTTTCTTTGGGATATATTCATGTAAAAGATATATCTGAAAGAATTTCTCAGTGGAAGCCTAAATCGATTTTCGTGTATCAAAAATAAGTTTAAGGCGCACTTTTGGCGCAGTGAGATAGACCTTAACAGGTTTGTCTTGCTGCGCTTTTTATTTTGCCGGAAAGGAGGAACACATGGCTGAGTATCAGATAGTCGTTGACGGCTTTTTGAATAATCCGCTGACCGGACGTAGACCGATTGAAACGCCGGAGACGGAAATCAATCTGGCAAACGTTCTGAAAGTGGTCATGGGCAAGGCAGAGCCTATTCATCTGCTGAACAAGAATGAGATTCGCTTTCTGCACAACTACTACTTGGGTAGCCAGCCTGTCCTCCACCGCACGAAGGAGTACCACGCTGAAATCACCAACCGCATTGTAGAGAACCATGCCAATGAGTGCGTGGGCTTCTACACCGGCTACATGAGCGGCACTCCTTGCTCTTATGTGCGGTCTGAAACGGCAACAGGTGACGGTGAGGAAATTGCCCGCCTGTCAAACGCCTTGCAGTATGAGGGCAAGGATGCTCTTGATCGGCGACTCTGGCAGTGGATGTTGGAGTGCGGACAGGGATACCGCATTGTTCTTCCTGATAAGGGGTACAACGGCAACTACCCGGACGAAACGCCCCTGCTGGTGGACGTTCCCGACCCGGATATGGCGTATGTGATTTACAACTCCGGCATCGGGCACAAGCCTATAGCCAATGTGCTGCACATCCCACGCAATTATCAGAATGACCTGAACGACCTGATTTGCGTGTATACGCCAAACCAGTACTTTGAAATCGACAACGGCAAAGTCACAAAGTCAGAGAGCCATTCTCTCGGAATGCTGCCGATGGTCGAATACAAGCTGAACCCGGAGCGCATGGGTCTGTTTGAACCGGCTATCCCTGTGCTGGATGCCATCAACGACCTTGAAAGCAACCGTTTGGACGGCGTGGCGCAGTTCATTCAGTCCATTATGGTGTTTACCAACTGCCTTGTGGACGAGGATGCGCTGAACAAGGTCAAAGAACTTGGCGCAATGTGTCTGAAATCCACTTCTGGTCTGCCCGCTTCTGTTTCTCAGATTGCAAACGAGCTTGACCAGCAGCAGAGCCAGACCCTGCTTGATTCCATGTTGAACGTGTACCGTAGCCTGACTGCCATGCCCAGTGCTACTGGCAGCGAGAACGCAACGTCCGACAACGTGGGCGCAGTCATTGTCCGAAACGGCTGGAATCACACCGAAGCAAGGGCGCAGCAGTACGAGAATATGTTCAAGTTCGCTGAACGTCAGAGCCTGTCTGTGATGCTAAAAATCCTGCGTGATACGGCTGGTTCTAAGCTGATGGCAAGTGACATCAACATCAAACTGCCACGCCGTCAGTACGATAACCAGCAGAGTAAGGTTCAGATTTTCGCGCAGATGATTCAACAGCCGATTGACCCGCAGTTGGCGTTCACTACGCCCGGTCTGTTCCCTGACCCACAGGCTGCTTATGAAATGAGCAAGCCGTTCCTGATTGCTGCTGGAAAGCTGGGCGAAGATGGAAAGGCACCGAAGCCGCAGAAACAGCCTGTAGACCATATTGCTGACGCTAACAAAATAGTCAGCGAACAGGCTAATGCAAAGGAAGGAGAGCAAAAATGAGGAAGCTGTTTATTTCCTGCCCGATGAAGAATCGGTCGGAAGAAAATATTCGGATGACGTTTGATCGTCTTCACAAGATTGCCGAAGCAGTATTCGGCGAAAGCCTTGAGATTATTCCAACCTATATCGAAGATAACCCGCCTAAGTGCAAAACTGAAGGGCTTTGGTATCTTGGCAAGAGCATCGAGCTCCTTTCGCAGGCTGATTATTTCATCGGTATTTGCGGTGATAACGCCTTTCAGTATAACGGCTGTACTGTAGAAATTGATGCTGCAAAGTTGTATGGCGTCCCGGTCTATCTTGTTCCGACCGTTTTCTCCGCTCCTGATGTTGCGAAAGCAGAACTGGTTTACAACGGTGCAGGGGAACTAATCGACTAAAAATCAATCCGCATTAGCGGGCTGATATATTCCGGCAGGGAAGCCGGGATACAAATTTCGCAGCGTTGCAGGGAAGCAACGGTAAAAAAACGCAGGAGGAAATTAACGATATGAAACTCAATGTGTTGCTTGGTGATGCCTACAAAGAGGGTATGACCGCCGATGAAATCATTTCTGCGCTTGAAAAGGTTGCAGACCCTAGCGCAGAGGTCGAGAAGCTGCGTAACGCCGTGACGAAAGCCAACGGCGAAGCTGCTGAGTACAAGAAGCAGCTCAAGGCAAAGCGTACCGATGACGAGAATGCCGCGCAGGAACAGGCTGACAAGCTAGCAAAGATGCAGAAGCAGATCGAAGCCCTGACTGCCGACAAGGAGAACCTCGTCAAGGAAAAGACCCTTGCATCTTACCGTGAGAAGTTCGTTGCGCAGGGTTATGACGCTGAACTGGCTGGAAAGGCTGCATCCGCACTGGCTGACGGCGACATGGACAAGGTGTTTAAGTTCCAGTCGGAGTTTATGACCGCTCACGACACCGCATACAAGGCTTCTCTGCTGAAGGATATGCCCACACCTCCGGGTGCGGATGGCAAGGGCGGTTCTGACAGCGAAGGTGTGGCGTTTGCTAAGAACCTTGCCGCAAGCAAGAATGCCGCAAATAAGGCATCGAGTGACGCAATGAACGCTTTCCATTAAGGAGGAAAACATGAAGTATACCACTACTCCGGTATCGGCTCCTGAAAGCACTATTCTGGCTGCTGATACCTACGTTGCCATTCCCTTTACTGTGACCGAAACCGATGTTGTAAAGGCTGGCTATCCCATGGCAAAGACCGGAAAAAAGGCTACCGCTACTACTGGGACTTCCGACGCAGCAGTTACCGATGCGATTGGTATTCTGTTGCATACCGTTGATCCATCCGTCAATCCCAATGGCGCACTGCTGATTCAGGGCGTTGTTGACCAGAAAAAGGCAAAGGCAAGTTCTGGCTTTGCCTTTACTGCTGATGACGTTGCCGCTCTGCACAAGGCTGTTCCCGCAGTCTTTTTCCGTGACAACATCGGCACCAATCTTTAACGGAGGTAAAACGTATGGATTTTCAGAAATATTTCACTTCCGATGCGATTGCTGAGTATTGGACGAATGACGTTACCAACGCTCAGGCGTTCGGCTCTGATGCTCTGTTCCCTCCGCGCAAGAAAGCCGGTCTGGAACTGAAGTGGATTCGTGGCCACAAGGGCGTTGGCATTTCTCTGATGCCCAGTGCATTTGACACGAAGGCGACCTTCCGCGAGCGCAAGGGCTTTAAGATGTCTGAAACCGAGATGCCGTTCTTCCGTGAGGGCTTCCACATCGACGAGAAAGACCGCCAGATGTTGATGGAGATTCAGAACAGCAACAGCACTTTTGCAGAGGAAATCATCAGCCGAATTTTCGATGATGCCGCAGAGCTGATTACTGGTGCTCGAATTGTTCCTGAACGTATGGCATGGCAACTGCTTTGCCCGGAGAACGGCAAGCCCGGCATTACCATCAAAGCGAACGGCGTGAACTACATCTACGATTACGACCCGGATGGCACTTGGCAGGCAAAGAACTACAAGGCTCTTACCGGCAAGGCGAAGTGGGACGTTACCACTTCTACTCCCCTTACCGATTTCGCCACTGCGAAGGATGCGATTGCGGCAAACGTTGGCGAAACCATCGCTCACGCCTATATGAACACCAACACTCTAAATAAGATGATTGCTTCTGACGAAGTGAAGAACCGTTTTATGACGGTTACGGCAAAGTCTATTGCCGTTCTTACCCAGAGTGAAGCACGCGCTTTGGTTGAGCAGACTACCGACATCAAGATTCATCTGTTTGATAAGATGTATCAGCCGGAAGGCGGCGGTGATTCCGTCAAGTACATCCCGGACGGTTATGTTGTTCTGGTTCCCGATGGCAAGGTTGGCGAGATGTGGTATGGCACTACTCCCGAAGAAGCAGACCTCCGTGCTGGTCTGACGAATGCTTCTGTTTCTATCGTGAACAATGGCGTTGCTGTCACCACCATTAAGGAACCTCACCCTGTAAACACCAACATCATCGCATCCGAAATTGTCCTGCCTTCCTTCCAGAAGATGGACGCTGTGTACTGCATCAAGGCTTACTAAGGCGAAAAGAGGAAAGTAGCATGGGAGACCAGTATTCCGAAGCGGCAATCAAGCTAGGGCAGTACATCGCCCCTGCATTTGACCGTGAAATCACGGACGAGGACTACCCACTCTTCGACCTGCTGCTTGATTTCGCCAAAGACAAGATATTTGCGCAGGGCTACCCTTTCGGCAACAGACCGGACGAGTTGCCCTTGCAGTATCAGTCGTTGCAGATACGCATTGCAGCGGAACTGTACAACCACATCGGCGCAAACGGACAGACGAGCTATACCAACAATGGCATTACTCGTGTGTGGGAAAGCTCTGATGTGGCACAGTCCCTGCTGAATGAAGTGGTTCCGAGAGTAGGTGTTATCGGCTGATGTTCAATGGAAGCCCGCTGGACAAGCGCCCGCTGTGGTATTCGAACCCGGTTGGCGAGAAAACACCTGTTGTGGACGAATGGGGCAACGAAACCGGCGAAACATCGCAAACGTGGAGTGACCCCGCAAAGCTGATGTTGAATGTCAGCCCCCCTACTGGTTCTGCGGAAGCAAACCCTTTTGGAGCGTTCACGGATTACAGCTACGTTGTCAGTTCGTCCAGCAAAAAGCACAACACACCGCTTTACGAAGGCACACACGTCTGGTTTCAGACGGACGTTTCAAAACCCTTCAATTACACTGTGGTCAAAGTCGCAGATCATATTACAGACACGTTATATGCACTGAAAGAGGTGGCTGCAAGTGAAAATTAAAGTGAGGTTGAGCGATGCCGGACTTCGTGATGCGGAACGTCAGATACAGGAGCACAAGGCCACCCTGAACAAAAAGGCGCAGGAGTTTGCAAAGGCGTTGGCGCAAAAAGGCATTGACGTTGCGACTGTGCGGTTTGCTAACGCACAGTATGCTGGAGACAATGACGTAACAGTTGAGCACGACCCGGTACAAACGCCAAATGGCTTTGCAATCGTAGCGCACGGAAAGGCAGTTGCGTTCATCGAGTTTGGCACTGGCGCACATCACAACGGATATGGCGGAGAACTACCGCCCGGTGTTGGTGCACATGGCTCCTACGGCAAAGGGCAAGGCGCAAACCGCAGATGGTACTACTACGGCGAATCCGGCAATGCTGGCACACCTGTCAAACAGGTGGATGGAAAAGGCCAGTTGAATTACACTGATGGCAACGATGCAGCTATGGCTATGTGGGGAGCTGTTGAAGAAATGGCTTCTCAGGTCGAAGTAACGTGGAGGGAGGTTTGGAATAGTTGATCGATTATTTCAATTCCATTTTCACGGCTGTTGCTAAGGAACTGCGAAAGCAAGTTCCCGGCATCTTCGTTACCGGTGAAATCAATGACAGCAACGTCAAAAAGTTTCCTTGTGTGCAAATAGAAGAAAACAGCAATGTCCCAAAGCACCGTGATTCTGCAAACCACAGCAAATACGCCGCTGTTTCCTTGCGTGTGCGCGTCTACTCCAACAAAACAAGCGGACGCATTGCAGAAGCACGTTACATTTTGGATATTGTGGATTCCGTATTGGAACCGCTCAATTTCTATCGAAAGTCGTTTGCCCCGTTGAATGGGCTGTACAACAATTCCGTCTATCGGATTGATTGCAGCTACGGGGCAACAATCGGAGAGGACGGAATGATTTACCGAAACTAAGGAGGTAAACATTCTATGAGTACTGCTATCTCCGGTCTGAATACCACCCTGTATTGTGGCGACAGCGCAACCGCTCTGACGAAGCTGTGCGACATCAAGGATGTGCCCGACCTGATCTCTGAGCCAAACCTTCTGGATGCCACCACCCTGTCCGACCCCATGCAGGTCAACATCTTTGGCATTATCCAGAGTGACACCAAGTCCTTTACTGCCAACTACAACAAGACTGACTACAAGAAGGTCAAGGAGGCTGGCTATGATGAGACTTCCGAGAGCAACGCCGTAAAGTACTACGCCCTGAAGATGCAGGACGGCTCCGGCTTTACTTGGCAGGGTATGCATCAGGTTGGCTTGTCCGGCTTTGGCGTGGACGAGGTTGTGGAAATGACCATCAACTGCATCTTCACCAAGAAGCCTGAGTTCAGCGAGACCTTGACCGTCACTGGCGGCTAAACAGCATAAATCGAATCAATCAAACCGGGCAGAACTGAACAACGGATTTGGTTCTGCCCCTATTTATAAAGGAGAGCATTTATTATGGCTGCTAAAGTTATCAACTTTCATTCCCCCGATGGTAAGAACACTTACGAGCTGACTTTCACTCGTGACAGCGTGGAAGCAACCGAACGTGCAGGCTTTCAGATTGGCCAGTACACCCAGATGACCAATCTGCTGTCCAACTCTCGCGCCCTGTTCTATGGTGCTTTCATTGCACGGAATAAGGGCATCAAGCGCAAGGTCGTGGACGAGATGTTCCAGCACATCGAGGATAAGGAAGACCTGATGGGCGTTCTGCTTGAAATGTTCATGGACGCTTCCAAGTCTCTGCTGGCAACTGACACTGAGGACAAGACTGCAAAAAACGCAACGTGGGAGATTGTGTAACTGCACAATCTCAAGAAACAGACGGAGAGGGGGAGCCATTCTCCTTCTCTAAGCTGTTCCACGATGTAGAAGCCTATTACATCTCCATTGGCATGACATACGACCAGTTCTGGCACGGTGATGTCTGGCTGGCAAAGGTCTACCGTGACGCAGAGGAACTACGGGAACGCAGAGCCAACACGGAAGCGTGGAGAAATGGCTTTTACATGGCATCTGCGCTTTCCTCTACGGTTGGCAATATGTTCCGAAAGAAAGGGTCTAGCCCCATCAAGTACATGGATAGACCGATTCCCCTTACCCAAAAGGAGAAAGACGAGTATGAATACCAACGCGCAGTTGAGGCGCAGGAGCGAATCAAGAGAATGATGTTCTCTATGATGGAAAGTGATGGTGGTAGTGATGGCTGATGTTGATATTACGAGCTTATCCGTAGAAATTTCTGCGGAATCGCAGGGCGCAGAGCTTAATATCGACAAGCTCGCTACCGCCATTTCTAATTTGCGGACGAAAGGCAACGTCACAAAGGTTGTAAACAGCCTTGACAAGCTGTCCGGTTCCATTGCAACGCTGAAACAGGCATCCGCTGGAATGTCAGGGCTGGACAAAATCACCAGCTTTCTGAACGGGTTTTCCAACGTCAACACGACTGCAAGCACAAAAAGCATTAACACGGTCGTGAATGCAATCAAGAAGATTCCTGCGGCTGTGTCTGGCTTGAACGGAGTAGACTTTTACTCCATGTCTGGAAGCATTACTCAGCTCACTAACGCTTTGGCTCCGCTGTCCATTCTGGACGCATCGGACCTTAAAGCTCTTGGCAGTGCTTTCAATGCGATCGGGAAGGTTCCCGACCTGACCGACAAGCTGAAAGCGACTGACCTTGATTCTTTTGCAAGCTCTTGTCAGAAGATTTCTACTGCCCTTACTCCTCTTGCATCTCAGCTTGACAAGGTGGGCAACGCTTTTGCAAAGCTCCCTCCGCAGTTGAGCAAGGTGGTCACACAGGCAAACCGTGTGACCGCTGCCAACGAAAAGCAGCGCAAGAGCTATCTCAGCCTGTCCAATCAGATGAACGGCTTTATGCGGAACATGGCAAAGCTGGTTTCGTTGAAAGCTATCGCTGAGTATCTTGGGAACGCTGTTGCGAAGTTTAATGACTTCTATGAAGCAACAGATCTGTTCCATAATGCTATGGGCAATTTGAGCGGTGAAGCTGATACGCTCATTAGCAAGATGCAGGGCTTACTTGGCGTTGACCCGACCAAAGCGATGACCTACATGGCTACCATTCAGAGCTTGGGTACTTCGTTTGGTCTGACCAGCGACAAAGCATACATTCTTTCCAAGAATCTGACTCAGCTTGCCTATGACGAAGGCTCCTATTGGAACAAAGACGTTGCAGAAACCTTTACCGCAATGTCTTCCGCAATTTCTGGCGAGATTGAGCCTATTCGCCGTTTGGGCGTTGACCTGTCTCAGGCACGGTTGCAGCAGGAACTTCTAGCCTTGGGCTTTAACAAGCAGGTTTCTAGCTTGTCTCAGGCAGATAAGGCGGTTCTGCGTTACATTGCCATTATGAAGCAGACTGCCAACGTGCAGGGCAACCTTGCACAGACCATCCAAAGCCCTGCGAACCAGATTAAGATTCTGAAAGCGCAGTTGGATATGTTGGCGAAGTCTGTTGGCTCTCTGCTCTACCCTGCCATGAAATCCATTCTTCCCCCGCTGATTGCGGCCGTCCAACTTATCCGAGAATTTGTCCAGTGGGTTGCAAAGCTGATGGGTGTGAAGGTCGTGTTTACTGATTTCACTAAAAGCGCTGACAGCGTTGGTGGCATCGGTGACGCAATGGATGACACGGCCGATTCGACAAAGAAAGCCGCCAAAGCCCTCAAGGACTACACGATGGGCTTTGATGAACTGAACATCATTGACCCTACACAGGGAAGCTCCGGCTCTGGCGGTGGTGCATCTGCTGGCAACATCTTGGGCGATGTAGACCTGTCCGGCTACGATATGTTCAAGCAGTACAACGAAGAGTTTGCAAAGCAGATTGATGCTATCAAGCAGAAAATCAAGGATATGCTACCGATTATTGGTGCTATCGCCTCCGCACTTGCGTTGTGGAAAATTGTTGATTTTCTGACGGACATTGCGACAGCAATTTCCAAAATGACAGATTTGCAAAAGTTGGCTCTTTCAATTGCAACGGTTGTTGTCGAAGCATCTTTAGTATTCAGCTTTGCAAAAGGCTACGCATCTAGTGGAAACCCTCTTGAGCTTTTAGGCGAAGTGGTGTCTGCTGCGTTCGGCTCTTTTGTTCTTTGGCGCACAATGGGCGCAGATGGCATTACGCTTGGCATGGGTATCGCTTTTGTGGCAAGCCTTGCAGGTCTTACTTATGCGCTTGGTACCGGCGAAGCCAATCTTGGCGATGCAAGCACATGGATTCAGGCTGCTTTAACAACGGCATTCGGCTCTATTACTGGTATCACACTACTTACCAATCTTGGGGTAGCCACTGGTACAGCCGCAACGCTTTCTATCGGTCTTGCAGGTCTTATTACCTTTGCGGGAATTACATTCTCTCTTGGCGAAAAGCTGAAAGAATTTCCGGTTCTTGACACCATCATTGCTGCTTTGATGGGAATTTTTGGCGGTGTTGCTGGTGCTGGCGTTGCATTGCTTGTTGGCGCAAGCCTTCCTGTTGCTGGAGCCGTTGCCGCTGCTGGTGTCGGTATTGGCCTTGTTCTTCACTGGGCTGGTATCAAATGGGGCGCTAAAGAGAGCGGTGAAAAAACAGATGCTGCTGCAGAAGCCGACATTAAAATGCATTATGTCGAAAATGTTTTTGAGCAGCGCATTGAAGCCATAAAGCAAATTATCGTTACCAAGTGGAATACGGCCATTGATTTTATGACTTCTCTTCCCGGAAAGGTTGGGAATATCATAAACAGCATTGGCGAGTGGTTCAACTCTCTTCCTGAAAAAATCGGCTATGCCCTTGGCTTTGCCGTCGGCAAAATCGGGGAGTGGGTTGGAAACATGGTTACTACTGTAACAACCGAAGTTCCAAAAATCGTTTCGTCTGTTGTTAAGTTTTTTGAAGAACTGCCGGGAAATATTTTGACTGCAATCCTAAAGACTGTTGACACTATTTCCGAATGGCGAGAGAGAATGGTGGCTTTCGTTGTTGTTGAAGTTCCAAAAATCATTTCGTCTATTGTCGGTGAGTTCAAAAAGCTTCCTGACGAATTAAGAAAACTTGGCAAATTCATTTGGAACGGCCTAATCAACGGTCTAAAAGACGCATGGAGTACCGTTACAAATGGTATTAAGAGTTTTACTGATGGTTTTATCAATGGTTTCAAGGACGCTCTTGGCATCCACTCTCCCTCCAAAGTCTTTGAACAGTTCGGCATCTACATCGACCAAGGCCTTGCAAACGGTATCACTGCAGCACTTCCTTACGTTGAACAAGCTATGACCAATCTGGCAAACGTTGTTCAGCAGAAGGGCAACGAGATGATTGACTATGGCACGACCACCGCAACGAATTTTGTTAATGGCTTCTTCAACGGTCTGGACAGTAAGTGGCAGGAGCTTGACTCCGGCTTGCAGAATGACTTCTTCGGCACGGTACAAAATCTTTGGAATGCTGTGCAGAACGGCGACTTAAAAACAATTGGTACAACTGCCGCTGCTATTATCTGGCAGGCGATGGGAGAAGGCAACCGAAATCAGGTAAAAGCATATGCGCAAAGCTTTATTTCCAACATTGCTGGAATTTTGAAGGATGCATCCAAAACCTTGTTTAACGAAGCGTTAAAAGTTGGCAAGGTTATCTGGAGCGGCATAACAAGCAATTTTGGAAAAATCGTAAAGAGCGTTTCCAATCTTGGAACTACGATTTCTACATCAATTAGCGCGTTGAAGGTGCCTTTAGCTACCACTGGCACTGCGATCAGTCAAGGCCTTTTCGGTGGTCTTGTAAGCTCTTTCCCTGAAATTTTTGCTGCAATGGGCGGCTTGATTGGAAGTGTTGGCTCTGCGTTTGTTGGCCTTCTTACTTCTATTGCCGGTGCGCTTTCGTCTACAGTTTTCGGCATTCCTGTAGCGCTTATTGTGGGCGCGGCCGCAATTGCCTTAGGCGCTGCGATTGCGGGTATTGTGAGCAATCTCGGTGGGAAATATTCAACTGACAATTCTTCTTACGTCGGAACCCCTGAATACGATGCTTCTACAGGTTCCACCACTTCTGCAAATGGATACTACAGCAATACATCATCCGGGTCAACAAGCTCTTCCGACCTGCAAGGCGCGGTTTACAACGGCTGCTATAATGCGTTTCTTGATATTTTCCAGCGCTATGGTGACGAAATTACCGGCGGCAAGGAAGTCAGGCTGTTCATTGACGGAAAGCAGATTACCGCTTCGGTTGAAAAGCAGCAGGCTGACCGCGGCGTGCAAATCATGGGGACGGAAGTGTATAGCTATTAAGGAAGGAACGGTGAATTATGCAAGCTCTTGTATCAGTGAACGGCGTAGATTTGCCAGAGCCTTCCTCTTATAGCGCAACGACTTCAACCATCGTTGATTCTGGCCGAAACGTGCAAGGCAAGGTTGTTGGCTCTGTGGTTCGACACGATGTTGCAAAAGTGGCTCTTAAGTGGAAATACCTTACCGCAAAACAATGGGCTTCCGTCATCGGCCCATTCACTACAAACTTTTATTGCACGGTACGATTTTACAATCAAGCAACAGCTTCTTATTCCACACGTCAGATGTATGTTTCCGATCGAACAGCCGGAATGTGGCGAAGGGGCCCAAACACCGGAAATGTGATGGGCTGGACGGATTGTTCTTTGAGCCTGGTTGAGGTCTAAAGGTGGTGATTTTATATGTCTGTAAAGCCGTCCGATAAGTGGCTTTCACAATATAATAATACGCTCGTACCCGAAACTTTTATTCAGATTACTTATCATGCAGCTGATGATGCGGCGCAAACGGACGCTATTGCAAGTTCAGGTTCGCAAACCGTGTTTAGTAATGCGGCATCCATCACCGACCTGGACATTTCCACTTCTGGAAATTACGCGACTGCTGAAACTAATTTTTGGGTTTTAGATGGAAGCTTTGATATCGTCCCGAATTCTGAACCGTATCAAGAATGCGGCTATGTAAGCGGTGAATGCGTATCAAGCTCCAATCATCCAACCATCACATTTTCTTTTAGTAAAAGCCACGAAGAAAAAATACCGGGTCTGACAATCATTTGGTCTGAAATTTTAAATGAATGGGCAAAATCATTTAAAGTTTCCGCTTACAAAGGAACCGCTCTTCTTTTGGAAAAGCAAATTGACAACAACGATTCCGCCGAAACTTCAATTGAATTTGAGATTTCCAATTATGATTTGGTTATTATTGAAATTCTTGAATGGTGTATTCCAAACCGAAGAGCTCGTATCTCGCAAGTGGAATTTGGACAACGTGTGAAATTTAGCAAAACAGACCTTCTGTCGTATTCCCATAAATCAAAGCGAGACCCAATTTCCGGTCAACTTTCCAAGGATTCAATTTCTTTTTCCGTTGATAACAGCGATCAAAAATGGAATCCTATCAACCCAGACGGTCTCTACAAGTATCTGTATGAACGCCAAGCTGTTTTTGTAAAGTATGGCATGGACTTGGACGGACAGACTGAATGGATTAACGGAGGTAAGTTTTACCTTTCTAGTTGGAACATTCCTTCTAATGGCATTACCGCTTCCTTTGAAGCTCGAGATGCTTTGGCGTTTTTAATCGATTCGCTATATACCGGAAGGAAAAGCGGAACTTTATACGAAATGTGTTATGACGCTTTGGAACTTCTTGATGTTTCCGGTATCAGCTATTACATCAACGAATCTTTGAAGGACTATACAACTGATTTTAGCAACGGAAATTCTTCGTATAAAAACGCTGATGTGCTACAGCTTTCTGCTAACGCAGCTGGTATGGCTTTGTATCAGACAAGAAACGGTGAGATTCGGATTGACCGGGTTCCGTACCTTCCTGAAAACAAGTCCGACATTTATGAAATCACTGAAATCAATGATTATCAATATCCGGAAATCACTTTTTCTAATAAGTTAAAAAACATCTCTTACTCTTTAAATGGAGCTTCGTCATTGTATCCGAACGGTGCTACTGGCGATGGCGTTACGCAAAGTGTAAACAATGCGCTTATCTCTTCTTCCATCGTCTCTCAGCCAAAAAATGTTCTAACTGAAAGCTATAAAGTGCTTTCTAACCGTCGAAAGGCCACCCTGTCTTATCGTGCCAGCCCACACAACGATGCTCTTGATTTTGTCAAGCTCAATCATCAGTTTGGATATTCTTCTAACTTGTTGATTACGGATGTTTCTTACACGTTTAATGGCAGCTTCAAGGGTTCCGTTACCGGGTATATGATTGAAGATGTTGATTCGTTACAAATCAATGCTTCTGAGATTTACTTGCATCCTTCCGACACGATCACGCTCACTGCAACGCTTACCCCTGCATCTGCCGATTCCCCTGTTATTGTTTGGAATGCGTCTCCCGTTGGTATCGTTGAGTTGAATGTCATCAAGAATGAACGCGGCGTATCTGTCTGCAACGTCACGTATTTACACAGCGGAAATGCAACGATTACAGCTACAGTTGCAAGTCTTTCTGCTTCTTGCAACGCTACTACGATTGCGGATGAGATTTCCAACCTCAAAGAAGGCGATACTGTATACATCTCCGTCGCCGGCGCTTATACCGCTTTTCTTGTCTCAAAACATAATTACGAGCCAGAATTAAATGGCAAAGGGAGAACACTTCTTGCTCTTAAAGATGCGAAAACAGAAAATATTGCGTGGGATAGTAAAATGACAACTCCCGCAGAGTATTCGACTAGCAGTATTGATGCCTTATTGAACGGAAATATAAAAAATTCTTTTTCTGATTTTATGCAGAAAAAAATCGGCAAAACTACTTTTTATTATACCCCCGCGTTCAAAAAAAATAATTCTAACGAGTACGTACCTTCTGCTGTGTCTACTTTATCTCGCAGTATATTTTTACCTTCCGCAAAAGAAATATACTACGGATTTCCAGATAACAGTAGTTCTATTAACGAAATTTGGGGTTATGGATGCAACGTAGAAGGAAGCCCGCTCCCTACAGCAAAAGAACTTTTGAGAAATCCTTTTTTTACCGTCGGAGACGATTACAGCCCGTATCAGCAGTGGACGAGAACTCCCGTTACACATCTTGAATATTTTGGCATGAATCCTTCTGTTGGGGATATCTATTATCGTTCTATTGTTGTTTCAGGGTATTGGGACAAAGCACATCTTGGCAGTTATGATGACGAAGACGAATTATTTTTTTATGACTGTATCGGTTCTGGCAACGATGGCCGCAAGTGCTATCATTACATGTTTACCGTTCCGAGCAATTTGCCTATCGGGTATCAAAACAGAGTTGAGGAAGAATAATTTATGGCTCGTTGGATTACAGACCGAACGCAATCAGATGTTGACCGCGTGAAAGAAATTACCGCAAAGGCGAGAACAGGCACGTGGACAAAAGCCGAACAATTGGAATGGCTTGCCGGAATGAAGGGCGCTTTAAGCTATACGGATTTTAACCGCATAGAATCTGGCATTCAAGAGCTTGGCTCCATTGTTGGCGCGTCTGTTTCTGTTCGGACTGATTGGACAGTCGATGGATATATGAAAGTCTCCGATGCAACACGCTGGCTTTCCAACATCAACTCCATTCGTGCTAAATGCTCTGGCCCATCTGGCATTGCAGACACGCCAGAAAGCATGAATAAACTCGATTTTTCAACGATGAATAAAATTGAGCAAATTTTGTTCGACATTGAAACGCTTGCTAAAACATACGTTACGTTTTCCGGTGAATACATGACAGGAGATGGACAATATGGTTTTTGAAGACCGTGTGGCGAAATATCCGGGTCGGTGGACAATGGTAAAATCGGATGGAACATCCGAAATTGTCACTCTTATCCGAAATGACGAGCCAACAAAAGAAGGAACGCCAATCAATGCATCCACCTTAAACGAGCTGAGTACCGTTGCGGGCGCAATTAACGCAAAAGAAGAAGCCGTTTCGGCTGCATCTAGCGCAAATTCTGCCTCCATCAGCGCAGCCCAAAGCGCACAGTCAGCATCCGCAGACGCAAAGAGTGCGGGAAGCTCTGCCGCTTCTGCCAAAGCTGAATCGGACAGGGCTGCGGCCATCGTGAGCACCGACAAGACGCTGAGCGTCGAGGGCGCTCCAGCCGACGCAAAGGCTGTTGGCGATGCGCTGAAAGGCATCAAGCTCCCTATTGCCACCGCAACCGTGCTGGGCGGTGTCAAGCTGAGTGACGACTTCACGGCAGATGCGGACGGCACACTGCATCTGGCAGGCGGTACTGCCCCGGACCCTTACCCCGTGGGCAGTATTTTTCAAACAGTCAGTAGAACCAGTCCCGCCGCACTGTTCGGCGGTACATGGCAGGAGATTGCGCAGAACCGGGTACTGATGGGTGCCAGTAGCAGCCACGCAGCGGGCACCACCGTGGAGGCCGGTCTGCCCAATATCACGGGCCGTGCTGGCCCAGATGAGCAAGCTGGTTTTTATAGCGTCAATAGACCAAATGCATACGGTGCATTTTATGGAGGTGGAAAATCCTACGACTGGGCTGCTTCAGGCACTAGCACCCCCGGCAAAGACCTTTGTTTCGACGCTTCCCGCTCGAACCCGATCTACGGCCGCAGCAACACCGTGCAGCCTGCCGCCTACTATGTGCACATCTGGCGGCGCGTGGCCTGAGAAAGGAGGTTTTGAACCATGAAGATCATTGACGAGACCGGCGCGGTCGTGGAAAACCCTGACCTGACGCTTGGGTATCTGGTGGACGACACCGAGCCAGTGGAGCACCCCGCCGTAGAGGGCGTGGAGGAGCAGTGGCACTGGGAGACCGTGACCGAGTATCCGAACGGTGGAAAGGACGTGCAGAAGATCGTTGACCGCCCCGGCGTAAAGGCGCAGGCCGCATGGACTGAACAGGTGCCCATCCAGAAGTACATCCGCTACACCGCCGAAGAGCTGGCCGCGCAAGAAGAAGCACGCAAAAAGGCCGAAGCCCGGGAGAAGCTGCCGGAGACGGTGGCGGCGCTGCAAAAAGAAAACGAGATGTTGAAACAGTGCTTGCTTGAAATGAGCGAGATTGTTTATGCATAAAATCACACAAAAAATCGAAAGGATGGTATTTATGATGGCAATGTTGTGGGCACAGGAGATTATGTCTGCTGAGACTATGGAGGATGCAAAGGCTCTGTATGAGCGTTGCCCCCGCCTGCTGAAGGAGAAAGTCAAGGCGATTCTTATCAAGAGCGGCTTTGAGGAAATCACGCAGTAAGGAGGACGCTATGGCTGAAATCATGGATGTATCCCGGCATCAGGGCACGATCAACTGGGAGAAGGTCAAGGCAAGCGGCAAGGTGGACGGCGTGATGATTCGCGCCATGGGCAACAGCGCATCGGGCAGGCCCAGTGCCCCCTACACCGACCCGCAGTTTGCTCGCAACTATTCCGAGTGCAAGCGGCTGGGCATCCCCTGCGGCGTGTATGGCTATTTCAAGGCAGTCAACCGGGAGCAGGCTGACAAGGAGCTGGCCTACTTCAAGAAGCTGCTCACCGGCCGGAGCTTTGAGCTGCCGGTGGCCGTGGACATCGAGGACGAGATGCAGAAGCCGCTGGGCAAGGCCGCACTGACCGACCTGACGGCCTACATGCTGGGCACGGTGGAAAGCTGGGGCATGTACGCTCTGCTCTACACCGGCCTGTGGTTCGGCAGCACCTTCCTCTACATGGGCGGCGCGGCCCTGAAGCCATACGACGTGTGGCTGGCTGCCTACCGCACGAAGAAGCCCGCTCCCAGCTGGCCCTTTGGCATGTGGCAGTACACCAGCACGGCGCGTGTACCCGGTGTGGCCACTAACGTGGACATGTCCCACGCATACAAGGACTATGCGGGTATCATCAGCAAGAAGGGTCTGACCCGTCTCCGGGAGGGTAAATGACCGAAAAAGAAGCTTTACTGTGGGTGCTGGGCATTCTGGGCAGCCTGTGCGCCGCAGCCATCACCATCGACAAGGTGCTGGACATCATCCACAAGTACATCAAAAAGGCACAGGCCCCCGACGATGCGCAGAACAAGCGAATGGATACGCTCGAAAAAAGACTTGGCGTGCTGGAACAGGGACAGCTTCAGCACGCACAGGCCCTTGCAAGAGACCTGCGCCGCTTTGACAGCCTCGATGAAGAAATGCGTCTCGTACTCGTTGGCGTACAAAATCTTTTGGATTCACAGCTGTCCGGAAACAACCGCGAAGGTATGCAAAAAAGCAAATCCGATATTAACAACTACCTACTGAAAGGAGTAACAAATCATGGAAGCAATGTTTAACTTTATCCCCGCACCCATCGCACTGGTACTGATGTTCATCGGCTTTGCCGCGCTGGCCGTTGGTGCCATCCGGCTGGGTTACAAGCAGTACGTCAAGCAGTGGGCGCTGGAGCTCGTGACCCTGGCAGAAAGCAGCATCATGGGCAGCGGTCAGGGTGCAAAGAAAAAGGCACAGGTTTTTGCCGCACTGCGCGGCGCACTGCCGGACTGGCTGAAGCCTTTTATCACCGATGAAGTGCTGGACAGCGTGATTGAAAAGGCCGTCAGCATGATGAAAAAGGCGCTGGAAAGCAAGAAGCCTACCATCAACAAGGAGTAATTTATGATCGAGCAAAGCGTATCTCTCGCATCCAATGGCGTCGTCAAAGTGCCGGGCTATGAGCAGCTGGTGCGCTTTGGCTACACCAAGAACCGGGGCGTGTACCGCCTTGCCGTCACCGCTTCCGGTGAGTGGGAGGGCCTGACCATCCGGGCTTTCTGGCACGTGCCGGACAGCAAAGACCCGGCATCCTCGCTGGTGGTGGACGGCTATGTGGACGTGCCCGCCAGCGTGACCGCACAGCCCGGGAGCGGGTGCGTCACCTTTGAGGGTAGCGACGGCACAAAGACTGTGACCAGCGCAGACCTGCGGTATCGTGTCAGCGCCAACAGCGGCACGGAGGACGGCACAGAGCCGGAGCCGGATACGCCTGCATGGCAGCAGCTGGTGGATGCCGTGCACGCCGATGCCAGAGAAGCGGCCACCAGTGCTGGCAATGCAGACCAGAGTGCTCAGAAAGCCGCTGACAGCCTGCAGGAGCTGAAGGACGGCATTGCAAACGGTGATTTCAAAGGCGAGAAGGGCGACCCCGGCCCTGCCGTAGCACTGGACACCACCCTTACCCATGAGGGCGAAGCCGCTGACGCAAAAGCCACAGGTGACGCTATCAGCGCAGTAAAGGTGAGGCAGAACGTCCTCATAGGCAGTGAAACAGGCAACCCGCTCAGCGTTGACGACGCTTTCCCTGCTCCCCTGTGCGGCCTGACCGTGTACGGTAAGAGCACGCAGGCCGGCACACCCACACCGGATGCCCCTGTGCCTATCGTGAGCGCTGGTGACGGCGGGAGCGTGGCGGTGACCTTGAGCGATGGAAACGGCAAAACACAAACTCTCACGCTCCCCACACCCAACGGCTTACCCGGCATCCCTGTCACCTCTGGCGGCAACTACATTGACCAAAGCGGCCAGCAGTGGGTGTGCGACGAGATGGACTTGGAGAGAGGGGTGAAGGTGCAGAGGATTGGAAAGGCTGCCATTGAACATTGTATTGTGTCTCGTGACCCGAATTGGTGGGACGCAAGTAAAAGCTACAGCTATCAAATTCTTACATGGCAAGGATCTGTTAATACAACCATCGAGAGTGGCGGCCCATGTAATTGTTTTATCGCTTACACGTTTATTGACTTCTACAACAAGGGCATTGAAAACGGTTTTATTATATCGGCGGGTGAAAGTGTTTTTAACATGTCCAAGTCTTTAGGTATTTGCACTACACCGAACGAGTTCAAGACGTGGTTCAACGAGAATGTTGTGCTTTACAAACCTCTCGCCACCCCCATCGAAACCCCGCTCACCCCTGACGAACTCGCCACCTACAGCGCCCTTACCGCTTATGCACCAGACACTGTGGTGCAGGCTGGTGATGGTGCCGGAATCCGGCTGGCGTATCAGAGGGACGTGAACATCGCAATCAAACGCATTGAGGACGCAATCGCGTCTATGACCTAAAGGAGGACTGACTATGGCTATCAAATCCAAAGCCCGGCATGACCTGACCCTGCGCTCCATCAAGCGGGAGATTTCTGCAAGACGCGACGTGGCATACTGGCTGGACAAGGCGTACACCCATCTGGATAGCGGCCTGCTGACGGAAAACGACATTGCAGAGGTGGAAGCCCTTGCACAGGCGTACTACGATGCACTGGACGCTGAGGACAAGGCGAACGCTGAGGAAATCACGCAGTAAGGAGGCAAAAAATGTTTCATTATCACTACATCAAAGTCATTGCTGATTCTGAAAACATGAGTTTGGAAGAAATCGTTTCTGTTCTGCAAAAATACTTTGCAAAACAGAACGATGGTTTTTACCTCGAAATCGACTTGGATAATCATGCCGCTGATTTCGATGGCAGCGGAAAATGGCTCATGCGGTTGGAAGGAAATATTTTGTGGATAAATGGCGAATACGTTGCGCTCAGCGGTGTGCAACAAAACAACCCGGACGATAGCGTTATCGTCAAAATTTCCGCAATTCGTTATCTCATTGTTCACAATAAGGAGTGATATCATGGCAAGCACTACATACGAGCATTTTGTTGACACCAACAAAATGTACGCCGCACAAGAGCAATTTCGGCACGTCACGAAAATGGTGACAAAATGTCACCGGTTCGCCGTGCTTGTCGATATGGTTCGCAACGCTGGGCAGCTGCCGCAGCCTTTCTGGCTCGGTGCTGCCTGTGGCGGCGGCTCGTGTAGTTTTCCCGCCAGCGTTGCAAGGGCTTAATGCGGAACAGATAAAAGCTGTGATAAAACGTGCACCGCTTGGGAGGTATGACCGGAAAATCGCCCGGTTGCGGTACGTTGACCAGCTATGCCAAGTTGATATTGCAGCGCGTGTGCCGTATTGTCGGACATCAATCGGCAATAGGCTGAAAATTATTGATGAAAAGCTAGACGAAAGGAGCTCACCGTGAACATCGAAAATCTTCCGACCGCAAATCTTATTACAGAGCTTCGCAAACGCGAGGGCGTGAAAACGACCGTTGTTGAGCCCTATCAGGACGCAGCGGTAAGCGTCAACGGCCCTGCGCTGGTTCTTGTCGTGACGGATTGATTGTGGTATAATAACATCAACAAATCCACCCGGCCTCTCAAAGAAGCGCATTAGGGTGGATATCTGAACCCGTCAAGCCTCTCGACGATGCGTATCATGGCGGGTCTTTTTTGTTTTATTTACACTAGTTTTGTCGAAGCTCTTGCCTTGCAAGTCAAAACGTGATATTTTATTTTTGCTTCCAATGTGAAGCCCTTAACAGTTAAGCGCTCATGCGGATTTTTCCGTGTGGGCGCTTTTCTTTTTTTGCCCTTCGTTTGACGTTCATTGTCTTTCGATTTTTGCCAATGCAGTACACTGGATGCACAAGGAGGGATGATCTATGAGCTACTATCAGACACCGACAGGCGGGACATACATCCCGCAGCAGCCTGTCAATCCTTACGGCGGCATGGGCACAGTAGGGCTTGCCACTCCCCTACCGAGTACGCAGATGCAACAGGCACAACCGCAGCGTCCACAGCCGATGAATGGGCAACAGCCTGTTCAGCAGTCGGCACAAGATGGCGGCTGGCTGCTTGGTAGACCTGTTTCCAGCAGGGAAGAATTTTTGGCGATACCGTCTGATCTGTACGGAAGATGGACGTATTGCCCGGATTTGCGTAATGGTGTCATCTACTGCAAACGTCTGAATCCAAATACTTGTGAATCTGACGTGTTAGAGTTTTACAGCCCGGAAGCATGGCGGCAGATGCAGGCACAACAGGCACAGCAAACCGCTGCACCGACACAGCAGTATGTGCCTATTGAGCAGTACAACACCCTTGTGCATCGGCTGGATGAACTGGAAAAATGGCAGAAGAGCTTTTCTAAGCCCACTGCCGCAGCGAAGAAAGGAGAATAAACGATGTCCTCTCCGTTTGATATGATTACTCATAGCCCTATCATGCAGCTTGCAAATCTGGCTCGCGCCGGGCAAAACCCGATGGGTCTTATCCAGCAGCTGGGTGGGCAGAGCGCACCCATTATGCAGGGCTTGAACCTGATTCAGGGCAAAAACGAAGCACAACTCCGAACGATGGCGCAGAACCTCGCCAAAGAGCGCGGCATTGACCTGAACCAGCTCGCAAGCGTCCTGAACCTGACGCTTCCGAAGTGAGGAGGCTTTACAATGGATGATTTTGAAAACAGCCATCCCGAAAAAGATTTTGACATCAACAATCTGTGTGGCAATGACAAAATATGGGTTCCTTTAATGCTTGGTTTTATTTTCGGTGCTGCCAGCAAAAATTTGGATGACCCAAAAGATGAAAAAGACAACCCTCCAAGCTGATTTAACAACTCTAAAATAAGCATCCCTCTAAGCGAAACGCTTCTCAGTTTTGCGGACTTGACAAAAACCGCTTTTGTTTGGCTTCGCCCATCGCATACGGCGGTGGGATAGCATAACGCAAAACTGAAAGGAGTTTTGTTATGGACGATTTTGCAACTGGCTATCTGGCTGGGCAGGACGGCGGCAATAACAACGGCGGATTCTTCGGCAACGAAGGTCTGTGGGCTGTCATCATCCTCGCTATTATCTTCGGCTGGGGCACTAACGGCTATGGCCGGAACGGCGGCGACAACGGCATGAGCGCTTATATCCCCTATCTGGTCGGCACTGGCGCAACTGGTCAGGGTGGCGCAGACACCCGCGCGGCTCTGTCTGAAGGCTTCTACCAGCAGGATACCTCCCGCTCTCTGGCGGGCATCCAGAGCGGTATCTGCTCTCTGGGCTATGACCAGCTCGCACAGATGAACACCCTCAACGCCGCTATTGCTGGCGGCTTTGCTGGCACCAATCAGGCAATCTGTCAGCTCGGCTACCAGAACGCACAGCTCGTGAACGGTCTGGAACGCAGCGTGTCTAACGGTGACAACGCTATCAACCTTGCCATCATGCAGGAGGGCAACGCACGGCAGGCGGGTCAGACCGCACTTGCCACGCAGCTGGCATCTTGCTGCTGCGAGAACAAGCAGCTGATCGGCGACCTGAAGTACACCATCGCAACGGAGGACTGCGCTACCCGTCAGGCTATCGCAGACAATGCCCGTGCCATCGTGGACAACTGCAACGCCAACTTCCGCAGCATGATGGACTACTTCACGCAGGACAAGATTGCTACTCTGACCGCTGAGAACCAGAGCCTGAAGTTCGCGGCTTCTCAGGATCGTCAGAATGCGCTTCTGACCTCCGCAATGAGCGCACAGACAGACACCATTCTGAACCGGGTCAATCCTCGTCCGATTCCCGCTTATCAGGTGGCGAACCCCAACGTGGGCGTGAACTGCTGCGGTTGCTGCTAACCAACACACTCCCCGATAACACCGGGTGAACCATCGGGGCAGGGGTAAGACACCTCTGCCCCTGATTTTTTAGGAGGAAAACACTATGGCTTGCAAAACAAGCTGCCGTCTGTGCCCGCACCTCGTCATCTCGGATGCGGTGACGTTCGCCAATGACACGCTGACCATCAACATCCCTGCTGGCGCATACCAGAACGGAGAGAAGTATTGCATCGTGGTTGCCCAGAGCATCCCGGACATGACCACCATCAACGCCCCTGTGGTCATTACCATCGGCGCAGGCACTACCGCATACCCTCTGACCGACTGCAACTGCGCTCAGGCAACCGCTGAGAACATCCACACTCGCACCCGCTACGCTACCCGCGTTGCAACGTCTGCGACCGGCACCGGCACGTTCAAGTATCTTGGCTGCTTCTGCCGTTCCCACGCTGGCGCACCCGCGTCCATTTCTTGAGGAGGTATAGATTATGGGCAAGACCAATTTTCGCCGCATGATGATGCTCCGTGACCACGACAAAAACCGTGAGCCGGAACGTGACCGCCTTGAGGAAGAGCGTGACCGCAGGGAGCGTGAGATGGAACGCCGTCTGCGTAAGCTGGAAGGCGGCAACGACCGCTATCCCTACTATCCGCAGGAGGAAAACCGCTACATCGACCCCTACCCTATCCCCCGCTACCCTGACGTAGAAAATGGGCGCAGAATGCCGCAAATCGGCTTCTCGCAGAACGGAGACTGGAACAAGCGGTCTGGGCAGTACGAGCGTGGCGGTGCAGACAGCCGCTCCATCAAGATGCCGCGCCAGCACCTTACCCACGATGAAGCAGAGGAATGGTGCGACAGCATGGTAAATGCTGACGGCACGAAGGGCTGTCATTGGACGTTGGAACAGACGCAGGACGTCGCCAAACAGCGCAACATCACCTGTGACCCGAATGATTTCTGGGCTGTCATGAACATGATGTACTCAGATTATTGTCAGGTCGCAAAGCGCCAGTCCGTTGACACTCCGGGCTTCTACGCTGACATGGCAAAGGCGTTCCTTGAGGACGCAGATGCCGCAGACGGCAAGGCATATCTCTACTGGGATTGCATTGCTGATAAGTAAACGAAAGAGGGAGTCGGTGTTTCGCCGACCCCCTCTTATTATCTTGACAACTGATTATCCCAAGTCAATCTGGTCTTTGGATGCTGCAACAGACAGGTTATAGATGTACTCCCCTGCCGTAAATCCGTGCTTGCGGGCTTCTCTCGTAACAAACGTCCGCTCGCTGTCGCTCATAAGGATTGTGATTCGCTTGCTGCGTTTTCCGTCACCCTTCTGTCCCTGATGGGAAGTGTAAGGCTGAATCTCCATCGTGCGCTTTGCATCGCTGACAGACAGGTTGGTAAGAGCAATCATAATTTGCTGGTTCTGCTGAACGATGGCTTGCAGGACTTCCGTGTTCTTCATCAGCACTTGCAAGATTGCATCGTCCTGCGTGTCGGGCTTGTTCTCCTGCGGGTTCATACTGTAAGAACCAGTCTTGCGAAGCGTAGGAAGAACATCGTGCGTTACCCATCTCTTAAAACGGCGAAGCTTCTCAATTCTTTCTTGAACCTCGATGGGGTACGCATTTGACACCCCATCTTTGTTTGCTCGTTGCGGTTGCATTGCAAAGAGAAGAGCGTATAGCCCGGATTCGTTTATAACGGTTACAGTTTGCTCACGTCCAAGAGAATCTTTTATTTTCAAGGAACGCTTATCACAATCATCAATCCGTCCAATGCTTCTATTGGGGTTCTTGTCCTGAAACGCATTACATACATCCCTGCCGACAAACCAGTACTCTCCGTTTTTCACAAACGTTCTGATTGAGCCAAACTCTTCGTTCTTAAAGATTTGAAGCGCGTTTCTGTTATCCATCATATCCTCCATATTCAACTGTTTAGCATCTTCCATTCCGGCTTCATACGCCTTGTAAGTGATTCGAGATAACGCTTCCGCAATCTCGTAATCATCCTTATTGAGCGGACGGCCATTGCTGTTTTTCTTGAAGTTTTCAAGAATTTCTTCTTTCGTTGCTGGAATGTTCATGGTTTTACCCGAAAACGGCTTGTAAGAGGTCGCTTCGGATGATATAATGGATTTATCCGAGAGCAATCTCTGGTGTTGAATAAGGCGTTGACTATTCTTTTGCAGGGAGCGGTCAATGCCTTATTTTTTTATTCTTCACTCGCCTTTTCAGCAACAAGCTGAATCCCACGTTTAACAACTTCCGTTTTCGTTATCCCCATTTTTTCAGCGCATTCCTGCACTTCTTTCATTTCCTCTGGGGTCAATCGAACTTCAAACCGTTCAGTCTTTTTGCTATCAGTAGGGCGACCCAAACGCGGACACATACCAACACCTCACTTTTTGTCCGTACAAACATTGTACTATATGTCCGTACAAAAGTCAATACCTAATGCCGGAAGATGCAGTTTGCAGGTATATCGTGTTTCACGACCTACCTCAATCCTCCAAGAAATCCTCCAACTCAATCTTCCCGTCTGCCGCTGCAACGGCCAGAGCGTACACAAACTGTCCAATCGTCATTCCATGCCGCCGTGCTTCACGGTTGATATACTTGCGCTCTTCTTCGCTCATAAGGATGGTAATGCGCTTTGAACGCTTGCCATCACCGCTTGCAACGCCCTGATGCGATTCCGGCATCGGGATTTTTTTCTTTGTCAAGCCAGCTTCGGCTAGTGCGCCGGGAACATCGCCTTGTTCAATAAGACGTTGAACTTCTTTCGCCTGTTTCAGCTTCTTTGGCTTACTTTCGCTTACTACGGCATTGTTTGGCTGTGTTTCGCTGTCTTTGGCTTGCTTCGGCTTAATACTGCTTAACACTGCTTCATTAGGCTGTGCATGGCTGTCTGTGGCTTCACTGGGCTTAATCAACGCTTGTTCGGCTTCGTTCGGCTTTGCTTGGCTTACTTCTTCTTCCTTTGGCTCACTTCGGCTTAATGGCTGTTCCGAAAAAACAGGCTGAAAATCAAACCCGCCAAGCAAACCTGTGGATTTTTTGCTGGTTGATTTCATTCTACATCCCCCTTTGGCGGCTTAGGCAGAGGCATCCAATGCGTGACATGATGACCTGCCATATCCTCAAAATAGTCTGAAAGGCACTGCCCCATATCATCAAACCAAGAATTGCCCTCCAACGTACCTTCCATCGTATACCCTTCCTGCGTGCAAATCCATACGGTTTCGCTTACATTGCTAAAATCAGGATTGTTTCCACGAGGGCATGGGGTCTTGCACCTTTCTGGAAGTCTATCTGAAACACTGATCCACCTATCGCTATCTGTAAGCTCATCCAAGCTAATGGCTGGCGCATCTTCCAGCTCAGCAAGGCACGATTCCACTCCATCAATATCTTCTATTTTCCCGAACGGATATTCTTTCTTGATTTGTTCTATCCATCCTTTGAATTTTTTTTCAAGCGGTTCTGCGTCAATCAATTTCATTTTTCTTCTCCTCCCACAATCTTCTTTGCCAGCTCTTTGAAATCCTCTGCGCTGGTACTCTTTGCCGTGTCGCCACTAAACAGGCTGTGACGTTCTGCCTGCGCCTTACGAACGCCCATAGACGGTCTAATCTTTACGTCCAGCAGGGTTGTCCCCATACTCTGTGCAATCACAGGGAGCTGCTCCACAACCTCTTTGGACAAGTTCTCACGGCTCTTGTACTGGTTCAAAAGCAGACCTTCAATCTTCAAAGTCGGATTGAAATATCTTCGAACATCGCCGATGGTCTGCGAAAGCTGGCTCAAACCAGCCAGCGCATATCGGTCTGCTGTGAGGGGAACGATGATGCTGTTGGCGGCGATCAGTGCGTTCACAAGCGCAAGGCCAAGCTGCGGGGGAGTGTCCAGCACAATGTAATCGTACTGCCCGGACACGCTTTCAAGGGCTTCTCGCAACCGGAAGTTCTTGCCCATGTCCCGGACGAGTTGCTCGTCAATGTCCTTCAATGCACTGTCTGACGGAAGAATGTCACCAGCTTCACAGTGCTGGATTCCTTCTTCGATTGTTCCCTGCCGGGTCATCACGTCAAACAGGGTGCATACGTCCTCTGTCTGTGCGCCGTAGGTGTCCGTTGCATTGCACTGGGCATCGCAGTCCACCAGCAAAACTTTCTTGCCGAGCAACTGCAACGCACCAGCCAGACAGGTGCTTGTGGTGGTTTTGCCTGTGCCGCCCTTCTGGTTGGCGACCGCTATAATTTTTGCCATTTTATCACTCTTTCTTTATTCTTCGTACATCGGAAGCTCTGCCCATGCAACCACTCTTGCAATAAAACTATTGCTTGAAGAATGACTTAACTTTTCAAAAGATGTATTCAAAAATTCTCCGTTCTTGATAAATGCCGCTACCGTGTTTATTGCCGTTATAGATTCATCTTTCAGATAGGTCGTTTTTACCGAACACAAGAACAGACCTTTCGTTCTTTCAATGATTTCTGGTGTTGGCATCCCATCATCTTTAACGGAATACCACACAATTTCCTGCTTCTTCATACCGCTCCTTTCTGCTCAATACGTTGCGTCTGACTGCTCTTGCAAGGCTTCAATGGAATAGAATGCTGGCATATATCTGTCTACGATACCTGCCTTGTCCACGCTTCTAATCAGATAACCAACAGGTCTGTCTGGGAACGGAGACCTGTCCAAAGACAAAATATCCTTATACGCAGCCTTTACCGTGTCGTAAACTGCTTCTCTGCGTCTTGGCAGCTTGATTTCAGGATGCTCTTTCTTCATCCACTTCTCAACTACCTTCGCCACGTCAATGCAATCCTGCTTTTCCAGTTCGTCACACACAGACCAGTCGAAATCCTCATATCTGCTTCTGCGGGGCTTTTTGACGGCTTTTTGAGGTTCGTCCAACACTTCACTTGCCTGTGCTTCAATCAACTTCTCAGAGGCTTTAATTTTGGGCTTAAACTTGACTGCCACAGCTTTTCGTGCCACAAGGACTGGTTCGTAGGTCACAACAATGTCAGACACAGCATTGATTTCGTCCACCGCAACGTCAAGCACTCGCTTGCGAAGGTTCTTGTAAACGTCATAACTGGCTTCCATCGCACCGAGCTGCTCTCTCAACTTCTTCAGACTGATTTCATGCGGTTTGTTGTCCATATTCAGCCAGTCCCGAAGAATCGAGTAAAGCAAAATACTGTACTGTGACTTCATTCGTGACGTGTAACGTAGCCGATACCGAACATATCCGCTTTCAGCAATGTCGAAAAAGATGGAGCGAAGGTCTGGGTTGCATGTAATTGCCACGACGTAAGACCTTGTTTCTGGTACATAGTCCAGTTTTGCCCTCGTGAATAAGACAAAACTTTCAAATGTTCCTTTCTCCTTGTCAATAGGAATCGAAACCGTATTCCCTAAAAAGTGCTTAATCTGCGGTTCAATCCTTCTTGCATCAATGCTTTTCAGCCCAAGCAGTTCTCTGTATTCAGCAAGCGTAAACTCTACACGACTGCTACTTGGGTCTCTCGGGTTTATTCTCGATAGATAAACCTCTAACAACCGAAGTTCTCCTGCGGTGTAATCCCTGAACTTCGCCCAAACAAGGGACTTGCTTTTTTCGACAAGGTTATTGTCTGATATTTTTGGCATCTGCTCACTTCCTTTAATGGTCTGAAAACAGTATATCACAAGTAGGGGGACGTGTCAACCATTTTCGTCCCCCATGACTTGTCTTTTCGTCCCCCATATCCTCGTCATTTTGTCCCCCGTGACTTGACAAAACGTCCCCCATGCTTTGTCATTTCGTCCCCCGTCTACTTATTATATATTAAACAAGAAATAAACAAGAGGTTAAATATCATCGTTAAATAGTCGATGACGATAATTTTCAACAATTTCTTTATTTTTCCATTCCAGTTTATGGATAACCGAACTCTGCATTTGCTAAATAAGACCATAGCCTGAGAAAAGACACACATCGTTAGCCACATTAAACGTGGACGGATTGTGGATAGGTGTACAAAAAGTGGATGGAAAGGTATACCTAATCTGCACGATGGGGAACAGATTGACAAGGCGACCAATCACAGGCAACAGATTAACGATAATTCGTTATTTGTCCCGCGCGAATATTGTCGATTTACAGCCTATGGGGGACGGATTGACAAGGTAAATTTGCCCGATAGGTGTACAAAAAGTGGATGAACGTGTACAAAATATTCTGCAAAAACTACGGTAATTCGACAATCAGCGCAAAATGTTTTCTTCGTTTATGGTATACGAATCGTTTCGTTTCATGGCCGCAGCTTCCCCACAGTCCTGTGCCTGATATAAAATCTGCATATTGGGTTGTGTTCCGTCTGGGTCTGGGTCGGTTTTGGTTGCCTGTGCCATTTCATAATGACCTGTGACGGTGCGGCAGACGGACACACGATCACGCAAAGTCGTGTGAAGGTTGGCTACCATTTCGCACAGAACGGCAAGGTAATCTGAACCGTGATTGCCATAGATCAGATAGCACAGCAGGTCGATTTCCTGTGGATGGGCTTCTTTGATATGCTCTACCAGCGCATCTCTCTTTTTCTCGGTGCTGGCATCGCCAGCCAGGCTTTCCAATAAGCCGGGATGCAAACAGGCGTCTATGTACGGCTTGGCCGCAACACCGCAGCACACGAACCACTTTATGATAGTAGGAGCATCTGGGGTCATTGTCCCTTGCTCGTAACGAAAAATGGATGTCCGGCCTACACCCATTTTGTCCGCAAGCTTCTGTTGGCTAAGCCTAGATTCTGCTCTTGCCATCTCTAACGCTTTTGCCACTCGTGCCCTATAATCATCCATAAATACCCCTCTTTCGACAAAACGATACAAAAGCAAAGAAATTTAACTGATATATTGTTCAAAATGTGAAACAATAATTGAAAAAAGTCGCTGTTCCATTGAAGCAGCGAGATGTGGTATAACTGTATTGTCAAAAAATTCCAAATAGAAAGGAAACACAAAATGAAAGAAACTGTAATCTGGAACCATGAACGTATGCCGATCATCGACGGAATGCCCGCCAGCGTCCCCGATGGGAAGCCGCACACACCTGAACCGTGGGAGGAAAGCGAATGAACCGAACTGTAGATGCTCTGATTGTCCCATACGCTCGCAGACGGACGCTGGAGCTTGTCCTGAGCCTTTCTGGGTACGAAGCTGATAAAGATGCTTACCTCGAAGCAAAAGGCATCCTGGAACGTGCCGTAGCCGCCTTAGATGATGGACGCGACCCGGCAGACAGCATCGAACGCATTGACGGACAGCTCGTAGAGCTGTGATTGGAGGAAAGATGGATAGGCGTTGTCCCTTTTGACTTGAACACTCGCGGCTTCCCTGACGTGAAGTAATGGATGTGAAGAAAACATTCGATTTTTACGAAGTTGTTAAAATGATATTGACTGTACAACAGAAAGATGTATAATCGTATCAAATGAACGTCCGTACTTACCGATCGGGAGGATATGCCACAATGAGTGAACAGGAAAGAGCCAAGATTGATCGATTTATTGCATGGCTGCTGGAACATCCTGAAAAGATTCCGAAAGCAGAACAAGCACTAGACCTAGAATAACAGAAAATCCCTTGCGCAGAGCTACACCAGCCCGGCACAAGGGATTTTTTTATTTTACCGGGCATGAACGTTACATCTTTTCGATCAGGTTCATTAGAGCTTCGCGCTGTTCCTTCGGCATAGATTCAAGCTTTCTTCTAATCCGCTCCAATGCTGCATCGACTTCACTCTGTGGCTGCTGGGGCGGGTTTTCTTTTTGGCTGCCAGTAAGAAGATAGTCAACCGTAACATTGAAATACTGTGCCAGCTTAACGGCATTTTGATTGGTCGGTTTTGCATCGTTTCCTGCGCCTGCTTCGGTTCTCCAATAACTATAAGCAGATTTCGGAACGCCAGCTTCAGTCAAAGCACGAGACGGCTTTACTCCCTTTTGCTCACATAGCCTTACGAAATTGTCAAAAAACACAAAACATACCTCCAGTGTTTGTACAAGATGACAAAGTTCTACCACTTGAACAAAAACACTTGAAAAGTTCTACTACTTGTGCTTTAATAAGGCTACCGGGTTCAATCGGTAGAACAAATTAAAGACTTTGAACAAATAGAAGAACGTTCGATAATGTTTTTGCTTGACACCATAATATTATCATATTCTTTCAAAAAGTTCAAGTACTAGAACAAGAAAGGAGAAAAAATTTGCTTCCTAAGTGGACAGGCGATGTTGTGGGAACGCTTCACGTTAACAGCATCGAAATCAGAGAGCTTGCTGCAAAAATGGGATGCGCACCGGAATACTTGGGAAAAATCCTGAACGGTAAGCGTGAGCCTAAAAATGCGGAAGCTAAGGTGAAAGAAGCTCTGGAAGAGCTTTTGAATGAAAGAGAGGGAAAATGAGCGACATTGTCTTATCTATGCAAAGCGGCGAGCCAGTAGCATCTAGTCGCCAGATTGCAGACAACTTCGAAAAACGTCACGACCACGTTATGCGTGACATTGACGCAATGAAAAAAGATGTCCCCAATTTTGGGGAGATGTTCTTCGAAACAACAGCGCCGGACAGCTACGGAAGGGAACAGAGGACTTACCTGATGAACCGTGACGGCTTCACACTGCTGGCTATGGGTTTCACTGGAAAGGCTGCTCTTGAGTGGAAGCTGAAATATATTGCGGCGTTCAACGAGATGGAAAAGAAGCTGGCTGACCAGCCGCAGCTCACTCGCTCGCAACTCCTTGCAACTGCACTGATCGCAGCGCATGAGGAGCTGGAAGAGAAGGACAAGCAGATTGAGACCATGAAGCCGAAAGTGCTTTTTGCTGACGCAGTTTCAGCAAGCAAAAAATCCATTCTTGTTGGTGAGCTTGCAAAGTTGCTTTCGCAAAATGGCATCAATATCGGTCAGAACCGTTTGTTCGACTGGATGCGAAAGAACGGCTATCTCATTAAAGACCCAAAACGAAGTGACTACAACTTGCCTACGCAGCGTAGCATGGAGAAAGGCCTGTTTGAAATCAAAGAGACCACGATTCAGCACAGCGACCACGTTTCCATTAGCAGAACACCGAAGGTCACTGGAAAAGGACAGGTCTACTTCGTTAACCTGTTTCTCAAGTCTGAAAAGCAAGAGCCTACCGCACCGTCTGGCTTTGAGCTGGAAGTGAAGATGAAGCTGTTGCAGCGAGGTATGAAGCAAACGGAGCTGATTCAGGCGGTTCAAAGCGATACTGGATTGTTCCTTGACGATTCGTACCTCTACAAGATTCTTCGTGGCGAGCGAAAGCCGGAGAAGATTATCCAGAGCATCTGCAAGATTCTTGAAATCGAGCAGAAGGAGGGCTGAACATGACGCGGTTTATCACTTTAAAGGTTGAAGTTGACCTTGAGCACCCGGAAGAAGCGCACCACGCCATTGACGATGCGGCAAAGGCCTACGAAGCGAACAAGTTGAAGTGGACAGCAGAGGAACTCGCCGAAGCAAAGCATCTGGCAATGCAGATTATGCAGCAGCTGTGCTTAGATGGGTACAGCATCGAATGGTTTGGCTCGTATAACTATATCACTACTCGCATTAGGGCGTACGGAGAAGTAGAATCAAAGAATTTTGATTGCGCATTTTGTGCACCGGATTGGAACATTTGGATTGCTAAGTGCGTATGCCTGTGCCGGGCTACCGGCAGGGATGTGCCCGCGTTCATCATCAAAAAGGCTGGTGAATGCTGGTGACGTGTTTTTACAAAGCACCTAGCCGTAAGCGGCGGTTAAAGCTTGCGATGGCCGCTGGCGTGTCCCGGAACGATGCCAACAAGGTGCTGTGGATGGAGAAATGTATCAACCAGTGCTTTGAACGGCACAACAGAGAAGAAAGACTGAAAGAGGAGATGCAGCATGGAAATTAAATACTGCGAGCGCTGTGGCATTCTACTTGGCTCAGTCAATCCTACAAAAAAATATTGTTTAGATTGCAAAAGGGAAGTTTCGCTGGAGCAAAAGAAAGCAAGACGAAAAGTATTGAAAGAAAGTCATAGATTTGTGCCAGTAAAAACTACTTGCCAATGGTGCGGAGAGCCAATGATTAAAACGTCTGCGGCTCAAAAGTATCATAAAGAATGCGCAAAAGAAGCTTCTTTTACAAGCATTGCAGAACATCAAAAAATACGAAAAGAACGAAATCTGAATAAGAAAGCATTGGAAGAAAAAAAGATTCCATCCATAGGACAAGTTCAAGCACTTGCTGATAAAATGGGCAAGCATTACGGTGAGGTGTCACAGATGCTTGCAACAGGGGAACTGACTTATGAATGGTAAATACTATGGCAAGCGTGAAATCCGCTGGCACAGCCGTGAAAAGGAACGGCTGGAACGCATTCGAAGAAAGGATAAAGATGAAAGTATTCGTGGAAATCGCCCTGATCTGGGGCACTGTCTTAGCGTTTATTCTCGCAGTGTTTCTGCTGAACTTCTGGCTGGTGCATCAGATCGAGCTTTTGGTCGGAGCTAAGGTGACATGGTACATCATAGGCGTTGGCGCTTTGATGACAACCGGTTGGATTTTTAGACGCAGAGAACCAAAGAACACAGAGGAAAAGGCATGACGCTGGAAGCTGCTCTTGAAGAACGCGATATGAAGGCGTCGGAGCTTATCCGCAGAAGCGGCGTTTCAGCCCCAACGATATACAACATTACGAGCCCGAATAAAGCGCCGTACAAGACGGGCGTTAAGGCTGATACGCTCGCAAAAATAGCCAAAGTGCTAAATGCAGTAGTCGTGATCGATGCAAGCAAACCATTTTTATTCGATATCATTCTGAAAGAAGGGACAAAATGAAAACCGTAAAAGGGAACGTGCTTACCATACTTGGTATTGTCGCCGCAATCGTAGCCGTTAGCTGTGGCGATACAATAAATGGCTGCGAGACTACAGTACAGATGCTTGGATGGGCATTTGTTTCACTGATGTTACTAGCTACCGCTCTGGTTTTGTGCGCGCTTGGAGTGAGCGCGGAAAAAGAGCATGAAGATAACGAACGGATGGGGAAGCCGAACCGCATTCACGCTCATACTAACAAGTGGAGGGATGCACGATGAAATGCCCGATGTGCGGTAGCGACAACATTACAACGGTTGACAGTCGGTCTGACAACGATAGCATCGTTCGCAGAAAAAAGTGCCTTGCTTGCAACTATCGGTGGTCTACCATCGAAATTGACAAAGACCAGTGGCACAGTGCACTGCAAATCAAAGAGGAACGTAAGAGAGGGAGACCAAAAGATGATTAACCTTGACAGATTCGGTGGCGTGACCGAGCCGGAGGACGGCGCTTATTTTATGACCCGTGAGCAGGAAGCAGAAGCCAAAGAAGCTGACCGTCTGGCCGAGATTAAGGACTTGCAGTCTGAAATCGAGGACATGGAAGCGGAGTTAAAAGACCTCCGTGCACAGTTGGCAGAACTGATGGCTGGTTGATTTTTGTACAGCCAAGTTAAGCCAAAGTAAGAATAATGAAGCCAAAGAAAGGAAAGAAAAATGGCAGTATTAGTAATGGTCTACGGTCACTCTGGCAGCGGTAAGTCCGCTTCGCTTCGGAACTTTGACCCGGAACAGGTTGCGGTTATCAACGTGCTCGGCAAACCGTTGCCGTTCCGTAGCAGCATGAAAACCTATATCACCAACGACTACGGTAAGATTGATGCCGCAATCCACAGCACCAAGCGTAAGTCCATCGTCATTGACGATGCCACCTACCTTATGACTGGCGAGTTCATGCGGAACGCAAAGGTCGCCGGATACCAGAAGTTTACCGACATGGCAGCCAACTTCAACACCTTGCTGATGCGGGCGAAAGAACTGCCGGACGATGTGGTGGTCTACTTCTTCGGGCACAGCGAGCGTGACGGAGACGGTGGCGAGAAGTTTAAGACCATCGGCAAGCTGCTGGACGAGAAGGTCTGCGTGGAAGGGTACTTCACCATCGTTCTGAAAACCGTTGTGCAGGATGGGCGATACCTGTTCAGCACCCGCAATGATGGGATGGACACCGTGAAAACCCCTCTTGGAATGTTCAACGATGCGCTGATCGAGAACGACCTCGCTGCCGTAGACAAAACCATCCGTGAGTATTACAACATCCCGGTTCAGCCGGATAACAAAGGAGAGTAACAGATGAAGAACATCAACTGGAACGACGTGCAGGAAGCTACCGAACGCCGCGACCTGCCTGTTGGCGGCTATGTTGCCGGTATCTGCAAGGCAACGGACGAACCTGCAAAGGAGCGCCTGAGCATCGAGTGGGAAGTCGCAGAGGGCGAGTTTAAGGGCTACTGGCGTGAGCAGACCGCTTCCCTCATCGAACGTGGAAAGCTGAATCCGGGCGAATGGGCATGGGGAGGCAAGACCATCAAGAGCTACAAGGAAAAGGCACTGCCCTTCTTCAAGGGCTTTATCACCGCTGTGGAGCAGTCCAATCCCGGCTACAAATTCAACAACGATGAAAAGACCCTGCGTGGCAAGCTGGTCGGCGTGGTTCTCCGTGAGGAAGAGTACATGGGCAACGATGGCAACATCAAGACCAAGCTCGTTGTTGACCGCTTCACCAGCGTGGACAAGATTCGCTCCGGCGATTATGAGGTCAGACAGAAGAAAACGCTGTCTGGTGGGTCTGGCTCCGGCTACGCGCAGGGCGGGAACGATGACTTTTCACTGATTGAAGAGCCGGATGATTCGCTGCCGTTCTGACCTGTAAGGCGTTGATCGTCTACCTTATATAAGAGCTGCGCTATCTGGCTGGACGGGCGTTTGGAAAGATGAGACACTTGGGTGACATCACAAAGATTCACGGCGGCAAGATAGAGCCTGTGGATTGCATCACGTTCGGAAGCCCATGTCAGGACTTGTCCATTGCTGGACGCAGGGCGGGACTTGCCGGAGAACGCTCTGGGTTGTTCATGGAAGCGGTTCGAATCATAAAAGAAATGAGGTTAAGCACAAATGGGCTGTATCCAACTTTCGCTGTTTGGGAAAACGTACCCGGAGCATTCAGTTCCAACGGAGGAGAAGATTTCAGAGCCGTGTTGGAAGAACTTGCCCGCGTGGAACAACCAGACGCTTCAATTCCTCGACATTCGGGTAGGGGGGCAGATGGAGCAAAGCCGGAGCAATCGCCGGAAACGGATGGTCTTTGGCATGGCGACAGCTTGACGCTCAATATTGGGGAGTCCCCCAACGCCGAAAGAGAATCGCTCTTGTCGCAGATTTTGGAGGACAACGTGCCGCAGAAATACTATTTGAGCGCACGGGCGTGTCAAGGCATCCTGACCCGTGCATCCCGGCGTGGGAAGCCACTCCCGGAAGTTCTCAGGCAAGCCCTTCTGGATGTGATCGAACAAGCGAGAAAGTCGTCTATGACGCAAGGGGAAACGGCGATGGCAAAATCGCGCCAACAATTACGGGCGACCACGAAAACAGAATCACAGACTACACGGCTATCGCAATCGAACGCAAGACCTTCAACGAACAGTCTTTCAGCCACTACAAGGAAAGCAACAAATGCTCAACCTTGAAAGCGAAAGCTGGGAACATCGGCAATGGCAGCGAATGCCTGATCGCAGAGAAAGTCATCCGTTGGATTGTTCGCCGTCTGACACCTGTTGAATGCAAACGGCTACAAGGATTTCCTGACAATTACACAAACGTTGGTGACTGGACGGATAGCAAAGGAAAGAAGCACAAATACGCTGACAGCCCACGGTACAAGGCTCTAGGCAACTCCATAGCCCTGCCGCAGTGGTTCTGGCTAGTGCAGAGGATGCGTCCTTACCTGAAAGAAAAGCCTACGCTGGGCAGTCTGTTCGATGGTTTGGGCGGTTTCCCTCTGGTCTGGCAAAGAGCATACGGCGAGGGAACCGCACGCTGGGCAAGCGAAATCGAAGAGTTCCCGATGGCTGTAACAAAAAGGAGATTTGGCGAAGAATGATTACCTGTTGTTTCAACTGCACATCACGTCGCACGGCTTGCCACGACACTTGCGAGAAGTACAAGGCAGAGAAGAAAGACTTCGAGGAACGCAAGGCATTCGTGTATGAGCTGAACCACAGCCAGAGCGTGTACCACCGTGATTATGAGGACAAACACCGGGAACGTTGCAAGAAACGGTTTCTCGGAAGTGAATTTAGAGGTGAACGATAAATGGGAGCTTTTATTGCAAGACAGCCTAATGGTCTGTTGTGCAGGTTTTCTTCGGTTGTAGATTGCATTACCGATTACAACATGACAGAAGATGATTACATCGAAATGTGTGCCGAAAAGGCACGAGAAGAAGCACGAGATGTTCTTGACCATTATATTGAGCCGTTTGAGATTGTTGACAGGTGTTTCTTTCCGAACAACATGACAATCGAAGAACACAAGCGGATTATGAAGGAAATGGAAAAGCCCGCTGACAAAGCAACTCATATTCCGTGAATTTAGAGGTGAACGAGGATGAGCAGACTTGTTGATGTTGAACCGCTGGAAAAGCACCTAGCCTGGCTTATTAACCTTGCAAGACAGGATGAGGCAGGAATCCGATTTTCGTCTTTAGAAGCATGGAAAAGCGAACTAAATCATTTGAATGAACTTCCAACAGTAACGCCAAAACAGAAATGGATTAGCGCAAAAGATTCACCGCCAACAGAAGATGGACTATATTTCGTTGTCTACAAATTTTGGAATTGGAATGATTGTGTTTCAACAAGAAAGTTTAAGAACGGAAGGTGGGATGAAGAGGGCAAACGTGGTGTAGTGAGGTATTGGATGCCAATTCCTACATTGTCGGGTGACAACGCATGAACACTGGAAAGCAGTTTGAAGCAGACTTCAAAGCATCCGTCCCGCCCGATGCGTGGTGCTATCGCCTGAAAGACAGTGCTGCCACCTACTACGGCGGCAACGAGAACCTGTCCTTTTCCATCGACAACATCTGCGACTTCCTTGTGTACCGATACCCGATGAACCACCTGTTTGAACTGAAAACCATCGAAACGCCCTCTATCCCTCTGGAAAAGGTGTTCGGCAAGTACGACAAAGCAAAGTGCAAGTACCGCAAGGAAAAGCACATCACCGACATGGTGGAAGCAATGGGGTACAGCGGCCAGACCGCCCATGTGATAGTCAATTACAGGACGGTCAACCGCACCTTTGCAATCCCTGCCAGCAAGGTTCTGGCGTTCCGTTACAATGAGAACCGAAAAAGCATTCCTTGGCGGTGGGCAGAGCAAGAAGGGATAGAGGTCAAAGCGAAAATGCTACGTGTCCATTGGCGGTATGACGTGGATGGGCTGCTAAAGAGATTGGAGAAAGAAAATGAGAAACGCTTGCAAAAAGCATTTGAAGCACGTTGAATACCGTGAAAAAACAAACGAACTTTATTTCAACGAAAACGGTTCGCTCTGCTTTCCGCTTAATACGGAAGCGGACATTGATAAAATCATGGAGCATTATGAATGCAAGTCATGGAGATGCTCTAAAAAGCTGAAAGAGGTGTCAAAAAATGGGCGTGGAACGAGTAGAGCTTAAATGTGACAGATGCGGAGAAGCCTTTTCGTACAAATATCCGCTCACCTATAAGCAGTCGAATACCCCTAACGCAATCGTGCGTGTCAGAAATGACGGTTCGGATACATGGGACACGCTTTATGATTACGAGGATTCGATCACTCTTTGCCCCTCTTGCATGGCAAAGCTGAACGACTGGCTGAAAGGAGAACAGGAACGACAAGCAAAATGGATTTACGACCATGAAAGCAACTCAATCGAGTGTGACAAGTGCAGAGCAGAATACAAACTCTCGCCGTATGAGCGTGAATCAGACTTTAATTATCGCCCAAACTGTGGTTCAAGAATGGAGGGAATAAAAGAGTGAGTGTTGTCTTTAAGTGCGACAGGTGCGGTGAGATTTTTAATCGGAAAGTGCCTGACATAAACGATTGCTACGGTACTGCAAATTCGATTCTGTTCTTAGATTGCACGGTGGAACGCAACCGTTTTGGACTGGGCGAAGAACCAATTCAGCTTTGTCCGTCCTGCATGAAAGAACTGAATGATTGGTTAGAGCCAAACAAAGAAAAACTAGACAACGGAAACAAGAACGAATGGAACAACATGACTACTCAACCGCAAAGCGGGATAGCGGTTGAAATCAAGTTTGATAGTGGAGAGCAAGACATTGCTTATAGAAGGTACGGCGATAAACGTTGGTTCTTGTGCGACAACGATTATGTCTTGCATAACGAATCAATCGTTGCGTGGCGATACATCGACTGAAAGGAGAACAGAAGTGAGCAAGAAAGTTTCAGACATCCTGCCCAAGACGGAAATCTTGGCGCAGTTGGCAGAAAAAGCGTCCGAACTGGCACAGGCCGCGTTGAAGCTGCGCCGTGCGCTGGATGGTACGAACCCGACACCGAAGAGCGTGGAGGAATGTTTAGAAAATATACAAGAAGAAATGGCGGATGTTTTTGTCTGCCTAACCATGTTTGGCAAGTCCGCCGAAAGAGATGGAATCTTAATTTATAACAGGTACATGGAAAAGGTTATCAAAATCGAATATGAAAAAGAAGCCCGTTGGCTCTCTCGCCTTGAAGCAAAGGAGAATAAAAATGGCTGAATATCATGTTGGATGCGGGATGTTTAACATTTATGCAGGAACTGTAAAAGCAAACGGGAAAGAGTGGAAAGATAAAACTCGTGTTACGGATGAAGCAGTAGAAGCAGTTCGAGACTGGCTTGTTTCTAAGGCAGAAGAAGAAAAACAAGACTTTTATGGTTACGCTTGGGATACCAAAGACGGAAAGACTGTGATCTTGAAAGTGACCATTAAAAACAAGGAGTAGTCGGATGAATAAATTCGGAAACCGACCCTCGTCTGGCAAACAGGCAATGTCAGCCAACCTCCGCAAAATCGCACGGCAAAACCAGTTGTACGGATTCCGCATGGCTCTGAATGGCATCGCCGCCACATGGGGCGCACTGATTCAGAACCTTCGGTGCGATGCAGACCTGACCGATGAACAGGTGCAGAAAATCATCCGCATTGGTGACAGGTACTGGGAGATGGTCGGCAAGTTCAAAGAAGAAGACATGACCCCTGACGAGTTTGCAGATTACATCACAGCAAAGTCAGAGCAGGTCGAAAAAGAGCTGAGAGAAAGGTGGAGCTGATGGATAAGGAACAGCTTGCCATTGCACGGTTGAAAGACGCTGCACGGCTGTCTGAACATCGGTACAAGAAACCGCTGATGGTCACATACTCTGGTGGCAAGGATTCACAGGTGCTTGTGGCACTGGCTGAACGTGCTGGAATCAACTTCGAGGTGGTCAACAGCCACACCACAGCAGATGCGCCGGAGACGGTCTATTTCATCCGTGAGCAGTTCAAAGCGATGGAAGAACGTGGAATCAAATGCTCCATTGTCATGCCGCGGTACAAGGACAAAACTGTGTCCATGTGGACGCTGATTTTTCAAAAGCTGATGCCGCCGACAAGACTTGTGCGGTATTGCTGTGCCGTTCTCAAAGAAAATACTGGCCGCGATAGATTTATCGCTACCGGCGTTCGCTGGGCTGAATCAACAAACAGAAAGAAAAACCGTGGAACGATGGAGTTTAGCCACCGTGACAAGGAAAAGCGCATCATTCTTATGGACGACAACGATGAAAAGCGACAACTGTTCGAGACCTGCAACCTCAAGGGAAAAATGACCGTCAACCCTATTGTAGATTGGTCTGACGATGATGTTTGGAATTACACGCACAGCGAGCACTTGCCCATCAATCCGCTTTACTGTGAAGGGCAAAAACGTGTTGGTTGCATTGGCTGCCCTATGGCTGGTAGGGGTGGCAGACAGCGTGAGTTCATGCGCTTACCTGCCTACGAGAAAATGTACATCTCAGCGTTTGAAAGAATGCTTGATGTCCGCAAAGCAAAAGGCTTGCCGTGCGACTGGCAGACCGGTATGGACGTTTTCCGCTGGTGGATGGAAGATGACAACATCAGCGGTCAGTTGAGCATGGACGATTTGATGGAGGATAACAATGTTTGATTTTACAAGTGAGTTTTTTGGATTTATGAATCAACGTCCTCGTTATGAACGAGAACTGAAGGAAGATACTGTCAACGGCTATCACATTGACACTTGCGCTGTTGATGATAGAAGTTGGAATTACGAAACAGCAATTCAACACGAGCAATTTAGGGGCGGGGAGTGGATTGTTGTTCGAGGATATGACAGCAAAGAGGAAGCAGAAGCCGGACACGATATGTGGGTAAAGGGCGCAAAGGCTGGTTTCCAAAAGCTGTACGATGTATTTGAAGAAAAGATTTATCCAAAAGAAAAGCAAGAAGAAAAGACAGTTCACTTCATTTTGAACTATGCTTGCGATCGATGCATGACGTCCGTGAAGCATGAAGCGTATATGAAAAAGAAGGAGTTTCAAGAAGAACGGTTTTGCCCATTTTGCGGAGAGAAGCTTCATTTGAGAGATTTTGAAGTTAGAGATAGGTGGTTTTGAAAATGTTTGAGTTTGTAACCCGCTGGCTGGTCTGCCTAGTCCTGCTGGCGGTAGTGGTTCAGTCCGAGCAGACAATCAAAGACACGGCGGACAACCTGTTTGAGAAACGGCAGGCAATGCTTGTCTGGCTGTTCATCAACGTGTGTCTGGCCGTTTGTACGGCTGTTGTGATGGGGTGGAAATGATGAAAATTTGCGATATTGAGAGAAAAGAAGCCAATTTTGGGAACTTGGAACGTGGAGATGTGTTTGAAGTAAGCGGCGAAATTTTCATGAAAGCCAGCGTGGAACTTTCGACAAGCAAGTTGTCTGGCGGCATCAACCTGAAAAACGGCGATTTTTTGCAGATAGATGAGTTTTTCCCCGTCAAGATGGTAAACGCTCATCTCCAGTTGGAGGGCTAAGAAAAATAATGGACAACGAACTTTACTGCCCGATGAAGATGACCAGCAATCCGCTTGGCCGGTGCGTATGCGAGAAAGAAAAGTGCGCATGGTGGCGGCAGTTGGACAACTGCTGTTCCGTCTGGTGGATTGCACGGAAGCTGGACAGCATCGAAACAAAGATGAAGAGGTGAGAGCATGAAAAAGCGGATTTACCTTGTTCTCGAAACCGAAACTGACGAGGATGACAAGAGCATCCGTAGCGATATTGAGCAAGAACTAGGGATGGCTACACATTATTTCAAAACCTGCTCTTATAGCGAAATCGGGTTTGATGGCTTGTGGAGAAGCACATTCGAGCAACCACCTAAGAAAGAAGATGCAGATGAAAACGGCTATGTGATGGCGATTGCCGGGCCGATCACAAAGTCCGCTTGCGTAGGTTATCCATATAAGTGGTTGTGGAATGGCGTTGCAAAGCATCCATACGCATACCCTGTTTGGAAACCTATCAAGGAGGCCTGATACATGGCAACACCCCCGAAGCGTGGTCGTGGCAGACCGCCGCTGACCGAAGCTGAAAAGAAAAAGCGTGAGAAGCGGGCGCAAAAGGCGAAAGAAGAAGCCGCTGCGA
>ERZ1026864.146-NODE-146-length-52367-cov-26.421108_pt1 | contig 52367 bp, 40 predicted proteins | sample MGYA00380162_ERZ1026864 | MGnify/ENA primary metagenome ERZ1026864 (study PRJEB33269, sample SAMEA4719798) | human gut metagenome | biome: human-associated habitat; feature: organic feature; material: feces | place: Cameroon | collected 2013-10 ... | reverse complement strand
GACCACTTCGCATCATTCTACAAAGGACATGGAAGTTTTCAATGCTTTAATTACCAATCAACAGCAGGAAAATTGAAATGCCGTATGTAGACAGAATGCAGAAAATGTAGTCAAAAGGCGGATGAACTGTATACAGTGCGTAAACATTAAATAAGGACAGCATATGTGTACTTTGTAAATTGTACCACTGTACCCTCATTGGCACCGGATTTTCCTGCTCACACAAGAGAACAGGAGGAGAAGGATTGAGCGCAAAGGAATCAATGGCAAAGGAATACTTTGCTGACAATGCCAGGTTTGCGGATCTGTGCAACAATATACTGTATGGAGGAAGAGAGGTCATCCTGCCGGAAAACCTTAAGGAAAGAGACACGACAGAGGTGCTGACCGCACTGGGGCTTGACAAAAAGAGCATAGCGATGCAGAAGATGAGGGACATCTTCAAAAATGCCAGCATCAAATATACCGGCAAATCATATGTCGTACTGATAGGAGTAGAGAATCAGTCGGATATACACTATTCTATTCCGGTAAAAAACATGTTTTATGATGTGATGGCATACGGCAATCAGGTAAAGGAAACAGCAAAAAAGCACCGAAAGGAAAAGGATACAGCAACATCAGATGAATTTCTCTCGGGATTTACGAAAGAGGATAAGCTGATTCCTGTAATTACGATTACAGTGTATCTCGGAACAAAGGAATGGGATGGTCCAAGGAAGCTGTCGGATATGTTTGGTGATGTGGATGAAGAACTTCTGCCATTCATACCGGATTACAGGATTAATCTGCTGGCACCGAGGGAGATAACAGACTTTACAGGATTCAGGACATCCATCAGGCAGCTTTTCGAGGTATTACAGAATGCTTATGATAAGGAAAAAATGCAGGAAGTGCTGCAGAATGACGAAAAGTTTAGCAATGTGGACAGAGAGACAGTCGAGGCAATCAACCTGTTTGCAGGAACGGATATAGACATAGATGAGAAAGAAGAGGTGATTGATATGTGTAAGGCGTGGGAAGAACAGAAAAATGAAGGCCGAGAAGAAGGCAGAGAATTAGGAGAAAGACAAAAGATAATTTCTCTGATTGTAAAAAAGCTGCAAAAGAACAAGAGCGTGGCAGAAATAGCAGATGACCTGGAAGAAAAAGAGGAGGTTATCGCTCCAATTTATGAGGCAGCGTTATCAATGAAGCCGGATTATGACGTTGAGAAAATCTATGAGCTTCTTGAGAAAAATAAGAGGCTGGCATAGCAGCTGTAGTTGAAAAAAGATCGAGAGGAGACTGCTTCCTCTTTGTCTGAGGGGACTGGCAGTAGGACGGGGCTTCATCTCCTGAGCCCAGGCTAGTGCACACTCTCTCACGTGAGCTACGCTACGCAGCCAAGATACTGTAGGAATTATGCCTTAAAGATTTACGATACTCGACGAAACCGTCGAAACGCGCCGTCCGTGGCGCGGTTCTCCTTGAGCTCCCATCCGTGGGAGCTCATTTCTGTGTATAGTGTGCATAATTCAACAGTATCTAGGCAGCTTCGCTATTCGCTCACGAGAGAGAGCGTGCCACAGCCAGTCTCACGTGATAAAGCCCCTTGCACTGTGGCAGAATGCAGGCTGATAGGCGTGCAGTGCAGAAACAGTATGAAAGCTGACTTGAAAAAGTAAATTCCGGTGCAAGAGTAAATTCCATCGTGATTTAAATTTTGCTGGTTTAACAAGAAATTTTTGGACTAAATCTCTCGTTTTCTGCTATAATTAATGTAACTTATCGAAATTTTCTCGATTTCTAGACATGCTAAATAGGCTACTGGAATTCGGTGTGCTAGACTAAATTCCACCAGCCGCATCTTAAAAATGTGAAAAGTTTACATCCAGTCTGACAGCAGATTTCGATTAGTTTTATTAATGGTTAAAGCGTATCAGCTTAGGCGTCAGATTAACCTTATCTGGTTCAATCGGCTTAAGCTGAAATGCTTTTAAGATATCTTCACCAAGCGTTTCTAATGCAACTTCATATGGTGTCCTTCCACTGAGGATTTCTCGCGGAGTGGAGTTGATGTGGTTTACGATGAGATTCACATCCCATTGTGTTAAGAATTCAAAAGAAGTTCCTTTCGGTAAAACCATACGAAGCATTGTGTGTGCTTGTTCTATAGCGCCTTTTTGTCCGCTGCGCATTGGATCACAATAATAGATGCTGCTTCTCTGGATTCCCTGAATGCCTGTCTCAAGGCTTACCGGATCTCCGAATTCGGAACCTCTATCAGTCAATATATTTTCAAAAACGGATATAAATTCATATGTGCCCAGGCGCTTCTCTAAACGGTCAAAGGTAAGTCTTACAGCACCTTTGGTACATCGGTTAAGTAAAAAGGCAAGAAATAGCTTTTCTTTCGTAAAAAACAGTGTCAGGAGAGTCTTGTTTGATTCTCTTGAGGAATGGACTGTATCCATTTCCACAAAAGACGACAGGTCTAATGAACAAAAGTCAGAGTAGGTTCTGTGTGTAAAAACAGAACGATCAGTGATTTGTGTTTTATGACACTTTCGCGGTTTGAATTTTGCCTGTCTTTTCAAATCAATATTTCTTGCTGTGAGGAGTCCTTTGTCAATGTATGTGTACATAGAGCGGACAGACATATCCAGTTCCGGGTGATTTGTAAGGATTTGATAAGGGGATTGCCCCTGCTCAATCAATGGAGATATGATCTGGTCTTTCTGATGGAGCTGGTGCTTGGTCATATTTATTCCAGAACGAGAAGATATCAGCAGTTCACGATATTTTCTGTCAGCAGCACGGCCGTTGTAATAGTATTTATGTGCAATTGTGCAGTGATTTATCTTTTTCGTGCAGCCATTGCAAACATATGGCGCTTTGTCCAATCGTTTACATCGTTCTTTTTCAAAGTCCTTGCAGGTCTGATTACAGGTAGGACATGAGGCGCATTTAATGCCACAGAGAAGGATTTTTCCACAGGCATTGGTCTTTTGGCAATGGTAACGATGAATACAAAAGTTCTTTGCGTTATAAAAAGTACCCTTGTGATACCAATCTGAAAGCCGATGAGTACGGACTTCCTTAGATATAGTTGTTGGATCTTTACATAAAAATGCTGCAATGTCTTTAAATGTAGTCCCTTTTGCCAGTTCATTTTCAATATAGATCCGATCATTTAAAGTAAGGTGCTTCTGGTTTCCTGGTATATATTTACTCATAATGATTCTCCTTCTACTGCTGTCAGAAGGAGTCATAACCATAATATGATTGTATGAAAGAGTAAATATCTACTGTGCGAGAGTAAATTCCATCACCCCATTGGGCGGTGGAATTTAGAAATTCATTTTTGGAAACAGTATGAAAAAGAAAAATTATGATGACAAAGAACTGCCGCTATGCTACAATCAACTTAAAGCATTATATTTCTGTAAGCGGCACCACATAACAGTTTTTACAGGTGCACACCACTTTGAAGAGGGCAGACCACTTCGCATCATTCTACAAAGGACATGGAAGTTTTCAATGCTTTAATTACCTATTAACAGCAGGAAAATTGAAATGCCGTATGTAGACAGAATGCAAAAAATGCAGTTAGAAGGCAGATGAATGCAGATAGAATGCAGAAAGTGCAGTCGAAACAGATAATGCAGTCAGAAGGCAGATGAAATATACAGTGTGTTAATCATAATGTAAATGTAATGTAAACATAAAGAAGGACACCACATGTATACCTCATAAACTGTACCACTGTACCCTCATTGGCACCAAATTTTTCCTGCTCACACAAGAGAACAGGAGGAGAAGGATTGAGCGCAAAAGACTCAATGGCAAAGGAATACTTTGCTGACAATGCCAGGTTTGCAGACCTGTGCAACAATATACTGTATGGAGGAAGAGAGGTCATCCTGCCGGAAAACCTTAAGGAAAGGGATACCACGGAGGTGCTGACCGCACTGGGGCTTGATAAAAAGACCATAGCGGTGCAGAAGCTTAGGGACATCTTCAAAAATGCCAGCATTAAATATACCGGCAAATCATACGTTGTCCTGATAGGAGTAGAAAATCAGTCGGATATACACTATTCCATTCCGGTAAAAAACATGTTTTATGATGTCATGGCATATGGAAATCAGGTAAAGGAAACAGCAAAAAAGCACCGAAAGGAAAAGGATACAGCAACATCAGATGAATTTCTCTCGGGATTTACGAAAGAGGATAAGCTGATTCCTGTAATTACGATTACAGTGTATCTCGGAACAAAGGAATGGGATGGTCCAAGGAAGCTGTCGGATATGTTTGGTGATGTGGATGAAGAACTTCTGCCATTCATACCGGATTACAGGATTAATCTGCTGGCACCGAGGGAGATAACAGACTTTACAGGATTCAGGACATCCATCAGGCAGCTTTTCGAGGTATTACAGAATGCTTATGATAAGGAAAAAATGCAGGAAGTGCTGCAGAATGACGAAAAGTTTAGCAATGTGGACAGAGAGACAGTCGAGGCAATCAACCTGTTTGCAGGAACGGATATAGACATAGATGAGAAAGAAGAGGTGATTGATATGTGTAAGGCGTGGGAAGAGCAGAAAAATGAAGGCAGAGAATTAGGTAGAGAAGAAGGTCGAGAAGAAGGCAGAATTCGTCAGGCAAAAATAACAGCTTTGAAACTTCAGAAAAAAGGTCACTCAATAGAAGATATAGCTGAATGTGTGGATTTTGATGAGGAAACTGTAAAAAAATGGCTTGTGAGCTAATATTGTAGTGAAATGTAAATTAGAGGAAGCAATCTTTGGACGAGAACTCGGGGGTTGCTTCCTCTTTTGCTGACAGTAGGATGGGGCTTCATTCTCTACGGACGGCGCGTTTCAACGGTTTCGTCAAGCATAGAAAATCTAAAAGCATAATTCCTACAGTATCTTGGCAGTGTAGCGTAGCTTTCACGAGAGTGTATGCGTTAGCCGGTCACATGGGATGAAGCCCCTCACACTGTGCCAAAATATAGCCTGAAATATAATTTTTTTGAAAAAATATGATTTAAATGCAATAAAACGGTTAAAATTTGGTTAAAATTGCTAAAAAAGGCGAAAAAAATTATACAGCAATGATACTATTGTACTAGAAAATAACTTGCATTATGTTTTGATTTATGGTACAATGAGCGCATACAAACCAAAGAGATGCTGATAGGGCACAGCTCTTTGCACAAAAAACCATGTTATAATGAAAAGGAGAAAAGAACTATGGTAAAGAATGTATTTAAAAAGTTAGGAAAGAAACAGAAGAACAACAAAGGTTTCTCTCTCGTAGAGCTTATTGTTGTAATCGCCATCATGGCAGTGCTTGTAGGTGTACTTGCTCCACAGCTTATCAAGTATGTTGAGAAGTCTAGAGAGGCTACAGATATTCAGAACTGTGATAGCATTGCAACCGCTTTAAAAACATATTATTCTGATAAAGAAGATGTTACTGGAACAGTCGAAGTTACTGTAACAAAAAGTAGTACAACAATGAAAATTGGTGGAACTGCTGATACAACTATGGCTGCTTTAGATAATGCAGGACTTAAGGAAACTAAGTTAAAAGGTAGCAAATGGAGTGCTGCTGGAATAGTAATAACGTATGCTACAGATACAGGAAAAATTACATATTCAGCATCATCTGATTATTATACTGCAACTGGAACAGACGATCAGATTAAACCGAAAAATTAATTTTTGAAGGGATAATTATTAAATGATACCAGAACTGATACCCATCTACATCTTAATATTTGCATTCGGTATAGTTATAGGCAGCTTCCTAAATGTCTGTATCTACCGCATACCGCAGCATGAGACAGTGGTGACCGAAAGGTCCCACTGCATGAGATGTGGGTATCAGCTCGCGTGGTACGATATGGTGCCGGTTTTCAGCTGGCTGTTTCTTCGTGGCAGATGCCGCAAGTGCAAAGAACCAATATCACCTCAATACCCTATTATTGAGGCGTTAAACGGTATATTATATATAGTAGTATTTGCAGTAAATGGACTTGAGCTTACGAGTATCATCTACTGCTTTCTTACATCTGCACTCATAGTTCTGAGTGTGATAGACTGGAGAACATATGAAATTCCATTCGGAATCAATATATTTATACTGGTGCTTGGAATCCTGCATGTGTTTTTAGACCATGATAACTGGTCTGAATATGTGATAGGATTCTTTTGTGTCAGTTTATTCCTTGAACTCCTTCTTCTTGTAAGTGGAGGAAGAGCCATAGGTGGCGGAGACGTCAAGCTCATGGCATGTGCTGGCCTTGCGATAGGCTGGCAGAATATTACATTAGCATTTTTCCTGGGATGCATCATAGGTTCCGTGATACATCTGATTCGTATGAAAGTAACAAACGCAGGCAACAGGCTTGCAATGGGACCATACTTGGCAGCCGGAATATTTATTTCGATGCTATGGGGTGAGAAAATGATAACGGCATATTTGACACTCGCAGGCTTTTGAAAAGTGTGTTATAATATAGCGTGCTTGACACAAGCACAGGCAATATGACTTACGGTGAGATAAAAGCACAGTAATGCACAGATATACCGAAATTTATATAGAAAGTTTGTAACTGTTCAGTACAGTTACGAAAGTTTTACAGACGTATACAGTGTAAAACAAAGATAAACATGGAGGATTAGGTTATGGCAAACAGGGTACTCGGCATTGAAATAGGGGAGAACCTTACCAGAGTAGTTGAGATTGATTACAAAGCAAAAAATCCCAAGATTTACAATATGTTCGGCTTTCCGACACCAATGGGGATGATTGATGATGGAGTGGTACAGCCGGATGGGATGTTTCGCTCTATCTTATACAGTAAGCTGAAGGAAAAGAAGATTGCCACCAAAAAAGCTGTTTTTGTTTTAAATTCAGCGCGTATAGCAAGCAGGGATATTGAGCTTCCGCTTGTTAAGGAAAAACAGCTTAAGGAAATGATTGCAATGAATGCATCGGATTATTTTCCGGTGGATTTGAGCCAGTACAAGCTGGTACATCAGATTATAGAGAAGATTGACAGACCGGAAGAAAAGAAATTACGTCTTTCGGTTATTGCTGTGCCTAATGATCTTATTTTGTCGTATGGTGCTCTTGCAGCTGATTGCAGGCTGCAGCTTGTAGCACTTGACTATAGTGGAAATGCCATCAAGCAGCTCATGAGAAGAGAGATTCCCGGAGATGTGAAGGTGACTGTCAAGGTGGATGAGGTTTCTACCACACTGACTGTAATGGATGGAAGCATGGTAAAGCTGCAGCGCAATGTCAACTATGGACTTGCTGATGCTATAGAGGAGATTCAGGATAGTGAGCTTTTCGGAGAGTACCTGTCATTTACCGATGCAGTCGATGTGGCACGCAGAAAGACCTGTCTTGCAATAAGGCCTGATGGCACAGTACCTGATGAGCCGGCGGGCGGCGGCATGGATCCTATGGGGCATGAGATTGATTCGGAGCGCTTTAAGAAGCTTCGTCTGAATGTGTCATACTCACTTTCCAATCTGATAAGCAGTCTCGGACGAGTGATAGACTACTATCAGTCGAGAAACTCAGATACTCCTATCGAGAGAATTTTCCTTATTGGCTTAGGTGCTGATTTCAGCGGACTCTCAAAGCTTTTGACCAATGAGCTGAATGTCAAGGTGGTTCCGCTCCAGCAGTTTGACGGCATACATGTGGCAAAGAGCATAAACCTTGCAGAGGCAAAGCTTGCAGAGTATTTCAACTGTGTCGGATGTTCACTGAACCCGCTTGATATACTTGACAGTAAGAAAAACAAGGGAATCGGTGCTCCGATTATGGCAGGAACAGCTGCAGGTGCTATGCCATCCGGCGGTGCACAGGCAGGGATGCAGGGAAATCCACCTGTCGGTCCTGATGGGAAGCCTCTTCCCGTACCGGCAGGGGAGAAAGCCGAAAAGCCTGTTTCTTTTGCGGTGCAGCTTCTCATTTTTGGATTGTGTGTGGTAGTTGCGGTTGGTATTACGGCATATAGCATTTTTTCAAATCTTGTTTTAACTTCAGACAATATGACGCTTAAAGCACGTGTTTCTGATTTATCATATGCACAGAATATATATGATGTGTACAACCAGACCAAGAAGGACTATGACTGGACTAAGCTTCTTGAGAGTGCCTCATCCAACAAGAATGATGAGATAACGGGCTTTGTTGATGAGCTGGAGCAGAAGCTTCCGTCAGAGGCCAAGCTTGTGAATATGTCTGTTACTACTGATGGTGTTTCGATGACCATCAAGACAGGCAGCAAGGATATAGCAGCTGATGTGATTGCACAGCTTCGTACATTTGAGAGTATCATGGTATCCAATGTGTCAACCATCACAGAGGAGGTTGATGAGACCGGTGCTTCAAAGGTTCAGTTCACAGTAGATTGCACATATGTAAAGGCTGATGACAGTGCTGCTTCTGAATCGGCTGATGGCACAGGCAGTGAGCCAGATGATACATCAAAAGATGCGTCATCACAGGCACAGACGGATAGTAATTCATCATCAGATACAGACAGTACAAATCAGTAGGGGGTGTTAGGATGTCAACGAGAGATAAAAAGTTACTTATTATATTAGCGGGTGTTGCCATTTTAGCACTGACATATTTTTTGATTTTTATTCCACAGTCCAATAAGAGGGATTCGCTCAAGAGCGAAAACATGAACCTGAAATCACAGTACAATCAGCTTTCAGCACTTGCGGCAAAGGCTGACGATTACACAAATAAGACAAAGGAAATGTCTGATGCCATGCAACAGGTGTATGACAATTTTCCTTCATATTTACAGATAGAAAACGGCATCATGGATGCAGTTGCTATAGAGAAATCTACCAATACAAATATTACAGAGCTTACAGTCGGCTCACCGACAGCTATTGATGTGAATAATCCGACAGGTGAAGCCGGTACAGATTCTTCGTCAGGAAGCAGTTCGGACAGCAGTACCACGGATAGCAGTAATGCAGACAATTCGCAGAGCTCTCAGACCGCTGATGGCAACAGCTCTCAGTCACAGACAGGCGACGGCAGTGCAGCTGATGGCAGCACATCATCAAGCTCTGCAAAGTCTACGGTTACAGGCTATCAGCTTTATGATGTCAGCACAGTTATGGCGTTCAAGACAGAGTATCATGGTCTTAAAGCTATGCTCGGCGAGGTGATTGGTTCATCACAGAAGAAGACCATCAGCACACTTAATGTGAGCTTTGATGATTCGACAGGCAAGCTGACAGGTGAGATGCTTGTGGATTCATATTTCCTGTATGGACTTGATAAGCCATATGAGGCACCATATATACCTGCAGTACCACATGGTACAAATAATCTGTTTGGTACAACAAACTAACTGATTATTATAATATTAGATTATTAAATTAGCGGGTTATTGAGACCATAAGTGATAAATATCAAATGTTAGATTATTGAGTTATGAGATAACAAAATACAAGAGGGGAGGAAGCAGATTTGAGAAAGCTAAAAAACGATGATCGAGGAGTAACACTTGTGGAGATTATTGTGTCGATTGCTATTCTCGCAATAATCGTGCTTCCTTTTTTGAATGCATTTGTCACAGCTACAAAGACCAATGTAAAGGCAAAAAACGAGATGAATGCTACACATCTGGCGACAAACATTATGGAGGGCATTGAGAAGAACTCCATGAAGACACTGGCGTATCAGTTCAACTATCCGTCGGAGGGCTTTGACGTGGCGGACGGCTTTAATATATCAGATGGAAGCAGTGCATGTGAGCTTCTTAAGAAGTCGGGCAAGTTTGATAATGTAAAGAGGCTTGAGGATATCAGTGCTGAGATTGTAAACAAGGACGATGTCATCACTAGCTGTATTCACAAGACTGATGCATCAGCCAAAATAATCGATACATCGCTTTGGAATTTCAGGGAGTCGGATGCACACAAGTATTATTTCTATATGTCTGGTGTGCAGTCAGGCACAAAGAAATACAATGCTCTTGTGACAGTGGATGCAAAATCGGACGCAGAGTCGGACAATAAGGTTAAAAAGTACAACATGGACGAGGTAGCGGATATGTCGGCCATGGATGCAAATTTTGACTGCATGAGTGCAGACAAGTATTCTGCTACAAATATTATATCTGCATTTAACAATATGAATCTAGGCTTCAGTGTACAGCAGAGTGATATAAAGAGAACTATCACAATTGATATAGAAAAGAGTGGAGCTGAGAGCAATAAGGCTACCAAGGTTACGGTGTCGTATTCATATTCTATCAATAAGAATGGAGTAAGAAAGACTTTTCCGGATCCGAATAGTGCACTGAAGGATGATTATACCATGGTGATTTACGACAATTCTTCAGATACTGTGAACCATAATCTGAGAAATGTCTATCTGTTTTACAATCCATGGTACACATCTACAGGAGCACTTTACAATACCTGCAACGATGTCATTATAATCAATAATAAGGGCAAGCTGGACTGCACGGTAAATATTGTAAAGCAAAAGACTATATCGGATCAGTCAGAGCTGAGCACGAAGGAGAGTACATATAAGGCATATGTGAAGGTAAGTGAGCCGGGAAATCGTACAGGTCATGCTTATACTCATATAGCCACCAATCTGAATGTAAATATGGGAGCACCGGATAATCCACTACAGCCCGATCAAGCTATATATGGCTTTAATAACAATGTAATTCAGAATGATGTAAAGGCAATTGTCGATATAAAGAATCTGACAAAAAGCAATGCATCTGAAAGGCTGTATGATGTGAAGGTGGCTGTATACGATAGCAAGGCTTCACTGGATGATATATTTAATGATAAAGACCCGGTTGTTACGATGACCGGAAGCATGGGGTATTAATTATGAAGCGTAATGATAACCGTGGTGCTTCCTTTGTGATGGTTGTAGTTGCAATGGCTATAGTGGCTGTTTTAGCTGTGACTGTGCTGTGGATAGCACTTATGAACCTCCAGATGAAGGTGACGGACGAAAAAAATACAGATAACTTTTACTCGGCAGAGGGAGTGCTGGATCAGATATGCACCGGTCTGCAGGGAGATATTTCCAAGGCTTACTCAGCAGGATATACAAAGGTTATGGAGAATTACTCTGACAGCAGCATAAATGAGGCCGGCAGACAGAGCAACTTTGCGCAGGAGTATCTGAAGAGTTTAAAGACCAGCCTGGAGTATGACAGTACAGGTATGACGTTTAATATGGGGAAGCTCATACAATATGTAGACCCTAAGCTTCTCGAGAATAAAGTCAATCAGCCACATGCTATTATCAAATCGACCAATGCCGATGTAAACGGCAATGGACAGCTCAAGGTGTACCAAAACCGTGTCGTGTTGAACGGACTAAGGGTAGAGTATACCGATGAAAAGGGATTTAAATCAATAATAGAAACAGATATTTCTCTGGGAGTTCCATCCATGAGCTTTACAGCATCGGGAGGAGTTCCGGAGCTTTTTACATATTCTCTTGTCGGAAATGAAGGCCTGAAAATTACATCAGGACTTAATAAAGTAAATCTATCCGGCAATATCTATGCCGGCTGTGAAAATGCGGCAGACACAGGAACTTCTACTACGAGTGTTACCATTCCAAACAATGCCACACTTGATGTAAAGGATACCAGCTATATGATTGCAGAGGGCGATATAGAGGTGGGAGACTTTGCCGGAAAAGATACTGCTACGATAAAAAAGAACATGGCGGGGGTACACAATAATAGTACACTTTCTGTTGATTCACAGTGTCAGCTGTGGACAAGCAACATAAATGTAAATGGTGCAGCAGTTAAGCTGGATGGCATGACATATGTGGCAGATGACATGACCTTAAAGGGTACAGGCTCAAAGGTCACACTTGGAAAGAATAATAGGAATAACAATGCGAAGTACGTCGGCTTCGGCAATGGAGGCGCTGACAAGGAAAATCCTGTCGCAGGCGATAGCTCTGCTATTATCATAAACGGCAGGGAGGCATCTCTTGATATGTCAAATATCAGGGAGCTTATGTTAGCAGGAACCGCATATATCAATACCCAGGCTATTGTAAACTCAAGTGGTGTGGGTACACAAAACAGCAATGTGGCTATGGGTGAGTCAATCTCTGTAAAGGGTGACCAGATAGCATATCTTGTGCCGCCTGAGTGTATAGGCACAAATGGAGATGGTGCGGATGCCAAATCACTTTACAACAAGAATCCACTCTCCTATAAGGAGTACAAGGATATTACTGCAACCGGACAGGATCAGACAAAGTATACTGAAGTTAATACCAATGTGGTCAGCACAAAGACAGGCAAGGCGCTCTCGGCATATCTGCCGGAGGGCAGGACAATCGATAAGTGTATAAAGAAAGTCTTTGTTCCTTCTACTGATAATAGTGATGATGGACTTGTATACTATTATGTCAATCTGCCAACGAATAAGGCTGCTGAGTATTACAGTGACTATTTTGGTGCAGACAGTGACAAGCTCAATAGATACACTAAGTTCTATACTGACAGCATACAGGTAAATGAGGCTGCAAGCATCTATACTGCCGGCAATTACAGCATCTACGATGGCAGCAATTTAAGCCTTTTGAAGGGGATAGCTGATGGTGTAGACATGGATGCACAGTCAGATGCCTTACAGCGCACATATACTGCATTAAATTCAAAGCTTTTGACGAATTATGCGGATTTACCGACAAATGCAGCAAGTGTTTCGCTTTTTACAAATATAGTTAACAATACCAATTTGCTGAAAATAGTGCCAAATTCCGGTAATAAACATATATTTGAGACTGAGTATCAGGGAAAAACGTATCAGGCAATTGTCAAAAATGGTAACTACACCTATGATGCAAATGACAAATCACACAATGTGGATATAATTGTTGCTACGGGAGATGTGACACTGAATGCTGACTTTACAGGTACCATAATTGCAAAGGGCAGGATAATCGTAAACAAAGACCAGTGCGAGATTGATAATGGTACACAGGAGGTATTTAAGGCATTGCTTCTTGAAAAGGTAAGTGATGCAGACGATGCACTGCACCTGTATGATGTGTTCATGGATGGTGCCAACTATCTGGGTAATGTTTCTTCTTTTTCAAATAAGAAAGAGGCGGACACAAAAATAGATTATGCTACGCTCATTACATATCAGAACTGGACCAAGGAGTAGAAAACAAGCGGCTTTTAAGGCGCAAAACAGCTGCGAAATATTTATATTTGACATATTTTGACGATATATACAAGGGAGGAATCCAATATGTCTGTAAAAGAAAAAAAGAATAATGGCGGTTTTTCTCTCGTAGAGCTTATAGTAGTGATAGCGATATCTGTCGTACTGATAGGCGCGGCAACCATATCCATTCGCTCAGTCATGGGTGTTGAGGTGAAGCAATGTGCCAGAAATATTGAATCGATAATTAACAAAACAAGAGTTACCTCTATGGGAAAGGACAGCGCAGTTCTTAAGATATACAAGGCATCAGATGGTGCCTACTATTATAAGACGACTATAAATGGTACGGAATCTGATCCAAGTAAAATCGGAAAGAGCAGGATTGATGTATACTATTCCATGAATGATGATTATAGTGGCAAGACACAATTGAACGTCTCTGACAGTATAGAGCTTCAGTTCGACAGAAGCTCAGGTGCACAAAAGCCGGATACTAACGGCAAGTACTGCAGCCGTATCTGGGTTCAAAAAAACAGCACCGAGAAGGTTATCACGATATACAAGGAAACCGGCAAGGTGGTATGTGAGTAATTTACATAGTTAAATGCAAAATATTTTATTTTGACGCAAGGCTGTTATAAGGTTTTATGATGAAATCGGAGAGGAAGATGAACCATGAAGATTTTAAAGCGCATGAATAAATCAAATAATAGGAAAAACAGTGGCTTTACACTTGTTGAGCTTGTCATTGTCATGGCGATAATGGGAATACTGGGTCTGGCTGTTGTGGGCTTTATCGGTACGAGCACGAAGCAGTATAAATACGCTTCAAAGGATGTAGATTTACAGTATGAGGCACAGCTTACGATGAATCAGATAGGAGACCTGATAATTGATGCGCAAAAGGGTGTCAAGTATGAGCCTGCTACAGTGGCGGCACCGGTTGAAGTGGCATCAGTAAACCCTGAGGCAGGTTATATTGCAACTGCATCAGCGGAAGAAGCGTCATCCGAAGAAGCATCATCTGAGGAAACATCATCCGACAGCAAGCTGATTATTTACAACAAGGATTGTACATACAATATCATATACAGACCATCAGAGCACAAAATCTATCTGCGAAAGGATACACTTGATCCTGCAACAGGTGCGGTGAAGGCTGATGGTCAGGGCAAGGAGTCACTTATGGCAGAAAATGTAATAGGCTTTACACCTGATTTAAGTGAGGCAGAAAGCAAGAATTCTGTCGGACTTGTTGTGGACTTTAAGGCAGGAGACAAGAAGTATACTTCAAAGCAGAACTTCACTATGCGCAATAAGGTACCGACCGGAGCAGACGTGGAGTATGTGGCACCGGTAGAGCCGATTTCTGTACATATATATTATGGTGGCAGAGATGTTTCTGGTCAGAGCATTTCATATGTCAGAAGAGATAATAGCAATGTCCTTGAATTTACATCTAAAATATTGGGTGGAAATAATCCAAGCCAAGAGGTTATATGGTCATACACCGGCAGGGCTGCTGATGGGAATGGAACAACGTTTAATTCTTCCGGAAATACAGCAAAATTATCTATCGCAGAGAATGAAACATCAAAGCAGTTTGTGGTTAAGGTGACTTCAAAAGAAGATACTTCCAAATATACATCTGTAACGATAAATGTGGTTGATACACGTAATTGGCTGACTACGGAGGGAATATATGGACTTAATGGAGGAAATACTGAAAAAACACATATAAATCCGTATGAGGTAAGAAATAGTGGTATAGCATATGATGTGAATAACTTTGAATGGCACATTGAGACTTATTCGTTGGAAAATGGAATAGAAAGTCCAAGTAATGATATAGAGGAGTTTGCAGGAGAGCAGGCTGATTATAAAGGTGGAAAAATATTTACATACCATATAGAAGACAGTTGGGTTTTTGGGCATGAACATGAAGCAACCAAGGAACTAAGCATGACATCAGAGGTCAGTATTCCAGGGAAACATTATAGAATATATGTTTGGGTAACCTTGAAATCAGATCCGAGTATTTCTTCTAATGTAGTTACTTTTAAATATGACAAATAACAAAAGGAGCAATCGCAATGAGCAAATTAAGAAAAAAAATAGTGGTTCCAATATCGCTCACACTTACAGGATGTCTCGTTGTGGCAGCTTTTGTGCTGAATGACAGCCTTACAAAGGTCGATGCAAATGTAGCGTTCAATGGAATATCTGATATAGTCAGCTCACATGGCAAGGACAAGCCCTTCAATATAGTGGAGGTGGTGCCTGACAAGAAAATGGCATCCATCGGTTATCTGATTGATGGTCAGGAGCCTGACGACTGGTTTGGAACACTGTCAAGGATGTCTGACAAAGATGGTGCAGGTGTACAAAAAAGGTCTGCCTATATGGAGGGACTGAAAACAAAGCTTGCGCCTATTACTACCGAGGAAAAGGATAACACAAAGCCGCTTTATTATGAGCAGTATGAGGAGAGCTATGTCAGTCAGGGCGATGACTGGACAGAGCTTGCCCTTGTAGATATGGACAGAATAAACAAGGGTACCACCGGTTATAAGATGACAGAGCAGGCGGAGGGAGATTATAAGTTCAATACCGATTACCAGCTTGCTGTAAATGAAGAGGGACTGCCTACAGGTCATTACAGACAAAATGTTGACCATTATGTTTTCATGCAGGGCGAGGATGAGACAGAAGATGGCTCTGAATCTGTGGATACAGGTAGTACTGGTAATACAGGCAGTACAGGAAGTACTGGAAGTACCGCGGATGGCTCTAATACAGAGACTGAAAATGGCAATCAAATTAAGGCACCCGGAAAAAGAGGCTACTACAGTGTTGCGTTTTCGGCTGTCAAGCTGCCGGATGGTATGACAAACACCCAGTATCTGGTAGAGACTGATAATTCACAGAAGGCTGATGGAAATACAGACAGCGGTACAGATGGTAACATCGATAGCAGCACAGACAATACGACAGATACAGGCACAGGTGACGATGCCGTTGATAAGCATGTAGTCTATGCTATAAAGAGTTCATATGCAATCGTTTCCGATGAGAGCATGCAAAACATAGCAAAATATGACCCAAAGGCATATATTTACAGAAAAGACAATTCAGATATCACATCACCATATGAATTTGTTGCAAGAGCGGACCGGATGGCAAATCTGCCTGATGGCAGTAAGCCGGATTATGAGAAGTATACATACTGCACGGTTGAGATGGAGTATGTGCCTGCAGATAAAATCACTGATGACGAGACCTACTACGAGGTGAACACTGAGGTACCTATTGAGTTTAATTACGATGAGACCGGCGAGTATGGAGCAGTGCTTGACTCACAGAATCCATACGAGAAGATAGATGATGGCACACTGGACAATCAGCCGGCAGGTAAGACCGGAGCAGATGATATTTCAGATGACGCTTCAAGAGCTGATTCTGCTACAGAGAATAATGATGGTAACACAGGCAGGGTAATCCTCACCGATACAGACGGATATTTTGATATAGTTAAGGATAGCCAGACATATACCTATGTGGGTAAAGGAAAAGGTGACTATATAATGGAGGCTGATAAAAAAGGCTCGCTTGATTATCCGGTAAATACTACACACATATATTATAAGGGTGGTTTCAAGAACAATAACTGGTTCAGAACAGGTGTATTCAATCAGGAGGGTAAGACAGGCGATGATGATAAGACTGCCAATATGACCTTCAATGTAAAAACTGTCACACCCAAGGAGCTTGAGCAGATAGATGTGTCAACAATTGATTTACTCTATCTTTCCGGCTCTAAGTCTGTTCTTTCCAAGGATTTAGGAGACGATGCTGCAAAATATAATACCGGATATAATACCGGTAATGACATTTCATGGGACAAGGTAAAGCAGATAGTCCAACGTGTGCACCAGAGTGGTATCATGATGCCTGTTATAGTGGATAATGGTATTGTGTGGCCTGATTCGAATGCAGATTATTCCAGCAACATTAAAAAGCTTGCAGGTCTTTTGAGCTGTAACAATTTCAGCTCCTTGAATTTTACCAAGGACTCAGCTGATAATTTTATTAACTGGGGGAATGACATAAAATACTATAAGGTTGACAGTAGAACCCATAAATATGGTTTTGTAATTGGCAACGAATATGTTATTCCACGAAATTATAGTCCTAATAAGGATGTGCCGTTTGTTTTAAGAGATTTTGCTACTGCGTTTATTGCAAATAATGATGAAACTCAATTTTTCAATGAGGCTAAAAATGAGAATTTTGACGAGATAGCAGAGTACATCAACTCAGAGAATACAAGCAGGAAAAATGAAAATGCTACTCTTGGACAGAATAAATATGAATACTATGACAAGAAGATTTCAAAGGAGATAGTTCTAAGCTATATTATATCGTATGCTGATAAGAGGGATGTCGCAAAACCGGTGGATGAGCTTAATATCCTTGATATAGAGCCCGGCATGAATAGCCAAAGCGATTGTATCACACCGCTGAAAAAAAATCTTAAGTCATGGCTTGGTGCTAACTGCCCGGCTGATGACAATATACATATCACCTGTGTCAACAGCTCAGAGTTTATAGGTCGAATTGAGGATTTGAACAATTACGACATGATTTATATGGGGTTGTGTTGTGATAATTTGAATAAGAGTTGGGAAAATGGAGCTAAAATAACTGTATATAATGATTCTTCCATGAATGGACTTATATATTCTAATGTTGGTGATATTGTAGTTATAGATCCAACATATATAGGTGATGATGAGAATGGATCTACATATAGTCGTGGACATGCGGGGTTATTGGACAGTGATTATTTGACTGAATATGATAATGGATTGGGCCTAATAAGAGACTTTACTGATCCAAATGATAATGAGAAATATGTAAAGGCGGTAAATACATACAGGGGCCCGGGAAATGATATTACAACCGAGAAAGTAGAGGCTTTAAACAATTATTTGAAAGCGGGCTATCCTATAGTGGTAGACAAAGACTTTTATAAGAATGATAATAATATTGAAAAAGTAAATGACTATTATATAGACAATTGCTCTAATATATATGGCTTTATGGAAGCTAATATATCAAATGATCATTTAATAAAAACAAAGTCAGATAATAACCTGTCAACGGATCTATATACTAACCTCACTGCTGAAAAACCGCAGATAAAGGTCAAGGAGCAGAAGAAAGAGCAAGGCAAGGATTATGTAAAGCTTGAAGATAATCACATAGTACTTGAGTTTAATATCAATAACCGGGGTGGAGCAGATGCCAATGCTTCTTTTGATATAGGCTTTTATCTTGATTCAAATGCGGATGGTAAGTTTTCACCTACACAGGAAAAGATAGCCGGAAACAATGTACAGATTTACCGGGATGGTACTCTGGTGAGTCCGCAGATTGATGAAAATGGAGAATATAACTATAATCTTGAGGCCGGAAAATATAACTATAAACTGGTTTATGAACTGCCTACACAGTTTGTAGGTGTTATTCCCTGGCAGCTTAGGGCATCGCAGACTACGAACTCATATCGTTATGATGTGACAGGAGGATATTTCTACAAGCAGGCCGACAGTAATCAAAAGCAGCATATTAAGATTTTGCAGATTGATACATCAAAAGGAAATAACGACAAATACCTTGCAGGGGGTACTACATTTGATATGCAAGATCAAAAGTCAAAGACCAATTCGGAGTTTTCAAAGTTGTTAAAGCAGGTTACGGATTTTGAACTTGACATTACAACTCTTGCGGGAGATTCTGATAAATTTAAGACTCTTTGTAAAGAGGACAAGGTCAAGGATTATGATATGCTTGTAATTGGATTCTCGGATTGTTATGAGATTTATAATGATAGTAAACAGGTGGATAGGATAAAAGAATTTATCCAGTCCGGTAAAGCAGTATTATTTACCCATGATACTACATCGCTTAGCAATAATAAGTATAAAGGTAACGAGACAGTAAGAAATAACAACTGGGGCTATGATTTTAACACTATTGTAAGAGATGTCGTTGGAATGGATAGATATGGTATACTGCATAGTTCTGCGTTGAAAAAGGGAAATACCCTTAAAGAAGGAACTGATGAGTATGCTGAAGCAGTCAGTTATGCCAAAGAACATAATACTGATATTGCATATAAGCCAAGATCAAATAAAGAAACAATTGTACGACAGAACCAGGGCTTTGCGTATGGTGATTTGGATTCAAATCAAGATACGAGTCATGGCGGTTGCAGACTATATTCATGGCTGTATGGAACCATGGGACATACTAAAAATGCTGAAAAGGTGAATTCAGGTCAGATTACTACATATCCGTTTAAAATTCCTGATAAGATAGAAATAGCTTGGACTCATAGACAGTATTATCAGCTTGATTTTAATGAGGACAGTGACAATGATGGTGAGAGTGATATTGTTGTCTGGTATACACTTTCGGATCAGAATGTTTACTATTCTTCACCTAAGGATGTGCGAAATAACTACTACATCTACACCAAGGGCAATGTTACATACTCCGGTGTAGGACATTCCGATGTGACACAGTCCGTTGATGAGTTAAAGCTGTACATCAATACAATGATTGCGGCTTACAGTGTAGTAGAGCATGCACCTGCTATTTCATTAAAAGAGGGCTACGACCTTAAGTCAGCAGATATCAGTACTATTTACTCGACAATAGATACTGCTATACAGCAGGATGAGGAAGCAAAAAAAGAAAGTGGTAATCCTGATGCTGCGATACTGGATGTAGATGATGAGGGCAATATTGCCACACAGGATGTATATTTTACCGTTAAGGATACCAACATGCTTCGTAATCAGGTAGATAAGGATACGACTGTCAATATGAGCTTCTTTATCGAGGGTACAAAGGATGACCATGATAAGGAAATAGATGACGATGGCAATACAATCTACCTGAAGGAGATGAAGAACTGGCAGATTTATTCACTGCATGATGATGGCTCAGAGGCTGACCTTCTGGGACCATCAGAAGCAGGAAATAATAGAACCTTCTTTGCAAACAATAAGACCTATAAGGTTAAGGTACCTCTAGCGACTCTGCCGGCAGGGCAGAATTCCATCAAGGTATACGCAGTGGCAAGCAGTAACATCACTGTCATGCAGAACAATCAGGAGGTTAAAAAGAATACACCGGAGGCATACAAGACCTTCCAGATACAGCGTGTAGGTCTTGCCGATTTGGATTAGTTTTCAAAGGCTCCTGGCTATTACATACTTTTCGATCAAGCACAATTTATCAAACAGAGACTTATATAAACCATTTATATAGTCTCTGTTTTTTTACTGTTTCTTTATACTTTCTTTATTGAATTATCCACGCTAATTGATAAAATAGATAGTATGCGCACGATTGCGGATATTTTTTGCATTCGTGGATGGGGGATAAATTAACCGGAAAGAAAGGAAACGTTTATGAGTAAAATTTTCAAAAACCTGATTCCATACTGGCGATGGATCATATTAATATTTGTTTTTCTCATTGCTCAGGCTTACTGTGATCTGGCTTTGCCTGCGTACACATCTGACATCATTGATGTTGGTATCCAGGATCATGGCATTGAGCATATCCTGCCAGAGGAGATTACATCGGAGGATTATCAGATGGCACAGACATTTATGCTGTCTGACGAGAAAGAAAAATTTACGGACTGTTATGAGGCAGAGGATGCTTCAAAATCTGATGACAGTGTGACAAAATACAAGCTGACAGCTGATTCGGACACACTTGATGAGCTGGATGAGGAGCTTTTGGTTCCTCTTGTCATGGCATATCAGGCTTTTCAGTCGGGGGAGCAGATGGATGTGGATGCATCAGCTATCCCGCAGGGAGTAGCGCTCGATGATAACATGATAAAGCAGATAAGAAGCAAGGTGCAGGACAAAATCGATGCGGTGGGTTCATCTACTTTAAAGTCCATGGGTGTAACTTTTGCGACAAAGTGTGATGAGAATGCAGGAATCGACGTGGATGCCAATCAGGTTGCTTATCTGTGGAAGGCAGGCGCCAAGATGGCAGCCTTTGCAGCTATTATGCTTATAGCAGCATGTGTTGTAGGTTTTGCGGCTTCAAAGGTCGGTGCCGCTGTCGGCAGGGATTTGAGGGAGAAGACCTTTTCAAAGGTTGTAGGTTTTTCAAATGCCGAGATTAACAAATTCTCTACGGCATCACTGATTACTAGAAGCACGAATGATATACAGCAGATTCAGATGGTTACTACTATGATGCTTCGTATGGTGCTTTACGCGCCAATCGTTGGTATCGGTGGTATCATCAAGGTGGCACAGACCAAATCCGGCATGGAGTGGGTGATTGCCATTGCGGTTGCTGCCATCATGGTTTTTATTTTCACACTGGTTGGCATTGCGATGCCAAAGTTCAAGATTATGCAGAGTCTTGTAGACAAGGTAAACCTTGTTTCTCGTGAGATTCTTACAGGTCTTTCCGTTATCAGGGCTTTCGGCCGTGAGAAGGAGGAGGAAAAGAGGTTTGATGAGGCTAACCGTGAGCTTACACGCACACAGCTGTTTACAAACCGTGTCATGACCTTTATGATGCCGGGTATGTCCATGATCATGTACTGCATCACACTTGGTATCGTGTGGGTTGCAGCAGGCAGAATAGACAAGGGTTCTATGCAGGTAGGTACCATGACTGCGTTTATTACATATGCCATGATGATTGTTATGTCATTCCTCATGCTCTCAGCCATGTCCATCATGCTTCCGAGAGCTGGTGTTGCGGCAGAGCGTATCGATGAGGTTATAAAGACAAACAGCACTGTAAATGATCCAAAAGAGCCTGTTACTGAGGCTGATCACAGAGGTGTTATCCGTTTCAACCATGTGGATTTCAGATATCCGGGAGCAAAGGAGGATGTGCTTTCAGACATTGATTTTGTGGCGGAGCCGGGCAAAACCACAGCTATCATCGGAAGTACCGGCTGTGGAAAGTCTACACTTGTAAACCTGATTCCGCGTTTCTATGACGTGACTGGAGGCTCAATAGAGCTTGATGGACACGATATCAGAGACTACACACTAAGCGAGCTTCGCGAGTCAATAGGCTTTGTTCCGCAGAAGGGTATTCTTTTTTCGGGAACCATCGCCTCAAACCTGCGCTTTGGTAAAGCAGACGCGAGTGATGAGCAGATAAAAAAGGCTGCGGATATCGCACAGGCTTCTGAGTTTATCGAGACAAAGAATGACAGGTATGAAAGCTCAATCGCACAGGGCGGCTCAAACGTGTCAGGTGGTCAGAAGCAGAGGCTTGCCATAGCAAGAGCTATCGCAAAGGACCCTCATATTTATGTGTTTGATGACAGCTTTTCAGCACTCGATATGAAGACTGACGCGCGTCTGCGTGCAGCCTTAGCAGAGGTTACAGAGAGTGCTTCCGTTATTATCGTGGCACAGCGTATCAGCACGATTATTCATGCTGACCAGATTCTCGTGCTCGATGACGGTAAAATCGTAGGAAAAGGCACCCACGAGGAGCTTCTTAAGAATTGCGATGTATATATGCAGATTGCACAGTCACAGCTTTCAGCCAGGGAACTTGGAATTGATGATAACAAAAAGGAGGGCATGTAAGATGAGTGAGAATAATAACGAACAGTTTAAGATGCCTCCTAAGAGGCCAAGAGGGCCAATGGGACGTGGCCCCGGAATGGTCACAGAAAAGGCCAGGGATTTCAAGGGCTCTACAAAGAAACTCATAAAGTATCTCGGCAGATACTGGGCTGCTATCATTGCAGTTATGATTTTTGCAGCAGTTTCGACTGTCTTCTCCGTTGCAGGACCGAAGGTCATGGGTAAAGCCACCACTGCGCTTGCCGAGGGACTCATGAACAAGATTGCAGGAACAGGCGGCATAGATTTTGATTATATTGCAAAGGTTCTTTTGTTTACGCTGGCTTTATATGTGGTGAGTGCCATCTTTATGTTTGCCCAGGGACTTATCATGACAGGCATCACGCAGAAGACCTGCTACAGGATGCGTAAGGACATCACGAGCAAAATCAACCGTATGCCGATGAAGTATTTCGAGTCAAGGACATATGGTGAGGTACTTTCGCGTATCACAAACGATGTGGACACACTCGGACAGAGCTTGAACCAGAGTATCACACAGATTATTACATCTGTTGCCACTTTGGTCGGTACACTGGTCATGATGCTGTCTATTTCACCGCTCATGACGCTGATTTCACTCGTTATCCTGCCAGTTTCGATGATACTTATTTCGTTTGTCATAAAGCATTCACAGAAATACTTCAGACAGCAGCAGGAGTATCTGGGACACATAAACGGACAGGTCGAGGAGGTGTACGGAGGCCACCTCGTCATAAAGGCATATAATAAAGAGGCAGAGACTGTAAAGACCTTTAAGGAGGCCAACAATGTGCTCTACAAATCCGCATGGAAATCACAGTTCCTTTCAGGACTTATGATGCCTATCATGCAGTTTGTAGGAAACTTAGGATATGCGGGAGTAGCCATCTCAGGTGGTATACTTGCCATAAAGAATGTCATCACAATCGGTGATATCCAGGCATTTATACAGTATGTGAAGAATTTCACACAGCCAATCCAGCAGATAGCGCAGGTGGCAAACCAGCTTCAGTCGATGGCGGCTGCATCTGAGCGTGTATTTGAGTTCCTCGATGAGGAGGAAGAGGATATAACAGTGGAAAATCCTGTAAATCCAGACCATATCGAGGGAAGTGTAGAGTTTTCGCATGTACACTTTGGTTATAATCCTGACCAGATCATCATCAATGATTTTTCTGCAAAGGTAAAGCCGGGACAGCAGGTTGCTATCGTTGGACCGACAGGAGCGGGAAAGACTACCATGGTCAAGCTTCTTATGAGATTTTATGATGTAAGCTCAGGTGCCATTCTTGTAGACGGACATGATATCAGGGATTACAACAGAGCCGATCTGCGAGATGCATTCGGCATGGTATTGCAGGACACATGGCTCTTTAAGGGCACCATTATGGAAAATATCCGCTACGGCCGTCTGGATGCCACAGATGAGGAGGTCATCGCGGCAGCAAAGGCAGCACATGCGCATCACTTTATCCAGACATTGCCGGGTGGCTACGATATGGAGCTCAACGAGGATGCATCCAATGTGTCACAGGGACAAAAGCAGCTTTTGACAATAGCAAGAGCCATTCTTGCAGACAATCCAATCCTTATCCTTGATGAGGCCACATCCTCTGTCGATACACGTACAGAAATCCGTATCCAGAAGGCACTCGACAATCTGATGAAGGGCAGAACAAGCTTTGTCATCGCCCACAGGCTGTCTACTATCAAGAATGCAGATATGATTCTTGTCATGAAGGACGGAGATATTATTGAGCAGGGTACACACGATGAGCTTCTTGCAAAGAACGGATTTTACGCAGAGCTGTATAACTCTCAGTTTGAAGAATAGAGAAAGCACGGGTATCGTGCGGTTTTGCGAATATGCGTGGGGCTGAATGGTTACATAAAATTTAAAAAAAAATACGCTCTCGACAAAATTCGACAAAATGTGTTATCATAAAAGCATACAATTTGTTTTGACATGACAGTAATTGGCGGCATAGGAGAGTTTGATGAGCACTTTAAATGTCGCAGTAGCAGACGAAAAGAAAAACATGCAGAGTTTATTAAAGGGCATGGAGTTTTTAGGAACAGCAAGAAGTAGTGATGAAGCATACAGCATGATAAACGGTAATGCCGGTTCTGATGTGGTACTTGTGTATGTAAAGAGAGCATCCGGTGACACTGAGCCACTTGATGATACATATATGGAGAAAAAATCCCTTGAGACACAGGTGACGGATATCATTCATGAGATAGGTGTTCCGGCTCATATAAAGGGATATCAGTATCTTAGGACTGCGATAGTGATGTGCGTTGAGGATATGGAAATGCTTAGCTCTATCACAAAGCTTTTGTATCCCACTATTGCAAAGAAGTACAAGACTACCTCAAGCAGGGTGGAGAGAGCCATAAGGCATGCTATCGAGGTGGCATGGAGCAGAGGAAGGATGGATACGATAGACTCCATGTTTGGATACACTGTAAACTATGGTAAGGGCAAGCCTACCAATTCGGAGTTTATTGCCCTGATTACAGACAAAATACGTCTAGGAATGTAAAAATCGTCATTATAGACAAATAAAACCACGTTTTGATAAATTTACTAGGCAAAATGTACTCCCGCGTGATATAATATAGTATACATTCTATTGGTTTCAGGATGTATACTATATTTTTTATCAGATTAATCGTTGTTTAAATAACTGTAATCTGGGGGAGGTTTCAGCATGGACAAAATTAAAATATTAATGGCCGCATCAGAGGCAATACCTTATATGAAGACAGGTGGACTAGCTGACGTAGTGGGATCTTTACCAAAATATTTTGACAAGGACAGATATGACGTGAGAGTTATACTTCCGAAGTACAAATGTATGGATGATAAATTACTGCCACAGCTTAAGTTCGTCTGTCATTTTTATGTCAATCTCAACTGGCGCAGGCAGTATGTGGGGATTTTTACATCGCAGTATGATGGTGTGACATATTATTTTGTGGACAATGAGTTTTACTTTGCAGGAGATAAGCCATACAACAATATATACGAGGATGTGGAGAAGTTTGCTTTCTTTTCAAAGGCGGTGCTTGAGGCTTTGCCGGTTATAGATTTTGCCCCGGATGTGATACATTGTAATGACTGGCAGACAGGACTCTTGCCGGTTTTTCTAAAGACAGTATACGGCTCAGACAATTTCTATGCCGGTATCAAGACAGTCTTTACCATTCACAATATGAAGTTTCAAGGGCGATGGAAGATTAAAGAGGTGGCTGATGTTACAGGACTTCCGGAGCATATTTTTAATTCAGGGGAGCTGGAGTTCTATGGTGAGGCTAATTATTTAAAGGGCGGCATAGTATATGCAGATGAGATTACGACTGTCAGTCCGACATATGCAGATGAAATCTGTACACCTGAGGGCGGAGAGGGCCTGGATGGCCTGATGCTTGAGCGGCGCAGGCATTTGAGAGGCATTGTAAACGGTATAGATTATGATGTCTTTAATCCTATGAAGGATACATATCTGGATAAGCATTTTTCTGTAAGGGAATTGAGTGGAAAGGTCGTTAATAAGCGTCAGCTGCAGGAGAAGTATGGTCTGGCTGTGGATAAGGATGTCATGCTGATTGGAATAGTTTCGCGTCTGACAAAGCAGAAGGGCTTTGATCTGGTGGCATATGTGATGGAGGAGATGCTTTCCACCATGAATGTACAGTTTATAGTGCAGGGCACAGGAGAGCAGCAGTACGAGGAGATGTTTAATTATTTCCATGGCAGGTATCCGCAGAAGCTTGGAGTATATATCGGTTACTCAGAGGAAAATGCACATGAGATATATGCAGGCTGTGACGCATTTCTCATGCCGTCTCTTTTTGAGCCGTGCGGCTTGAGCCAGCTCATGTCTATGCGATATGGTACGCTGCCTATAGTCAGGGAGACAGGTGGTCTTAAGGACACTGTAGTGCCGTACAATGAGTACGAGAATACGGGCGATGGCTTTTCCTTTGCCAATTATAATGCGCATGATATGCTGCATGTCATCAAATATGCTCTTGATGTGTTTGAAAACCATAAGGACAGATGGCAGGAGATGATGCAGCGCGCCATGAGGCATGATTTCTCATGGAAGGCATCTGCGAAAGAGTATGAGAAGCTTTACGACATGCTGCTTGGCAACTAGTACATCGTTCTGCAAATAACAGGCCAATAATTTTCATGTATTTCCAATTATGTTCTTAGAAAGTAAAATACCGGATACATATCTATGATATGATATCCGGTATTTTGTGTTATCGGGTTATATGATTATCAGTAGACAGTGTCTGTTTTACTATCGTATATGTAGTACCTCTCGCCGAGTACTTCCTCGTCGCGTACCTCTGTAGAGTTTACCTCACAGATGAATTCGCTTAGGTTGCAGACATCTATATCGCTATCCAGCGGCATTACCAGAAATTCATGGATACTGCTTGGTATGAGCAGCATATTGCCGCCGAGCTTTTTTGCCAGCGAGCTTAGCACACCCGGGTAGAGTATGGCGGATGCGCCGTTTGTCTGCCTGCTGTTTGTAAGGATATACATAGGCAGGCTGTCAAAATCACAGACTGCGCGCATCTGATTGGCATAGCCCGGACATTTTTTGGCAAGAAACTCTGCCATGTTGATTATTGAGCATGGAAGTATCCTTGGTGTATTTTGCATTGAGGCGCGGATTAGTGTTTCTGTATCTATGCCCCAGCGTGACAGAAGCGCATCTGTGACTGTAATGGTGCCAAATTCAGGCAGTTGCGCTCCTACATATACTTCAAATATGATGGCAAAATCCAGATATTTTATATAGGGCACGTCCTTTAGCTGCTTTTGGTTTTTGTCGTAGCTTATGAGCTGGAAAATTATTTTCTCCTTTACCTTGGAAAAATCATCACAGAAGCTTATGTCAAAATCTTCAGTTGGCTTGAAATCATTGTAGGTGGATAAAATTGCATCGAGAATAGAATCAATGGATACACCATCAAGATACCAATGGTAGTAAGGATTGAGATAAATAGTCGGTGCTATATTGAATTTGGGATTGATAATCACCAATCCGTCGTAGATCATCCCGTTGTTCTTTTTGACAGGATGGATGGTAAGCTTGAAATTATTGTCAAGTCTTGCGGTTATTTCTGTTTCTATAGTATGTAAAAACTCCGTGTATTTCATGAATCTCCTTGCGGAGCATAAAAATATCGGATCTCGTGGAAAAGTAAAACCCACGAAGCAGGGCGCTTCGTGGGTTTTACTCTATCATTGTTTGTTGAAGTTTGCAATATGTATTTTTGTACAATTTTTAGACTTCATTTTTGTGATATCATACAAAATACAGCTGCGCAATCCATTTTTAATCCGATTTGAGCCTCTGCCACAGTGTGTTGTAAAGAGTTGCGTCATCATCATTTAAAGCTCTGTATACTTCACAGTTTTTGAGCATATCGGAAGGCGGATTAATCGCCTCATTTTTCTTCGTTTCTGCATCCTGGTTGTCGATGACAGACTGGATAGGTGATGCATAGTATACATATTCAAAGTTGAGCTGTGCCGGCTCATCACTGCAGATATAGTTCAAAAATTCCTGCGCGCCCTCTTTATTCTTGCATGTCTTTGGAATAAACCATGAGTCAATCCAGAGGTTTGAGCCCTCCTTTGGCACGATATAGTCCAGGTTATCGTTTTCAGCCATGGCGGCAGCTGCCTCACCGGAGTAGCACACTGCGATTGCCGCATTTTCAGCAACCATCTCATCACAGGTTTCATCCACGTAGTAGGCGAGCACATCACTGCTTTGTTTGTTCAGTATATCAAATGCTTCATCGAGCTTTGCTGTGTCTGTCTCGTTTATCGAGTAGCCAAGTGTGCGAAGGGCGGGAGTAAAGGCATCACGGACAGAATTAATCATAATCATGTTGTCCTTGTATTTGCCGTTCCACAGGCAGTCCCAGGTATTTAGGTCTGATGCATCAGCCATCTTTTTATTGTATAGTATGCCGAGTGTGCCGTAGAAATAAGGCACAGTATATTCATGTGTCGGGTCAAAGGATGCGGACATGTCGATTATATCCTGATTTACATTTTGATAGTTTGGCATTGAGCTGTAGTCTATCTTGTTGACCTCACCCTCACTTATGAGCTTCTCGATGATGTAGTCAGAGGTGCAGATGACATCGTAATCGATAGCACCGGACTTGTACTTTGTGTACATCTCCTCAGGCTCCTCGTATTCTTCGTATTTAATGGTGATTCCGGTTTCCTGCTCGAAGCTGTCGATTACTGATTCATCGATGTATTTACCGTAGTTTAGCACTGTTATGGCATTGTCATTGTTTGTGCTTCCGGCGCTTATCGTAAATACCGAAAAGCAGCCGATTACGAGTACTGCAACAATTGCGATGCTCACACTACGCTTTACGATGCGCAGCTTTTTAGCCCTTGCAGGCTTCTTTGAGGCGCTGACAGGTATCCGGTTTGAGTTGATGTTTACCACAACCAAAAGCAGCAGCACTGTGAAGAAAAGTATGGTTGACAGAGCATACAGCTCCGGCTTTACACCCTTTTTTAGCTCTGTGTAGAGCATGGTTGAGAGCGTGTTTACTCCCGCACCCTTCGTAAAGTAGGTGATGGAGAAGTCATCGAGTGACATTGTGACCGCCATCATAAAGCCGGAGAACACTCCGGGGCTTATTTCAGGCCAGGTGACCTTGAAAAATGCATATAGAGGTGATGCGCCCAGGTCAAGTGCGGCCTCATAGGTGTATTTGTTGGTCTGCTTGAGCTTTGGAAGCACATTGAGTATCACATAAGGGATATTGAACGTGATGTGTGCGATAAGCACTGTCACAAAGCCCAGATTCATGAATTTTACAAACAAAAGCATCATTGAGATACCGGTCACGATATCTGCATTGAGCATCGGGATGTTTGTAGCGCCTAGATAGATTGTCTGGTTACGTTTCTTCATGGCGCTTATACCCATGGCTGCGAGAGTTCCTATTATTGTAGAAATCACAGCTGCAAGCAGTGTAATCTGCAGTGTTGTAGAAAATGCCGACATAATCCGCTCACTCTGAAAGCACTTTATGTACCAGTCGAGCGTGAAGCCTCCCCATTTAACCTTGGATTTGGAGTTGTTGAAGGAGAGTACTATTAATACAACGATAGGTAGATACAGAAACAAAAAAATCAGTCCCATATATACCCTTGATGCTATTTTTTTTACCATAATGCGCTCTGGTCTCCTTCCTTATCAAACAGATTGACGAGTGCCATGCTGATTAATACAAATACCATGAGCACGAGTGAGAGACCGCTTCCTGCGCCCCACTGCGAGCCATGGACGAAATCCTGTTCTATTATATTTCCGATGAGCAGGACCTTGCCGCCACCGAGTATCTGTGAGATGGCAAAGGATGTGAGTGATGGCACGAAAACCATTACGATTCCGCTTATGACACCGGAAATTGTAAGTGGCAGTATAATCTTGAAAAGTATTGTGACTTTGTTTGCACCGAGGTCAAGAGCCGCCTCAATCCAGTCGTTTTTGATTCTGGTCATGGAGTTGTATATAGGCAGCAGCATGAATGGCAGAAAGTCATAGACCATGCCAAGCACGACTGCTCCGGAGGTATTCATGATGTTGAAGCCCGGCAGTCCGAGAGTGGTGAGTATCGAGTTGATGACACCGTTTTTGGACAAAAGCTGCTTCCATGCGAGTATTCGAAGCATAAAGTTCATCCACATAGGAAGCATGAAAACAAATACCACAAAGCTTTGGTTTTTAATCTTTAAGCCGTTTAAAATCATCGCAAGCGGATAGGACAGCACCAGGCATATTATGGTGCATATGATTCCAAGCCGTAGGGATAAAAGCAGTGCCTTGATATTGGTGTGCTGCGCTATTGCAGCCACATATTCAAATGTGAAGCCTCCGTCAGAGCCTTTAAATGCATAGTACACAATCATGAAAAGCGGAAGTATGATAAATCCGATAATCCATATGAGGTACGGCCCTGCGAGCAGCTGTTTCTTTATTTTAGACATCTATCTCCACCGCCTTTTCATCTGAGGACTCAGGCTTGTGCATTACCTGGATATTAAATGGAATCACCTTGATACCCACATGACTGCCGACCTCTACATATTTGGTGGTGTGTACCATCCAGTCGTAGCCGTTTGCCTTTACCTCAAGCTCATAGTGCACTCCCTTGAAGATATTTGACACGACATCGCCCTGCATGTAGCCGTCCTCCGCAGGCACCAGCTCCACATCCTCCGGGCGGATGACTATATCGACAGGCGTGTTCTCACCAAAGCCCTCGTCCACACAAGGCATCTTTACACCGAGTATCTCGACAAGCTTATCCTTTATCATAACACCGTCGATTATATTACTGTGCCCGATAAAATCAGCGACAAAGGCATTTTCAGGCTCATTGTAAATGTCCTCTGGTGTGCCAATCTGCTGGATATAGCCCTGATTCATGACTACGATGGTGTCAGACATGGTAAGCGCCTCCTCCTGGTCGTGTGTGACGTAGACGAAGGTGATACCGAGCTCATTTTTGAAGCGGATAAGTTCATACTGCATGCTCTGGCGCAGCTTTAAGTCGAGAGCGCCAAGCGGCTCGTCTAACAGCAGTACCTTAGGCTCGTTTACGATAGCTCTTGCAATAGCGATACGCTGCTGCTGGCCTCCGCTAAGAGAATCCACAGAGCGGTTTTCAAAGCCGTCGAGATTGACGAGCTTTAATGCATACTTTATTTTGTCATCTATGTAAGCCTTGCTTTTTTTCTTTATTTTAAGACCAAACGCGATGTTTTCAGCTATTGTCATATGAGGGAAAAGAGAGTATTTTTGGAAAACAGTGTTCAGATTTCTCTCGTTTGCAGGCACATTTGTGATGTCCTTTGAATCAAACATGATTTTTCCCTTGTCCGGTGTCTCAAAGCCACCGAGCATGCGAAGTGTGGTGGTCTTTCCGCAGCCTGATGGTCCAAGCAGCGTCAGAAACTCATTCTCCCTGATGTATAGATTTAAATCGTCGAGTACAACATTGCCGTTGTATGACTTTGTGATATCGATAAAATCAATTAATTTCTTTCCCATGGTGTAAACCTTTCTCATGTAATTATAGTACTGGTAGGAACTGTATGTTTATAATTTGCTGCTGTACACACTAAAAATGTGGCCGGCAGTAATTACAGCCATATAAAAGAGCTTCTGCAGTGGAAGCGTCAGAAGCTTGGAGGATTGCTGACCCATATGAGCATGGCATCCTTTGAAGACTTATTTTCAATAAAATGCTTCTTACCGGCTTTAAAATAAAAGGACTCACCGGCCTTTACGGTGTGCACCTTGCCACCATAGCAAAGCTTCACTGTGCCCTTTATCACATATCCAAACTCCTCACACTCCTGAGGCAGATATATTTCAGAACTGCCACCCGGATGAAGAGTGAGCCTGACAGGCTCCATGGAGCGGGTCTGTGCGTTTGGAATGATCCATTCCACCTTGCTGTTTTTTTCCTCGTCAATTTTCTCGAAATAGTCGTTTGCCTTGTATACAATCTGCTCAGGTTCCGAATCCGTAAAAAACTCCGCCGGCGTCATACCCAGGCACTGGATGATATCAAGCAGGGTGCCGACTGACGGTGAATTCTGATTTCGCTCGAGCTGGGAGATAAATCCCTTCGTCAGCTCAGCCCTGTCAGCAAGCTCCTGCTGGGTAAGTCCGTACTGGATACGAAGCTCCTTCATACGATGTCCGATATCCATGTTTACTTCCTTTTCTAATATACTTTACGTTATATTTACTGTAGGCTTAATGATAGATTTTTTGTTTACTAAAAATAAACCAACGAGATAATTTTAATATATTTTTTATAAATGTCAAGGGGAATTTTTGAGGGATTTTTGTTGCTTCTTTATGGTGCGGTTATTATAATGATAAAGTAATTAATGCATATAGAAATATGGGGTTTGAAACTATGGAGGATGATGCAGAAGCGGTAATTCCTACATTATCTGATGTAAGGGCATTACATTCTGATTATGCCGGAGATTGTAAGTTTATGTTTAGAGATGTAGAATCAATATTGACTGATTTGGATTAGGAGGAAAAACTATGTACAATAATTCACAAAGTCCTATTATGATTATATCAGGAAAAAAAGCGGAGAAAATGTTAAGCAAATCAGAGAAACCTATTGCGGATCATACAAAGACAATAGATAGAGCAAAAGATAAATTGAGAAAAATGGGAAAAAATAAATCTATAAAAAACACCTCATTCAGTTTTGAATGAGGTGTTTTTTATGTATGAAGCCGATAACCGGGATCGAACCGGTGGCCTACGCATTACGAGTGCGTCGCTCTACCTACTGAGCCATATCGGCAAGCTATATTATATTATCAGATATAAGAGTGTATGTCAAATCAAAATTTTGAGGTGAAATTTTTAAAGAGATAATTATAGAAAGGTATTGACATTAAAATGTGTATAGTGTATATATAACACATAAACAGTTAATAAATACAGTACGGAGGTAGCATATGAAGCTGATGCAAAATTCAGGAGTGCCCATCTATCAGCAGATAGCGGACAGCTTCAAGACAGATATTTTGGCCGGCAGGTATGAGCAGGGGGAGTTCCTTCCGTCTATAAGAGGGCTGGCAAAGGACTTGAAAATCAGTGTGATAACTACGATGAAGGCTTATGAGCAGCTTGCAGATGAGGGACTCATCACAGCGGCGCAGGGCAAGGGCTTTTATGTCAATGCACAGGACAGTGAGATGATAAAGGAACAGCACCTGCGCAAGGTGGAGGAGTCGCTGACAGACGCGATAGCCGCAGCTGAGGTAGCAGGAATCTCGAACGACGAGCTTAAGGGAATGCTTGAGGCGTTGCTTGATGTAGAATGACAGGAGTGTATTGGTTATGAGTATGATAAATATAGTGATGACAGCATTAGGTCAGCTATTAATGGAGTTTGTAGCACAAATTATATCAAGATTTATTTAATACAATGATTATGGATAGCTATAAACAATGAAAAATTTAAGTAAGAATTAGTTCATATTTAAATAATGATATGAAAATGAATAAGGAGGAATGAAAATGACAACAAAGAATGCAATTGAGGCAGCAAAAATCACAAAGGAACTTAAAAATTTTACACTGGATGTGGAGAATTTCGCAATACCACAGGGCTTTGCGACAGCCTTAATCGGAGAAAACGGAGCAGGAAAGACAACGCTTTTAAATATATTAGCAGGAATCAGGCTTGACTACAAAGGTGACATCACTTATTTCGGACAGTATTCCGACAAGCAGAAGGAAAACTCGGGAGATATTAAAAACCGCATAGGCTACACAGGACCGGGCAAGTATTATCTGCCACAGTGGACAGTTAAGGATATCGAGGAAATCAGTAAGCTGATGTTTGATGACTTTTCTGCAGAGGATTTTCACAGATATTGTGAGGAGCTTGCAATATTTTCACATGGCAGCATTGATATGAAGAAAGCCAACAGCTCATTTTCGGATGGTATGAAGATGAAGCTCATGCTGGCAGGAGTCATGGCGCGAAAGACAGACCTTCTTTTGCTGGATGAGCCGGCATCGCCACTTGATCCGCTTATGAGAGATAAGCTGTGCCAGATGATTGGCGAGTATATCCATGAGGGCAACGGTAAGCGCAGCGTATTTTTCTCTACACACAATATCTCAGATATGGAAAATATCACCGATTATGCCATTATAATGGAAAACGGACAGATTGTGGAGCAGGGCTTTGTTGAGGATTTGAAGGAAAAATATATCCTGATTAAAGGTGATGCAACAGATACAGAGGCTGCCGGTAAGGTGCTTTATTCTATGACCAAAAATCCGTACGGCTTTGAGGGCATATGCTTGGCGGAAAATATAGATAAGCTTGCAGGACTTAATGTGACAAAGGAGATTCCGACACTTTACCAGATAAGCGTTGCGGTCATGAAAAATAACACAAAGATTGTGATGCGCTAGTGCGAGGTGAGGTGTTATGGAAAATAAGTCAGGAAGTATGAATGGAAAAATGGTTTCACAGGAACATGATACTGAAAGAACAATTAATAAAAAAGATAACAAAGCAAAGAATGAAGTTCTAACATACATCAGGGATTACCGTGTTATGACTAATCTCAAGTATCGTCTTATAACAAATATACTGATTCCGCTTTTAGCAATTTTTACATCAATGCTAATTGCCTGTTCGAAAACAATCTGGGCATGGATAGGAGTTATAGTAATTGTTTATGATTTTTATATGATGTGCGAGGTGGTACAGGACTATTTCTGCTTCGGCTGTATGTGCAAGAAGAATGCATTTGGCATGCATTTTTTGAAGACAGGTTTTAACGGAGTAAGATACTTTGAGAATGCAGTTCTTGTGGATATACTTGTAAGGCCGCTGCGTATTGGAATTACAATACTCATTGCATCAATGCCGTTTATTAATTTAGGAGTTAATATCTGGTCGGTATTTGACATTATCATGATATCTTCAATTGTTTCTGTTGGCTCATTAAATATATTCAGATACATGGATATGGGAATGTATATTTATCTGCTGGCGCTTATATTTGTCTGCCCGGCAATTGTCAGTAGTATAGCTGTTTTGATTTATGGCGGTACACTGAAGTTTATTGCACCTTTACTTGCGGCAGCGCTCGTTTGTGTGATTGCGGCGACATATTATCATATGGTGGTGCGTATCCGCAGATCATATGTTGATGTGTAGAGGTATTTTAAATTGAAAGTATATTTGAAAAGGAGAATATTATGCTGAAAGATATTAAGTTAGGATTTAAATTATTGAGATATGGTTATAAACTGAAACTGAATGTGATTATGCTTGTATTCTTTGCAATATTCGGAATGGCATCAGAGATATTCAGCAAAGGAACCTCAATCATAGGCGGTGTATACTTTATGATGAGTGGTATGTTCACGTTTCAGCTTATTATGTCTATGGATGTATCTGAGCTTATCCAGTCCACATCGCTGAAAAAAAAGCTGCAGATATACATTCCGGTGCTTGCCAGCACAGTGATAAATCTGATTTTATTTACAGTTTTTGTGGTGGAAAGAGTTGTTCTGATACAGATGGGAGTGGCAGACAAGACGCAGATTATCTATACGCTTTTTATGCTTGATGTTATTCTTCTTATAACTTATCTGTACACCAGCATATGCTATAAGTACTTTGTACTGGGCTTTATATTATTTATGGTTGCGTTCATGGCGTTATTTATGGCACTTGATAATACGGCATTTATGGGATTTGCCGATACTATTGCAGCGCTTGGTCTGCCGGTGATTGCTTTATTTGGTTATATTGCTATTTTTGCAGGCGGAGCGCTTGAGATATTGATAGGAGAGCTTCTTTACAAAAAGCCTTTGTCCGAATTTGCATTCAGGGGATTTTTCCGCGATGCAAAATAGTGTTCGCAAAAAATAACAAATATTTGTGTAAAAATGTTGAAAAAATAATTGCTTTGTAGTATGTTATCATTGTCGGTGCAAAGTCGGCAATGAGACTAATTAACATATTATCAGGAGAAAAATATATTAAATGGATAGTGACAGTTATAGTAAACAACAGTTAGACGACTTGTTTATGGATATGATTGCCTACTATGATGGCGATCCAAAGAGAATCCAGCATTTCACCAAGGTGCACAGCTATGCAAGGCTTATCGGTATAGGAGAGGAGCTTGATGATGCCTCGCTCTTTATACTTGAGGCGGCAGCTTATACACACGATATCGGCATACGTGTGGCGGAGGAGAAGTATGGCAGGTGCGATGGGAAGCTTCAGGAGCAGGAGGGACCGATAATCGCCCAGAAGATGCTCTCACAGCTTGGCTTTGAGAATTACATAGTTGAAAGAATTTGTTTTCTCATAGGTCACCATCACACATATGACAATATAGATGGTCTTGATTATCAGATACTCGTTGAGGCTGATTTCCTCGTAAATCTGTATGAGGATGATGCGGGAAACCGTGCAATCGACAAGGCATACAAGCACATATTCAAGACTGAAACAGGAAAAAAGATTTTTAGACTAATGTTCGGATATGAAGAAGAGGATTAGTATGAGCCGGGCCGGGAGGAGACTTCCGGCCCTTGTTCGTATTATGCAGCTTATATCAGAAATAGTAATTAATCAGAATAGTAAATATGCAGAAAAGAAAGAAATAATATAATATGGCAAATAAAATTAACTATCAAAAATTAATGGAAGATTTAATAAAAGAAAATTGCGTGGACAATAACTGCACTCCACGTCTTTTACTTCATAGCTGCTGTGGGCCGTGCAGCACATACTGCATACAGACGCTCTCGGAGTATTTTAAGGTGACGGTATTTTATTACAATCCAAATATTTACCCGCCAGAGGAATATCACATGAGAGCACAGGAGCAGAAGCGCTTTATAGATGAGTTTCCGGTGAAAAATCCGGTTCACTTTGTGGAGGGGGTGTACGACACCAAGCGCTTTTACGATATGGCACGCGGCATGGAGGTTGTGCCTGAGGGCGGGGAGAGGTGCTTTAAGTGCTACAGGCTTCGTCTTGAGGAGAGTGCACAGTATGCAAGGGAGCATGGCTTTGATTTTTTTACTACGACACTTTCCATCAGCCCGTTGAAGAATGCCGAAAAGCTCAATGAGATAGGAAAAGACTTAGAGAGCCAATATGGAGTGCGATATCTTTTCTCTGATTTTAAGAAGAAAGAGGGCTATAAAAAGTCCACGGAGATATCAAAGCAGTATGATATGTACAGGCAGTACTACTGCGGCTGTGTATTTTCCAAGGAGCAGCGTGACAGAGAGATTGCAGCACGTGGGTGAAAATGTGGTTGCGTGACAGCAAAAATTATTATATAATTTAGCACAGTAAAGCGGCTGTTTAGAGCAGGCGGCGGTATCACATCTTATTTTTATACAATACATTGTGATACATGAAAATAAATCATCATTTAATAATCAAGGAGGAATCTCATGGCACAGTTATGGGGAGGACGTTTCACAAAGGAGACAGATCAGCTCGTTTACAATTTCAATGCGTCCATTTCATTTGATCAGAAGTTTTATAAAGAGGATATAGAGGGCAGCATCGCCCATGTCACGATGCTTGGAAAGCAGGGCATCATCTCACAGGCAGAGAGCAACGATATAGTGGCTTGCCTAAAGCAGATACTTAAGGAGGTAGAGTCAGGGGAGCTTGAAATCAGTTCAAAGTATGAGGATATCCACAGCTTCGTTGAGGCAACACTCATAGACAGGCTTGGTGACACAGGAAAGAAGCTTCACACAGGCCGAAGCAGAAACGACCAGGTAGCTCTAGACATGCGCCTTTTCACCAGAAAGACAGTGAAGGAGACTGATGATGAGCTTAAGGAGCTTTTAGCTGTTATCCTTAAGATTATGAAGGAAAACACACAGACTATCATGCCGGGCTTTACACATCTGCAGAAGGCCCAGCCAATCACTCTGGCTCACCATATGGGCGCATATTTTGAGATGTTTAAGAGAGACAGATCAAGACTGTGCGATATATATAAGAGAATGAACTATTGTCCACTTGGCTCAGGAGCACTCGCAGGCACTACATATCCGCTTGATAGGGACTATACAGCACAGCTTCTGGATTTTTACGGACCGACACTTAACAGTATGGATGGTGTGTCAGACAGAGATTATCTGATTGAGTTTTTATCGGCTCTTTCAACTATCATGATGCATCTGTCACGTTTTTCTGAGGAAATTATCATATGGAATTCAAACGAGTACCAGTTTGTTGAGATTGACGATGCGTACAGCACAGGAAGCTCAATCATGCCACAGAAGAAAAATCCAGATATAGCAGAGCTTGTCAGAGGAAAGACAGGCCGTGTATACGGTGCGCTCATGTCGCTTCTCACCACCATGAAGGGTATTCCGCTTGCGTACAACAAGGATATGCAGGAGGATAAGGAGCTGGCATTTGATGCATTCGACACTGCAAAGGGATGTATCGCACTTTTTACAGGAATGATTAATACAATGAAGTTTAACAAGGACGTGATGAGAAAGAGTGCAAACAATGGCTTTACAAATGCCACAGATGCAGCTGATTATCTTGTTAAAAAGGGTGTACCGTTTAGAGATGCACATGGTATTGTAGGAAGAATAGTGCTTTACTGCATCGACAAGGGCATTGCAATCGACGATATGAGCATTGACGAGCTCAAGGCCATCTCTCCGGTATTTGAGGAGGATGTATTTGATGCCATTTCAATGGAGACCTGTGTCAGTACAAGGTGTACAGTTGGAGCACCATCAAAGACATCAATGGACAAGGTAATTGCCGTTTACGACGAGTATATGAAGTCAAATTGGCAGGATGAAGTATAGTTTTTGTGCATATTTTATAAAAAACAGGGAGAAAAATTATTAATTTAATATAGTTTTTTCCTTGTTTTTCATTAGAGTTTCAAGTAATATATTTCCTATAAAGACAGTTGTACGCGACAGACGGACAAAATCTGATTTTAATGTCAAAGTATAGTGTATGACATGGTCGAAGAAATTCTAGAAGATAGGGAGATTAGAGTAATGAGTGAAAAGCTTAAAGTAGGTATCCTCGGTGGAACAGGAATGGTAGGACAGAGATTTATTTCTCTTTTAGAGAATCATCCATGGTTCGAGGTAACAACAATTGCAGCCAGCCCAAGAAGTGCAGGCAAGACATACGAGGACGCCGTTGGTGATAGATGGAAAATGGACACACCAATGCCTGAGGCAGTTAAGAAAATCATCGTAAAGAATGTCAATGAGGTAGAAGAGGTTGCTTCACAGGTTGACTTCGTATTCTCAGCCGTTGATATGTCAAAGGACGAGATCAAGAAGATCGAGGAGGACTACGCAAAGACAGAGACTCCTGTAGTTTCAAACAATAGTGCCCACAGATGGACATCTGATGTGCCAATGGTTGTACCTGAAATCAACCCACAGCACATGGAGGTTATCAAATATCAGAAGGAGCGTCTCGGTACAAAGAGAGGCTTCGTAGCGGTAAAGCCAAACTGCTCAATCCAGTCATATGCTCCGGTTCTTACAGCATGGAAAGAGTTTGAGCCATATGAGGTTGTTGCTACAACATATCAGGCAATCTCAGGTGCCGGAAAGACATTCAAGGACTGGCCTGAGATGGTTGGAAACATCATTCCATTCATCGGTGGAGAGGAAGAAAAATCTGAGAAAGAGCCACTTCGTCTCTGGGGATATGTGGATGATGAGAAAAAACAGATTGTTCCTGCAGAGTCACCGGTTATCACATGCCAGTGTATCCGTGTTCCTGTATTAAACGGTCATACAGCAGCTGTATTTGTCAAGTTCAAAAAGAAACCTACAAAGGAGCAGCTCATCGAGGCACTCGAGAAGTTCAGCGGAGTACCACAGGAGCTTGGGCTTCCAAGCGCACCAAAGCAGTTCATCAGATACTGTGAAGAGGATAATCGTCCTCAGGTTGCACTTGATGTGGATTATGAGCATGGTATGGGAATCAATGTCGGACGTCTCAGAGAGGATACAGTCTATGACTGGAAGTTCGTCGGACTCTCACACAACACAGTACGTGGTGCAGCCGGTGGAGCAGTGCTTTGTGCAGAGCTTCTTAAGGCACAGGGTTACATCACAAAGAAGTAGATTTGGCAAAAGATTCAATTTTTATTAGGAGGGCGGATTTTCCGTTTGTGGGCTGTGGGCACCGGTGTAGCACACAGTAGTATTCCTCAGATAAAATATGAAGTCAGCCACGGGATTTTTTCTGGATAGATTATGGCAGTTTGCAAGTCTAAACTGTCATTTTACCTGTTGGAAACCCGTGGCAGTTCATATTTTTCTTCGGAACATACTGTGTACTCTCCGGTGAAGGCAGTGTATTGAACGGAAAATCCTCACTCTGTGAATTAATTATTATGCAAAAGTCGAGCCTCTTAAAAGAGGCTCTCTTTTTTGGGCTTTTTTATTCTCAGTTGTTTTAAATAGTTACGCTTGAATTTATATTTTATCGTGGTAAAATAGATAATCTGAGTAGAATATATTTAAGAGGTAGATATAAGTGAAGAATAATAAGTATGAAATTGATATGGTGAACGGTTCAATAATGGATAAGCTTATTTCATTTGCGTTGCCACTTATGATTTCGGGTATTTTACAGTTAGCGTTTAATGCGGTGGATATTATTGTCGTGGGACAGTTTAGTGGCAGCAAATCACTTGCGGCTGTTGGCTCGACTACGGCACTTATCAATGTGTTTGTCAATTTGTTTATGGGTATATCGCTTGGTGCGAATGTGCTCGCTGCCAGATTTTATGCGGCAGGCAAGGAGAAGGAGATGTCTAAGACGGTGCACACCGCTATTATGATTGCACTCATAAGTGGTATTGTGATGGGTGTGGTCGGTGTTATTTTTGCAAGGGGTGCGCTGGAAATCATGGGTACACCGGATGATGTCATAGGTCTTTCTACTATTTATATGAGGATTTATTTTTGCGGTATGCCGTTTTTTATGCTTTATAACTATGGTGCGGCGATTTTGCGTGCTGTCGGCGATACAAAGAGACCTCTTATCTTTTTGATTATTTCAGGCTGTATCAATGCACTGCTCAATCTGTTTTTTGTAATAGTGTGCAAACTGGATGTTGCAGGTGTTGCAATCGGTACAATTGTTTCGCAGTTTGTTTCCAGCGTACTTGTATTATATTGTTTGAGCAAAGCAGATACCAGCTATAAGCTCTGCTTTAATAAGCTTGCGATTGATAAGGAATATATGCTTCAGATATTTCAGGTGGGAATTCCGGCCGGCATACAGAGCACAGTCATAAATATCTCAAATGCCATGCTTCAGTCATCAGTCAATTCCTTTGGCTCAATAGCCATGGCAGGATATACGGCGGCAAACAATATACTTGGCTTTTTGTATGTATCTGTCAACTCAATCACACAAGCCTGCATGAGCTTTACAAGCCAGAACTATGCGGTAGGAAAACAAAAGAGAATGGACAGGGTACTGATAGACTGTCTGTTTCTCACGACAGCGGTAGCACTTGTTATGGGAAGTGCTTCATACATATTTGGAACACAGATACTTGGCATATATACTAGTAATAGCGAGGTAATTAAATCAGGACTTGAGATTATTTCGATTACAACAATCCCATATTTCCTCTGTGGAATCATGGATCTTTTTCCTGGAGCACTAAGAGGAATGGGATACTCAACTGTACCTATGATACTTTCTATAATAGGAACAGTCGGAGTCAGAATCATCTGGATATATGGTCTGTTTCCAAGCCACAGATCGCTGTTTTTCCTGTTTATATCATATCCCGGTTCATGGATAGCGACAATCATCATGCAGGCTATCTGCTATATGTTTGTCAGAAATAAAGTGAAAGCTACAATAGGAGTCCAGAAATTATAATTAAAATCTATTTGTATATGTGTTAAATTGTGATATAATATTTCCAGTTGATTATTTTGGAGGAATATTATGAAAGCAAAACACACAGATTTGGAGAAACTTGAGCAGCTCTATAAAGAGTCGGGCAACCAGCTCGTAGTGATCTACGGAAGGAGAGGTTGTCAAAAGGAGGAGCTCATAAAGGAATTTTGTGACGGAAAGAAATTCTTTTACTACAGATGCAGACAGGCATCGCCAGAGCATCAGCTTGAGATGATGGGGGAGGAGATAAGCCGTCAGTACAAGGTGAGCCTGAGCAGACAGACATATGAGGAGTACTTCGCGAGAATCAAATCAGGAGGCCCTTCCAAGCTTGTCGTGATAATCGATGAGGCACAGTTTGTGGCAAAGAGGGATGCATCATTTATGGAAGCAGTTGCAAAGCTTAAAAAGCACAAGCTGTATCCGGGACCTGTACTTATAATACTTGCCACATCATCTACAGTCTGGGCCACACAGGAGGCAGCAGAGCAGTTTAAGGGAGCCGAAATGAAGCTTGAATCGCTCAATTTCCTTGAGGTTGTAAGACATTTTGAAAGTCTTCCGGTCGCGGAAATCGTGAGAATTTACGGAGCAATCGGTGGAGTTCCGGCATATCTGGATAAGTGGGATGCAGCTAAATCCTTTAAGGATAATATATGCAGGCTCGTATTGACACCATCGGGAGCACTGTATGGTGAGGCGGATGCTGTTATAGCCGCAGAGCTTCGTGAGCTTTCTGCATATAGCACAATACTTGCAGCAATCGCAAGAGGTGAGAACAAGCTCAATGATATTTTCCATGCGACAGGATTTTCGCGTGCCAAAATCAGCGTATATTTAAAGAATCTTGCCACCTTCAATATTGTGGAAAAAGTAGTTTCCTTTGAGACCGGCGGATGGGAAAATGCCAAGAAGGGCGTATATCAGATAAAAGACACATTTGTTAATTTCTGGTTTAAGTTTGTCTATCCGAATATGTCTAATCTGTATCTGCTTTCACCGGAAGAGTTTTATGATACATATATAGAAAAAGAGCTTGATGCGTATCTTGAGAGATATTTCAGGGAGGTCTGCACAGAGTATCTGCTTATACTAAATCAGATGGGACAGCTTCCGTTTACCATAAAGCGTGTGGGTACATGGATTGGAAAGACAGGCCGCATAGACATCGTGGCTCAGAGCGAGGATAGAAGGAGTATCATCGGCTTCTGCAACTGGGACAAGCCAATGATGACCATGGATATGTGCGAGAATATGGCTATGGCTATGGAGCAGGCAAGGCTTACATCTGATGACTATTATCTGTTTTCGGCAACGGATTTTGAGCCTGCACTGCAAAGCTATGTGGTCAGAGACCCTAGATTCAAGCTCATCAACATGAATGAATTATAGAGGAGCTTATGGGAAAATCACTGATAATAACAGAGAAGCCATCCGTGGCACAGGAATTTGCGAAGGTGCTGCGGGTGAGCGGACGCAATGACGGTTATATAGAAAATGGAGAATATGTGATTTCATGGTGCGTGGGACATCTGGTCGGGCTGGTCTACCCTGAGTCCTACGATATGAAATACAAGAAATGGCGTCTTGAGGATCTGCCGTTTCTGCCAAAGGAATACAAATATGATGTGATAGACAGCGTGCGCAAGCAGTACAATATTGTGCACGCTCTTTTGCAGAGAGAGGACATTGACAGAGTTTACTGGGCAGGTGATGCCGGAAAAGAAGGACAGACCATCGAGGAGAATATCAGAAACTTTGGTGGTGTCAGGGAAGGCATGGAGGAACTTCGAGTCTGGATAGATTCGCAGACCGAGGAGGAAATCCTAAGAGGCATAAAAGAGGCAAAGCCGATGAGTGAGTATGCAAACCTCGGAAAGAGCGGCATCATGCGTACCATCGAGGATTATGCGATGGGCATCAACTTTTCGCGTGTCATGTCGGTCAAATACGGCAATCTGCTAAACGATGCAGCGGGTACACGCTCGTACACGGCAATCGCGGTCGGACGAGTGATGACCTGTGTGCTTGGAATGGTAGTAATCCGTGAGCGCGAAATCAGAAACTTTAAGGAGACTCCGTTTTACAGGGTAATCGGCAGGTTTACTGATGCCGGTGTAGAGGCAGAGTGGAAGGCTGTAGAAGGCTCAAGGTACTTTGAATCACCGCTTTTATACAAGGAAAACGGCTTCAAAGAGGAAAAAGATGCACTCGCTTTAATTGAAGAATTAAACGGCAAACATGCAAAAGTTAAATCTATAGTTAAGAATATTACTAAAAAAAGAGCACCGCTTCTTTTCAACCTGGCGGAGCTGCAGGCAGAGTGCTCAAAGAAGTTTAAAATCAGCCCTGATGAGACATTACAGGTGGCTCAGGATCTGTATGAAAAAAAGCTCACCACCTATCCTAGAACAGATGCCAGGGTGCTCTCAAGCGCTGTGGCAAAGGAGATTGGAAAAAATATAAGCAGGCTTAAAGGTTTTGAACCGACAGCAGACTTTGTGGAGCATATTATGCAAAAGAGGCTATATGCCAACATAGCAGATACGCAGTACACGGATGACAGCAAGGTAACAGACCACTATGCTATCATTCCGACAGGTCAGCTTACAGAGCTTTCGGGGCTTACATCGCTTCAAAGAGCAGTATTTGAGCTGATTGTCAGGCGTTTTCTTAGTATTTTTTATCCACCGGCAGAGTATGAGAATGTGAAGCTTGTCGTAGATGTGGATAAGGAAAGTTTTTTTGCATCATCAAAGGTACTAAAGAGCGAGGGCTATTTACAGGTGGCGAATCCGCCGAAAAAGAAGTCGTTTGAGGAATCAAACGCACGAATACTTGGTAAAAACAGTGAAACTGCAGATAGTACAGATGAAAACAGCACAGCAAACGGCAGCAATGATGAGATAGTCGTAAATCCCAAGGTGATGCTTGAGCTTGCCGATAAGCTAAAGTCGGGTGATGAGATAGCATGCCAAGGCTATAATATCAAGTTTGGTAAGACATCTCCGCCAAAGCGCTATACGTCAGGCTCTATGGTGCTTGCCATGGAAAATGCAGGACAGCTTATCGAGGACGAGGAGCTTCGTGAGCAGATAAAGGGCTCAGGAATAGGCACCTCGGCAACGAGAGCGGAGATAATCCAGAAGCTTGTCCGTATAGGATATCTGAATCTGAACAAAAAGACACAGATACTCACACCCGAAAGCCTTGGTGAGATGGTGTTTGAGGTCGTATACATGACAGTTCCGGCACTTCTTAATCCAAAGATGACAGCCAACTGGGAAAAGGGACTGGACGGAATTACAAGGGGCACGGTGGATTTCTGGGAATACAGGGGAAAGCTTGAGAGCTTTATCCGCAAAGAGACAGAAAAGATGATTGAGCAGAATCTGCGCCCTGAGATTGCAGACCATATCAGCAGCTTTGCAGGCAAAAATGCCAGAGGTGCGGCGGCCAGACGAAAGATAGGTGTCAAGTGCCCGGTCTGCGGCGGTGAGATAGTGACCACACCGTTTGGCTATGGCTGTGCTAATTATAAAAATGATAAATCAGGATGTAATTTTAATATCGGACAGGTGGCAGGACTTGATATTCCGGAGGAACAGGTCAAAAAGCTGATTGAAGAAGGAATCACCGACACAATCCGTGGTTTTAAGTCGAAGAGCGGCAAACGCTTTGATGCATGCTTAAAGCTCAACAAGGATGAACAGACGAACAAGGTATCAGCCACCTTTGATTTTGAAAATGTAAAGCCGCAAAAGGTCGAGGGCATTGTATGCCCGGACTGTGGAGGCGATATATATGTGTCACCATACGGCTACCGATGTGCAAACTATAACAGACAGACAGAGGATGGCTGTCATTTCTTCGTTGGAAGGATAGCAGACAAGCAGCTGTCACAGGTACAGTTTTTAGAGCTCATGGCAAACGGCAGAACAGAGACGATAAAGGGCTTTAAATCAAAATCGGGAAAGCGCTTCAACGCATGCCTCGTCTTAAAGAAGGAGCCGGTCACAGAGGGAAGTGAGAAAATGCACACCGTCGTAGCATTTGACTTTGACAATGTGGAGGACGAAATCATAAAGGATGTTGTCTGTCCGCTTTGTGGTGGTCAGATAAAAAAGACATCGTTTGGCTATGGATGTGTGAACTACAAGGGTGATGAGCCGGGAAGCTGCCGCTTTTCGGTGGGACAGATTGCGGGAAAGACAATCACAGCCGCAAACCTAAAGCAGCTTCTTAATGATAAAAAGACCGAGACTATACGAGGCTTTAAATCCAAAAGCGGGAAACGCTTCGATGCGTGCCTGGTGCTTAAGGAGGATGAAAACAAAAAGCTCTCTGTCCAGTTTGATTTTGACCATGTAGAGCCAAAGACAGTGAAGGATGTAGTATGTCCAAAGTGCGGAGGCAAAATCCAGGTGGCGCCGTTTGGCTTTGTATGTGAGAACAACAGACGTGATGATCCTGAGAGCTGCCGCTTTATGGTGGGCAAGGTCGCAAGCGTCAAGATAAAGGAATCAGTCCTTAAGGAGCTTCTGACAAAGAAAAAGACAGAAGTTATATCAGGATTTGTCTCAAAGACAGGCATGAAGTTTGACGCACCGCTAAAGCTCACAGAAGACGGAGATATAGCCTTTGATTTCCCCGAAAAGCCTAAGCCAATCAAGACAAATGTACTCTGTCCAAAGTGTGGTAGACCTCTCAAAAAGACACAGTGGAAATATGAGTGTGAGTGTGGCTTCAATGTTTGGCATACTGTGGCAAAGGTGGAGCTTTCAGAGGAAATTCTCACGGAGCTGTTTACCACAGGAAAGACCAAAAAGAAGGTCACAGGCTTTACCTCCAAGGCGGGAAATGTATTCGATACATGCCTTAAGTTTGAAAATGACCAGATATCATTTGATTTCGATAATCCGGGTGAGGAAGAAGTGCAGAGCAAGGCAGATGATGCGCCGGATGAGACAACCATGAATAATACAACCATGGATGAGATGGGAATCCCAGAGGAATTTCTGGCTGGTATTGATATGGCAGCAGAGGGCGCACAGGCAGATGATGTGTCGGAGGCGGCACTTGCGGCGGCACATGAGCTGTTCGGTGAGTAGCTCTGCTTATAATTAATTATTAAATCTATAATTAATATGAATTTTTATATTTAAGTTTAAATATTAAAATGACAGTTAAAACAATAGTCAATAATTTTCACATAATTAAAAGAAAGGACATAGAAAAATGGAAAACGCAAAAATAACAAACCTCTATAATCTGGATGAAACAATCGCAAAGGAGTATTTATCGCAGTTCACTTATCCATGGGAGGCACTTGCCGGAATAAGTGATTTCATCAAGGAGATAGGACCAACACTCGACCCTGAAATCTATGAGAAAAGAGGCGAGGATATCTGGGTAGCAAAGAGCGCAACAGTATTTGACAGCGCATATCTGCACGGTCCACTCATCATCTGCGAGGATGCAGAAATCAGACAGTGTGCTTTTATCCGTGGCAGCGCAATCGTAGGAAAGGGCTCAGTAGTAGGTAACTCCACAGAGCTCAAAAATGTCATCATCTTCAACTCAGTACAGGTGCCTCATTACAACTATGTAGGTGATTCAATTCTTGGCTACAAATCACATATGGGCGCAGGCTCTATTACATCAAATGTAAAGAGCGACAAGACTCTTGTAGTCGTAAAGGATGTTTACGATACAAAAGAGGAGATTGAAACCGGCCGCAAGAAATTCGGCGCTATGCTCGGTGACCATGTGGAGGTGGGCTGCAACTCAGTGCTCAATCCGGGAACAGTAATAGGAAGAAATTCAAACATTTATCCGCTTTCAAGAGTACGCGGAGTCATCCCTGCAAACCACATTTTTAAGGACAAGGACAACGTAGTTCTTAAAAAATAGTAATGTTGTTTGAAAAAATATTGTATTTTTGTTGTTTTTTGTCGATGATACTCTAGACTTATGACAAAAAATATGAGAGAATAAATCGGGTATGTTAAAACCATAACGAAAGGAGTCTTAAGATGATTTACACTAAGGAAGTTGAAAACATGTGTCCTGTAGCTAAGGGCGCAAAACATGAGCCAGCTCCTATCCCAGAAGAAGGAAAATGGGTTCATTCTAAGAAAATTGAGGACATTTCAGGATTTACACACGGTGTAGGCTGGTGTGCACCACAGCAGGGTGCCTGCAAGCTCTCACTCAATGTAAAGAATGGAGTAATTGAAGAGGCATTAGTTGAGACTATCGGATGCTCAGGAATGACACACTCTGCAGCTATGGCAGCAGAAATCTTACAGGGTAAGACAATTCTTGAGGCATTAAACACAGACTTAGTTTGTGATGCCATCAATACAGCTATGAGAGAGTTATTCTTACAGATCGTTTACGGTCGTACACAGTCTGCATTCTCTGATGATGGACTTGCTGTTGGAGCAGGACTTGAGGATTTAGGAAAGGGACTTCGCTCACAGGTTGGTACAATGTACGCAACAAAGGCAAAGGGAGTTCGTTACCTTGAGATGGCTGAGGGCTATGTAACAGGAATCGCTCTTGACAAGAACGATGAAGTAATTGGATACCAGTTCGTTTCTCTTGGAAAAATGACAGATTTTATCAAAAAGGGTGATGACGCTAACACAGCTTGGGAGAAAGCTTCAGGATCATACGGTCGTGTAACTCCAGAGCAGGGTGCTGTTAGGATCATCGATCCAAGACAGGAATAAGAGGAAAGGAGAACGACAATGGCATTATTTGAAGCATATGAAAGAAGAATAGACCAGATCAATGCTGTACTTAACAGCTATGGTATCAGCTCAATCGAAGAAGCTGAAAAGATTACAAAGGACGCTGGACTTGATGTTTACGATCAGGTAAAGAAAATCCAGCCAATCTGTTTCGAGAACGCTTGCTGGGCATACACAGTTGGTGCAGCAATCGCAATCAAAAAAGGATGTAGAAGAGCAGCAGACGCTGCAGCAGCAATCGGAGAGGGACTTCAGGCATTCTGTATCCCTGGATCAGTTGCTGATCACCGTAAGGTAGGTTTAGGACATGGTAACCTTGGAAAGATGCTCCTCGAGGAGGAGACAGAGTGTTTCTGTTTCTTAGCAGGTCACGAGTCATTCGCAGCCGCTGAGGGTGCTATCGGAATCGCTGAGAAGGCAAACAAGGTTCGTCAGAAACCACTGCGTGTTATCCTTAACGGACTTGGAAAAGACGCTGCACAGATCATCTCACGTATCAACGGATTCACATTCGTAGAGACACAGTATGACTACAAGGCAGCTAAGCTCAACATCGTATCTGAGCATGCATACTCAGACGGACTCCGTGCAACAGTTAAGTGTTACGGTGCAGATGATGTTCAGGAAGGTGTTGCAATCATGCATCACGAGAACGTTGGTGTTTCTATCACAGGAAACTCTACAAACCCAACTCGTTTCCAGCATCCGGTAGCAGGTACATACAAGAAAGAGTGTATCGAGCAGGGCAAGAAGTACTTCTCAGTAGCATCAGGCGGTGGTACAGGACGTACACTTCACCCAGACAACATGGCAGCAGGACCAGCTTCATACGGTATGACAGATACAATGGGACGTATGCATTCAGATGCACAGTTCGCAGGATCTTCATCAGTTCCGGCTCACGTTGAGATGATGGGACTTATCGGAATGGGTAATAACCCAATGGTTGGTGCTACAGTAGCAGTTGCCGTTTCTGTTCAGCAGGCAGCTGATGAGGGCAAATTCTAAATAGAAAGCTTGATTTTATAGGCTTTTTGGAGACTCATATCATTTTTGGTATGGGTCTCTTTTTTTAGCTCATTTTCTGGATTTGGTGTAAAAATAGCTGCACGCTGCCCTCAAGTCGCCATATTTAATTATTGGCGACGTGGAAAGTGAAATATTGGCGACTTGGGCGACGCAGGTTGAAGGTGCTACGGATCAGGCAGCATCCGTTGAGAAAATGCAGGCAACTATCAATGAATTGACAAGTGGAATTAAGTCTACTGCAGAAGAACTGGAAACTGCTTATAATGAAGCAAGCAGATATGCAGAGGTTGAGGAAGGCAACCGTGGAGATATGGAAGTATTGGTGCAGGCAATGGCACGTATCAATGAGACTTCTGAAAAGATAGGTGAGATTATCGTACAGATTGAGGATATAGCCAGCCAGACAAATCTTCTTTCCTTAAATGCTTCCATTGAAGCAGCAAGAGCCGGAGAAGCAGGAAAAGGATTTGCTGTTGTCGCAGACCAGATCAGAAATCTGGCAGAGCAGAGTGCAAAATCGGTAGTAGATTCAAAAGCACTTATTGAAGCTGCTATTCACGAAGTAGGGGATGGAAATATGTATGCCGAGAAAGCTTCCGCTTCATTAAAAGAAGTTGTGGATGGCATACAGACCAATGAGTATTGAAAACCTTTTTTTCTAATGTTAAAATTAAGTAAAGATTAAAAGACATAATATATATTTCAGATAATATTAATTTCATTGAGAAAAGCTGTGAGCAGCATATACATGAGTAGACATTGTTAATTTACAATACATAAAATGTAGACAGACAAGGAGGTTGGTTTATGTCAAGGATAACGGATTATGCTTTTTTATTTCAAAAATCATTTGGAACATTAGGAGTGAATTCAATAGGTAGTTTTCAGTTGTCCCAGTTGAATAGCAGTTCTGTTCAAGCACAATTAAAAGCTGCCGGAATTAACACGAATAGTAAACAATATAAGTCTGCTGTAAAACAAATGATGTCTGCTGGAAATGGTGCAATGTATGGCAATATTCAGGGAATAAAAAATCTGATGAGTCATTATGATAAGGACGGAGATTATATTAATCCTGTAAATGGATTGGCAGGACTTTTGGTGACAGATGAAAACGAGAATTCGAGAAAACGGATTATATCAATTCCGGATAGCAGCAAAGAAGAAATGTATGAACTGACAAAAAAAGAATTTCTGCGTGAAAATGGTGTATGCAATGGTGATACAACAAGACGCTCAGATGTATATAACAATTTGTATCGTAAAATGCAGAAGAAAGACAGACTGGCTGCCGGGTACACTCTTGAAAAATATGAGAGAATTTACAGACAGGCATTTTATGATGCAGCAAAAACGGATGATCCTAACTGGGAAATTGGTAAGCCAATCAAAGAGGGAGCATTAGATAATGTTACAAGAGAATCAATAGAAGCTAAGAAATCTCTTGCTCAGTCAACGGTAGATACTAAAATTTGACATATACTTTATATATTTTAAGGGATGTTGAAAGTTTGCAAAAAGTAGTAAAAAAATCATTTATGTCAGTAGTGGCATGTTTAATGTCTCGCATGATGTTTGCAATGCCAGTCTTTGGAGCAAGCAACAACTTTAGCAAGACCACAGTTAAGCTGAATGCAATAAATGGTGGCGAATCAAGAAAGAGTACATTATCTTCGGGAAGTGTATTGGGAACTAATCCGTCAATTAGTAAGGTTCAGTTGTATTGTAATGTATCATCTGGTTCAGATCCATATACAATTTATGTATTAAGTCCTAAAGGAACAACCAGATCAATTACAGGACCATCAAAGAGTGGAACTATTACCATAACAGGGTTTGAAGGTGAAAATCCATATGGTACTTGGACTATATGGATTGAAAATTCAGGTGTATCATATAATGGAAATATCTATCCAACATCAACAGCTACAATAACATTAAAGGTAGCGTATAGCTACTAGTGTAATGTATCATTGTTATTTAGTTAAATGATGTAGACGGAAACTTTATTCTGCATTATTTACCTGAAAGATAGTGATACAGTATATTAGGTTATACATTGCAGAGAGGTGATTCAATTAAATGGAAATATCAAATAATTATAGCACAGCAAAAGT
>ERZ1026864.145-NODE-145-length-52488-cov-23.293746_pt1 | contig 52488 bp, 47 predicted proteins | sample MGYA00380162_ERZ1026864 | MGnify/ENA primary metagenome ERZ1026864 (study PRJEB33269, sample SAMEA4719798) | human gut metagenome | biome: human-associated habitat; feature: organic feature; material: feces | place: Cameroon | collected 2013-10 ... | reverse complement strand
ATGTGTCATATTAGAAGAGAATGTACTTATTATTCTATTAAAACAGTCAATATACACTGAAAACTTTTTCCACTTACTCTTATTTATTTTCGGACTTACACTATTTTTATTTGTATATATTTCCATATATATTTATAGACTTGGAAAAGAAAAAGAAAAAAATGACAAACTTATTCAGAGTATTACAATTAATCAAATGGAAGCTCGACAAAATGAGGAAATAATTAATTCCACCCATAGTCTTAGGGTATTTAAACATGACATCATGAACCATATGAGCATTCTATATAAACTTGTAGAAAACGGAAAAAATTCTGACGCCTTAAAATACATATATCAGATAAATAACTCTATAGAAAGGACATCATATACAATCTCAACTGGAATAATCCCCATTGACTGTATTATGACAGCAAAACTCTCGAAAGCACTAGATAATAATATTTCTATAAAACATCAGATTCATTTTCCAGCTAATTATAACATTTCAGATATGGATTTGTGTTCATTAATTAGTAATTTACTTGATAATGCAATAGAAGCCAACTGTAAGTTAGACATAACTAAACGTAGACTTCAAATTGAAATTAAACCATATAACAATATGCTACTACTATTTATATCAAATAGTTCAAATGGTATATATCTTTATGGAGGAAATGGCAACCTTTTAACCACAAAAACTTCTAATAAAAACGAACATGGCATCGGAATAAAAAGGATTAATGAGATTGTAAAAAAATATAATGGCATCATAGAATTTGATCCCGGCACTGAGATTTTCTCAGTTTCTATTTTATTTCCCTTAGATAATTGATTGGAGGATAATTAATGATTATTAACATCACAATTCTTGAAGATAATGAAAGTGATTTCATAACACTCTCAGACTCAATAAAAAAATGGGCTGCTAACACAGGGATTTTAATAAATATTATTTGGCTTAATTCATATAAAAAATTTATTAAATCCTTGCCTACTCTAAAATGTGATTTATTCTTTTCTGATATCGAATTAAATTGCAATAACTCATTCACCGGAATTGATGCATGCAAACAGCTCAGAGAAAGCGGTTACACAGGTATTATTATATTTCTTACTGCATTTAAGGAATATGTATTTGATGGTTATGATGTTCAAGCATTCAACTATCTTTTAAAACCAATTAACTATGGCACAATAAATAATTGTCTCGATAAATTTATTCATTTATTTAGTCGAGAGTTTTATTATTATCACAAGGGCAACGATATTATTAGCATACCTTACAATGATATAATGTATATAGAAAAAAATGGACATGATGTAATCCTTCATACTACATCAAATGTATTTGTCGAAAGAATTTCTTTAAATGAAATATCAAAACGACTCCCAGTTTTTTTTATTCGAGCTCACAAATCTTATATTGTTAATATCAATAAAGTTTTATCTCTAAGAATTAATGAACTTTTTTTGCCAAATAACGTTACCATTCCTGTAAGTAGAAGTTATCTTACAAATATAAAGAAAAAATTATTAGAAATTGCACGATAGAGGTTTTTCTTTCATTTTATAATAACGTTTACAATTTACCTGCTCATAAACAAGTGCTCTTTAAATATCTCCCGAAACAGCTTATCGGCACTCCAAAATACATTATCCGGTGTCACGACGGCCTTACATCCGATTGGTTCGATTCCCGCCTTCTTATATTCCGCCAGAAAGATATCCATTTGTGATGAATTAATACCTGAAAAGACCAGAAGCTCCGCCGGAAAATCTGCTCCGCTATACCTTGAACCATCCTTTTTGAATCCGGTTATTCCGGCTATGGCACCGAGCTTCTGTCCGTAATCTGATTTTTCCACCTGTTGCACCGATATTCCGAGGGTTTTGCACAGGGCTTTTATTTTTTCCACTTTTTGTGCTGCTACACCAAATAGCAGTATTTTTTGTGTTGATTTCTGCTGCATTCTTAACATCTCCTACTTCAAGGTTATATGTTACTAAATTATCTCATATTGCATCAGCTCGTATTTCAGTCTGCTTCCCTCCATAATCTCTGGTGGGAGCAGTGCCCTTGCCACAAGCTTCAGATCGTCTGATTCAATATCGCATCTCTTTAGATTTGCATAGTCTCCGTCTATGGACACTACATCGTAATACCAGGTTTCCATGTGTTTTCCTCCTAAATTTCATTTTCTAAAGCATCTACTGATAATTCCAATTCACTTTGTTCTTTGCTTTACTGTAAGTGGAGCAGGTGTAATTGTCCTGTGCATTGGTGTACTTTCATGTAGGATTACCGTTTTTGTCCTTCTTTTCATAACCGCCGGTGCTTTGTGTCACCGCTTTGCTCATCATCACGGGATAATCTCTCGTAGAGTGCTGTGATTTTGTTTAGTTCCGGTTGTTTGGTTTTCATAAGATTCTCCTTTTAAAACAAACAACCAGCTTATCTGTGGTTTTATTCTACCACGAATAAGCTGGTTTGTGTAAAAATAATTATTGTCTCACTAATAGGCGATTGATTTACCATATATCTAAACTATCTTCCTAATCCACCCAAGCCTGCATCTCGTTATCCAAGACCAACCGGGCATACTCCATAGGGTTGTCAATGGCAAGAGCGTTCAATGCACATTTTGAATTTGGTGAAACACATAAAAAGCTGCTCATCAAATATCCCCAGGATAATAATGTGGAGGATACAACTAGTACACCGAGTAATATTTTCCAGCTAAATACATTGATAAAATCGTACAAAATGAGTATAATAATAGTACGAAGAAAGGAAGTGGTGATATGTCAATTACAGCAACTGAATTGAAAAATAATCTTGGAAAATATTTATTATTATCTGCAAAAGAAGATATTTTTATCACAAAGAATGGGAAAATAGTGGCAAAACTGACAAATCCACATCAGGACAGAGTAGAAGTAGCAAAAACCCTGTTTGGAATCTTACCAAAGGATGCAGACCTGAATGAAGCAAAAGAAGAAAGGCTTGGTGCAAAATAGATGAGGATTCTTGCAGATACAAATGTGATAATAGATGCCCTGACTTCAAGAGAGCCATGGAATAAAAGTGCAGAAGAAATATTTCTTATGGCAGCAAATCATACAATCGAAATGTACATTACTGCAAGTTCAGCAACAGACATCTATTATCTTATAAGGAAACATTTGCATAACACAGAAGCAGCAAAGATGATAATGGGAAAGCTTTATTCATTGACTGGAATATTAGAGGTTACTGCGGATGACTGCATGGATGCACTTGCATCTGCAATCAGTGACTATGAGGATGCAGTTGTTGAAAAGGTGGCATCCAGAAAAGATATGGATTATATTGTCACAAGAAATATAAAAGATTATCAGGCAGGTGGAACAAAGATAATTCTGCCAGATGATTTTGTTAAACTTGTTGAAGAGGAATAATTTTTACCACCAAATCGTCAAATACCGATTTTGTTAAACTCTTTCTATGCTCCATCCTCTGCCTTATTGCAGTCGATTCGTAAAAGCATATTATCACTAGAACGTGAAACACATTACAGCCTCCTACCGCATTTGGGGCAGAATTCAAAGTCCTCTGTAGTTGTATATCCACAATTGCTGCATCTTTTTATTGTGTTTCCACTTCTATTTTCAAAGCCATAACCATACTGCGGATTTACACGCTGCAAATGCTGTGGCAATATCTCCACGTCCTCGCCTCTTGCTATCCTGCGTCCTATTTCCGGATCAAGCTCGTAGAGCGCATTACAGCATGTGGTCTGCACATAGTAGTGCCTGTTCCATTTAAAACACGGAATGAAAAACAGTGACAGCACCATGTATGTCATATACACCTGATACCTGCCATACCTGCCACATTCATCGCAGGTAACGACCTGATTGAAGTCAAAGTCCTTCCTGCCGTCCGTTATTCCCATCATAAAAAACATATATGATGCCTCCGTTTATCTGTGCCATAGTCCCCAGAAGTCTCCAAGCGATTCTCTCGTATGAAATCCCCGTTCATCCTCAACCACCGGTATTGATTTGGCATCCATTTTCTCTATATTTACATAAGTGCCCTGACTCACCATTGCAAATACCCTGTCTATCTGCTCCTCTGTGCCCTGTATTTCCATAAATACCGAGCCGTCAGGGTCATTTCTCACCCAGCCTGTTGCGCCAACGCTTTCAGCCGCGTGCTCTGTTCTGTAGCGGAAACCTACTCCCTGCACCGAGCCGTACACTCTTATCTGCTTTCTGATGATTTTGCTGTCGTAATCACTCATATGCTCTCACTTCCCTGATACACATTATTTTCAGTCTACAATAGCCCTGCAAACAGCCGCATAATTGACTGCCCCAGCCTTCGTCTTGCACTTCTTCCGGTCCTGTACTTCTCCGTCACCTCCGCTGACTCAGTGAAAAGCCTGATAAAATCATCTCTGATTTCATGCACCACTTCACAATCCGCCATAAAACAGCCATTTTCAAAATGGTGATAAAGGCTTCTGTAGTCAAGATTTATGGTACCGCAGGTTGCCATTATATCGTCTGCCACACTCATCTTTGCATGGCAAAAGCCCGGTGTCCACTCAAAAATCCTCACACCATGCTTCACAAGCTGGTTGTAGAAGGAGCGTGTCACGCTGTATATTGGTTTCTTATCAGGTATGCCCGGCGTGATGATGCGCACGTCAACTCCACGCTTTGCGGCAAGTGTCAGCGCATGGCTCATCTCATCGGTAATGATAAGGTAAGGAGTGATAAACCAGCAATAACGCTGTGCCTTGTTTGCCATGCTGATATAGACATCCTCCCCCACCTGCTCGTTATCAAGAGGGCTGTCTGCATATGGCTGGATAAATCCACTCTGTTTTGCCTCATAATCATAGTGCAGCAGATATTGCGATACATCCACCTCGCGCGGCACCTTGCGCTCTGATGCATTCCACATCTCGAGAAATGCGATGGTAAACGACTTGACGGCATCTCCCTCGAGCCTGATTCCCGTATCCTTCCAGATTCCGTATGGGTGTGTCACGTTGAAGTACTCATTTGCCAGATTATAGCCGCCGGTATATGCGATTTTTCCATCAATTACCGTGATTTTTCTATGGTCACGATTGTTTAAAAACATGTTAAAGGCAGGTGCAACCGGGTTGAACACCCTGCATTTGATGCCAAGCTTCTCCATCTTTTCCGAGAAATCCCTGTCTATGAAAAAGATTGAGCCCATATCATCATAAAACACTCTTACCTCGACTCCTGCCTGCACGCGCTCCGTGAGCACCTTCTGGATACGGTGCCACGATTCCTTGTCCTCTATGGCGTGATACTCCATGAAAATAAATTTCTTTGCCTTTGATAAATCGCTAAGCTGCGCTTCGAGTCCCTTTGACGCCTGATCATAATATGTCACATCCGTGTTCTGATATACCGGATAAAGTGCATTTTTGGCCAGGTATGTTGAAATTCCCGCTGCCTGTGGCACCTTTTCATACATATCGGATAGTATGTCTGCGTTTTCAGGCAGGCATGGAAGAAGCATGGAATCCACCTCTTCAAACCGTGCACGCATCTTATTCGGTGCGCCGTTTAGTCCGACTAACAGGTAAAGTGACACTCCCATTATCGGAAATGCCAGTATCAGTATAATCCACGGTGTAGTCATGGATGCGGTCTGCTCACGATTGTACAGTCCGAGCACAAGTACGATTGCCAGAACGCTTGTGGTCGTGTTTATCGCTGCCGCATATTCATTTAGCCTTGTAAACATATAGACCATGAAAACTGCCTGCAATAATATCGCAAGCACTGAAAAAAACATTCTCTTTAAACCATTCTGTGTTTTTTTAGTTCCCTCGTAGGTTTTTTCCTTCATCTATTATGCCTCCATTATCTTACTGTCTGTAATACCAAACCTCTCTATACATTTTTAGCCACCTTCTTATTTAAGAAGCCATTCAATTTCCTCTTTATAAGGAGGAATAGTCTTCTTCGCAGAGCCCTCCTCACAAAGCCATGGTGTTTCCAGAATCTTTGGTACATTTGCAAAGGTCTCATCATGCACCAGGCGGTGCAGTGTATCATAGCCGATGGTTCCCTTGCCTATATTTGCATGCCTGTCCTTGTGTGCTCCGAGAGGATTTAAGCTGTCATTCACATGAAATACCGCTATCTGCTCAAGTCCTATCACCCTGTCAAACTCCGCAAAAACATCATCATAATGGTTCACAATATCGTATCCTGCATCATTTACATGGCACGTATCGAAGCAGACACGCAGTCTTTCTTTCCTGTCCACTCCATCATAGATTGCCTTAAGCTCCTCAAAGGAACGGCCTATTTCACTGCCCTTTCCTGCCATCGTCTCAAGTGCGATAAACACATCGTCATCATTCTGATTGAGCACTGTGTTAAGTCCCTTTACAATCTGTGCGATTCCAGCCTGCTCACCGGCATTTACATGACTTCCCGGATGAAGCACCAGTATGCGGCTCTTCATTGCCGCGGTCCTTACTATCTCCTTTTCCAGAAACTCCACTGCCAGCTCGTATGTCTCAGGCTTTACGGTGTTTGCCAGATTTATGATGTATGGCGCGTGGACCACTATCTCATTTATCCCATGCTCATGTGCATATTCCCAGCCTGCGTCTATGTTGAGCTCAAAGATTTCCTTTCTTCTCGTGTTCTGTGGTGCCCCGGTGTAGAGCATAAACACATTCGCGCCATATGACGCTGCTTCCCTGGCTGATGCCAGAAACATATCTTTTCCTGCCATGCCTACGTGACAGCCTAATTTTATATCACTCATATTTTTCCTCTGTTTCATTGAATCTATATATCTATTATTTCTACTATAACACTACATCCCTGATAACTCTATCTAAATATTCTAAATTTTTACTAAACATAGCAAAAGTCATTGACATAGTATCAAAAACTACATATACTATCCTTTGCAACCACATATATTAATGGCATATAATTGCAATGTATGTGATGCATAACTACAGTTAACCAATTATTATGATTAAAGGGGCAAAATACCTTTTGACCATCATATCATTATTATAGAAATACGAGGGTAAATATGTTTGAAATAATTGTTGACTCTGCGGCAAACATTCCTGCAGAGCTATGTAAAAAATATAAAATCAAGGTGCTATCATTTGTAAACCTTGTCAACGGAAAGGAAATGACCTGCTTTGAGCCTGACCTCACACCGGAACAGGAGCGGGCAAAGGGTAAGGAATACTATGACGCCATAAGAGAAGGTGCCGAGGTAAAGACCGGACTTATCAGCAGCGGAATCTTTGAGGATACTTTTAGGGAAATCATTGAGGCTGACAAGGATATCCTGTATTTCTCCCTCAGTAAAAACATAAGTGGCAACTACAACTCAGCCCGTGTCGCAGCCGATGCTGTCCTTGATGATTGCAGTAACGGCAGAAAAATACGCCTGGTGGATTCATTAAATGCTTCCCTCGGACAGGGACTTCTCGCAATATACGCCAGCGAAATGCGTGAGAAGGGCATGAGCTTTGATGAGGTGGCTGACACTATAGAGACCTATCCTGCCAGATTAAACGGTGTGTTTACCGTGGGCAATTTAAAGTATATTGCAAGAACCGGCAGATTAAGCGGAACCACCGCTTTGGTTGGCAACATGCTTAGCATCAAGCCTATCCTAAGGGGCAGCAAGGACGGATATATTGTACAGTTCAGAAAATGTCGTGGCCGAAAAGCCGTATTAAATGAGCTTGTCAATCTGTTATGCGACAACATTACAGACCCTGAAAATCAGATTATCGGAGTGGCACATGCTGACGCATATGAAGATTCGCTCTATGTGATTGAACAGATTAAAAAGCGCATAAAGGTGCGCGATGTGATAAATACCACCTATGATTTCTGCACCGGAAGCCATGTTGGTCCGGAATCTTTAGCAGTATTTTTCATGGGAAAGGACAGAGAATTGGGAGCCTGATATCGGGCTCCCTTTTCACTTCTTTTATTCATCATCCTCACATAAAAAAGTCCCAGAACTCGCTTATTAAGCGGATTCTGAGACTTTTGATTTCTATTAATTGCAACTTCTATCTCATTTTAAGCTGCAGCTTTCTTGCTTTCTGATTTCTCACAGAGCTTCTTCACACCCTGAATTGCAACAAGTACACCAAGGATGAGCAGTAATACTGCGAATATAAGCTGTAATGAATTTCCAAGGTCAAGTCCTACAGAGAATAATGCCTTTGTAAGCTTGTAGATTGTCATGCCAAGTGCAGTAAATGTAACTGCCATCATGAATACCATTGGAATCCAGAGCATGCAGCCCTGACGCTTTGTCTTCTTTAAGAATACTGCGCAGGCAACAAGTGCAAGTACTGATAAGAGCTGGTTAGCTGAACCAAACAGTGGCCATATCTCTGCATAGCCTACCTTTGTAAGCAGGAATGCAAGTACCAGTGTGATGATTGTTGCAAAGTATTTGTTTGTCATCAGCTTGACAAATGGACTCATATTGTCATCATCTGTGTCTGAATCAAGCCAGAACTCCTGGAATGACAGACGTCCGACTCTGGCTACTGAATCAAGTGATGTCAGAGCGAAGGCTGATACAGCAAGGTTAATCAGTGTGAACACAAGTGAGTGTGGTAAACCGAGTACTGACAGGAAGTTTGCGATAGCTCCTGCGAAAATCTGTGGCTGTGTTGTAAGTCCCTGAGCTGCTGCCTCTCCCTTACCGAATGATGCTACTGCGATAAGTGCAAGGATTGCAAGCATACTCTCCATAAGCATGGCACCGAATGAAACAGGAAGCATGTTCTTCTCATTCTTTATCTGCTTAGATGCAGTACCTGATGATACAAGTGAATGGAAACCTGAAACTGCACCACAGGCGATTGTTACGAATAAGATTGGGAACAGATACTGTGGGTTTCCGTTTGCATCAGGGATTGCAAATGCTGTGAAAGCATCAAGGTTACAAGCAGGATTTGCAACAAATACACCGATTACCGCACCTACGATCATGAAGATTAACAGGTAGCTGTTAAGGTAATCACGTGGCTGAAGCAGTGCCCATACAGGTGTAACACTGGCTATAAGTATATATGCAAATATAATTATGTGCCATACGCTAAGGTTTAAATACATTGGGAAATTGAGTCCCAGTGCTATAGCTACTATAAGTAATACGATTGCAACAAGTGTGTTAATCCATTTGTTGAACTTAGAGTATTTAAGGAAGAAACCAAGTGCAACTGCTTCTATGATGAAAAGCATTGATGTAGTTGCAACTGCTCCGTTGGCTACAACCTTTGTAACCTCGCCTGCTTTATCAGCAGCAAAGCCATTGAAGGTTCCGGCTACGACATCTGCGAAAGCTGCAACAACAAGTATACAGAACAGCCAGCAGAATAACAGGAATAATTTCTTTCCTAATTTACCGATGTACTCCTCGATGATGTAACCGATTGTACGACCCTTGTTCTTAACTGAAGCGTACATAGATGCAAAATCCTGAACAGCTCCAAAGAATACACCACCAATTAATATCCAAAGCAGAACCGGAAGCCATCCGAAAATAGCTGCCTGAATTGGTCCGTTGATTGGGCCTGCACCTGCTATAGATGCAAACTGATGTCCGAATACTACATTGGTATCGGCTGGTACATAGTCCACTCCGTCCTCCATCTCGTAGGCAGGAGTCTTGGCATTTGGATCAATGCCCCATTTGTTTTGCAGATAACGGCCATATAATAAGTATGCTCCACCGAGCACAACAATGGCTATTACCATCATTAAGATTCCACTCATATTATTACCTCTTTCTTTTGTTTATCTTAATTTTATTTATATATTATGTTTACTCTTTTTTTAGCAAATTTCAATAAATATTTTATACATAATTTATTTTTAATTTCTATAATTTTTGTTTAATTTACCAATCGGTTATAATAGGTATTCATTCTCTTTATGCTGTCTTTGTCTCAGCGGCTTCTTCTGCCTTTTTAGCAGCCATTTTGTCCTTTAATGCAAAGGCTCCGGCAAGCAGTGTGCCTGAGATTGAATGCCATGTACATGACACTGCACAGATGATGGCTGATTCAGGTGTTGAAGCAAACTGTGCTGTAGTGGTAGCAAGGTTTGTGGCAAGACCTGCATTCTGCATACCAACCTCGATAGAGATGGTTCTCTTCTTGGCTGTGTTCATGCCTACCAGCTTTCCTGCACCGTATCCGAGCAGATATCCAAGTCCGTTATGTAACAGAACTGCCGCAAAAATTACTACTCCTGATGTAAAGAACTTTGAGCCCTGTGATGATACAACACCACCTACAACGAATGCCAGGCCAAGCACCGCAATACCCGGCATGACCTTCTGAGCCTCGGCAAATGCCTTTTTCTTTCCAAGCAGGTAGTTGAGTAAAAATCCAACCGCTACAGGAAAGATTACAGTCTCAATGATTGACACAAACATCGGAAGCGCCTTGATTGAGACATGTGTTCCGCTTGCAAGAAATGATACCAGAAGCGGTGTCATAAATGGTGAGAGCAATGTGGAAACTGTTGTCATTCCAACTGAGAATGCCACATCACCACCGCAGAGGTATGACATAATGTTTGAAGAAACACCACCAGGACAGCAGCCTACGAGGATAAGTCCAAGTGCGATTCCGTCAGGCAGATTCAATGCCTTTGAGATACCAAATGCGAGAAACGGCATAATAAGATACTGTGCGATTGCACCTACACATATATCAAACGGTCTCTGTGCGAGTATCTTGAAATCCTGTGTCGTAAGTGTAAGTCCCATACTAAACATGATGATTCCGATAATGATTGACTGACATGTGAACTTGTTGGATACCGGATCCACAAACAGCATCTGATTTACCCAGGCCATCAGATTCGGAACCAGAAATGTGACTACGGCGATTGCTATGACAACTATCGATGTGTAGTCTGATAAAAATTTACTTACTTTTTGTAATGCTTTCATTGTAAGCCTCCTTAACATTTTTCTGCTCACTAAAACTCTTTTATGGAATTAAAAAATCCCTTTCCAGATTGACATAATCTGAAAAGGGACGAAATAATCCGCGTTACCACCCTGATTCCACAGTGTATTACTGTGACACTTTGCATACCAGCATATGCTTTCCATATAACGGTGGACACCGGCGAGGTTTACAGACACACTTAATGCTTTCAGCCTGCTTCTTAGAGAGGATATTCCAATCTGATCATTGCCTGTTCGCACCGCCCACAGGCTCTCTGAAAATAAATACAAATCGGACCTTGTTCTCATCAACGAATTTTGGTGAACATATTTATTTAAATCTTGCTTTGTATTATAGTCCTCTGACACTATATGTCAAGAGAATGATACAAATTTGTACTATAACATTTATTTATAGTTTCTATTCATACGCTTTATTCTTATTTCTTATCTATTATTTATTCACGCGATTTATTCTTAATTATTATTCGTAATCTTTGTTGCTGTACTCATCATTCCATGACTGCTGTTGTGATGTACCGTAGGAATTTTGAGCATCCCCGCCCTGAGCTGCGCCGTTTCCATACATGTTCTGGCCGTACTGCTGGTTTGCTCCATTTCCGTACATGTTCTGACCGTACTGCTGGTTTGCTCCGTTTCCGTACATGTTCTGGCCGTACTGCTGGTTTGCTCCGTTTCCGTACATGTTCTGGCCGTACTGCTGATTTGCTCCGTTTTCGTACATGTTCTGGCCGTACTGCTGGCTCGATCCGTTTCCGTACATGTTCTGGCCGTACTGCTGGTTTTCTCCGTTTCCGTACATGTTCTGACCGTACTGCTGACCATATCCGTTTGAACCGTATGGATTATAGTAGTTATTATTATTGTATCCATCTCCCACATAAACAATGTTTTTGTTGAAGGCAATAATACAGACAAAAATCACATTGAGGAATATAAGTCCACAGGCAAATCCTGCTCCCTTGCCAAACGCATGTGACAGTCCGACACAGCAGAGGATATTCATAACCAATGCCGCAATCATTGCTGCAATAATCAAAATAAGCGCAAATATCAGCATGCCCATGTGCGCTCCGATGCGGTTTCCGGCATATCCATAGGTAGAATCATAATACGACCCCATATAACTGGATGTCATAACGGAAAGTCCTGAGGCAATAATCTCATACATCAATAAAATACATCCTACTATACTTGCGATACTTGCCACAAGATATCCCCAGAACAGCTTCTGTTTCCCTGCAATCCTGAATTTTACATATGAGCTGTAAAACGGTACAATGGCCGCCCAGCCGTGCTCTCCTGCCTTTGCATACATAATCCATGATGCAACAATTGTCAGTACCATAACTGCCAGATTGATAAACGACTTAAAGCCGTCAATCATACTCATAATGGTATAATATGTGCTATATGTGCTCATTTTTTTCTCCCTTTCATAACCAAAGTTTGTTTGTTATTCAAAGTATACATCACCACAGGTCAGAGTGCAATAATTAAAAAGTTTTTGGAGCTTATATAATTCACTCATTTTAAGATTCTAACAATACTCCTTTATATATTCACCAAAATATGGAAGTGCAAGTGAGATATAGCCCTGTCTGGAATTTAATATCCCTCTTTTTATAAGACGATCCCTGTACATAGAGTAGCTTCCTGACTTCTCTCCCATAAGCTTAAGCACTTCTTCACGCTTGTATTCTTCCTTTTCTGTCAAAAGTCCCGCAAGAAACCTGTCCATTTCAGTCATCTCTTCCCATATTTTTTCATAAGAATATGCAAACAATTCAGCTTTGAGTTTTGGTAAAATATCTTCTAACAACTCATCCAACTTTTTCTTAAAATACAACACTCCCAATTCCTGAAATGCATATGCGTATCCTTTTGTAATTTTCGCCATTTCACGAGCCTCATTACTGTCAATATCCAGCTTACTCTTATACATTTCAGTCATTCGTATCATATTAAGAGGCTCCGTTTTAACTGTTGCCGCTCTTCTGAAAAATGTAAGATTTTTGACATTGCTCAATTCCTGTATATTTTCATACAAGCCTGTACACACAAAATAAACCGGATACCCTGCTCTGAGCCATCTGCCATATTCAGACGCAAATTTTATCATCTCTTCGGACTTTGAAACCTCATCTATTCCTATAAGTATCTTCTTCCCCTTTTTCTGTGCAGCCTGTATCATTGTCTCAACTTCTACACCGATATCAAAGAAATTATTATTGTTTTCTGCCGTATAGCCGATTCCACCACCTGTTCCCATCACTGTTGCAGAGAGGTTTATCCCTGTTGTTTTCTTATCCTGTGAACCAAAACCGGCCTTTACAAGCATTGCCGCTATCTGTCCCAGTATATCTCTTGCAGGATTTACATCAAAAACAAGCCAGTTTATATATCTGCTTTCATTGGTTCTTAATTCTTCCTCCACCTTTGCAAGTATAACGGTTTTACCGGAGCCTCTGACACCGGTTATCTTATATACCGACTCCGACGGATTATCGTAAATAAAGTTTTCCAGTATCTCCTCTGTTTTCTCTGTATGGATATATGTGTATTCCGGAGTCTTACTGAAGGTTGTAGTAAATGGATTCTGCATAAATTCACCTCAATTTATTATATGAAATTCAAAACTATTTATATTTTTTTATACTTTCTATTGCTCTTTATAGTTTTTTATAAATCTTTATACTTTTTCTTTTATTTTATACTTTTTTATACTTTTTTGCAATAGTTCTTCCGACCTGTATATACCGTTAAAGGAATCACCGCTTTTGGCACCCTTGACAAACCCCTCCTTAAACAGCTATAATATCGTCAATTGAAGCACAATTACATTTCAACAGGCTTTGATGGGAACAAGTACATTTCTGCAATACTTACAGAGAGCTGCCGGCAGGTGAGAGGCGCAAGGAAACAGATCTGGAATACATCCCGGAGCTTTGCACCGAACGTCATACCGGATGGTTAAATATCCCCGGTTCGATTAATAAGCCGCAACGTATTGGCACACGTTATAGTGCCGGAGTGTTAGCAGAATCGGCTATTTTCACTATATAATATATGTCGAATAATGTGTGACAACTCACGGAGGCATTCCTGTGCGAGCAGGATGCAAATTAAGGTGGTAACGCGAGAAATCCCCCTCGTCCTTAAATGGATGAGGGGGATATTTTATTTTTCAGAATACAGATTCATTTTATCAGGAGGAAAATCATGACAATTTATGACGAATTAGTTGCCCGCGGTCTTATCGCGCAGGTAACAGACGAAAAAGAAATCAAAGAGCTTATAAACAACGGAAAGGCTACCTTCTACATCGGCTTTGATCCTACAGCAGACAGCCTTCACGTTGGACATTTCATGGCTCTTTGCCTTATGAAAAGACTTCAGATGGCCGGAAACAAGCCTATCGTGCTTATCGGTGGAGGTACCGCACAGATTGGTGATCCATCAGGACGTACAGATATGCGCCAGATGATGACAACAGAGACTATCAACCACAACGTAGAGTGCTTCAAGAAACAGATGAGCCGCTTCATCGACTTTGGCGAGGGAAAGGCTATCATGGTAAACAACGCTGACTGGCTGATGGACTTAAACTACGTGGATGTGCTCCGCGAGGTTGGTGCTCATTTCTCAGTAAACCGTATGCTTACAGCTGAGTGCTACAAGCAGCGTATGGAAAAGGGTCTTTCCTTCCTTGAGTTTAACTACATGATCATGCAGAGCTACGATTTCTACACACTTTTCCAGAAATACGGCTGCAACATGGAGTTCGGTGGAGACGACCAGTGGAGCAACATGCTCGGTGGAACAGAGCTTATCAGACGTAAGCTTGGAAAAGATGCATACGCTATGACAATCAATCTGCTCCTAAACTCTGAGGGCAAGAAGATGGGCAAGACACAGTCAGGTGCAGTATGGCTTGATCCTAACAAGACAACACCTTTCGAATTCTTCCAGTACTGGAGAAACGTTTCTGATGCCGATGTTCTTAAATGTATCAGAATGCTCACCTTCCTTCCTCTCGAAGAGATTGACAAGATGGAAAGCTGGGAGGGCGCACAGCTCAATGAAGCTAAGGAAATCCTGGCATTCGAGCTTACAAAGCTTGTTCACGGTGAGGATGAAGCCACAAAGGCTAAAGAGGCAAGCCATGCACTTTTCGCAGGTGGAGCCAACAATGCAAATATGCCTACAGTTACCGTTACAGCTGAGGACTTCCCTGACGGAGAGCTTGATATCATCTCTGTTCTCGTAAAAGCAGGACTTTGCGATTCAAGAGGAGACGGCCGCAGAAATATCCAGCAGGGCGGTGTTTCCGTTGCAGATGAGAAGGTAACTGATATCTCTACAAAATACACTCTCGACGATTTCAAGGGCGAGGGTCTCATTATCAGACGTGGTAAGAAGAAATTTGCCAAGGTTGTAGCTGAATAATTATGTAAATAAACTTCGCATTTTAAGATGATTTCTTTCAATGCGAAGTTTTTTAATATTTACTGAGGAAATCCATAAGGCACAAATTCACTGCTGCATGTAACCGTATAATCTGCTTCCCCTAAAACCGTTTTTTGTTCTGTGCCAACACCCTCTCCACAAATCCAGTATGAACCATCATTTTTTCTTTAGCATAATATTCCCCACACTAAATCAGCATAGTGTACAATAGCCATAGGTTGATAGCCGGCAAGCCCTGGGTAGCTGTAATCCATAAAACGTCTAAAACAGCTCCCCAATCCAGCCCAAAAGCTGGAAAAATTCTGGAAAAAAGTAGCTGAAAATGCTGAAATCCCCAAAACAGCTCCCTAAACTCAGCGAAACAGCCTGAAAAATCTCCAAAAAAGTAGCTGAAACCGCTGAAATCCCTAAAACAGCTCCCTCACCACAGCAGCTCTAATCTACTTCAAATAAATCAATAAAATAATTGTCATATGCAGAAATGTATATCAAAATTGCATCCGCATCATTTTCCCTGATTTTTCCTCATCTTCCCTTGACTTCTCATTAATAAGTTAATATAATTTATCTAATTGATACATCAACGCTTTAAAGCGCTGACAAAAGGAGGAATTATCATGAAAAAGAGATCTAAAATTTTAGCTTCACTTGTTCTTGCCGGAACAATGGTTCTTGGACTTGCCGGATGCGGAGATTCCGGTTCAGCAAACGGTGGCACACAGTCAGGTAAGAACTCAGATGCCAAATATCAGGTAGGTATCTGCCAGCTCGTACAGCACGAGGCTCTCGATGCCGCTACAAAGGGCTTTAAGGACGCATTAAAGGACAAGCTCGGAGACGAGGTATCCTTTGACGAGCAGAATGCCGCAGGGGATGCTTCTACATGCTCTACAATCTGCACCACGTTCGTCACAAACGACTATGACCTTATCCTTGGAAATGCTACAGCAGCTCTTCAGGCCGCTTCAGCAGCTACAGACTCTATTCCAATTCTTGGAACATCTATCACAGACTACGCTACAGCTCTTGATATGTCAGACTGGTCAGGCACTACAGGAAAGAATATTTCAGGTACAACAGACCTCGCTCCACTCGATGAGCAGGCTAAATGCATCAAGGAGCTCTTCCCGGATGCAAAGAACATCGGTATCATCTACTGCTCATCTGAGCCAAACAGTATCTACCAGTCAACAACTATTACCAAATACCTTGAGGACGAGGGATACACAGTAAAAGAGTACACATTCTCTGATTCAAATGATGTCGCTGCAGTAACACAGAGCGCATGTGATGCATCTGATGCAATCTACATCCCAACTGACAACACTGCTGCTTCATGTACAGAGGCTATCAACAATGTAGCTTCACAGGCTAAGAAACCTATCTTCGCCGGCGAGGAAGGAATCGCTAAGGGCTGTGGTGTTGCAACACTTTCTATCAGCTACTATGACCTTGGATACACAACAGGTGAGATGGCTTACGATATCCTTGTAAATGGTACAGACATCAAAACTATGGAGGTTAAGAGCGCTCCTAAGTTCACTAAGGAGTACCTTCCGGATCGCGCCAAGGAGCTTGGAATTACAGTTCCGGACGGCTATGAGGAAATCTCAGCTGAATAAACAGCTGCACTATGGAGGTATTTAATAAAATGATTCTAATGAATTATTTTGCAACCTTAAATCCGGTTGCATTCACCAATGCCCTTCCGGGCAATATAGCCCAGGGTCTGATTTGGGGTATCATGGCACTCGGTGTTTATATCACCTTCAGACTGCTGGACTTCGCCGATCTGACGGTTGACGGCTCATTTGCAACAGGTGGTGCCGTAACCGTTATGATGACGATTAACGGCTACAATATCTGGGTTTCACTGCTTTGCGCATGTATTGCCGGTCTGCTCGCAGGACTCTGCACAGGTCTCTTACATACAAAGCTCGGCATTCCTCCGATTTTGGCAGGAATCCTTACACAGATAGCTCTATACTCTATCAACTTAAATATCATGCAGCGCCACGCCAACCAGGCACTTAGCGCAGATAAATATAATCTGGTGCTTTCATCACGTAATCTGACACATGCGATAATTGTCGGTGTAATTTTCTCGGTTGTAATTATCGCGGTGCTTTACTGGTATTTCGGAACAGAGCAGGGCTCTGCTATCCGTGCCACAGGCTGCAACCCTGCAATGAGCAAGGCTCAAGGTATCAACATCGACAACATGAAGCTCATTGGTCTTGCGCTTTCAAATGCAATTGTAGCGCTCTCAGGCGGCCTGCTTTCACAGTACTCAGGCTTTTCCGATGTAAACATGGGCCGTGGTGGAATCGTCATCGGTCTTGCCGCAGTTATCATCGGTGAGGTGCTCGGCGATGCAATCCTCGGAAAGCACATGAATTTCATGGGAAAGCTTATCTTTGTCATATTTGGTGGAATTGTTTACTACATTGTAATCGGAATTGTTCTGTGGCTGCAGATGCCAAGTGATGACTTAAAGCTCTTCACTGCAATCATCGTGGCAATTTTCCTTGCGGTGCCTTACCTGAAGGGCAAGAGCAAGGCCTCCTTTAAAAAGGCCGGCAAACGCTCTGCCGCAGCACTTAACACAAAGGAGGGCAAATAAATGCTAGAGATTAGAAACGTACATAAAACCTTCAATCCGGGCACAATCAATGAAAAGCATGCCCTTAATGGTGTAAATCTAAAGCTTGAGGAGGGCGATTTCGTCACTGTTATCGGTGGAAACGGTGCCGGAAAATCGACCATGCTCAATGCCGTTGCAGGCACATGGCCTGTAGACGATGGTTCAATTCTCATCGATGGAGTGGATGTCACAGGACTCCCTGAGTTCAAGCGTGCATCATTTCTGGGACGTGTGTTCCAGGATCCAATGACAGGAACTACCGCAACCATGCAGATTGATGAAAACCTCGCACTTGCAGCACGCCGTGGAAAGCGCCGTGGTCTTGGCTGGGGCATCACAAAGGCTGAAAAGGAGCGTTTCCACGAGCTTTTAAAGGAGCTTGACCTGGGACTCGAGGACCGAATGACCTCAAAGGTTGGTCTGCTCTCAGGTGGACAGCGTCAGGCTGTTACACTGCTCATGGCTTCACTCCAGAAGCCGAAGGTGCTGCTTTTGGATGAGCACACCGCAGCTCTCGACCCAAAGACAGCCTCAAAGGTGCTCGCTCTCACAGACAAAATCATCAAGGAGAACAGCCTGACAGCCATGATGGTCACACACAACATGCGTGATGCCATCGCTCACGGCAACCGACTCATCATGATGAATAACGGACAGGTTGTCCTTAATATCTCAGGCGAGGAAAAGAAAAACCTCACTGTGGAGGATCTGCTCATGAAGTTTGAGGAGGTTTCCGGCGAGGAATTTGCTTCTGATAAGGCTTTGCTTGGATAGACATATCTATATAATAATAATAAAAAATTTGCAGCTCAACACATGAGCTGCAATTTTTTGTTATATACTTTTTATATGAGTTCTCCCACCGGCTTAATCATATCAGCCTTGATAAAGCCCTTTATGATCAAATACTGCTCTATCGTCTTCACACAGTTTTCCACACCAACACGCTCACTGTTTAGTGTCAGGTCGTAGTTCACCGGATTGGTCCAGTAGTTTCCGTGTGTATAGTACTTGTAATAATCTGCCCTGAACTTATCTGTTCTCTCAATCGTGGCATTTGCCACCTCCGGTGTCACACCCATATTGGCTATGGTACGCTCCACACAGAATGCACGCGGTGCCTCAATATATATGCTCACCACATTTGGGCGGTTCTTTAATACATAGTCGGCACATTTTCCTACTATGACGCAGGATTCCTTGTCTGCAAGCTCGTTGATAATCTGGCTCTGATACTCAAAGAGCCTGTCATCTGATTTGAACTTCTCATTTCTTGATATATATCCCTTTGCTCTTGGAAGCCCTCGCAAAAAGCTCGTAAATCCGCCTTCTTCACGCAGCTTCTCATTTACCTCCTGAAACACATTCTCGTCAAGTCCGCTTAGCTGGCTTGCAAGAGTCAGAATACGATTCTCATAACAGTGTATTCCAAGCTCTTTTGCCAGCTGTGATGCTATTGCTTTTCCGCCTGTTCCAAATCCTCTGGCAAAGGTTACTACAAAATTATCCATTTATCATTTCCTCCTTCTGAATGCCAACCATATCTAGCCTGCCAGATATCTGCTTAAGAATTCTCTTGTTCTTGGATTCTTAGGATTTGTAAACAGCTCTGATGGTACTGCATCCTCTGCCACATATCCTGAGTCCATGAAAATAGTTCTTGTAGAAACATCTCTGGCAAATGCCATCTCATGTGTGACGATTATCATCGTAAGTCCTGTCCTCGCGAGGTCCTTCATGACATTTAGCACCTCTCCGACCATCTCAGGGTCAAGCGCCGAGGTCGGCTCATCAAACAAAAGCACCTCCGGGTTCATACAAAGCGACCTGGCAATGGCAACTCGCTGCTTCTGTCCTCCTGAGAGCTGCGATGGCTTTGCATTGATATAAGGAGCCATGCCGACTGCCTTCAGATGCGTGATTGCCCTGTCAAAGGCCTCCTGCTTTGGCAGATGAAGCACTCTTCTTGTACAAAGCATACAGTTCTGGAGCACTGTCATATTGTTGAACAAATTGAAGGACTGGAACACCATTCCCACCTTTGAACGGTAATCATTGATATCCTTTTGTACATTTCTGACCTCTTTATCGTGATATAAAATCTTTCCTGAGGTCTGTTTCTCAAGCTTGTTGATGCACCTAAGCAGTGTTGATTTTCCCGAACCTGAGGAGCCCACAATACAGATGACCTCGCCGGAATGCACATCAATATCAATCTTTCTAAGTACCTCATGATCACCAAATGATTTGCTTAAATCCTTAATTGAAATTACTGTCTCACTCATATTGTGCCTCCTATTCATTGTCCATGTACTCAACTGCGAGTGCATAGTCTGTCTTGCCCTGCAGCTTCTTTTCAATCAGCTTGAAGAGCTTATCAAATACAAAGCAAAGTACAAAGTAAATTACTGCGATGACCAGATATGACTCAAAGTACTTGTAGTAGTTTCCACCGACTGTCTTGGCAGCCATGAAAAGCTCCTGCACAGCGATAACATTGAGCACTGATGTCATCTTCAGATTTAAAAGGAATGTATTTGCCATCTCAGGAATGATGTTCTTGAATGCCTGCGGCAAAACTACATAGAGCATTGTCTTAAACGGTGACATTCCCATGGCCCATGCGCCCTCGCGCTGTCCCATATCTATTGAACCGATTCCTGCTCTGACTGTCTCTCCCATGTAGGCACCTGTATTTAATACAGTTACGAGAATACCTGCAAATACAGGTGTCAGGTTTTCATAGCCCATCTGGCGTATTCCATAGTACACAATCATCGCCTGAACTATCATTGGTGTATCCCTGAATACTTCAACATAAACTGTAAATATCACCTTTACTATACGGATAAGAACCTTTTTTACGATGTTGTCGCCATCGTTAAGCTTTACATCATTTACTATGCCTACGATATATCCCAATACGAAGCCAAGCAATGTACCAACTACCGATATGTACAGCGTAAGCCAGGTTCCTTTGATAAACATGCTTGAATATTTCTGTGCCAGAAATACCATCCATTCTAACGAATTACTTGGATTACTTATCATCATACTGCTACCTCACTTTTATCTCTCTAATCCCCAGCTTACGCCGGTTTATCAGACTATTGTGGGATGATGCGATATAACATCATCCCACAGTCCTTCATCTTTTCGTGAATCAGATAAATCTCTAACAACTAGTTGGCTGCCGGCTGCTGTGTCAGAACCTGATCCATCAGCTCATCCATCTTTGCCTTGTCATTCCAGCCGATTGCATTCATAGCATCCTGGATTTTATCTCTGAGTGCTGTATCATCCTTTCTTGTTGCGATACATACATTTACCATTTCATCATCACCTGTGAATGTATCATTCTCATCCAGCTCGATAATCTGTAAATCATCATTTGTCAGTGCCGCTGACTCTGCTGTCGGAACATCGATTACACATACATCTGCGCTGCCGTTTGATATTGCGAGGAAGCACTCTGATGTAGTCTCAAAGTTTCCTGACTGCTCAGCACCCTTTATCTGGTCTAAAAGTGGAATCCAGCCTGTTCCAAGCTGTGTCGTTACTTTGCAGCCTGTATCTGCGAGATCTGAAAGACCCTTTACATTTGAATACTTGCCGCCCTTCTTAACAACAATACAGTTGTTTCTATAGTAATAAGGCTCTGTGAATGCGTATGACGCTTCTCTTTCCTTTGTCTTGCCCATACCGGCGATGATACAGTCATAATCTCCTGCATCGAGTGAGATACCGATTGATGACCACTCAACCTTATGTACCTCAAGGTCCATTCCCATCTGGTCTGCAAGCTTCTGTGCCACTGCTACATCGTAGCCGTATGCATAGTAATCAGAGCCTGCTATCTTGACTGCCTTGCTGCCGTCCGGTGTGGTATCTGTATCCTGTGTCCAGTTGAATGGAGCATATGCACATTCCATACCAACCTTTAAAACCTTCTTTGATGAGCTGTCTGCCGCTGAGCTATCTGAAGCAGCTCCTCCTGATGACGAACCACATCCAAACAATGTTGTCGCTGCCATTACACCTGTAAATATCAATGCTGCAAATCTCTTACTTCTCTTCATCATAAGCTTTTCCTCCTTGATTATTGAAATACGAAAAGACGCCGGAGTTTTTCTCCAGCGCCTTTGCTTAGTTCGTATAATAAACTTAATGAAGCAGCTTTGCAATGTTAATTTTGCACAATTTGTTTGTGCATTTTTACAGTAACTAATTAAACATAAGCCTTTTTACAAGAATACAATTAACTACATCCAGATATTCCATCGAGTCATCAAGGCTGATTTCCAGTATTTCTTCTATCTTTTTCAGACGGTATTGCAGGGAATTACGATGAACGTACATCATCTGTGCCGTTTTTTGGACATTAAAGCCACACATATAATAATTGAGCAGCGTATCTATGAGAAACGAGCCGTTTGCATTGTCATACATCTCAAGCCGCTTTAGCTTCTCGTTGCAATAATCCATGATTTCCTGCTGATTGCCACTGTTGAACATATACTTGTATATGCCCATGGAGCTGGCACTGATTACCTTCCTGTTGGTCGGATTGGGTAAAATATCCTTTTTGGGGATGAGATTTTTCGCCTCCTGATAGCTCTTGCCAAAATCCGCAGGCTTCCTGTATGCAGCACCGAGTATGCATGTGCTGTGAATGAGCCCTGCAAATGGTGCACGGCTGTCTAAGTCCCCAAGTATCCTTTCAATCTGATGCTCTGTCTCCATATCCTTTGTCTCCTCAAAAAGAAGCACAAATTTGTTTAAAAACCTCATATACATAGGCGTTTTCTTCATATGGATAACCTCGCGGTTCAGGCAGTCGGTATAGTATGTATATGTGTGCTCGTCCTGCTCCAGATTCACTCCGTATTTGCGGTCTATCACGATGATTCCCACTCTGTACGGCCGGTCAAAGGTCAGACCAAACTGTGCAGAAATCTTCTCGATATACTTATCATTTACCTCATATCCAAAAAGCAGATTGTACAGGTAGTCCCCGGTCCTTTTATTATCCACACTGGTCTCTAAAAGCAGCTCTCCGACGCTCTGCGCAATATCTACAAAAGTAGCTCCCTCCCACCGGATATAAAACAACGGCAGCTTGAGTTCATCAGCCTTGTCCTTCATCCTCTGTGGTGTCTCTTCCCTGTCCTCCACAACCGAAATCGCAAAGCCCGATATCCCCAGCTCATTCAGCTCAACCATGGCATCATATGCTTCGTCCATGGAAAATCTCTTATAATCTACCACAAGCAGCGCAAAGTTGCCCGGATTCATATGATCCTTATAAGGCTTTGTCTGCACCAGATACGTCCATGACACTATCCTGTCAAGCCCTGCTGCTCCCGCCACAAGCTCCATTCCGTCCATTTGTAAATTGTTAACATCCCTGCATGAAATCATCTGCGTCTCCCTGATATCATTAAGCTTCGGTAATTATCCCAAGCCGCTTCACATTACTTATATCCACAGCCGCTTCGCCCCGGCATATCCTCTCCGTGCACATACCTGGCATTGAACTCCATATTTATCTCACGAAGCTCCTTCTTTCCGTCGATATAGTCCTGATACATCTCGGCAAGCCCCGACATGCAGCCATCGCAGGTAGCCTCGATATTGCCAAGCGACTCAGCCACAATTGCCTCGCGTTCCTCTTTTGTTGTCTCACTGATTAAATATCCCATTTTGTATGTTTCCTTTCCGGCTATTCACATATTAAAAGCCCAGATTTTCATCCACCAGAATAATCTGGAAACGCCCCTTCACCCTTGAAAAGCGTGTGGTCAGAATCTGACAGCAGATACACTGTGGGCTCTTGCAGTCAAAGCAGGTGCCGTTCTTGGAGCATGGTGTGTCGATGCCAAAGCGCTGTGCATTGATAGGCGCTGCCTCATTTCTCGCACGGCTCATAGCGTCTGCCTCAGTCTTTACGACCTTGTTCATGCCCACTATAAGAAGCACATGCTTCGGGCCGTAAGCATATGCAGCCACGCGGTTTGCATTTCCGTCTATATTGATAAATACGCCATCCTCACTCATCGCATTGACACTTCCAAGGAAATAATCCGATGTAAATGCCTTTAACGCTATCTCCTGCTTCTCCTCCTGCGTAGACACCTTGTCCCTGTCATAAAACTGATATTCTCCGTTTGAGAGAGCCTCATACAGACCACATTCCTTCACCGATGTGGCACCGCCCATATTGATTGAGCTGCCCTTTGGAATCAGCTCCAGTGCCTTCTTAACAGCCTCCTCCTTTGTCTCTACATAATAGGCCTCCATGTTGCGCGACTCAAGCGCAGCCACAAGGCGCTTTCCCAGTAATTCGTTTCTCATTTTTCTTACGTCCATAGTGTAAACCTCTTTTCATGCTTATTGCCAATTCCTGTTTGTGCAATTAGCTTTATTAATTGTTGTTATTATACTACTTTACAGGGGGTGTCTGCAATTTATTCGGGAATAAATGATTGTACATTTTCATGATAAGAAATATAAAGAAGTACAGAAACTATTCAGTACAGAAATATGCGGTACCGCATATTTCGTAAGAAAACGTATATTATGTAGGAGCAAGCGCCCATCAGCGCAGCTGATTCTAATGCGCTTGCGGCTCGCAACTGTGAAGATACTGAACAGTTACGAAGTGCATAACAAAAAGAGCCCTTTCGAGCAATGTCATTAAGTTAAGATGACCAATCAAGATCTTAGCATCAGAAATGATGCTAGGGTCTTTTTATTTTGTAATAAATGCTTGACATATGATTCGAAATGTGCGGCCGCTTTCGCTATTGAATGATAATGAGGTAGCGAAAGCGGCCCTTGTAATTAAGAACATCTTGATTGCAAGGAGGTAACGCATATGAGCAATTATATTAATCAAGTTTCAGATTCTCTAAAGAATCATATTTCGGAATTAGCTAACAATCCATGTTTATTTCTTCGAAACCCCAATGTCGATTTCTCTCGAAAACGGAAAATTGATTTCAAAACTTTTATAGGAATCATGATGAATTCGGGTGGAGCTACTATGAGTAAAGAACTACTTGATTTCTTTGATTTTAACAAAAATACTCCGTCTGTGTCAGCATTTACGCAACAACGTTCAAAAGTACTTCCAGAGGCTTTTGAATATTTGTTTAAATCTTTTACGGATGACAACCTTCCAACTACTAATAATTATCATGGTTATCGTTTAATTGCATGTGATGGAAGTAACTTGACCATTGCAACCAATCAAAAGGATCCAGAAACTTTTTGGGAACGTAATCAGCATGGTTCAATTGTTAATAAACTACATCTAAATGCCTTTTATGATGTTTTGAATCGTATATACACCGATGTTTTAGTGCAAACAGCAGCGGATTACAACGAGGCTAGAGCATGTGCAACAATGATTGACAGGTCGAAACTAGAGAATGTTATTCTTGTTGCTGATAGAGGATATGAAAACTATAACATTTTTGCACATGCAATTGAAAAAGGATGGAAATTCGCTATACGTGTCAAAGATAAAAATAGTAATGGAATTGCATCTGGGTTAAATCTTCCTCCAAATGATGAGTTTGATATAGATATCACTCAGATTTTTTCGAGGAAAAATACAAAGACCACAAAAAATGCAGGCTATAAGTGGATGCCTGCAAATCAAGTGCTTGATTATCTTCCACGAAAAAGTGATAAAACATACGAATTATCATTTCGTATTATTAGATTTCCTATAGGGTCTAATTCTTATGAAATAATAATTACAAATCTTGATAGAAATATTTTTGATGTAAAAAAAATAAAGGAAATCTATCATTTGAGATGGGGAATAGAAACTTCATTCAGAGAATTAAAATATGCCATAGGATTAACAAGTTTCCATGCACGAAAACCAGATTTTATTAAACAAGAAATATATGCGCGATTACTTTTGTATAACTATTGTGAATTAATAACAACACATGTAATAAAACAAATGAAAAACAATGATAAAACAAAACAGGTGAACTTTACAATCGCCATTTATATTTGTAGAGAATATCTCCGTAATAAACGCAATCTTAGTCCACCTGATGTGATTAACCTAATAGAAAAGCATGTATTACCAGTAAGACCTGGTCGAAAAGACCCTCGCAAAGTCAAACCCCAGGCATCTGTAAGCTTTCTATATAGAGTGGCTTAATCATAGATAATTATAAGTTTTTTTTGACAGATAAACAATCTGTCTTTTTGTTGTGCTGCAAAATAGACAAAAGAAAAAAACACATCATATTTATCAAACAATTGCAAATATGATGTGTTTTATAATTATGTCAAAATTCTTAACTTAATGACATTGCTCAACTGAGGCTCTTTTCTATCAAGTACAATGCATGATTACTCTTTCTGATTTGAGATACAACTAAACTTTGATAATTCTCCGGTGGAATTGGAAGTATAAGGTTAAGAATATCTTCCCTTGAAATGCCTGGTATCAATCCTTTGGCAGATGCTTTTATTTCTCCGATATAGAATCTAATACAAAGAGAAAGATACTCCGAATTCAAGCCATAAATATTTCGTATTGCCATAATCTGTCGAGCAATATGGGCTTCTCCAAAACTGTTGAAAGCCATTTCTCCTATGGTACCCTTGCAGGTAAGTAATAAGTCACCTTTTTGTGTAATTACTTGTGGAGATGGCGTCCATCTTACTAATTCGATTTTACCATTTCTAAAGTTGCTTGCCCCAGTAATATATGGAATACCATCTTGATTATCGTTATATTCTGATGGAGATAAATCTCTTCCGGAAATTAGTTCCCACAATTCTTTAAGTCGTATGAAACACCAATTTTTAGGAATTTCAAAAGGAATACTATCGTCTATATTCTTTATGGTGCTTCCTACCTTCTCATAATAAGAGTTATCCTCACCACGGAAGATGATAGATTCCTTCTTATCACGCTTGATTTTGCCGGCTTTGATGAGTTCTTCTTTTTCTGCTCGTATACGTTCAAGAAGAACAGAAGCAGGCTCATCATTCGGGTTCTGAGGTACAAGTTTACCACGAATAGCAAGGTCGAGGATTTTTGATTTTGCAGAAGAAATCAAAGTTTGCAAATTTTCTTTTTCATCCTCAATGTTTTCTATAATTTTTATGAATTCAGCAATTCTAATTCCAATATGTACTTGTTCTTGTGTAGGTGGCACTGGAACAAATACATTTAGAACATTGGCAACAGATAGTCCCGGCTGAGCAGCTCCTGTTGCATAGCTATTAAGTTGCAATGCTTCTAATACATAATTGCTCCAATTAAAATCAATTCCAGAAAATAAAGTTGTAACTACAGCGTGTTCTGTGGCATAAAACTTTCCTTTGGCAATGTTGATGTTACCACATAGAGCACCTTGACGACCAACTATACTGAATATTCCGTCTTGATTATATTCATCTACATATCCTCTGATACCATTTCCACCAAAACAAGGATAACATCCTTCAAAAGGTTCAGTCATAATTTGGTCTGTGGGTTTAGCTTTTCCAGCTGCCATCGTACAAACATGCTTTAATCTACACCATGCCCACCCTTCCGGCACTTCAAAAGGTATCTCATCCTCAATACATTTCACGCTTCCATCCTGGAACTTCTCATAATGTAAATTATCATCACCTCTAAATATGATAGTATCGTTCTTTATGTCTCTTTTTTTGAGTTTCCCATCTTGAACCATCCTTTGTTTTTCGTTTCGGATTCTTTCAAGAAGCACCGATGCAGGCTCATCATTGGGATCCTGTGGCACAAGTTTTCCTCTGATTGCCATATCTAATATTTTTTGTCTTAATTTATTTGTATCCATAAATTCACAAACCTCTGCCTTTATGTAGTTATACGCATTTGGAGCAGGTTGGGCTAATCCTCATCTAGGTCTCCTAAAAGATTTTTGAGTGCTTCAACTGCATTGGTAATATTAGTTGCTTTCTCTTCTATTTCGCTAAGCAACTCTGACAATGATCTATCATCTACTGCCTCACCTGAACGAATCCATGTAATATCAAGACTGGTCTTATCTCTGCTAAGAATCTCCTCATAAGAGTACTTTCTCCAACGACCGTCTGGATTTTCCTCTGACCATGTTTCCTTACGATCCTGCATGTGACCAGCACAATAACATTCAATAAATTCTTCAAAATGGCTACGTGTAAGCGGATTCGTCTTACCAAATGACGGCATATTTGAACGCAAATCATAAATCCATACATCCTTGGTATTACCCTCATCCTTTGTGCCTCGATTAAAGAAAAGTACATTGGTCTTTACTCCCTGCGCATAAAAAATACCTGTAGGAAGTCTTAAAATTGTATGCAGATTGCACTTTGCCATCAGATCCTTACGAATTTTTTCACCATCATTATCTGCAAATAGAACATTATCCGGAAGTACAACTGCTGCTCTCGCATTACCATCCGTATTGAGAGAACGGTATATATGCTGCAAAAAATTCAACTGCTTGTTGCTTGTCATATATGTGAGGTCATCCCTGCTGGCACGCTCTCCGCCTTTCTTTGTTCCAAAAGGCGGATTCGTTAGCACAACATCATAGTTTTTCAATACCTTACCCTGATTAGAAAGAGTATCACATAGATATATTTCACCTTCAATGTCATGAAGCATGGAATTCATAAGGGCAAGTCTATGAGTTTCATGCACAAGCTCTGCACCGGTAAATGCTTCGTATTTCTGGAAATGTTGCGCATCCTCTGATAAATCAAAGAGGTCATTGGTATGATTTTTAACAAATCTATCTGCAGCAATCATAAACCCATAAGTACCGCAGGCTGGATCGTTACACTTTTCTCCAGGTTGAGGAGCAATAAGCTCTGTCATTACATCAATAAGAGCTCTCGGCGTAAAATACTGACCGGCTCCAGACTTTTTCTCGTTAGCATTCTTTTCCAGCAGTCCCTCGTAAAGATTTCCAAGTCCCTCCTCTTTGGCACTATACCAATCAAGGTCATCAATGCTTGTAATAATCTTCTTTAAATTTGCGGGCTCATCAATCTTACTGCTGGCACCTGAATAAATATGCTGTATCTTGCCTTTTCCATGTTCTCCGAGTTCCTGTAAAAGAGTTGCATAGAACCTTTTAAGCTCTATTCCATCCTTACTACTAAGCTTATCCCATCTATATTCCTCCGGAATGTTTTTTTCTGCTCCAGTTTCCTTAGCCATCTTTAGGAAGAGAATATATGTGAGTTCTGTAACATAATCCTGATAAGTGATACCATCATCACGGAGCACATTACATAAATTCCAAAGTTTTGCCACTATTTCATTGTTAGTCATTATTTACAATTCTCCTGTATTTATTATACTGCGTACATTGCATCGTTAATCTCTGTAATATAATCGTCAAGCCTATTTCCAAAGACTTTATTTACCACCTTATATCCACCCTTGTTTACAAATGCCGCAGAATCAAAGGTTTCTCGATTAAGAACCGTCTCCTTTAACAGTTGTGATTCTATCCTTTCGAGCCAGCCTATCTGTACTTTTGTCAATTCTGGGTGAGCCTTCTTTACCTTCGTAATAGCGTTGTGAATTCTCTCATCTTTACTGATAAGAACGTCACCAATGCTTCTCTGTCGAATAAAACTAATGATATCTGCCGTGATTTCTTCATTAGTCATATTCTTCCACGCTGTATTTAACATTGTTTCGCTAAAATTGTTTCTGTCAAGAATCAACTTGAGTTCCTTTAACGATTGTCTGGTTAAATCCTGCGGTCTTGTTGCAACAATTTTAAGTGCTGCGATCTCATTGATATGTGTATCAATGAAATTCCGAAACTCTTTTAAGTAATCCTCCGGTTTTGTTGCATCTCCGTAACCACGTTCATGCGATACAAGAATGTCTTCTGCATCACTAATTGCTTTACCGTGCTCTTGAGTTTGTCTCCTTATATACTGGAATGCAGATTGATTCATTTTAATCATTCTCTCAGCGTCTTCAATATTTTGATGTTTTAACTCTTCTATGAACGATTCTGGATCATATCCGGTAATCTGTGTAAACTGATCTCTATATTCCTGACTCATTCCTGATTTATTTCGCCTCATCTTGGCTATAAGGATGTCTACCTGGTTCTGCTTCTGCTCCTCAGTTTGCAGCGAATCAAATCCATCTATGATATCATCGAAGGATGTTTTGGCATTTGCGACTACAGGCTTCATATTCGTTACTTTTTCAAGTGCATTATACACCCCAACCGCATCATATATCTCAAAATGAGTCTTTCCAATATCTTCGCATAATCTGGTTGCTCTACCCAGCATCTGTTCAAAAAGAATACGTGATTTCACCCTTCTAAGAAAGACAAGATTTACTATTTCCTCAACATCAATACCGGTTGTAAGTAAATCAACCGTAACCACAATCTTAGGATATGTGTCATTCTTAAACTTACGGATAATTTCGTTTATCTTTTTCTGATTTCCATTTTCTATGGAACCAGTTATTTTTGTAATAGCTTCGGAACTCACTCCCTGCTCCGAATATATTTCCTGAAGAATCCTTGTTACCATATCAGCATGTGCATCATCCACCGCAAATATTAGTGTCTTTCCATCATCAAAAGGGTCGATATCATTTGCAATTTCCGTAAGAACAGTCCTATTAAAATTCTCCGTTACTACTTCCTTGTTAAAGGAATCCACCTCAAACTTCAAATCATCATCAAGCAAATCCGAATTAATTATCTGTTTCGTAACAGGATCATAAATAGGCACAGTAGATCCTGCTTCAAAGACAATGCCTTCCTCACTGAGTCTTGTCTTTATTATGTGTGGCGCATCGTGATCTACAAGAAATCCGTCGATTACAGCTGTCCGGTAATCATAGGTATAAACAGGTCTTCCAAAAATTTCTGTCGTCTGCAAGGCAGGAGTCGCTGTCAATGCGATTTTGACCGCATCAAAATAATCGATTACCGAACGATACTTGCTACGATAATCATTCTGATCTCTGTACAATGTCTCCTCTTCACCCATCTCTTTATCAAGAATATATCCGCGATGAGCTTCATCAACAATAATCAAGTCATAATCCGTGGAACCTAGTTTATATTCTGAATCATCATACAATACTCGTTTTACTAGACTTTGCACAGTGCAAATATGTACTTTAGTATCTTTATCAAATTCCTTATCTTTAAGTTCCTTGACATCATAAATCTGATTGAGCGTCAGTAACTCCTTCAACTTTACCTCTTTGAATGTGTCCATTGTCTGCTCTCCGAGAGCATTACGATCAACGAGATAAAGGATTCTTTTAAATCTTTTTGCTGTAAGAAACCTATAAATCATTCCAAGAATAGTTCTTGTCTTTCCTGTACCAGTCGCCATTGCAAGAAGTACAGTTTTCTTGTGTTCGTTAGTTATTGCATTCTCAGCCGCTTTGATAGCATCAATCTGATAATAACGAAGATTCAGACCATCTGGATTTTCAAGATCCTCAAATCCAGTCATAAGCAGTTGTCTATCGGCTTCTTCCACATCCTTTTGAAGATCAAGAACCATTTCCTCAGGTCTTGGCCACGCAGCCACCGCTGTAGGAACATTAAAAGTTTCTCTTGTATCAAGACCCCAGATTCCTGACTTTTCCTTATACTGTTCAATGTATGGGCGACCATTTGTTGCGTAAACAAATGGGACAAAATATTCCGCATACTTCTTAATAATATATCTATGATCCTGTTCACGGATATTTTTTGCATAATCTTTTGCCTGCGCATTCAATGCACCAAAAACATCAGTATCAATCTTCTTTGCTTCTATAATACCAACCATATGCTCACCTATAAACAAAGCATAATCAGCATATCCTTTATTTCCAAGACTACTGTCTGTCGGCCATTCTGCAATTGCTTTGAAGGTTCCCTTTTCAGGTCTGCTTCCTTTAGAATATCGTATATTCGACGTATCAGCTTCCCATCCAGCATGACGAAGTTGATCATCAATCAGCTCACGAGTCTGAGCCTCAGATAAATGCACTGATTGCGCATTTTTAAAGCCTGTACTCCTTCTCTTCTGATCTACCTTGCCATTCCTTCTTATATTTTCTATCTCAGATTCAAGAGCTTTGAATTTTTCTTCAAGCTCAGCGTTTTCTCTAGCAAGTTGCTCTTCCTTTACCGAAGTTTCTACCGGTTCCACATATGGTTCAGGCTCGAAATTATAGTTCCCATATGTTTGCATGAACCATACACCTAGATCAAATGTAAGACGTAGATTATCCTTCGCACGTTTTTGATCGTCATCTCCTGCGTGAGTAGCATCATTTCGCATTTTTCTAATCACATACAGTGTGTCATCTATATCTCTAGGCAACAAATCATTCTTTTTAAGTAGCTTAATTCGGTTGGAATGAGTATTATCATAACTCGGCTCTTCTATGCCATCATATGCAAGCATATATTGCACTAGACGTTCAGCAAACATCCCCTGCTTAATCATGGATGTATTAGGATCTGAGAACACATAGTTCTCGGCTAATTCACCGGTATTCGATAAATCTTCCCAATGAGATTTTAAAAATATAAAGTTGCCCATTTGCATCGCTCCTTCTCATAATTTTTTATTATGCGAACATAACAAGAAAAAAATAATTTACCACAAGTACCCATATGTATCCGGTAGTTCACGATTTACTACTACCTCAATCGTTGCCAGAATTTGATTCTCAAAATGCAGGGTAAAATGATACAACTATATTATATTCATAAAGCCAAACATTATCAAGAGACCGATATTCATATTTTGCGAAAATGCCTGCTTTAAGGCATTTATAACAGATGTTGATTTTATCTGGATTTCGACTTTCTGTACGAAAGTGGCAAAAAATACCTGGCTACGAATTCCTTCGCTTAAGGCAAATCTGAAATCCTGAACACTTTTATTTCTGTAGCCGGCAAATTTGTCATCGACATAAGGCAAAAGCTTCATTGAGAAATAGCTGATATTTATCAGATTGATCAGCATTTCGATTCCTTTGCGGCTGCGCACCATGTAACTGCATAAAAACCAGAATGTTTTCTGCTCATAGTAACTTATAACATCAGACTTACAAAACAGTATCCATTAAGATAATTACAGCCATTATGCGCTGCATGATCAAACAACTTTGATATATTTTCAAATTTTGTACCAAATTTAGAGATCATTGTATCATCAATGCAATGTTTTGTTGCAAATTCATTATACATCAGAAAGCCCTGTACGATTTCTTTTTCTTTTGAAAAAGTCTGTTCGTATGAATCTTTCTGAACTTCATCATACCTCAACTTAGATGGTTCTATCTTATCAAGCGGAATATCTCCACTTTCAAAAAAATCATGCACTTCTTTCCACTGCTTCAGTGAAAATTCACCTGTTGATGTAGGCATTTTATTAGCTAGACTATTTTTGGCATTAAAAAAGAGCCACCCTGTTAAGAGTAGCTCCTTCAATCTTATGAAATATCTATACCACATTTTGCTAAATGGATTTTATGTATCTCATAATTCACATCAGCTTTTGACGCATTTGGATTTGTTTCAAAAAACTCTAGTATCTTATTGAAATCGTCTTCAGTAGATAAATTATCTAAGTAACTATTTCTTATAGCGTTTGGACTACGACCCTTTCGATGTGAATATTTATTGTCAAAATATATATCGAATCGGGGTAAGTTGTTTTTTATATGCTCCGCAACATCAGTAAAAGCAAGGTCTATGAATTATGAAATTTCTTCAAATATGTATTCATATCCAAGTTTTTGTTTCTCTATCCCATTTTTTCTCAAAAGGCTCAGCCTTATGAATTGCATCCACAATCGGAAGCAGCAGCACCTTTAACAACTGCATTGTCTCCGCAAATTCAACCTTTACAAGAGCCTTCTTCTTTTTGATAAAGGAATTCCACCTTCCTTGCCTTGTCGCATCCTCCGTGAAATCATCTTCAAAAGCCGCAATATCATCAAAGCCCGTACCACGATGAGTAAAGGTTTCTACAATGGCATTCTTAAGTTCAGTTCCATCAAGCTCATATCTATCAGCCAACACATAGATATCATAGAAATCCTTATATCTTCCGTTTGCAAGTCCTAGAGAAACAATTGCCTCAAACTTTTCTGCTATCACTGTGTAAATTGAATAAGCATATACTTCCGGGACTTCCATATCCAACAATACAGGGAACTCCATTTTCATTCTCTCTGGATATATAACATCTCCAAATCCAATATCTATCGACACCGGAACTTTGGTTCTATCTAAGTATCCTGTAATTGATACATTTACGCCATGGTACTCCTTGAATTCAGTTATATTGGTAACCTCAAGCGTATTTAAATCAAATCGAAGTGCATCGTCACATTCAATTGAAAAAATGTCGTTAAATACCTTTTTCATTTTTTCAGCATCATTTGGGATGCGCTGTGCCAGCAAATCAATATCCATTGTGGCACGTGCATATTCTCCATCAAATAATGCGTATAGGAAAATACCACCTTTCAAGGTAAATCTCTCTGCATACTGAGATACGGATAACCTATATATGGTTCTTTCAAGCCCATATGTGACTAATTTATCCTGCATGGTTTTTCCATCTTCCATCGCTTGTTTCTTTAATCTATCCTTTACAGATATTGCCCTTATCATACCAGCACCTCCAGATATTTCTTCATTACATCCCCGCACTTGAGCATTTCTGCATATCTAATAAGCCGATTCAGATTACGGTCGCTTCGGTGCAGATAGTTTATGAGAACTTCCTTTGTTTCTTCGATTCCAATTCGTTCCCTATAGAATACAATATCAACAACAGTTTTCTCGATATCGTAGATCCGAAATTTATTCTTTCCTTCTTCTATAGTCTCAATCCCGACATCGAATCGATCATCCGTGAAATAACACACATTCAATTCTGGCCAGTCTGGAAGAGTTGAAACCTTAGCTTTTCTGGGAATGGCTACATCAATAGCATCTGGACGATATGTTGATATATTATAATAAACAGCCGCACTCAGCAGACAAACCACTCCATCTGGCACAAATGCGTATGCATAATAGAAATCTGATTCCTCTCCATCAAAATTTGCATTCTCGTAATACCTTTTATTTAGTTTTATCAAAATTCCCTGTTCAACCATCTGATTAATTTTATAATATGAAAATCCTTTTTCTTTCAGTTCCTGAACTGAAAAAATCATTTGGTCATTGGAAATCTTTGCAGTCGTTGTCATTTTAGCTCACCTCAATTCCAGTATATCCAAATTCGCAATAATTATTTAAATATATTTCGGCACTTTGTCGTTTTGCCGAATTTCATTTAAATTATAGTAATTATATCACGATTTGTCAATGGATTATTATGAGCTAACCCCCCGTCTTTCATTTCGCCATCATTATACCACCATTTGCATCGCTTCAACAAACACAATGCCATGGATTTTAAGATCTCTACTCTGCACTTTCTAATTGTAATGTTCCAACATAGTCTCCATTATTATATACAAACGGTCCAGCCTCCTTCTCATCTCCGAAATACTCAGGTCTCAGTGAAAGAATACTTAATAATTCATCCATATTATTCACCTTTGTTGCCTGATATGGCTGCTCAAATGCTATTTTTTCTACAAACCAATAATAGTCACTGTACTTTATCAATAAACCTGTATGTCCCACGAACATAGCATCAGAATCCGGATCATATATTGCTATACTAATAAGTGAAATGCGGTCACTGTCTATTTGAAATCCATACTTCTTCCAGTTGTCAGAGAATGTCTTTTCAGGATGTTTATCGTCCGTAATACTCTTTTCTCCATACAATGTAGTAAACATGTCCTTATTCTGCCTTATGATTTCATACCTGTCTACATTATCTATTGCTTCTGTATCAAACATTAAATATGTGCCACTATAGCTATCTTCCGTTGACTGCGCGTGAAGCAGCCCATCAAGCAAAAGAAAAGCTGTCATTCTGCAATCTGCATCTGAATAATCATGCTTTTCCTCCCAGCCATCCATACATTTACCGGTATCTGCTTTCATTTTATATGCATCTGACCAGGTATCCTTCAGCTTTGCATTCTTCCCGGCAGAATCCGCAAAATCAGTCACCCATTCTTTAAAGGTATCTACATGCGATGCCCCGGCTGAACCAAGCTCCTTGCAAACCTCAGTAATGGTATTGCTTCCACCCATATATGTTGCAGTTGGCAGCTCCTGTTTTTTATTCGAATCCTGCTGTTTCGACTCCTCGGCAGTATCCGTGGTAATATTATCCTTGTTTATATTTTTATTACCACAACCGCCCAACAGCTCTGCACAAAGCATCATTCCAACTATTATTGCAATTAATTTCTTCTTCATGGTTATCATATCTCTTTCTGATTATTTGTACTGTCCTGTACTTTTTTAAAGTACATTACTATTTGTACTATGTAAATAGTATGCTGACAAAATTAAAGAAATATTAATCACTAAAACTTCCAACATGTCAAATGTTGATTGTGCCGTACGGTGTGCAGACTCACATATCTTCCGATAGCGGAACTTATCAGGATTATCCTCCTTTAACGCATCTTACACATGTTTTTTCGTCACTTACATCCAAATGCGAGACATTATATATGAAATATTGTATGATTAACTCACCAAAAAGAAAGGAGGATTTTACATGAAGGTAAGTATTGAACTTTCCCCTGAATACAACAAACCATATGCCATCATATATGCAGATAAAATCACTGACAGCATCCAGCGTACCCTTGATATATTCGGTTCAAATGAAAGCCCAATTACAGCTTTACAAAACGAAAATGATATTGTCATTTTGCAGCCAAAAGAAATATACATGGTAAGAGTAGAAAACAAGGATACTATTATTTATGGCAAAGAACACCGCTACCGTTCCCGAAAAAGACTGTACGAAATGCAACAGCAGCTTGGTACCGGATTTATGCAAATTTCAAAATCAACTTTGGTCAATCTGTCTTATATGAGCAATGTCGAGGCTGGTTTTAGCGGCACTCTTCTTTTGAAACTAAAAAACGGATGTAAGGATTACGTATCAAGAAAATATCTGCCTGAGTTTAAAAAATATCTTGGATTATAGGAGGACAAAAATGAGAGAAACTATGAAAGATTTGATTAAAAGCACTATAACCAGCATTGGTATAGCATTAACCATTTTCTGCATTACAGGAATGGTATTTGACATCGCCTATGACGGTAATTTCAGTTTAGATAATTACCAATTTTCAAAAATGGTTATCGGGTGCATAATTGTAGGTCTGGGTTTTGGACTTCCGACCATAATTTATCACAAAGACAATCTTCCAACGCCTTTTAAGGTAATTATCCACATGGGAACAGGCTGTGTTATTTATACAATCGTCGCATATACTGTCGGATGGATAGGAGGAACAAGTTCTGTCCTTCACGGAATTATTGCAGCCATATTTCAAATAGCTATGGCATTTATAATTTGGGGAGGCTTCATGCTTCACTATCGCAATGATGCCAGAAAAATGAATGAAAAAATCAAGGAATTATAGACTTGTTCATACTGCGTGTCTGTAGAGTGACGCTCTGCAATATCGATGTAAAAAACGAGGGCAAATCAAACCGCTTTATACCGAATTTGATTTGCCCCGTAATTAAGTAAAAAAGTGTCCGATAGTGTTCAATAATCACTACTGTTATTCCTAAATCAGATACTACATACCTCTGCGAATCAACGAATTGTAATGCTTTTTGAAATAATAGAGTTGAACACCTACAAACTCGTCTCTTTCTTCTCTGTTATATAGTTCATCCATTATCTTTTTAAGCGTTGCTGATGTACATTTTCCTTTTATATTCAAGGCAACCATCATCTTCCTTGCTCTGTCATAGGCGTCTTTTCTGCCCTTTAACAGCTCTGTAGATGTATCTCTTACCGTACCATCCTTTTTCTGAATACCATTCAACAAGAGAACTTCATTTATATCCCTTTCCATATCTTCATCTTTCGGTTTCGTATAGATTTTGCCTTCAGAATCGTATGCAATCTTATTCATCTGTACCTTATTAAGAGGACTAATCATGATCTCAGTCTCTTTCTTATGTGCATCACAGCAAAGAATATGCCCTTGATTCCCAGTTACTTTCTCACCACCATCGCATACTCCAAGCATATTGTTATAATCAATTGCCATGTCCTTGTTTTTGCTCAATGGTACAAGATGCTCCACTCTGGAATGATTATCCATACGGATACGTCTCATACAATAAGCACAGATTCCATGCTGTTCATGAAGTAAAATCTCTTTCGCTTCATTCTTAGGAAAATCATTGTCGAAGGCGTTGCGGATTGCTGTAGTGTCGTCTTCGCTAATGCTTTTCCATTTCTCACTTTTGCTCAACTCTATGATCTTACTGTTTATATCATTTGGCAAACCTTCTTTTTCTATATACAGCATATCAGCACTCCTCTATAAACTTCGCATCTGAAATACATCCTGCCATCTTCTTGTACTCTGAATTATCTTCACCCAGCACATTTTTTAATCTTTCCAATGCAGCATCAGCTTTATCAAATTCAATATCATCGATTGCATTCTCTATCTCATCGACAAGCATTTTCACCTTCTTTGGTCTTGATACACTCTCCTGACGATAACGCAGTACATCCTCTACTTCATATCCATAACAATCCGGTAGATAGCTTATATCCTGTGAATCATCTAACAGAATCAGATTTGCTTGTTTTGATGCAGATATAACAATTGGAGAATGAGTTGCAATGATAAATTGAACCCCTGAAAATGTTTTTTGCAATGCGTCAATTACATTCCACTGCCATTTTGGATGAAGATGTAAATCAATTTCATCTATAAGCACAATACCCGTAATCTGTTCTCTACTTTCTAATTCCGGATTAAGCATACATACTCGATACGCCAGATCCATAACCATCCACAATAGAGACTGATAGCCGGCACTCAGTTTTGAAAGGGGCATCTCTGTCTTATCATTCTTGTAAACCAGCTCTGTAAACTGCAGAGAATAGTAAATTGAAGGTGCCTCGTTCAGTTCATTAATTTCTTTCATAAACGAAGCCACAATATTCTTAAACATTTCATATTCGCGCACTGTTCCTTTATTTGAGCGCACCACTTCCTGTTTTAGACACCACTGCTGAATAGATTTTACATCCATAGAAGAATCAAGGCATCCGATATACCCACATCGTCTATCGTCTATTTTCTTCTTTAGCTCGTTTCCAAAGTCTCCTCTTCTTACTCTCCATGCTCTGGCAGCACTTTGAAAACTAATCAATGGCAAAACAGAATCTGAATTATTTGTAAGCTTTTTCATCCATACACACACGTTCTTATCGTCAATCTTGGTATGGGTGGCAGATACTTCTTCCTTGATTCTGTTCCACGTAAAATTCTGTTCTTCCGTTATATGAAGTGTACAGCCGGCTAATACAGGTTCATAGTATTCAATCGCTGTTGAAGAATCCCCTATAGGCTTTATACTCATACGTACATCATCTTTTACAATATTCTTAGTACTAACACCTGCTACGTTGACAAACAAACCTCCAAGAGCTACCGCAATACCCTCAAGGACAGACGTTTTTCCTGCTCCATTATCGCCAATAATCAGATTCACTCCTGGTTTTAAGTCTATATCCATTTTTTCAATTGCTTTATAATTCTCTATATAAATCTTTTCTAAATACAAATATCACACCCTCCTTCCTTGTATAGACATGTTATATTTGTCAAAATAAAGTAAAAATTGCTTTTCTCATTATATTACAAACCACTTTTTCTTGCAATTAGAATTATCCCTTTTTTAATCCATCTCTCTTCTCAATCAACTGACTGTAAAATAAATAATTTCTTGTAAAAATAATTCCCGCTGATGCCATTGCCAGCCCTAAATAAAAAATGTAATAAATATCATTGTGCCTTGTGCTCTGCCTGATGAAAATCGTCAAAGTAAATTTTATATGAAGCATGTTCTCCATATTTATCACGCAATCCCTGTTCAATCGTTTCCAAACTGTTCATTAAATGATCTTTTTCTGTATCTGAAAGCTTTTTTATCCGATAATCATATGCTTTGATATCTATATAAAAATCAGCAGTGTCCATTGACAGGTAACGTTCTGCAGAGACTTCGTTGCATTTGAACCAGCTTTCTTTCAACAGTTTATCATAAAATTCAGGCTTGGGATTACCACCCTCGTAGGATATGCCGACTTCTATACAATCCGATTCAGCTTGGGGAAGATATTCTTCTATAATGTCACTTTTTATATTGTCCCCTATTACGTCAAATGAAATATCCATCAATTCCATTGTCAATGCCTGCTTAGCCGATAATCGATTATGATTGATAATGCTATACTTATCATTGTTTATTTTATAAACATGATCTGTGATATGCCAGATTGATTCATTTTGACCATCATCATACAAAATATACCAATTATGGAATTTTCCCGGAACATTCTCTGACAGCTCCGGATAGATATTGTTTATTTCATATTCATCGTAAATAAGGCTATCCTTTTTCTCTTCATCAATACACTTCCAATTGCCCTTTCCGAAAAATCCGTCAAATACAGAAGCATATCTAATTGTCCAGTTTTGATTTATAAAATAAACTCCAACTATAATCACGGAAACTAAGCAAACAATCAAAACAAATCCACATTTTTTAATTTTTTTCATAAAAGCTCTCCATTTCTTTTTGAATCCATGTCATGATAACATCCACAAAAAAATCCTTCTGCACCATTATTATAATGCAATTTTATAAGTGCTTCAAAGAGCACTATCATATATCTGTCTTACCGTATTTTCGATATTCGTGCCTGCCAGATACCCAAATGGTATCTTCCGTTCTCTGACAGCCGCTATAAACTTTGTGTAGCTGATATGATTCATGTAGTCCGTGAAGAAATATACCATGTCCTTTCCGTCAAGCATTTTGCCATCAACAGTCTTGTATGCATTGGTGTCAATATACTTCCATTCCGGAAATAGCTTCTTAAGTTTATTTACCCAGGTGACATGTCCTCCAATAATAACTATGTGCTTTTCCACAAGCGCATCCTTCATTTCATCCAGACTGATGCCTTCTGTATCATCATCCAAAGTGCTGTTTTCAAGCCTGTATACAAAATTTCTCAGGGCTATCAGCTCATCCCGTTCTGATTCATACTTTGAAATAAGGCTCTCTGACTGTAACTGTTCTTTTTTAAGCTGGCGGCACTGTTGGACTAGCGCCTTATTCTCCTGCTCTTTTTCGTTTAGTTTTCTGCGCAGATCAGCTATCTCCTTCAGGTATTCTTCACTACACACATCTCCGGTGCTTACAGGAGCAATATTTGTGATTACATTCTGCTCCCCATGCTTTTTCTTTGTCTGCCCGTGCAGGACAATGTTTTTTGCGTCAAATAAAGCATCATCAATCATGTCTTCTGCCAAATCCTCGCCTGTGAGATATGCCACCTGCTCCTCAAGAACGTCCGCTGCATCGGTGAGCGCCTCTACCAAATTATACACTGCCGCATAATGCTGCACTTCCTCATATGTATATTCTCTTTCAGGATTACGAGTCTTAAGCAGCATAAGTGCATCTCGCATCTCAGTTTTTGCATTATAGCCTATTTCATTGCAAAGATATGCATAGTCACTCTTATAACCGCTCCTCTGCAGGCACATTTCCACAAAATCATCCACCTCGAAATACGCCTCCAGACCGTTCCTGTGTTTATCTTCCAAAAGGCAGTCATTATACCATTTGTCTATCTGGGCCGAACATTCCTTAATCAGCTCCTTGTCCAGATTCAGTACGTCAATGCCAATGTCATCATCGTCTATGTATTGAAGCCAGGTTATTCGGTGTTCATTCAGAGCATGGTATAGTATAATACACATTTCGTCCTCTTTTATATTCATGAAATGGCACATGCCGAGTACACGACCAATAGCTGAATCCAGTGAACCATCTTCATTGTCATTCACCACATCCAGAATTTCTCTTGCTGAAATCCTGCTGAATCTCTTGATTCTGTTGTACTCCTTCTTGTGGTACAGCTTATAAAGGTACTTAATCAGTGCAAGACAATACTCATCCCTAAGCTTAGCTCCATTGTATATCAGGCGCATTATCCTCTTTTTCACTGAAAGCCCTGGTCCATAGTTAATATGCTCTTCATCACCATACCATCCAACTTTGTTAAACTCATCAAGTCTTTCCCTGCAATGCTCTAAAAAGTCCATCTCTATCGCAACAAAGTCATACTCCATTTCATAGGTCATGAACTGGTCAAGGAAAAAATAATCTGCTCCTATCGTGTCCGGAGCCACTTTTCCGGCATTGTAATCATCTATCGCATTCATCAGCAGTCTTGTCATTTCCTTTTTTTGGCTGATTTCTGAATCATCCATCTGATACTTTGCCATCTGCTCATGATAATCCCACTTTTTATCATTCCCGCTATCTGTTATGTTACCTAAATCTCTGAATGGTGCTGTCATGTGCTCCTCCCCAATCTGCTTTTATATCATGTTTGTATTCTAAAGCTTCTCCGCTACTTGTATGTATAAATATATGATACTGATTTATTTACTTTACTGCAATACTTTTTCTATTACGAATACAAAGAGAAAGCCGGTACATGTGAAGTGTACCAGCCTGGTCTATGAAAAAATTTAGTATGAGAATTTCTTTTGTTTATGATTGTAGTATACAAGCCAATTGTGATTTTGTTTAATTGTGTGGATGGGTTGAATAGTTCGAAGAAATCGCTAAAAATATAATAGCTTTAAATATAAGTGGAAATATTTTTGCTCATATCTCCGCTTATATTTTGCGAAATTTTGTTATCGCTTTCCAGTTACACGGAAATCCCATATATTCAAAAAGAGCATTCAACTTCAAATTTAAATTCTGCTTTTGATATCTGTCAAAAATATGCCATAATTGCTTTTTAAACAGTAAAAAATCAGCCTTTGGAAGTAGATAACGAAAAGTAATGACTACACTAAACAAGTCATTTTTACCATATATATATTTTGAACCGTTTTTAGAAATTCCTAATTTTTTATGTAACAATGTATCTGGAATGTCAATATATGTGTGATATGAAAACAACCTTTCGTTATGAGCACATACATTTCGGTACAGCGTTAATACCTTTAAATATTTTATCATTTCATTTTTCTTGACATTTCCAAAATCCTGGCAAATTGCTCCTTGCATATTTTGAGGTAAGAATTCAAACATTTTGGATATCTGACCAAAAGTAAGGGTATTCATAATCACCCATAACGGAATATTATGATATTTGTTACGTTGATAAACAAGATATTCATGATCCTTATTTTTATTAGCCATCATATCTAGCATTTTGATTAATTTAGTAATTCCATTTTTATTTTTTGTAATATTGCTGTAATTATTGAAGTTAAGATATTCTTCTTGACGTTCTCCATATTTTTTGCAGAAGTGATAAGAAATGGACGAACGCATTTTTCTTTCTACACGACATAAATATTTAAAGAATATTCCACGTAACTCTTCATCAAATTCATAAAGAGCAACTATATCTTCAAAACATGCTTCATTAATGTATTTGCGGGTATGAATATCAATAAAAGGATGTTTGTATCCGCCAATTAGTGCATAGTAACTGATATTTTGCAGGGATTCTACCGCAAAGTCATCATCTGTAATAACTAGATTTTTTTCATTTTTCAGTTTTTCAATCTGTGCGGTATATGTAATAAACGGTTTGCTCATATGTACCTCGCTGCAAAATGTTCCAAATAAAAAAGGAGAGGGGCCTCGGCACCCTCCCCCGATCGCAGGCTTCTCAAGTTTCTGCAATCTGATCACTAAAGATAATATAACTGATATAACTAAGAAAGTCAATCATAAATTATCTTTATTTAGATTGTATTCAATATGGTTATTTTTATGTACTATTCAAATACATTGTTTAATATTCCTTCATCGCTATATATGTACCTGTATTACTTTAATATCTTCCTTATCTGCTTATCAGTCGCCTCCGGATACATCTCATGCATATCTTAAAATCGCAGTTGCACAGATATGTCTGCATCATAAGATTCGTTATTGCACCATCAAATCCCTTTTCTCCATCCTTACCAAATCCAGCTTGTTTTTTCAATTCATTGGAATAAATCTCTGAATCAGCATTATCCTCCATAAAATTGACCATTATCTTTTTATGCTTATTAGGAGCTTTCCCATCATCATATAATGCATCAAAATCATATTTTGTTCTGTGTTACAATAAAACTACTAAAAAATGGCTAAGTCTTTTTTCATTGCCTTGTAGCCAATTAATACTGTCCAAACATATGCACAGGTTTTTGGAATCATCAGCATGCCGATCATCGGAATTACATCAGCCAGCAGTACAACCGGAATATAGAATGCAAAGCTCAGGACAATTGTCAGCCACATCCATCTAAAAGAGCTATCGTTATTTTCTTTTGCACTTTTATAGAATAAAACTATGATAATTAATCCCATCAGTGCAAACGGAATATTTCGGTAGATTCCCCATGAAAGCGGAGCATCTGCACTGAGCCAGGCATTCTGAGGCATCATACACAGAACAATTCTTAATCCTGCAAGACCATAAATAGCTGCTGTAGCTGCTTTATAGCCTTTAATCTGATAACGCTCACGCCATATATGATAGAGAACGACATAAAAAATGGTCATAGTGACAGAGGTTATCCACTTGCCTAACCCAAGCTGTACAGTAAAGTTCTCAAGACCTGTTGTACAAAGCGCTGCTGCACGAGGAATCAGATGAAATGCATCTCCACTTCCTAAAATAACTGCCATAATTCCAAACATGGTAAACTGACGGTTTCCTTTGCTTTTTCGAATCATTAAAATTCCGATTGTGATTACCGAAAACAAATATACGGTATCAAATATAGTTTCTACAATTGCCTGCATAATAAAAATCCTTTCTACTTAGATATATCTTTAAACATATAAGTGAACATTGTTCATTTTGTTGCAAAAATTTTCCCACACTCTAATGTGGGAGAAATTTAATATAATGTTTTGTTAATCAACATCAATATCGAAGACGGATTATAATCCTGACGAATCATTGATACTAATATTAAAGAAAATAATATATCTGCAAACTGCTTTTCCGTGAATTGTTCATCAAATACATCTGGACGAATCTTAGGATCATTCTTTAATATATCGCACAATCCATTAAGAATATGCCCCCATGTCTGCAGCATTTTCTTCTTTCCATCCGTTTTTTCATCCTTCATAAATCCAAGCGAATGCAGAGAAAAAAAGCCCGGAAATTGCTCATTTCCATATTCCAGTCTTTTATAAATCCATGAGATACAGGCAGTAACATCGTTAAATGCCTGCTCATCCTCAGGGTTAAAAAAGATTTCACGCCAAATACTCTCAATTGTATCCCCAAGCAAATCGGCCTTGGATTCATAGTAATTGTAGATTGTCCCCGCCGAAACAGAACATCGGGATGCAACAGCTCGTATGCTTACAGCAGTCCATCCGTTTTCTTTGATTAGCTCTCTGCTTGCAGCTAATATGTCTTCTTTTGAAGTTGCAAGATGGTTCACGAATTCACTCCTCTTCAATGTAATGTCATTTAGTTATTTTGTTAAATGAACGTTGTTCATGTTGAAAATATACACCGTTCATTTTATTTTGTCAATACTTTTTTAGTAATACTATTCATGTAAACAAACATAACAACACTATCAACAAAATTCCCTGTAATGGGAATTTAAAAATATATCTCCACGAATCCGTAAAACACTGATGAAAATTCAAAGCCCTGATACATTTATTTTACTTCAATAAAAATGGTGTATGCCATACTCACTAAGTATAACATACACCATTAATATTTAATTATTTTCTATATTTATCATCACCTGACAACCATCATCCGTCCATACTTTAAGAACAGCCGGCTCTTTCGATTTGACATCCTTCCATCGAACTGCTGCCAGAGCGCTTCCATCAAATGTTGTTACTGAATCAGAAAAATAGTCCTCCTCACTAGAAGGATTAGCTGTACCAAATCCTTCCAGCACACCATTTCCTACAACACTAGCATGAAGCAGTCTTTTTTCAGCTTGCTGTGAATTAATTGTGCCATTATCATCTACAAGCCATATCTTGATATATGCTATATTCCTCTCATTCTCAGTTACACGACACACTTTTAGCTTTGTTACTGATTTTGCTGTAGAAAGCTCATATTCACCCAGTTTCCTATCTTTCTGATATGCAACTGCCTTTAAAGTTCCCGGTTCATATGGCACTTCATAAGATGCTGTAAAATGATTTTCTCTTCCTGCCGGTTTTCTTCCAAGCGATTTATCATTCAGAAAAAGCTCTACTTCATCACCTGATGAATAAACATCCACATTTGCCGTTGTCCCTTCAAATCCCTTCCATGTCCAGCTACTGATGTTATCCTTAAACATCCATGCAGTTTTACCAGCTGTCTGTCCTGCGTGTTCAAGTCTCTCGACCGCAATATATGGTTTATCTGTCAGACCATACACTATTTTCCTAAAATAGCTGATTGGTCTTCGATTTCCAATCAAATCAATATCCCCGATATATCCCAGTCTCTCAGGATAAATACTTGTGAAATTGGCATTTCCATCATAATGGAATATTCCTACACCAGCCTCGCCTATATAGTCGTAACCGGTCCATGTAAAGTCTCCAATTACGTGTGGATAAGTTTCAACAAGCTTCCAGAGATTTTCTATGTCAGCCGGATATGTTTCCGTACCGAGGACCGTTTTAGCAGGATGTAGTTCATGCTCCAGCGCATATCTTCCACTTAAATAGTTGAGTCCTGTTATATCGCAGCTTTGCGAACATTCTTCCAGTGCTTCTGAAACAAGCGGATGCTTTGCAAAAAACTCTCCTTTTTCACCTGACATCAGACTCATAAAACTGTTTAAGGCATTGCTTCCACCTCCGCTTCCACTTCCATGTGAATCCATTCCAAATTTTTCTGCAACATCCCTCATAATAAAGCCAAGACGCCTGCCTGCACAGTTTAATCCATTCAATGCATTCGTTGTATATCTGGTATTATCGAGCTCATGGAATTTATTGCATAGCATTCTGTTTATCCAGGCTCCCTGCTTAGTTCCTGCTTCCTGTATCTCATTTCCAACTGAATAAATAATAACCGATGGATGATTATAGTCTTTTTCAACCATATGATTAATCCACTGATTATATTCATCTTCAAAAATATCGGAGAAATCATATGTATTTTTTTCCTTGTCCCACATATCCGTCAGCTCGTCCATAACCAGCATTCCAATATGATCACACGCATCAAGCATTGCTCTGCTCATTGGGTGATGTGCACTTCTTATAGCATTAAAGCCCGCTTCCTTCAATCTCTTGCAACGGTACCATTCTGCCTCCTTAAATGTCTCAGCACCTATCACGCCATTATCATGATGTATACAGGTTCCTCGCAGCTTAACTGTCTCACCATTTATCTGTAATCCACGTACAGGATCTAGCGCCAATACACGTATTCCAAAATTAGAAACTGCTTCATCACATATTTTATCATCAAACTTTGTCGTTATATGACACTCATATAACGCCGGCTGTTTTGGACTCCATTTCTTCGGATGTTCAATCGGTATTTGTACACGCACTGTCTGCATTTGCTCTGAGCGAAATACTACTCTTTGCGTATCCGATGCAGTTTTCTGCCCATCTTTTTTTATTTCAATCAGACATTCTGCCTCTAATCCATGTCCAATAATGTTTTTCAACTGCGCACACACCTCTATAACCGCCATGTCATCATTCACTGACAATGTTGTAATACGCAGCTTATCATGTGAAATATATACATCTTTTCCGGTCCACAGATTGACATCTCTGTAAATTCCTGAGCCTGAATACCATCTGCTGTTAGGCTGTTTACTGTTATCGACATCTATTCTTATAATATTCTCATGCTCATAGCTTATCCATGGCTTTAAGTCAACCGAAAAACCCATATATCCATTACGATTCACTGCCGCTAGAGCTCCATTTATCCAGACTCTTGCAATTCCATAAATTCCCTCAAATTCCAGAAATACATCCTGCGTTTTCCACTCATTTTGAGCCATAAAAGCTTTTTCGTATGTATACACACCTCCGGGATAAAAGCCACTCTGTGCTCCGGAAGGACAGTCCTTATCTCTTTTTTCACGAATCATTGCATCGTGAGGGAGTGTAACAGCAACTGCATCACTGTTCCCGTAAAAGGCTTTTAATCTGTCAGCCTGATCAGCTTTTTCAAATGTCCAGTCCTCATTAAATTTCTGACACTGCATACTTCATTCCTCTTTCAATCTGTTAGTCTGCTTTTTCTGCTCTTTCCATGTCAATTCTCTTATTTTCCTTTTCCACCTTCATTAAACCAAGAAGAATAGTAATTACGACGCCAAGAATTACAGGGATTGTGATATACATACTGAAAATCATATTTGTAGCTGCTGCGGTCTGAGTTGCAGCTTTTCCGGCATATCCTGCTGCATGCAATAGCCAGCCTACAGCCGCAGTACCAATTCCACCACCAACTTTTACTCCAAGTGATGAACAGCTAAACATCATTCCATCAATATGTACTCCTTTCGTACGATAGGTATATCCGCTGATTTCAGCAATCAGGGCATTTAATGTTCCCGACATTGTTCCGGCAAATGTTCCCTTAAGGAACATAAAAAGTAACATCATCGGTAAATTCTTCTGCATCGCAAAAATAATTAGAAATATTCCTAAGATATCACTGATTACATATCCCCAGAAATTAACCTTTTGCATGCTTCCGGTCTTCTTTACAAGAATCGGAGTAAAAATAAGTGCAATTATTACAGGGAACATCTTCATCATTGAGAACAGTCCAAGTAATGAACCATTTCCAAGTACATGTTTCATAAAATAAATAGCTGAGCCTGTTGTAAGATTACTCATGAAATAATAAACAATATAAATTGCTACGATTAAAATATAGTATTTGTTACTTATAAGTAACTTCAAAGACTCAACAAAACCTATTTTGTCATCCTTCGGTTTTTGTGTATCCTCAACTGCTGCACTACCTTCTTCCGGTAACTCCTTAACACACAGGCAGCTTATTGTGTTGACAACAAGTCCGATTACACCACATATAACAGCAACCATACGCCATCCTGATGCTCCACCGCCAAAGGCATCAACTGCACCTGTTACTGCAAATCCCATTACAATATTTGTGACAACTGCAAACATGAAACGTATTGATCCAAGCTGAACCCTTTCATTCTTGTTTCTGGTAATAAGAGCTGATAATGCTGAATATGCTATTCCGTTTGCTGTATAAAAGATAGCATTGAGTGCTGTATAAAATGCGAAGAAATACGCATATTGTGCAGTTTCACTCATTCCACCCGGAATTGAAAACAACAGCACCAGACAAAGTGATACGCCTATCTGTGCATACAGCATCCATGGTCTTGCCTTTCCAAGCTTTGACTTAGTGCGATCGATTAAATTTCCAAATATCACATCTGAAATTCCATCAAGAAATTTCGATACCAGCATTAAAGTTCCAATAATTCCTGTGTTAAGCCCCATTGTATCAGATAAATATAAAAGGACAAAGCTTGATACAAGTCCATAGCTGGTATTTGAAGCCAGGTCTCCTGCTCCATACGCTATCTTCTGATACCATTTCAGGTATTTCTTTTCTGTTTCCTGCATAATAAATGCAACCTCCTTTTTCCTGTTAACAATAATAGTTTGTATTGTATTTTTCATAAACGCTTATGTTTTGTATACTGTTACTTTAATAAATTATTGCTTACAATTCTATAACATATGTGATAAAATATCAGTTGGTTTTTATCATATTCGTGGATAAGGAGAAAAATATACCATTATGACCTCATCATATACTGTCAAAAATATCATAGAGCAGGATAATATAAACAGTACAATCAATTCATACATCAAAATACTTACACCAATACAGTTCACACTCGAAACATGTAACAGAGCTAACGATGACAAATATCTAAATTTTTTAATGACCTCACCACGTGAAAATACATTTTACAGCTTCAAAACAGAAAAGGAAATCAATCATTTTAATATGAGGCCTCCACATATTCATGATTTTTACGAACTTCTTATTGTATTGGATGGCGAAATCCATCAGCTGATTGAAAAGACTGATTTTGTGTTCCACAGTGGAAGCTGTTGCCTGATGAACCACAATATAGTACACAAAGAAATTTTTTCTTCCGATGCAACTCTTTTGTTTATCGGAATGTCAAAAGAGCTTGTCCAACAGCTTTCAGAAGATGAACCAAAAGTTTATTTTCCGGATATAGAAAGACCCGGTCATAACCCTATTCTTAGGTTTCTTTCAGATAATCTCGATAATCCTGACACAAAGGAATATCTTGATTTTATGCCATCGCTCAACAACAAAGACTGGCACCATACTCTCCACGCCATAACTGACAATATACTTCGTGCCATTATTTTTCCAAAGCTTGGTTCTACTTATGTCATCAAAGGAATGCTTTTAGAATTGTTTGATTATCTGTCCAATCCAGAACACTTTCACTTCACTCCCGTCCATGTAGAAGCAGACAATGATTTTCTTCTATTCACACACATAAGTCACATTTTAGAGGACACCAATGGACGCATTACACGTTCTGAGCTTGAACAATTATTAAATTACAGTGGAAATTATTTAAACTCTATAGTTAAGAAATATACAAATTCATGCCTATTCGATTACAGTCAGACTTTCTGTATGAAAAGAGCGGCTGCTCTCCTGCTTGAAACGACCGCTTCTATATCTGAAATTATGGATGAACTGCATTTTACGAATACAACACATTTTTATAAGTGCTTCAAAGAACATTATCATATGACACCGAAGCAATATAGGATTTCGATGAAAATAAAACTTGTGCCATAGTTGCAAAATGTTCCTCATCCTGTATCCTTCAGCCAGATTTTTTGTGAATATTCAATTTTTTCAAAATCCATATAAGCATTCTTTAAAAGCATTTATTAATACTTAATCCTAAAATAATCCAAATACGCCTTATACTTGTCCTGCGCGGTCAGGCAGGTATCTGTCAGATATCCTTTTTCGTTGTCCCATTCCTTCAATCCACGATAATAGAACATTTTCAAATTATCCTCAATGATAAACGGAACAATATTGTATTTTAGACACTCTTTAAACATAGTCAATCTACCCACACGACCGTTTCCGTCCTGGAACGGATGAATCCGTTCAAACTTCACATGAAAGTCCAGAATATCCTCAAAATTCTTTTCTTCTTTGGCATTGTATTCCGCCAGCAATGCCTTCATTTTATCGGCAACTTCTTCCGGAAGGGCTGTATCCCTGCCACCGACTTCATTCGGAAGTTTCTTATAATCACCAACAGCAAACCAATCTTTTCTGGAATCGCTGGTGCCATTCTTCAAAACCAAGTGAAGTTCTTTGATGAATTTCTCCGTCAAAGCTGCTTTTGCATGATCAATAATCATGTCGATACAACGAAAGTGATTTGCCGTTTCAATCACATCATCCACATTCAGCACTTCTTTTTCTACGCCAATAGTATTGGTTTCAAAGATATATCTGGTTTGATCATGTGTCAGACGGCTTCCTTCCATATGGTTGGAGTTGTATGTCAAATCAATCTGTGTCTTATTGTATATTCCACCGGAATATTTACTTGCCTTTTGCTCTTTCAGAATATCCAACAGCGTAATCGGTTCTTCTTTTCTTTTGTTAATGCGCTCCGGTTTCTCTGCGTTTTCAGGAAGGTTCCATGTCTTACCTGTAAGAAATGCACCGTTCACACGCCCCTTAGCACAGTAATTTCTAACACTGCGCTCTGACATATTCCATTTTTTTGCTATTTCAGCAACTGAAAGATATCGCATCTATTATCCTCCGCCATAAATTATATTAAATAACCTTGTTAATCTATTATATAGTATACCACATTATCGGCAAAAATATCAGTATATTTTAATCTAAATTATTATATTTTTGCCGTTAAAAATCTATTTCTCAAGTCAGAAAGCCGGACTGTCAAGCGGCTGTTTCATATATTGCGGGATACAAGAAATCTGTTTTAATAGCGTTGACAAATGTGTGAAATGAAACGCTACATTGAATGCTGTGCAAAAGTCACCTCGAAAATCGTTCCCCCAGTCTT
>ERZ1026864.137-NODE-137-length-54412-cov-15.005482_pt1 | contig 54412 bp, 57 predicted proteins | sample MGYA00380162_ERZ1026864 | MGnify/ENA primary metagenome ERZ1026864 (study PRJEB33269, sample SAMEA4719798) | human gut metagenome | biome: human-associated habitat; feature: organic feature; material: feces | place: Cameroon | collected 2013-10 ... | reverse complement strand
CTGAATTTTCGGATTTGAATCTATGCCCAATTAACAACCATCAGGGAATTGTAATTGATGGTGAAGGTTCAAATGTTGTTTGCAAAGACTAATTTGAAAATTCCAGTTTATTGATATAGAAAAATACCCTCTCGGCCATCATGGTCGAGAGGGTTTCGTGCGTCTATGTGTATTATCCTTCAATGTCAATTTTCAGTCCGGACTTGAGTTCCACTGTGAAGTGGTCATCCCAGATAATGATGCGCTCAAGCCAGCGCTTTACCAGGGCCTCGTCGAAGGCATCCAGGTGTGCGGGCTGCTGCTTGATGAAATCCTGCAGTTCATTGATGCGGGCAATCTGTGCGTCCCTGGCGGCGGTATCAACCGTGCACTTTTCACGCTGTTCCCGGAGTTTGAAGATCTCATCGGCAATCTCATCATAGGCCTCTTTGTTGTTGGCCTTTTTGAGAAGCTCTTTTTGGAGTTCCTGCAGTCTTTCGTCAATGCCATCAGCAGTATTCTGCTGAGCGCTTCGGATCACCTTTGCGATGTTCTGCTGGAGCTGTGCCTGATAAGTGGACTTATCACCAAGGAGCGTGTTGATGGCCTGAACTACCACATTCTCTAATACCGTCTCATTGACGGTTCTGGCATGACATTCCTGGCCGGTTGGCTCCAGCCTGCTGATGCAGCGCCAAACGATGGATTTGCAGCCGCGATTGTTCCAGTGGATTCTGCGGAACATTTCACCGCATTCGCCGCAAATGACAATCTGCGCAAAGCAGTGGTTGCAGCTGTAGGAGCGCTTTTTGCCATTAGCGCTTGTCTTGACCACTCGCCTGCGTACCAGTTCTTCCTGTACCCGCAAGAAGATGTCCTTTGGAATGATTGCTTCGTGGTTGCCCTCCACATAGTATTGCGGAACAATGCCATTATTCTTGACTCTAGTCTTGTTCAGAAAGTCGGTGGTATAAGTTTTCTGGAGTAGGGCATCACCGATGTATTTCTCGTTTCGAAGGATTTTGTTGATGGTGCTGGTCCACCATTTTGTTTTACCTGCGCCGGTTAGAATGCCGTCAGCCTCCAGACCTTTTGCAATCCGGTCCATAGAGTAACCCTCCAGGTATTCCCGGTAGATTCGCTTTACCACTTCTGCCTGTTTCGGATCGATGATAAGATTTCCATCGGCATCCTTGGTGTAGCCGAGAAAGTGATTGTGATTTACCTGCACCTGGCCGCTTTGATAGCGGAATTGGAGTCCCAGCTTTACGTTTTGGCTGAGGGATTGTGATTCCTGCTGAGCCAGGGAAGCCATAATCGTAATCAGGACCTCGCCCTTGGCATCCATTGTGTTGATAGCCTCCTTTTCAAAGAAGACGGGAATGTTCTTATCCTTTAGCTTGCGGATATATTTCAGACAATCCAGTGTGTTTCTGGCAAATCGGCTGATGGACTTGGTGATAATCATGTCGATGTTTCCGGCTTCGCAGTCGTCAATCATACGGTTGAAGTCCTCACGCTTTTTGGTGTTGGTGCCGGAAATACCATCATCGGCGTAGATACCGGCAAATTCCCATTCCGGATTCTTTTGAATAAGTTCAGTGTAATGCTCAACCTGAGCATCGTAGCTTGTAGCCTGCTCATCGCTGTCAGTACTGACTCTGCAATACGCCGCGACTCTGAGCTTTGGCTTTGCATCCTGCTGTCTGGCAGTGTTTCCGACCTGCCGTTTTGCAGGGATGACCATAACATTTCCCATTATTTGACCTCGCTTTCTATCAGGCTGTATAGGTATTCTGCCTGCCTGACCGGATTTTCATAATTCTCTGTAATGTCACCAAGTCGAAAGGCGGTAGGTGGCCTTTTTATGATTGGTGCAATGTAGCGGTCGTTCCGTCCGAGCTGCGTAGAGCGCTTATTAAGCTCCGCACTGACGGCATCAAAGGATGCCGGATCAATGATGGCCGGGTAGAAGTCATCTCCGAGGTAATGCCTGTTTAGCATCATGCGCTTGGCACCAGAATGGAGTAGGCCAAGCCCGGCTTCCTTTGCAGCATTGGTAAGGGATAGACCGCTTAAATAATTCTTGTAAAGGTCTCGAACCTGAGCGGCAGCAGCTTCATCTATCACCGCCTTGCCATTCTCGATCCGGTAACCGAAGGGTGTGTGTCCCATCAAATCATCTCCTTCAAAATAAGACCACAATGAAGTGCAAAGCCGATTTTCTGGCGGCTGTAAACCTCAATGTGATCCACGAATAGTTCAAATAATTCTTCACTGTATTCCAGCTGCATTTCTCCACGTTCGCAGAAGTGTAGCAGACGCTCCGTTTCGTATACCTTTGTGGCATCCAGTGATTGGGAGCGATTTAGGAGCTCAATTTGGTTCCTATATTCGCCAGCCTGGGAGAGAAGGGCATTATTTTCCTGGGTAAAAAGAATCTGGTCAATGTAGCCTTGTCCCATCAGCTTATGCAGGGTTTCACGTTGTTCCGTATTCTGCTCCAGCAGAATTTCCAGTTGCTGGATACGCAGAAGGGATGCATCGCCGGTGTGTTCCTGTAGCGCTTTCAAATAAGGCTTCAGGACCAGCTTGTGGCAGTAGACCAGCTTATTGATCATCGTGGTAAATGCCAGCTTCAAATCATCATCACGGATATAAAGCATAGAGCACCTGCTGGTGTCCTCCAGGTGAGTGTTGCACACCCAGGCTGCGTATTTCCCGTAGGTGCTGGAATGGATTCTCCTACGGAAGGTATTCCCGCATTCGCTGCAGATAATCTTGCTGGAAAAGGCATAGCGCTGTTGATACTTAGCATTTCCCTTCTTGATACCTTTCTCATTTGCCCGCTGTTCAATCAAGGCTGCCGCGGCTTCAAAATCCTCATGACTGATAATTGCTTCGTGGTGATTTGGCACATAGTACTGATCGAGATGGCCGTCATTCTTGTGGCGATTAAAATTGCTGTCGGTATAGGTCTTTTGGAAAATGCAGTCACCGGTGTATTTTTCATTCCGGATGATGTCGCGAATGCTGGTAGAGGTCCAGCGGCCGTCTTTCTTGGTTGGAACCTGTTCCAGGTTCAGCTCCTTGGCGATAGCCTCTGTGCCTTTCCCGGAAAGAAGCTCTCGAAAGATGCGCTTTACAATTTCAGCCTGCGTAGGATCTACTAGGATTTCTCCATCCTTCCAGCGGTAGCCGTAAGGCACATAGCCGAGCTTGTAGGTTCCATCCAGGAAGCGTTTCTTAATACTCCACTTGTTGTTTTCGGAAATCGAAGCGGATTCGCCTTCGGCCATGGAGCTTAGGATGGAAAGAAACAGCTCACTTTCCATCGAGCCGGTGTTGATATTTTCCTTCTCGAAATAGATCGGAATATCCAGTGATAGAAGCGTTCTTACTATCTCCAAGCAGTCTGTAGTATTTCGGGAGAGGCGGCTGATGGACTTGGTGATTACAAAGTCGATTTTCTTTGCTTTACAATCTTCGATTAGTCGCAGGAGCATTGGCCTTTTATCAGCCTTGGTGCCGGTGATACCTTCGTCAAAGTAGAGCCCTGCAAAGGCCCAGTCATCACGGGAGGTGATGTAGTTTTTATAGTGCTCCTTCTGTGTATCCAGGCTTTCGAGCTGTGCATCAGAATCCGTGGAAACGCGGCAGTAAGCAGCCACGCGAAGCTTCTTCTTCGAGGTCTGTGAAGGTTGGATTTTATCGATTTTGGTTACCTTCTTCATGGTGATTCACCTCCTTTGTCAGTGTATATACATCACTCTAAAAGCTACATATATCAAGTGATTCTGGGCATAATCTCGACGAACATCGGAGAGAATGTATCGCGGTTTAGCTGCGTCAATTTGTTGAATTCCACCAAGGAAATAAGTCCAGCGGAGAGCAGCGCTTCGCTGGCTCTCTGGGCCATGAAGTAGTCGTAATCCTGTTGAATTTTGATGGACGATATCGGTACGGCCTTTAGATGAGAAGCGATATCCGTTGCCTGTAATACTGCTTTTGTTTCTTTCTGCATGAAAAGTACCTCCAGTTTCAGTTCTTCACTTTCCACTGGAGATGGGGAGGCAATTTGAGCGGATAAAAAGAAAAAGGGCCTATAAAGACGCAAATCCTCATAGACCCTGATGGTTATCCCAGTAATTCATTTACTTTTGCCTGCACAGACGCATAATCATATCCGGCAGAAGTAAGGCGATTTCTTCTGTCAGCGCCATTGCCCCAGTCGCCGCGGATGACTTCACGTGCGATTTCATCCATGGATTTGAGTGCTGAAACAGAGGTATCGGATTCTGTTGTGATGAAGGCATCAAAACCGGCAGCCTTGAGCTTTGTCATCATGTTGTCAGCATTGGCTTTCTCACGATAGGCACCGACCTGAATCTTATAGAGTCCTCCGATCTGCACCATATAGGTATCAAAGCCAGCGGCCTTTACGTGGACAAGCTGTGCATCAGCATTGGCCTTGTTCTTATAAGCTCCGACCTGTACACGATAAAGGGTACCCTCGGCAGAAGAAGTATTTCCACCAAGATTTGCAGTAACCTTTGCGGCCAGATCACCCAGGCGTGCATAGAGCCAGTTGCCAGGGCAGGATTTATTGGCAAACCACCTGTGGACAGTGATCACCATTTCATCGGACTTCGGTGCGTAATTCAAAGTCTTGTTCTTGTCTCCAAGCCACAGAAGCTTCTTCTTGCCATTACGCTTGCAGATATCGGTGCAGAGCGAGATGAGAGAAGCATAGACCTTATCATTCATCGCATAGGGCTCCGACCTGTCAGAGGCGCATTCGATGGTGATGGCTCTTTGGTCATTGGCATTGGAAGAGGAGCACCAGCTACGGTTTTTCTCTTCAACACATAAGGAGATACGTCCGTCAGTGCCGATGCCATAGTTGCAGGAGGCCTGGCGGGAAGGGCTGGTAAAGCATCCACAGATGCTCTCAGCAGATAACTGACCGACCACGCAGTGTGGCGTAATGCGGTCGATGGAATGGGTTCTCTGTCCGGAGTGGTTTGGACTGAGCTTGGTATAGGATACCAAGGAGCTGTTTGTATAAGCCATTTTATTTTTTCTCACTTTCTGCTCTGTCATGGAGCTGTTCTAAAACGGTTTTGATCTTCTCTGGTACCGGAAGGCCGAGATGCGCTGCATTCTCAAGAAGGCTTACACCCTCATTGGAAATGTAGAAAAAGATCACAGCGGTACGAAGCACACTGCCGGTACCGATGACCTGCACATCAAGGACGTTTGCAATTCCGACCAGAAGGAAGATGAGCACCTTTCGGCAGATGCCCTTGAATCCGACCTCGCTGGAGAGGGTTTTGTCTGCAATCGCACACATGACGCCTGTGATGTAGTCGATCACCACAAAGGCAAGCAGTGCATAAAGCAGGCCGTCACAGCCGCCGAGGAAGTAGCCGAGCCACCCGCCGATTGCTGCAAATACAAGTTGAATCGTGTTCCAGAATTCCTTCATAATGTTTGTCCTCCTTTGAATTTTGGGTATGAAAAAAGCACCTCGTCATGAGATGCTTGCTTCCAAAGTGTCACAGAGCTATTCCTCTGTGATGGTGTATGTGATTTTCATGGTCTTATCTGCGGTCTTGATGACCGGAGTGCCCAGGTTATTGATGGTGGCAAGGTAGGGAGTAATCAAGAACAGCTCCCGGTACAGATTGTAGACATTCGATTGAAATATCCATTCACGAAGTGCGTAGGTCTTATACCGCGCCATCTGGTTTCGTCCCCAGGATGCATAGCTCGCATCCGGAGTATCACGAACATAGATTTTTGGCTCACCGTTCAGGAAATACCAACCATTGATTACGATGTCATCATCTACGATATAGGTCCACACGGTTGACGAAACATAGGTGATATTCGGCACCAGCTCAATGTTCGCCACATTGGTGGTATCAATGCGATACACCTGATTGCCGGTATAGCACATGAGCCATTTTCCGCTCATACCAATGCTGTAGAATTCACTGATGTCGCTTGGAGCTACGATTTTTTGTGTAGTGCATTTATCGCCGTCAATACAGTCCATGTACCATTCGTAATTCTGGTGAGTGTAGTAGTCCGTATTGCCGCTGGTATAATTGTATTTTCGGTTTGCCCGTCGAACTAATCCATACCATTTCCCGTCAGCACCATGATACAGATAATTCCAGATTCCAGAATTATCGTTATACGGTTCCTCTGTTCCATCCTTCTGTCCTCCAATATAGTGGTAGTAGGAAGGGTAATGGTCCAGCTCGATCGTAGTTTCCTCATCGGCCTCCGTGGTCATTCTTGTCAGCGGCCGATCAACGAGCGCTGCATGAAGATAATCATCATGAATCTTTCGAAGCGTGGCCTGCGTGGAGTTATAATACGTTGTCATTTCCAGGCGATAGCCCTCGTCGATATAAACGCGCTTGTTTCCACGCATGCAATAAGGCTTATATTTATCCTGAACATTTGCAGACCAGGTACCAATTCTGACCATGTAGTTACCGGCATATTGCGTACCTTTTCCGGCCAGCGTGTTGGAAAGGCAGATAGCAGAAATCGTACCATTTGCCTGCGAGGTGGCAAAGTCCCAGACAAACCGGTACCCGCCATCCACTTCCTTGCTCTCAGTAAGGTTCCGGCTGCCTCGCCGGATATCCTCTGTGTTATTGGCATCATCCGAAGCATAGCCGATCAGCGGATTATTCAGCGGAGCATAGATATTGTCTGCTCGTTCCTCTAGTGCATTCTGATACAACAGGATGCCGCCCATGATATTTTTCTTAAGTGGCAGCATCCAATCATCTCCACTGGTGCCATTAAAAGTAGTGTTGTTGTATAGCATGCCTTTGATGTTGCAGTTCAGGATATCCATTGCAGCTTCTGTCACCAGGTTAGTATCTTCGTAATGCTCCTTTTTGCCGGTATGGACATCTGTAAGTTCGATTACACTTTTTCCTTTAAGCATTATTATTCCTCCGTATTCAGATAGTCGGTTGTGATGGACTTGAGATATCCGTCTGCACCGCTGATGATAAATCGATATTTTAGCTGTCCGGTAGTTGCTTTTTCCGCCCAGGAATCCACACTGATGGCTTCGAGCGCAGCCTTCGACATTCCAGATTTCTCCTCGGACAGCTTTGCCCACACAGCATTGATACAGCTCCACCAGCTTGCTCCGTCATCAAATGAGACCGCAAACAACACCTCGTCCGAGCAGTCGGCAGTTACCTTTTCAATGCCAAGAATCGTGGAATCTGACATATCGATGTTTTCGGAATAAAGCACCTGCGGAATCGGTACTCCAGTGTAGCTTACCTTCATGTCCGGGAAGAGATTCTCGGAATCATGCCAGTAAAGGATGGTTGGATCATGTAGCGTGATGAGAAGCTTTCCATCCGGGATATCCTGGACACCACGCGTCTCAAAAAGCTCTGCTGTGAGGTTGGTTTCCTCCAGTTTAATAAGAGCATTTTCTACTACGGTATACAGTGAGCCATCGGCATCAGAAATGAGATACCTTCGATTGTATGGATCAAGAAAAACAGGTGCATGATCCACATATTCAAAGCTGTTTCCATATTCATCCTTCGGTTTAAAAGAGATGATCTTTCCGGTAAGGGCCGTAAAGGAAAGCGTGCCATCCCCGGTAACCAGACTGGAATCAGCCAAGTAACTGCTGTTGGTTGGGATCGTGTCAAAGGAGACGCAGATTTCTCCGGTATCGAATAGAATTGCATCCCAGATCATCCGGGTTGCTTCGATTCGATTGCCGTGTACGGAGTAGCCTTCCCAGCGGATACGAAGGAACTTGTAGGTTCCCCAGATCGTTCCTTCCTCTCTTCGCAGTGTCATAAGATCCGTATCCCTACGGACGATTTTCAGCTGTTCCGTATTCTCACCAAAGCCAATCCAGGAGTTACCACTGACATAAAGGGTGGAGGCTGTTTTTCCTTTGTACTGATACCAGTCAACGCCTTTTACGGTATCGGTGCCATCATCCTGCAGAGAATTATTTCGAAGGATCTCCATGTGCTCTGTGCTCTTTAAAAGATCATCGATAGTTCCATAATCAAACATTGCTTACCTCCAGTTCTGTTATTTCGGTCATGTTTTGAAGTCCAAGTGAAAATGCGGCAAGCCGACCACGATCAATTTTCCGATCTTGGCCAGAAATACGTGTGCTGAAAGATTGCTTCAGCTTTACCACGCCATCAACCCTTTCGATAAATTCATTTAGCTGGAGGTCATCTGCGTATAAAACTTTCATATTGATAAAGGGAAGCGTATCAAAGGGAAGAATTGCAAGGTCTGTCAGACTATCAAAGTTTCCCGTCGGAATCACAAGCTTCAGCATTCGGCCACGATTAAGGCGGACATTGCTATTTCCAAAGAGGGCATAGTCCTTACGGAGCTTGAATACGTCATCATCAAGGACATATTCCTTCTGGTAATCCATCTTCTTTTTATCAGCGGTTTCTACCACATCATGCACGATTGGCGCAAAGAGTCGAAGCGAGTCTTTCATGGATGGCATCAGCATTCCGGTTAAGGAAATGGATGCCACGTGGTCGTTTAATCCTGTCTTTTTCGGAGCAAGGAAATGTACCGTAACAGCGTCATGCAGTGTATGCGTTGGCATAGAGGAAAGAAGAATCTTCTTCAAGGTATCTTCTGCCGTGATCCGTCCATCCCAGCGTTCCTGCACACCCAGTCCCTGGCCGGTGATGGTCGCCATGATATTTTGTGCCTCGATATGCCCGGTTCCATTTTTCATGGAGATCAGTACCTCAAAGGTATGAAGCTGATTTGCCGTAAGGCCGATGATCGGGTAATAGAGCGTCAGGAGATGCTTGCCACTGAGCCAGGATTCCTTCGGGTGGAATTCCTCAACCTCATGACCATCCAGCACATAGAAAACAGAGAGTGCAGTTTTTCCATCCTCGTTCCAGGAGAGTGGAAAGGAAATCACCTTCTTGTTTTCAACTTCGTTTCCCTCGTCATCGGTAGTTGTTCCAAGGTCAATGGTCGTTTCTGCAGTAAGCGTTCGCGTATCTGGATTACTTTCTACATTCATGATCGCCTGGGCATGAAATTCCGCATTGGTCTCATCACCGGATGCAAACTCCATGTTGATGATGGACAGCTTTTCTTCTCCGGCATCCAGTGCCAGGGCATTGGTGAAGGTATAAATACTGAGCTTTGTTTCTCCAATGGAGCTGATCAGTCCGCTGATGTTCTTATCATTCTTACTCTTTGCTGCAGCCAGTCTTGGATTCTTGCCGACGCATTTCACCGTTTGCTTCCCATTGATTCTCGTATAGATAGAGGTGATCGCGGATTGTTTGGTTTCATCTGCATGGCCGCCGGTAAAGCGAAGTACATCACCCAGGTCCAGCGCAGGATTGCCGATGGTTTCTGAATCAAAGGGCACATACTCCACAGTCGAGACAACATCAAGAATCGTGTTAATGATTCGCTTTCTTGTCTCTTCCAAGCCAAATTGCAGAAGCGGATTCACGCCAAGGTTCATCGTCAGTCCATCATCCGGATCCTTCGCATAGTATTCCGCTGTTTCCGTCTTTTTGTTGGTAGAGCTGACCGCTGTGTAGCGAGTAACGAAATCGGAAAAACTGCTGCTGAACCGATGACGAATATCAATGGCCATGACTGGTGTGCTCCCGTAAGAGGTCAGAGAGAGCTTTCCATAACGATCAATGACTGCAAAGCATCCGAGTGTCTGGGCAAGGTAATAGAGAAAATCACGCCACGATTCGATGTCATTATCCTGATAGATACCAAGCAGCTCCGTGCCATTTGGCAAAGCCTCGATTTCTTCTTTTGTTTGTGCAAGCTCCACATGGCAGGCCTTCGATAACAGAGAAAGAAATTCGTAGGGATAGGCGCTGGACAGGCCTTTATTGAAGGCTTTATCAAGGTTCAGCATTCCATCATAGGCTTTCAGTTCCAGTGTTTTGATACGACGATTAGCTTCGGCCACATAGAACACACCCATCGGAATGCTCTCTGTGTTGACATCATCAAGCAGCAGATGGAACCAGAGCTTGATTTCTGCGCCGTCCAGTGTGTATCGGTCGATATCACAGAACAGGCTGATGCCAAGCTCTGCGGCATATACTGAGCCAAGCTCAATTTCGGAGTTCCCGCAGCACTGCCTTGAAATGTATCCGCTGCCTTTTACGATATCCTCATTTCCAAATTCATAGGTTTTCTTATCACTGGTGGTGATCGTGCCGGTCCAGTAATATTTTCTTGTATTGCTTTTGATTGCCTGCATAAAGGCATCCGATACTGGATACACAGCACCACCTCCATTAAAATTCGTTCAGGGTAAAGCTCACTGTCCACAGCCCCTTATAGGATGTGTCCTTTTTGAGCTTCGCCTTAAATCCACTGATATACATTTCTGTTTCTTTCTGCGATAAATCTTCGGTATCAAAATATTGGACCGTCAGCTTTGGTAGCTTGGAATAGGCCGTCAGCTGCTTCAGCCATTTCGGGGACACAGAAAAGGAGACGGATATCTTCACGACACCCGTCCTTACGACATCCCGCTGCGTAGTACCTGCCTCCGTTTCCCCGCTGGAATCCGCCTCTACATCGGAAAGATCGAGATCATAGGAATCCGGCAGTGGGAGGGCTGTACCGTTGAAATTTAAGTATTGTATAAATGCCATCGTTACCGACCTCCGCTTCTAAGATTTGCCCTCTGCTGGGCATTGACAATAACCTCATCCAGCATCGTGCCACCAAGATAGACCGGAATTACGATGTCTCCTGACTGATCAGTTACACCAGCGAGGCCTTCACGAATTGCTGCAGTGATACCAGAGAGGGTATCGACTGTTCCGGCAGATGTAGTGGCTGTGGCAGTTTCCATTCTTCCAATCTGCGGGTTGATCACCATGCTGGTCGCAACTCCATTCATGGCTTTTGCCACAAGGCTCTTGCTCTCTTCAATTCCACGAGCAAGTCCAGCCATGAAGTCTGGCATCCAGGATTCATAATCCGTGAGTGGTCCTTCATCCGGTACGGAGAAGTGCAGTACGGAGCGAATCTTGTTTGCCACACCATTTACCGCATCGGTAACTGCGCCAACAGCTGACTTGATACCATTCACGATACCCATGATGAGGTCGCGTCCCCAACTGAATGCCTGAGAAGCAAGCCCCTTTACATAGCCGACTGCTCGCTCGAAGCCAGAATGAATCACGTTATAAATCTGACCGATGATGCTGCCGACAGCCGATTTCACGCTATTCCAGATGGAAGAAACCGTGTTCTTAATGGTATTCATCACACCAGAGATATAGCCGCTGATGCTGTTCCAGATACTTGTTACCACACCCTTGATAGCATTCAGCACAGACGTTACTACCGATTTAATGGCATTCCAGACAGTCGTAAAGATGGACTGGATCGTGGTCAACACCGTAGTCACCACAGTCTGAATGGCCGTCCAGATTGTCTGGAAAAAGCTCTGCAATGCAGTGAGAAGCGGAGTCAGAAAGGAAACGATGGCATTCCAGATCTCCTGGATCTTTGTGCTGATCGCATCCATCGCCATGCCAATCAAAATTTGAATAGCCTGAAAGATCGTCTCAAACAGATACCGGAAAGCTTCGAGCAGCGGGCCGAAAACCGACACAAATCCGTTCCAGATATTTGTGATTGTATCGACAATGCCCTGTACAATGCCACTGACGGTCGTGCTGATTGCAGTCCAGATGGAAGAAGCAGTTGTAGCAATGCTCGTCCAGATACCGGAAAGAAACGTTGCAATGCCAGAGACGATGCTTCCAATCGTATCGGAGATTGCCTGCCATGCTGTCCCTGCAAGTGTTTTGATGTTCTCCCACAGGCCAGAGAGGAAGGTTCCAATCTCCGTCCAGTGCTCCTTTATAACGATAACAAGGTTGGCCACAGCAAAGACAATCGCTGCCACCACGCCTGCAACCAGTGCCGGAGCACCAAGAATGACCGCTCCAACAGCAGCAAGAGCAATGCCGACACCCATCAGGATGTCCTTTACAAGAGAAAATCCATTCTGGAACATATCAATGAAGTTTTTTACAGCGGTGATAGCACCACCGATTACAAGGCCAATGCCGGAGAACACCTTCAGCACGGCGCTAATTCCGGAGGTCGCTGCACCGATGCCCTTGATGGCTCCCGTGACTGTATTCACGGCACCTGCAATCTTCGGTGCCATCGTCATGATAGAGCCGACGGCACTCATGATCTTTCCAACAAAGATAAGCACAGGACCAAGGGCGGCGACCAGAAGAGCTACCACGAGGATGATCTGCTTTACCGGCTCAGGCAGTTTATTGAGAAAGTCCACCAGGCCCTGCAGAGCCGATACCAGAGAACGGATCGCTGGCATCATAAGATCTGCAAAGGAAATGGCAAGCTCCTGAAGCTGCGATTTCAGAATCGTAAGCTGACCACTTAAGTTATCCTGCATGGTTTCTGCCATCTTCTCAGACGTGCCATCACAGTTCTTGATCGCGCTTTCGAGCTTTGAAATGTCCCCAGGTGCGGAGTTCATGAGGGCAAGGAAGCCGGACATGGCATTCTTTCCGACGAGCGCCTCTGCATTCGATGCCTTCTCAGAATCTGAGAGCTGCCCGAAGGCGGACCGGCAGTCCGCAAGTATTGCCGTGAGACTTCGCATCGAGCCATCGGCATTGGTGGTTGCAATCGTCACGTCTCCGATGGATTTGCCGGAGAGCTTCACCTCGCCAGTAAGGTTATTCATGATGGTACGAAGAGAGGTACCGGCCTGTGTGGACTTAATTCCGGCATTCGCCATGAGGCCGATGGCTTCAGCGGTATCCTCAGCAGAGAAGCCAAGTGCACCGGCGATTGGGGCACAATATTTAAAGGTTTCACCCATCATGGACACATTCGTATTTGCATTGGAGCTTGCCGCCGCAAGGATGTCCGCGAAATGCCCGGAGTCCTTGGCGGTCAGCCCAAATGCAGTCAAAGCGTCTGTGACGATATCCGATGTGGTGGCAAGGTCCTCACCGGATGCTGCCGCAAGATTCATGATGCCTTCAATACCATCCAGCATGTCAGAGGTTTTCCATCCGGCCATCGCCATGTAGTTCATGGCATCCGCAGCTTCCGAAGCTGAGAACTTGGTTTTCGCACCCATCTCACGAGCCTTTGCACGGAGCTTATCGAAGTCCTCTCCGGTTGCACCGGACACGGCAGCCACCTGGCTCATCGAAGCATCAAAGTCCGAAGCCGTTTTTACTGCGGCAACACCGACCGCGGTTACGGCAGCTGTGACAGGGAGAAGTTTTTCTCCTGCTGAAGAAACGGTCTCTCCTGCAGACTTTAACTTTTCTCCGCTTGCTGCGATTTTCTGCATGGCCGTCGCTGACTGATTGGCCTGTGTCTCCAGCTTTTTGAGATCTTCTTCAGTCTCAATAATTTCTCGCTGGAGAGCATCATACTGTTCTTTCGAGATATCACCATTTGCAAGTGCCTGATTTGCCTGCTCTGCAGCAGTCTTGAGAGTGGCGAGCTTTTCCTTCGTTTCACTGACTGCACTGGAAAGGAGCTTCTGCTTCTGGGCAAGTAGCTCGGTATTGCCGGGATCCAGTTTCAGGAGCTTTTCGACATCCTTTAGCTGACTCTGCGTATTCTTGATTTCTGAATTGACACCCTTTAAGGCTGTCTGAAGTTTTGTGGTATCGCCGCCGATCTCAACGGTGATACCCTTGATTCTACTTCCCGCCATAGGCTCCTCCTTTCCTGAATTTGGACATAAGAAAAGCACCTACCATTTCTGATAGATGCTTTCTGAATTGCTATTCTGTTTTTTAAATCTATTTTTTGAACAGTTCTGAGTGCGTACCAAGTCTGTAAAGCATGAGTACTAAAACATTGTTCTGAATCTCATAAATGAGTAACCAGTCAGGTTCAATGTGACACTCACGCGTGCCCTTATAGTTGCCTGTAAGATCATGGTCTCTATATTTTGCTTCCAGCGTACCGCCATTCGCCAGAATATCGATTACCTCAAACAGCTTATCAAGATTTTTATTTTGCTTTTTGGCAAGCTTCAAATCCTTTTTAAACTGATTGGTAAACTGAATGTCGTATTTCATACGTCGAGAGCTGCCTTAAGCGCATCCATACTGGAATAACGCGGAGCAGAAGGATCCTTCATCATTTTTCTGCCTTCCTCAATGGCAGCGACTGTCGTATCATTTGGTACTTCCAGTTTTAATTCAAAAGGAATACCATGCTCACGGATAGCGGTTCTCAGGAACATATTTACAGCAGTTGTCATATTCAGACCAAGTTCATTGAAGATTTCCTCCGCCTGGTCCTTGATTGCCTTGTCTGTACGAATATTTAAATTAGTTGTTGCCATACAGAACACCTCCATTCAAGTATAGTATACTCAAATATGCGTCTAATGTCAACACATTGTCATTATATAGGGTGCATAAATTCTGCTAAAATGCATCAAAATCCCTCTGGGTAGCGATCTGCGCATAGCCTTTGTATTCATCATTGCTGCTCTCTGCGTACATGTCATTCACCATCCCGATCGTGAGTAAGTCAAGATCCTGGATGGAGATGCCGAGCTGTACGCAGCGGAGCAGAAACAATGGCGTGGTCATCGGCCGGTCAGTTGTGTGAAGTTTTTTTTAGATTCTACATCCGTCTGGACATTTAAGCCCCAGAGCTCGATGATTTTCGGAAGCACCTGGTAGATGGAGAAGGTGCTGAACTCATCGAGCCATTCCTCCGGACTGTCCGGGATGGTGTGATCTGCATGCTTTGCCATGATGTAGGCGATATTCTCAAACATCTCAAGAGAGAACATATCGAGGTGAGAGGAACCTTCATCACCGTTTCCGACTGCCTTTCCGAGCGCATCGAGATCCTTGTAGATATCTCGGTGGAATTTGATACGGTAAATACGCGGAATGGCGGCAGATGCCTTGAAGGGCACCTGCTTTCCGTCAATCTCAATCTTCTGAATCATACTCATAATCCAATCACTCCTTTACTGCCTTCGCAGGCTTCGCTGCAGACTGCGTTGCGACATCGCTCTCTGCCGCAGGCACATATACCGCCTTGTACCAATCAGCATAGGTGGTAGCATCCGTGGTATTTCCGGTCTTTGCTTTCACCATACCATTAGCAAGCGGCACCGCCTTCAGAGACAGCTTCTCCGTCTGAACTTCCTTGGAATCCTCATTCGTTTTTCCTTCAATGCCGGGACGGGAAGCGGAGCAGTTATACAGCACATGACGAATGTGCTTCTGGTCGCCATCAAACTCGAACAGGAGCGCAAATGCTGCAAGCTCCACCTCCGAGTTTTCAATCAGCACACCCTTGGAATCTAATGTTTCCTTCAGTACGTCCGTGCGGAAGGACTCCGGAATCAATGCAAGCTCCAGATCTCCGTCGTAGCCGCAGTTATTATTGATCACGTAATACACACCGCCATCCGCGTAAAAGTTCTCCGGCTCTCCGTTTGCATCCAGTGAGATCGATACCGAACCAGGCATTGGGACTGGCGTTCCGAAGGTCGGCGCACCATCCTCGCCAATGGTAAGGAGCGCATAGTGTGTATTCTTCAGGTTGAATTTCACCTTATTTGCTTTTTCAGCCATCGTTAATTTACCTCCATTTCAAATGAATACAGGACTTCGTAAAGCTTCTCCGATTCGATCCAAGTCTCGGATTTTTCATAAAAAATGCCATGCTGATCGAGCACGGCTTCTATACGCTGTTCTGCCGACAAGTCCTTACAGTCGGTATATAGTTCGATGTGAATTTCATTGATCTTGTAGTAGACCTGTCCATCCGCCGCGAAGTTATCACTGTTTGGTGTAAGATAACAAATAAACGGCGGATCCGGGCTTTCTCCCTCTGCAAAGTGGTCATAGGCAAAGGGAAGTCCTATTTTATTCATGATTTCGATTAACTTCTCCATGCGTTATCCTTTTAGGGCCTTTTCAATTTCACGCTCCAGTGTATCAATCGCTTTTTCTTCCGCTGGTGCGATATGAGGTCTCGCAGCGACACGGCCACCACCTCGCTTTGCGTGACCAAATTCCAGAAGGTGGGCCAGTTGATAGCGGTTTTTAGAATGCACCACAAGCTCCAGAGAATTCGATGTTTCCTTTTGCGTTTTCACAGCCCAGCTCTTTGCATATTTCCCGGTGTCCTTGGGGGCAGTTGCAGCAATCTCATCCTTGACGGTTTTACCAGCCTTGCGGACCGATGCTTTTAGATCATCTGTTGCAAGGCTGGCATATTCCTCAAGCCCTTCCATAATCGCATCCGCCATCTGGCCAATGCTTACCCGATCAGTTGCCATCTTTAGCGCCTCACTTTCTGACAGGAGAGTTTGATGCATTTTTTCTTGTAGCTCATGTGGTCGATGGCTGTGATGTCATAAAGCGCATCGTTAAACTCCACACGATAATGCGTGGAATCTAAGGCGGCAGCCTTCCTGCACCACCGGATAGTAAAATCGACCTTCGTATTGTCTACAATCATTCCAGCATCCGTATCTTCCTTGCCTGCTTCAGCACTTACCGTTGCATAGCAGCTGTAGTAGGGTACCCAGCTTGCTTTATGGTTTCCGATGGCATCCACAGTCACTTCATTCTTGCTAATGAAGATGCGGACATTTAAAAGTTCAATGTTCATCAGAAGACCTCCTTTCTGGCACCGAATAGCAGAGAACGCAGTGTAAGCGTCAGTGCGTGATGATCTGCTTCCTCTCGGTGCTCGTACAGGTATGCAGCGGTATAAAAAATGGCAGCCTTGGCGTTTTCACAAGCAGACAGCTCGTCAAGATTCTCTGTGCGAAGGATATCCATGCAGATCCTTGTTGCAGCAGTGATCAGAGCTTCGATGAGAGCGTCGTCATCATCGAAATCCACTCGCAGATAGTTCTTCATTTCTTCCAGTGTAATGAGCATTTCTCATCGCCTCCGTTCTTAAGGATATAGTAAAGGCAGCGCCATTCTTCACAAATGACGTTGCCTTTCATTCAGACTACCTTAGGCCTTGGCAGCTTTTGCACTACCGGTGATGGTAAGAATCTGTACCGCCTCCGGAAGAATGAGCTTACCATCTACACGTTCCTTGGCAACGTAGCCGATCATGCCATTTCCAGCAAAGAGCTCTGTGAGCTGCTTGAAGGAACGAGTACCGCGATCTCCGATGTTGTAGTAGCTGTAATCACCAAAGGCAATCTTTCCAGCAGGGCAGAACGGAGAAGTGTAGACATCATAGCCCAGGAGCTTATCCGGCTCACCAGCCACAAGAGAAGGCTGCCACATATAAGCACCATTGTTGTCCTTGAGCTGTCGGATGGAAGCGATGGTCTGATCGTTCATGATAAACTTTGCGTTCTTACGGTAAGGACGCTTCAGTGCATACACAAGCTTAATCACATCATCAGCAGTAAGAGAAGCAGTGGAAATGGCTGCAGTGCCACCACCGGTCGCAGCAAAAAGGCCCAGCGGCTGTCCAGCACCGGAACCGTTCAGGAAGGCATCCTCCTCAGCATTCGCAAGGGCCTTGCCGAACATGTCAATGATGTAGCTCTCCAGGTTGAAGGCATTATCATAAAGAAGCTCCTCGGTTACCTTGATGGCAACATGCAGCTTATGGGCATCCAGCAAAATCTGGTCGAAGGTTGCATCACCGAAGCTGAGTGCGCCACCCTCCTCGATCCAAGCAGCTGCAGGCTTAGTTGCTGCAATGTTGATCTTGTGCTCACCGGATGTAGTAATCTTGTGGCCAAGCTTACGCATGATGTTCTCCTCAGTAAGGACATCAACCAGGCGATGGTCATACTCATCCGGCACCAGATAACCACCATCTGCGTCCACACCTTCCTGCAGTACGTTCGAGATCTGCTTGAAGTTAGAACGAAGGGCGGTGAGCATTCCGGCCTTATAGGCATCGGATGCGCGACCTGTTTTCATATCCGGCTGAGTCACAGTGGAAGGCTTAGAAGTAAGCGGCATGTTTACCGGCTTGGAGAGCTCTGCCTCCAGTGCCTCCTGGCGCTCCAGACGAGCGATTTCCTTACCAAGGTCTGCGATATCCTGTTCCATCCTGGTATAGGTTGCATCATCCTCAGCAGTGAGAGTACCCTTCTCGGTACGATGAGAATCCAGAAATGCCTTAGCAGCATTCCATGCGTTGTTACGCTTTTCGCGAAGTTCATTAATCGTCATAGTAGTATTACCTCCATTAAATGTGTTGTTTGATAAGATTTAAGCGCTCCATGAGACTGTCAACAGAGCGCTCCAAAATAGTAGGTTCAGTAGGCTTAGCTGGGATATGACATTTGGTTGCCAGCTTCTCGATGAGTGAATTGGTGACAGCTGCGCGAGAGAAGGAAGCGGAGGTGGCAGGAAGAGAAACAGCTTCATCCTGCGTATCGCGCTTCATAATTTCATCTGCAAAGCCAAGCTCAATGGCCATATTGGCATTCATCCAGGTTTCGGCATCCATCAGATGAGAGATCTTTGCTCGACTCAGACCGGTCTTAATCTCATAGGCATTGATGATGGATTCCTTGACTTCCTCCAGCATGGCGATGGCCTTTTGCATCTCTGCTGAATCACCGAAGGCCATCGTGGCCGGGTTATGAATCATCAGCATGGATACTGGAGACACCATTACCTTGGTACCGGCCATCGCAATGACCGATGCTGCAGAAGCGGCAATGCCATCAATCTTGACGGTAACGTTGCCCTTATAATCCATCAGCATGTTGTAGATCTGGGCAGCAGCCACACAGTCACCACCGGGTGAATTGATCCAGACAGTAATATCGCCAGAGCCACTTAAGAGCTCCTCCTTAAAAAGGGCCGGTGTGATATCGTCATCAAACCAGCTTTCCTCGGCGATGGTTCCGTTCAGGAACAGTGTTCTTGTTGTCACTGTTTCCTGTGTCTCCTGATTCATCTGTGTCTGATTTTTCCAGTTCCAGAATTTCTTCATTGGAATCGTCCTCCTTTCCAGCAGCAGAAGCGGCTGCAAATATTCCTGCATCTTCGAGCTTGGTCATGTTACCGTTGATGAGGTATAAGTCACCACCAAGCTCCGCTGGGATGCGGTCCAGGTTTTCAAGCTCACGGATATCATTTGCAGACATCCAGCCATTTTGACGGGCTGTAGCGTAGCCGTTCATGCGACTTTGATAATCACCGCGAAGCAGGCCATCTACATTGAACTTGACAAAATAAGCAGCCTTCTCGGAATCGGATAGAAGGGCACGGTTTAGCGCCTGTTCCCATCGAACAATCCAGGGCTCCAGGGTGTACTTCACATATTCCAGCGATTGCTGCTCAATATTAGAAAAGCTCGACTTCTCCAGGTCTCCCACCATATGAGGAGGAACTCTGAAGATTCGAGCGATTTCATCAATTTGAAATTTACGTGTTTCAAGAAACTGCGCTTCATTCGGGCTGATAGAGATTGGCGTGTAATGCATACCTTCCTCTAAAATTGCAATCTTATGAGAATTGCTGCCGGATAAGCCCTTGTTCCAGCTTTCGCGGATGGCATCCGGATTCTTGACGGTTCCGGGAAATTCCAGCAGACCTCCGGGAGTGGCTCCATTTGCGAAAAACTTAGCGCCGTATTCCTCTGTGGCGATGGAAAGGCCGATGGCATTTTTAGCCATGGCAATCGGCGAGTAACCAACCAGTCCATCAAAGCCGAGGCCTGGTACATGAAGTACATCGGATGGCCTGAGCGTCACAGTTCCAGCTTTCATGGTTTGGGCATCCGACTCCTGCATCTGATATTGATAGTAGAGGTGCCCGTGCTCATCACGATCCACGGTCATGCGGTTAGGCATCAGCGGATAGAGACCGATGACCTGACCTTTGCCATTGCGAATAATCTGCGCATAGGCATTGCCATACAGCAGCAGGTGCGTCATCAGCGTTTCCCGAAAGACAAAGGATGTCATTTCTGGATTGGGCTCATCATGCAGGATTTTATACAGTGGATGAGAGAGGGCCTTTTCCTTGCTGCCGGATTCCTTATATTGATAAAGATGTACCGGCAAGCATGCGATGGATTCCGATAGAATTCTTACGCAGGCATATACAGCCGTCATCTGCATGGCTGATCGCTCGTTGACGGCCTTACCGGATGTGGTGCTGCCAAAGAAAAAGCGATAGCTGGAGCCATTCAGGTTGTTTGTAGGCTTATCGCGGGATTTAAAAAGTCCACTAAGTATATTCATCAAAACCTCCAATTCCCTGATTGATGTCTTCACGCAGCACAATCAGTCCAAGCAATAGTAGTGTGATCATCGTTCTTCCTTTAGATAAACAAAATGCCTCTGTCATCGTAGACAGAAGCACCGGTGTCATTGCCGCAGCGAATCGCGCGGTCTAGTCCCATGATGGTGGCAATCGCACCATCTATTTTTTCTGTAGATTTTTCTTTGTCGGCCTTAATATTTCCGGCGGGGTCGGTACGGATGTAGATGTTATCCATCATCCAGCGAAGCACCGGATGACCGCCATGCGCCAGACGTTCCTCCAGAGTTAGCTTCATGAGCTCCTTGGTAGGAGGGCTCATATCCTTAAAGCCCTGGCCGAAGGGAACTACCGTAAAGCCCATGCCCTCCAGGTTTTGTACCATCTGGACAGCTCCCCAGCGGTCGAAGGCAATCTCACGGATGTTGTATTTTTCACCCAGGCGCTCGATGAATTTTTCAATGTAGCCGTAGTGGACGACGTTACCCTCTGTGGTTTGCAGGAAGCCCTGTCTCTCCCAGACATCGTATGGCACGTGATCACGACGAACTCGTAGCTCCAGCGTATCCTCCGGCACCCAGAAGTATGGGAGAATGGCGTATTTGTCATCCTCATCCTGGGGCGGAAATACCAGCACAAAGGCTGTGATATCCGTAGTGGAAGAGAGGTCCAGCCCGCCATAGCAGACACGTCCTTCCAGCTCATCTGGGTTGACTGCAAAGGAGCAGGCATCCCATTTCTCCATCGGCATCCAGCGGACCGCCTGCTTCACCCATTGATTTAACCGAAGCTGCCGAAAGGAGTTCTCTTCACCAGGATTTTGCTTGGCTGACTCACAGGCGGCCTTCACCTTATCAATGCCGACTGTAATGCCAAGAGAGGGATTTGCTTTCTTCCAGACCTTCGGATCCGTCCAATCATCAGATTCGTCTGCACCATAAATCACCGGATAGAAGGTAGGATCAATCTTTCTGCCTTCCAGGATGTCCTTGGCTTTCTGATGGGTTTCATAACAGATGCTATTGGTGTCTGTTCCAGCAGTGGTGATGAGAAAATACAGTGGCTGCATTCTGGCATCTCCGGAGCCCTTGGTCATTACATCAAAGAGCTTTCGGTTGGGCTGGGTGTGGAGCTCATCAAAGACAACACCGTGGATGTTAAAGCCATGTTTGGAGTAGGCTTCTGCGGATAGTACCTGATAGAAGCTGTTGGTTGGTGTGTAGATGATACGCTTCTGAGAAGCAAGGATCTTCACACGCTTGTTAAGCGCTGGGCACATACGTACCATATCTGCGGCAACATCAAAAACAATGGTTGCCTGCTGGCGGTCGGCGGCACAGCCGTAAACCTCAGCACGCTCCTCACCATCACCGCAGGTAAGAAGCAGGGCCACGGCAGCTGCAAGCTCAGATTTTCCCATCTTTTTAGGAATTTCCACATAGGCAGTATTGAACTGACGGTATCCATTTGGTTTCAGCGTACCAAAGAGATCCCGGATGATCTGTTCCTGCCAGTCAATCAGTTCGAAGGGCTTACCGGCCCAGGTGCCCTTGGTGTGGCAAAGGCATTCGATGAAGCTCACCGCATAATCCGCAGCATCCACATCATAATGAGAATCCTTTGCTTTGAATTTGGTCGGTTTGTATTTTTTTAATTTACGCACATGCTTCACCTCCGGGCATAAAAATAAGTCGTTACCATATTGGCACGACCATCATCAATAAATATCGTATAACGAGGAACCCTTGCGGGTGGTCCTTCGGGAATTTTCCTAATTGTATTCCTTTATCAGAATGGCTAGTGCCATTTCGGTTTCTTCATCGACCGGCTCGATGTCCAGGCCTCTGTCGTAGCTGTAGGTGATCTCACCGTTTCTCTTCAGCATGAGCTTTGAAATCCTACCGCCGTCAATGCCGTAGTCCTCGCTCGGCTCTTCATAATGCTTCACCCAATAATGGAAAATGCTGTTTTCAATCTTGATGCTTCCTTCTGCCCACATGATTTTGCCCTCCTTAGTTCAGCTTGAAAAGGTATCCGTGTGCCTTTTCATACTCATCGCTCATGAAGGCTTTGTGCTGGCTGTTGATCTCAATCAGGCCCGCCAAGGTGCATCCGGCTTTCTGGAAAAGCCATGCGGTTTCAACTGCGCTGCTCCAGGTGGAAGAGAAGGTGAAGGCTTCAATGCCGCATTCCTTCATGCAGGCTACCAGGTCTTCGACTGCGTCATCGCGGATGGTGTCGTTCAGGTCGATGTACTCGTTGCCGCAGTCCTTGGCGGTTTCATAAGCGCTCCAGATGCGCTGCTCTGTGTTGCTTAAGCCATCAAGTTTTGCGGTTACCTGCTTGTAAATGGCTCTTGCTGCATCCTGCTCAGCCGTGTTAGTTGCTGCGGCGTAAGACTTTTTTGCTTCCTGGATTCCTCTGTAAGCTTCTTCAAAAATGTTCATCATGGTGTGTGCCTCCTTGTTTTCTTTTGGTAGTACATATATCACTCTGAAAGCACATAATAGCAAGTGAATTAAGGTCGATATATGTACCAAAGATCAACTGTTATATGGAGGAGAAAACTGTGTATATTACAGCTTCTTCACTCGGTCTACACCATAGATTACATTGAGTCCGGAGCCATTATCCCAGTCCACCAGGAGGCTGCCGGTATCATCCACACCGGTTACCGTTCCCTGGGTACCGATGGGCGGTGCCTGAGCATCGTCCATCTCTACAAGCTCCACTCTGGTTCCGATGGGATAGCGGAGGCGCAGGTGTTCAACCTGCGCTCTGTTAGCGAATAACATGGCCTTCACCTCCTGCGTAGGAGCTGTTGCCGCAAAGGTATCTGCAGAGGATCCTGCGGCTTTGCTTGTATTCGTCTCCGATGAAGCCAAGGCGAAGAAGAAAGCATCGGAAGGCGTATTTTTCGTTATCTATCGGCTTTGCCTTTGCTGTGATACGCTTTTGTTCCTTACTCATCCTGCAAAGGGCAGAAAGGAATGCAGTGTAGGCGGTGATGGCATCGAAGTTCGGCATACTAGGCCACCAAGGGAAGCTGACCTGATCGTCGTGCTCCTCAATCGGGAAGGCTTCAACCTCCAGGGCCTTCTTGATGAGGTCTGATTTGCTCTCCAGAAGCTTTTGCAGATTTTCCAGGTTGACCTTGTCGGCCGGGAATGAAATCACCAGGCCGGTGTCCTTTGCAGCCGCCGAAATATTTGCTTCTGCAGTGACGGGTGCTTCAGGTGTTTCAGTGGCCGGTGCCTCATCTAACTCTGCGGCAAAACCTGCAGCGGCAGTCTGTTCAAGGATTGCCTTGATGGTGCGTTCCTCTGTTCGCTCGTCGTAGCTTACGGTGCCATCCTTGCTGATGGTAATGTCTGCAACCTCATAGGCGGCGCTTGGCATTCCCTTATAAATCTGCTTGCATCCGGTTACCTGTGAAATAATTCCGACCAGCTCTTTTCTGGCGGTTCCTGTTACGTTAAATCTGATCTCCATAGTGGAATCCTCCTTTGTTTTGGTAGTACATATATCACTCTGAAGGCACATATTATCAAGCGATTCAGAGCGAATATATGTACCAAAGATCTACCGGAGTGTTGCAGCAAATTGTGTGTATTATGCCTGCATGGATTCTTCGGAGATAGCGACTTCATCGTATTGGTAAGTCAGACCATCACGGATAACAGAAACGCCATCGGAAGTGCCTACCTGTTCGATGTAGCGCTTCACGATGACGTCTGCGTATTTCTCGTCTAATTCAACTGTGTGGCAGATGCGACCGGTCTGTTCGCAGGCGATCAGCGTGCTGCCGGAGCCTCCGAAGGGATCAAGCACGATGCAGTTTGTAAGACTTGAATTCATGATCGGGTAGGCGATCAATGCCACCGGCTTCATAGTCGGGTGATCTGCATTTTTCTTAGGCTTTTCAAATTCCCAGATCGTGGTTTCCTTGCGACCGGAGTACCATTGATGCTTCCCATTTTTCTTCCAGCCAAAGAGGCAAGGCTCATGCTGCCATTGATATGGTGAACGGCCCAGCACCAGGGAGGGCTTCTTCCAGATACAACAGCCGGAAAGATAGAAGCCTGCATCAGAAAAAGCTTTTCTAAAATTCAGGCCTTCTGTATCTGCATGGAACACATAGATGGATGCGTCATCGGCCATGGCTGCTTCCATATTGGTGAAGGCGTCCAGCAAGAACTGATAGAAGGAGTCATTATCCATGTTGTCATTCTGAATCTTACCAGCGGAGCCTTCATAGTTCACATTGTAAGGTGGATCCGTAACCACCAGGTTTGCCTTCTTGCCAGCCATCAAAAGCTCATAGCTTTCAGGCTTTGTGCTGTCGCCACAGAGAAGTCTGTGCGGACCAAGGCACCAGAGGTCACCGGCCTTCGTCATGGTAGGCTTATCAAGCTCGGCATTGACATCAAAATCATCTTCCTTGATGCCATCCTTCACATCCTCTTTAAAAAGGTCGTCCAGCTCGGCAGGCTCAAAACCAGTGAGAGAGACATCGAAGTCAGCGCCTTGCAGGTCTGCGATTAACAGTGCTAATTTGTCATTGTCCCATTCGCCGCTGATTTTATTGAGCGCAACATTCAGTGCCTTTTCGTGTTCCTCATCAAGCTCTACAACGACGCAGTCAACTTCCGTCATGCCCATGTCCTGGAGAACCTTTAAGCGCTGATGCCCGCCAACCACGCGACCAGTAGTGGCATTCCAGATGACAGGCTCCACATATCCGAACTGCTCGATGGAGCGTTTCAGCTTTTCATATTCCGGATCGCCGGGCTTTAAATCCTTACGGGGATTGTAATCAGCAGGAAGTAGCTCAGCGACATTTTTCTTTTCAATTAGCATGGTGCATTCCTCCTGAGTAATTTCTGTAGGCCCTTGTAGGCGGCATCAATATCACCGGCCTTAGCTTGACCACGAAGTGTGCTGAACTGCTGAAAGCTCAGCTGTTTGCGATAGCTTTTCAGTAGATTCATAAATTCACGATAGTCCATATCAGTTTCCTTTCCTTGCACGGAGCAGGCGTTCCATCGCATCATCCATAGGCGTTTCACCCTTGTACTCCGTCGCACAATTTTCTTTTACGATTTGATAGATTTCCATCCAAAGCCGGTTTGTCTGGCTCATAAAATTCTGGCTCATGGCTACATAGGGAGATTGCATGGCGTTTCCCGTTGTAGGATGCTTGGCGAGGAAACCGTAGTCTGTGATTGCTTCCTCACACTGAATCCACCGGGCAACACTCATGGCATAGCGTTCCAGAAGCTGGGGAGAAACAAGCGATGCACACCTGCGCTCTGCCAGCCATTCCCAGGTTGCCTTATATACTTCTTCAGCCACCAGTGGTTTACCGTCTTTCTGTGTGGCAGATAAGAGCTTGGATGGCTTGGGCATCTGCTGACCTTCTAAATCTGCAGCTTGATCTTCAAACTCGATGACAGTCAGCTTTCGCTTGCCCGGATTACCCTCAGTGATTTTGTCAGCTAAGGGCTTTTTCTTGGCTCCGGCACCGATACGAGCGCCACCACGGTTGGTTCCGTCCTTAGCCAAAATGATTCACCTCCTTGTCCGGGGCCTATTACCCCGTTTGAAAACGCGTTTTTGTGCGTGAGACCCCACGCCCGTTCCCCGGTGACTTCACCGTAGAGAAGTGGACCGCCCCTACCGGTTGTGCCAGCGGTCGCCGTGTTCTGCATGAATGCGTGCATGGCAGGCCTTGCACAAGGCTTTCAGGTTCTCACGGTCATGGGTTCCGCCCTGAGATAGCGGAAGCATGTGATGAATCTCCTCGGTTGGTGTATAAACACCCTTCGCAAGGCACTCTTCACAAAGCGGATGAGCAGCAGCATAGCTGTCACGAATTCGTTTCCAGGCACGACCGTAGCGACGTTTGGTGGCGGGATCTCTATCATAATGTTCGTAGCGCCTGGCTTCCTCCTTGACATGCTCCTCACAGAAGCGACCGTCCGTGAGATTAGGACAGCCTGGATAAGAACAGGGACGCTTCGGCTTTCTCGGCATCAGTTCACCTCCTTGCGGCATAAGAAAAGCCCTGCAGGAAGTAAATCCTACAAGGCTTCTGTAATTTTCTTTTTTGCTAGTCTAATACTATCAGAAGTTGATGGTGTTATTCTATGTCTTTTCATGCCCATCTTCGTTTGATTCAGGAATTTTTACTTCCTGCAGAGCACGGCTGTGGAGCTTGTGGATGTAGCGAAGCTCGTAGTTCATATCCACGGCGATCTTTTCCCAGGCTTCACAGCAGATGTAGCGCTTTGCCAGAAGATCCTGATATTCCGGATTGGAAACAGACTGAATCACATGGGTGATCTCTTTCTTCAAATTCACCAGCTTTTCCATATCTTCTGTGATCTGTTCCTCCAGGTCGATGATCTTCATGACACATTCCTCCAGGCGGGAGTTACTACAATTTGGACTCTTAGGCATATCCGAATAAGTAGCGGTGCAGCGGGTAGCCAGATCGTTTAAGGAGTCAATCATCTGGGTTTTTGTGATAATGCGCTGATCCAGGTTACGGGCCTGGGATAAATATTCTTTTGCATTCATAGCGTACCTCCGAATAATGAAATTTCCTCGGATTGACCTATGTTGTCGTAGATTGTCATAGATTTGCTTTTACCGCATCAATTAATGCGTTTTGTGTAACCTCCTTCAGGGACAGCGCCTTTAAGATGCGCTCATCGATGGTTCCTTTTGTGATGATGTGTTCTATCACCACGGTTCCGGAGGTCTGGCCCTGTCTCCAGAGACGGGCGTTGGTCTGCTGATATAATTCCAGTGACCATGTCAGCCCGAACCAGATAAGTGTTGATCCACCAGCCTGAAGATTCAGTCCATGACCTGCAGAGGCAGGATGGATGACAGCAACAGGAATATCGCCATTGTTCCAATCAGTGATATCCTTGCTGGATTTTATCTCCCGGACATCAAAGCGCTTCTTGATTCGATGCAGGTCGTGCTTGAACCAGTAAGCTACCAGGAGCGGTTTGCCATTGGCGGCTTCGATAAGATCCTCTAAGGCATCCAGCTTCCGATCATGGAACTCGATGATATTGCCGTCATCATCATAAATGGCACCATTGGCCAGCTGGGAGAGTTTACCGGTAAGAGAAGCCGCATTGGCAGCCGTGATTTCTCCTTCCGGGAGCTCCAACACCAACTCCTGTTTTAATTCCTCATATCGGGTCACTTCATCGTCGGATAAATGGACCTCGTATTCGGAGGAGATGAGCTCCGGCATCTGCAGGTGGTCTGTTGATTTCATGGAGATGGTGATATCGGAAATTTGGCTATAGATGCGTTCCTCGGCATAGGGCTGCGGTTTATAGGAATAGATAATCTGACCATTTCTCTTGTCCGGCACAAAGTAGTTGTTTCGGTACTCGGTAATGAAGCGTCCGAGGCGTTTTCCTAAATCCAGCAGTCGGAACTCGGCCCATAAATCCATCAGACCGTTGGAAGATGGTGTTCCGGTCAGGCCGATGATTCGTTTTACTTTAGGTCTGACCTTCATCAGAGATTGAAATCGCTTCGACTTGTGATTCTTGAAGGAGGATAGCTCATCAATGACGACCATATCGTAATCAAAGTTAAAGCCGCTGGAATCTATCAGCCAGCCAAGGTTCTCACGGTTAATGATGGTGATGTCAGCTCTGGACAAAAGTGCAGCGCGTCGTTCCTGCGGTGTCCCCACGCAGACGGCATAGGTCAGATGCTGCAGGTGCTCCCATTTTGTAATTTCCGCAGGCCAGGTATCACGGGCCACCCTTAAAGGAGCAACCACCAGGATACGATGTGCCTCGAAGCTGTCAAACAGCAGGTCTGCGATGGCAGTCAGGGAAATGACGGTTTTGCCAAGACCCATATCGAGGAGAACTGCTGCGATAGGATGCGTTTCGATATAGTTGATAGCATAGGACTGATAATTATGGGGTGAGAAGTTCATGAAGCATTCCTCCAATCTGTTCCACGCCATCAATCACATAGACCTGAAAGCCAAGTGAACGTAGCAACTTGTGCCTTGCTATTTGAAGCGGGCGAGGCTTTTTGCCAGGAGCCTTCAGCTCTACGAAGGCGATGATCCCATCAGGTAATAAGACGAGACGGTCCGGCATTCCCGCAAAGCTCGGAGACACGAATTTTACAGCGATGCCTTCATGCTGCTTAACCATCCGGGTTAACTTGTTTTCTATCTGTTTTTCTAACATTGTCATTCTCCAATCAGTGAATAATTTTCTGATGTGCAAGGTGTATCAATGGTATTTACATAACTTTTCTATATATGATTTTTTATAGCCTATAGAAAAGTTTATACAGAGACATTGATACACCTTGTCATTCAATTCGATCAGCCTAAAAATTCCTCATCAAAATCGTCCTCAGTACGCAGGCGAAGCCCTTTAAAATAGCGCTTTCGGCTCAAGGTGACACGCTCGTATCCGGCATTTTCCATAGCAAAGTAGAAGTCCGCTGTGGAGCGTACATACTCATTACAATCGATGCAGTGATTGCGGTAGGCCTGATATAGGTTAGAGGAGTTTTCTTTATACTCATCACCTATGATGCACTTATCCTCTAAGAAATGTCCGAACCAGTCATTCTGGCTACGGTAATCATCGATGGCATTCTGCACGCAGGCCGGAACCGGGATGTGGTAGTCAGCATCGATAACCTTCTTGCTGCCTTCGATGATCCAGGAGAGGATCGCGCCGCCAGCATTGTCATAGAGATACTCACTGTAATTCTTGATGTCGCTGCTACCGGTGATCTTGGCATTAAAAGGAATAACGATGAGTCGCCTCCAGATACCATCATCGGATGCACTGACGCGAGGCAGGTGGTTAGTATACAGCACCAGCGTGTGGCAGGGCTTGAAGGAAAATGGATCCTTATATTTCTTCTCTGCAAAGACATCATCGGTAGAGCAGAGCTGCTTGACGGTAGAGTCATTAAGCCTTGCACCTTCCTGCATCTCGGCAGCAATGAGAAGTCGCTTACCCTTGACCTCGGCCATTTCCGGTTTGATGTTTCTGCGACAACCTACGGTCAGGGTATCCGCAGAAATGTTCCCAGAGTAAAGGCCCAGCACGCGGGAGATGGCATTCCAGAAGGTAGACTTACCGTTGCGGCCATCACCATAGGCGATGATCAGCGCTTCTACATAAACCTTGCCGATGGCAGCAAGCCCGCAGATCATCTGGACGTAATCGATGAGCTCCTGATTGTGCTGGAAGATGAGATTCAAGCTGTCCAGCCAGATCTGCATGCCTTTCTGGTTTGGTGAAACGCTGGTAATCTTGGTGATAAAGTCCTCTGGCGAATGCTCCCTGGCTCCGGACATACCCTGACGGAGATCAAAGGTTGCCTCCGGGGTACAGAGCGCAAAGCAGTCTGCGTCCAGGTCACGAGGTGAAATCTCCAGCATCGGATGGGATTCCTTCAAGGTAGAAGTCACATTCTTAGAATCACGGCGCTTGATGGCAAATGCTTGATAAGTCTTGGCCGCCAAAAGTTCACGATAGACCTCCAGCTGCTGAGCGTTCATAAGCTGTTCTGCCTTGGCCTTTGATGTGCTGTCGAGGATATTTTGGGCACCGCAATTCTTCATCTTATTCAGTGCTTCCATGAGATCTCGATTTGCTTCCTTCAGCTGTCTGCGGGTAAGCTCATGAGCCACGGCCTGAGCACCTGGCTCTGATTCCTGCCAGTAGTGGTCAGAGTAGCGGATAAAGTGGGTGGCAGGAGAATAGCGAAGCTCGTTTGAGAAGTACTTCGCCAATACTTCGGCCTGCCCTACATCGGAGTAATCCTCTGGTTTATAACAGGAAGGATCGTTGTAGAGCTCCGGTGCAACATAGCCCTCCTGCTGCTGGACACGAGCGTAAAAGCGCTGGGCACTGTGCCAGATGGTAGCAAGCTCAGCAGCATCCAGAGGCGGATCACATTTATCTGCTTCTTCCAGAAATGCCTGATAGGCCGTGTCACCGTCGCCATATTTCTTGATGACCTTTCCGGCAAAACGAGACATGGTTGCATTACGGCTGCCTTCGGGAATCGTTGCGCCATTATATTGACCTTCCGGCATATCCTCATCGAAAATGTCCTCATTGAGATATTCCGTCAGATTCATGCGTCCTGGATATAAAGCAACATCTGCAGCAGTAGTGCCAAAGAAGAAGCGGGCAGCATCCAGGGCCTTCGTATCGAAATAGGGAAAGATGGAATTGACCAGCTTTTTCATGTTGCTGTAAAAGGCAGCATCCGTCACATAATCAATCGGGAAGAAAACGTGAAATTTGGGCCTTGCAGGCTTGCCGTTTTTCACTCTGTTATTGAAGCGGCTGTAATGGACTGCGAAGGTCACACCCGGAAAGGCCTGCAAGACATCTTCCGGAGTGATCCAGTCTTCCGGATTCTCGGAATGATCATTATCACAGTCAACTGGAAGACAGTCACTGCCGATGAAGTTGTCGCCGTTGCGATAGCTGTTCTTATATTCTGCGCACACGTAATCATGACAAACAGCCGCCTTCAGGCTATCTTCATCCAGGATGATGTATTTATGAGGGTAGGAGCAGTTACCGGGATTGCCGGTAACGTCCGCAGAATAAATGGTGAACATTAGTCATACACCTCCTTGGATTCGTCTTCCAGAACCTTGGTGATAAATTTCAAAGCTCGAATCATGGTTTCCAGCTCACAGTCACCACCGAGGCAGACTTCAAAACCGTTACTGCCGCAGCGAGTGGTATAGCTATGAATTTCTATGTCCGTGCAGGCTGCATCCTGAATACGGAAATAGGTGCGGCCACCATGACCGGTGTCACCACCACAATAGCCAGTGGTACCTGCCTCGACCTCTAAAATGTTGCAGCTGACGACGTCTCTGCTATAGGTCGTGATTTCGGTTCCGTCTTTTAATATTCTTGAATTTTCTGTTACTTCATACATAGCGTTAAACCTCCTGACATTCTTCTGTGAAATAGCGCAAGCGGTAGTCTTTCCACTTGGCGCGTTTGATTTCTGCTTCCATACCGGATGAGATGCGGCTGCCGAATACCCAGACCTCCGCGCACTTGCTCATGAGCGCATTTCCGAAGAAGAGACCGAGCTCCCGTTCGGTGGGATTCGTGTCATCAAGGAACTGCGGAAACAGCAGGTGCGGTGCGATAGGGATATATCCCTTGTCCACGGCAAAGCGGCTGTAGCGTCTGGCATTGGCCACGTTTGTTTCCACATCTCCGGAAAACGGAGAGCAGATGTAGACGATAGGCCGGAAGGCTCTGAGGGATTGCCGTTCGTTTTTCGCAATCCGGGAGAGCGCCTCACCGGCAGTGGGGTCAGGATAGCCCTCGCAGTTTCGATAATCGTTACTCAAACCTTGCGTCCTCCTTTCCGGGTAGACTTAAAAGGCGTCCACCTTCAATTTCCACTGGAGATGAACGCCTGATTTGAGCGGACGATTTTTAATCTTTTTTGTAGAAGGGTGTAACGTACCCGTCGGCGCGGAGCTTCAGGCCTTTTGCCCACGGCGGAGTCCTGCCCATCTGTTCACAGAGCGCGTCAAGAGACATACGCGGGTCGGCCTCGATGACCAGCTCGTCGTGGATATGCATGACAATGGAGCAGCAGCGCAGGGTTTTCATGGCATAGCAGAGAATGTCACGGGAGGTCGCCTGTACGATGTTTTCCACAAATTTCGGGCCGTATGAGTCAAGCCGCTCCCATTTCTTTGTGGCTCCGATGCCTTCATAAGTAATACACTCGCCGCCGAATTTGTTAGTTCCGACTTTCGGCTTTACATAGGCAAGGTTCCGTCCAGAGGGCAGCGTGATAAAGAGCATCCCGGAGCGGCAGGAGAAGGTAAGACCGTAGCTACTGGTTGTGTGCTTATGCTTTACAGCCTCCATAACAGCACGGTCAACGTCCCACCAGAATTTCACGATGTTTGGATTTGTCTGTCTCCATGCGTCCACCAGCGGAGGAAGCTCGTCTTCAGTCAAGCCCATCTCGATGGCTCCCATCGCTTTGAGGGCACCGACCGAGCCGCCGTAGCCGAGTGCGAGTTCTGCAATTTTGCCTTTTTGGCGCAGGTGGCCGTTGATACCGTGCTTCTCGACTGGAACCTTAAACATCTGCGACGCACTGGCGCAGTAAATATCACCGCCATTTTCGAATACCTTCTGCCTCCACATTTCACCGGCATACCAAGCGATGACGCGGGCTTCGATGGCGCTGAAGTCGGAAACATAGAACTGTGTACCATCCTTCGGAATGAATGCTGTCCGGATCAGCTGCGAGAGCGTGTCCGGGACATCTTCATATAGAAGTTTCATGGCATCGAAGTCGCCGGATTTCACAAGGGCGCGGGCTTCGGCCAGATCCTCCAGATGGTTTTGCGGGAGGTTTTGTAATTGGATAAGCCTTCCTGCCCAGCGGCCTGTTCGGTTGGCTCCGTAGAACATGAACATGCCGCGAGCCCTGCCGTCGTCACAGACCGCACGTTCCATCGTCTGATATTTCTTGACCGACGACTTGGCAAGCTGCTGGCGGAGCTCCAGTACGTTCTGCAATTCCGGAGGAGCCGTTTTGATAAGCTCTGCCACGACCTTTTTACCGAGCGTGTCGGTTTCGAGGCCGTTGTTGGAAAGCCACTGCTTCATTTGCTGGACGCTGTTCGGGTTATCAAGGTCGGTAATTTCCTTCATGGCCGTGGTGAGCTCTGTCCGGGAGCGGGTATCCATCTCGATGGCTTCCTTTACTAGATCCATATCGAGCCGGACGCCACGGTCGTTGATTTCCTGATCGATGTGATATTCTTCCCAGACCGAATTCGGAACAGGGAACTTACGCAGCTTCTGCTGGATCGCCATTTCGACCTCCACGTCACGGATGTTATAGCGCTTGAAGGCTTCCCACTTGTCTGGCGCATGGAAGGGATGATTTCTGGTACGCTGCCCATTGGTCTTTGTCGGAGCGCAGGGCTGGCAGAAGTATTTGATGAGGTCTTTGCCTTCTGTGAGTTTCTGCTTTTCCAGACCGAGAACTGTCCCGACACCCTCCAAGGAAAGTGGCAGGCCCATCGTGGCAGACCATATCATAGAGCATCGCCAACTCTCCGGGTCGAGATACTGACCGGTCGGATAACCGAGGAAGCGGGAAAGACAGATACGTTCAAAGGAGGCGTTGAAGGCCCATTTGATAACAGTCTCATCCGCCAAGGCGGCCAGCACCTCTTCGGGAATCTTTTCACCGCAGGCGAGGTCGACCACTTCCACCGGAGCGTTATCGACACTGTAGGAAAAGAGCAGGATTTCAAATTCAGGAGACTCGCAGTAACGGTAGACACCGGTCTTTTGAAGTGGCTGGTCACTGTAGGTTTCGATATCGATACTGAGTGTTTTCATAGAATCAGTCCTTTCAATAACACAAGCGGCAGAGAACGAATCCCTGCCGCCTGCTTTGGGTTTACTGGTCGTCCTTCTTATCCGGATGCCATGCCTTCCAATCAGCCTTCACCCTGCGGTAAGCGGCAGTGAGAATCCTCACGATGAATTTGCCGATGTTGTAGAAGGCGTACCCGTAGATGATAAAGAAGAAGCAGTAGCACACGGAATAGATGACAATCTGGTTTGCAATAGAAATCATATCGTTCATATGGTTTACCTCGTATTTTCATAAGATGGTGCTGGTGGCAGTGTTTCCACCGCCAGCTTGGTGGATTGGGTCAGGGATTAGTCGAGGAAATCCTCATCCTCGTCCGTTGCGAAGTCGGACTCAGCAGATGCCTTGCCGCCGAGAGGCTGACCATCGCGCACCTTCTGCAGATTGTTAAGGCCGCAGGCGATGCCCTTATTACCAGAGCTGTTGAAAGCATAAAAGCTGATGCTGGCACGACCGTAGACTCCGGAGTAAACCTCAGAACGAGTGAGGATAGGATTGCGATCGGCATCAACAATACCAGGAGCAGAGGTAGCATTGGCGTTCACGAAGTAGGAATTGGCGTAGGCAGGGTCATCCGGGCGCTCCAGGTCGCCGTCACGCATAGGTGTCTTCAAAACAGAAAGTGCCGGTACAGACTTGCCGTTGCCCTTGAGCTTTGCCTCGCCTTCCTTGTAGGCAGCTTCGATAGCAGCCTTGATCTTAGCGACGGTCTTGGTGTCGGACTTCGGGATAATCAGGCTGACACTGTACTTCGGAGTTCCACCGTTGATGGATTTCGGTTCCCAGACGTTGGCGTAGCTCCAGCGTGTGTTAGGGCCAGTGATAACCTTCATGGGATTGCTCATTTTTACATTCTTGCTCATATTAGTTTTCCTCCATAAAATCATTTTTTGCTGTGTTCATGGCCGGGCGCTTATCGGACTCCGGCACAAGAGTGGGTTTGCCCTGCGGCTTTTCGATATAAGCCGTCAGGAGTTCATCAAAGCGGGACTTGCCGAGGAGCTTCTGCATGGCGGTGATGCCGAGCAGCTTCTTCTCATACGGGTCAAAGCCCGCTTTCTCGACCGCATCGATAACTGCGGCCTCGTTGCTGTACCTGCGGTTGGCTCTGCCCTCGACGAGCTTGAAGCCTGACCATTCCTTCCCGGAGAGCGCCTGCTGGAGAGCATATTCCTTGATGTCGGAAGCCCAGCTGACCAGCTCATCTACCTTGCCGAGGATGACATCGATCTCTGTGTCCGTAAGCAGTGGCGGGAGCTTGAAATCATGCTGCGCGAGCTTCAGGTTTGTTTCGGCTCTGGCTCGGCACTCGTTCTTGGCCTTACAGAAGCCGCACCACTCGCCGCACAGGAAGTTTCCGTCTCCGGCAAAGGCCAGCTCTGCGGTGGGCTTCAAAACTTCATCCGCCCAGCGGTACAGGTCGTCCTTGCTGATCTCAAAGGTACTGACGTTCTGGCGTCTCGGCTGGTAGATGGTCATGGAAACCTTGTCGATGTCGTAGATATCATCGAAAAGCTCCAAGCTGCCCAGCGCGTAGCATTTCATTTGCGGATTCTCGTCTGCTGAGACCAGAACGCCTAAGCCATGCTTGTAGTCGATCACTCGGAGCGTACCGTCCGCGATGATGATGCAGTCGGCGGTGCCGAAGCCCTGTTCTACCCAGCGGGAGAAGTCCACACGCTGCTCAATAAGAACTACCGGATCAGCGCAGGTTTCTTTGGCGGCCTCGACCTGCTTCAGCACGTATTCGGCATAGCCGGTGGTGCAGTCCTCCATCTCCTCGGAATACCAGGAGAGGTTTTCGGTCGGGTCTTCTGCCGGGAGCCCCAGCGCTTTCTTCAGCTTGTACTCGGCAAGCGAGTGGGCGTCGGTTCCTTCCGCAGCGTAGTCCGATCCTTTATCCTCGTAGGTTTCGCAGAGCCTTGCCGAAGGCGGGCAGTGCAGCCACCTGTCGGAGCTGGATGCGGAGAGAATCGCGTGTGCTTTAGCTGCCATTTCCGATCACCTCCGCGTCCTTGAGCAGGGCTTCGTAGTTTGCCGGATCTACAGCAGAGAGCTTTGCGACTCCGTATTTCTGGAGCAGTTCTCTGACTTCTGCTGTGTGGCCTGCGCGGGAGAGGTTAGCGAGAACCGGTCTCACATCCTCAAGCTTCAGTTCCGGCTTTTCCTCCTTCTTAGCAGCACTGTTTGAAATCTGCTGCTTAGATTCATCCTGACCGGAAAACTGCTGATAGAGCCAGTCGGCTGCGGCATTAATAGAAGCAGCAGCGCTTCGGAGCTCTTCGATGGTCTGCGCCATTTCTGCCATCTTTGACATGTTCTTTTCCTCCTTCCTCGGATTGGCTTGCGGCAAGGATTGATAGGTTCCTTGCTAGTCTGGCGGATACGTGACTGATGGAATTTAGGAGCTTGATCTCCTCGTTCACGTTGACGCCGGTGTCTGCGTAACTGCGGTACATCTGTGTTCACCTCGCTTTCTGAAGGTCTGTTTCTCTTGCCTTCACCTTCCACTGGAGATGAACTTCCGATTTGAGCGGAGGAATTTATAAAAAGTTTTCCGGCCACCATCCCGAAGTGGGACAGTGACCGGAAAGGGTGCGGTGTTTACTTGTTCTGTTCTTTATGAAGCTCCGTGTAATAACGCTTCATCTGGTCAGCAAAGGTGCGCTGCTTACGACCGAGCGCGTCCGCAATCTTACGGTCAGAGATCTTCGGATTGTTGAGGCGCATCTGGATGATACGGTCAGCATCAGAATCAAGCTCACGGAAACGAGCAAGAAGGCGCTTCAGCAGATCGCGGTCAGCGTATATATCTTCAATGGATGGTCTGCTGTCCGGAATGTAGTCGCTGAGGGTGCCGTTGCCGTCCGGGAGAGGCTCGTCAAGGGATGTGGTGTCGGGCGCGTGGTACTCACAGAGATCGCACTGGCCATTGCATTTCCACAGGTAGCAGCGAGGGCACATGCACCTGCCGTGATTCTGTTCACGGTTACGAATACGCCAGATCTCCGGATAGAGGGCACGATACTGTTCCTCGGTGATAGGAATAAGTGTGACTTTGGAAGGGGTCTTCGGGTCATGAAGTGGATAGAAACGCTGGTTGTCATTGTTTTTCTTTGAATTTTTCATTTTAAACCTCCGATTTTCGAGTGGTTCCCGAACCGGAGGCTTCATGAAAAAAGAGCGTGAAAGGCTGACCGGAACGGGAAATAAATCCGTTTCAGTTGCCAATCACGCTCGTAGATTGGGTTTATTTACTTGTGATCAACACATCCGCTCGAGCCACTCTGCATGCCGGGTGAACGTCTATGCCGATGAGCCTTTTTTCGCCTTGCTCAGGGCGTTGCCCGTTATCTGAGATCCGCTTCGATGGCGTATAACTCGCTGAATACGTCCGAAAGATCACTCGGATTCAGGTCTTCGATGCTGTGAGCGCCGTATCGTTGGAAAACAGAGTCGACCACAGCCGATCCGACTTGGGAGCTGATAATAGACGCTGATTCTTCGATGCTCGTGATATAGCTGTCTTTTTCAATGCTTGTCATCTTTTGCCTCCTTCCTCGCAGCTCCCTTTCCAGTAGGTGCTGGTGGTTATTCAGGCTTCACTGGATAATCCGTGGCCAGGGGATTTATCAGCCTACTTAGATTTTAGGAAAAACGGACTTGTATCTACATGGAGCCAACTTGTAGAAAACTTGTACTTGACTTGGACGGCAGAAAACAAAAACCCCGCCTTTGACTTCTCCAAGTTCAACTGTGGAAAACTCAAAGGCGGGGTAGAAAAATTCACATTTCTGTGATATACTTAAATATAGTCTGACTACTTAGGTGTACATTTTTGTCTGAAAGTGTGTTCTCAGGAGGCGTAAACATGAGCTACAGCTACAACAAGCTATGGAAACTATTAATAGATAAGGGCATGCTCAAAAAGGATCTTATGGCAAAAACAAAGATCACATCTTCCACAATTGCAAAAATGGGAAGAGGCGAATCGGTAAGCATGGATGTCCTTGGGAGAATATGTGCCGAGATGGATTGCAACATTGGAGATATTGTCGATTACGTAAAAGATGAACAATAACTGCGAAGGGAGGAACTTGTCTGTGACGTTATGTTTTGCAGCGCTTATCAAAATTTTGAAATTCTGCTCAAAGCCGAAAGTCTATAACAAGACCCTCTGCGGAGCAGTAGCAAAAACAATTGATGAGTACTATGGGAACATATTAGAGGCGGATGACGGTACGGTCAGCCATCTGCTTTCTTGTGATTATAATCTTTCACCAGAAAACATAGTGGAACCGGCTAAGCTGATTTCTCTTGCCAAGGTGTCTAAAGGAATGGTGAAATACGTGCTTCCGTTGCTGGATGCCGATAAGCTACCTCTTGGAATCCTTGCTTTACGGAGTATTGCTTTGTCATGTGTAACCGAGCCGGACGCTGAAATCGGAAAAATGACTCGTGCAGCTTTTGTGTCGGCGACCTGCTTTGATCCTGCAGATTTTCTTGCTAACATTTTTCTCTATACGGTCATATCTGTAGAGAACAAGGAAGGCAAGGCTGCTATTGATCTTATAGACAAAGCCTTTGTAGAAGGCTTCGAGGCAGAGCGGGAATCGATAAGGCTGGAAGCAGATAGCATCATTGAACCCGTTGAACTTGATCGTACATTAAAGGATAGTGGATTTGATGCCGTTTTTCGCAAAGTTCAAAGTAACGATGATCTGGATTTGAAAAATAAGAGCGGCCTGAATCTCTACTATTTAGATATTTCAGACTCTGCATTTGATTATATGGCGCTGAATGAGTACCTCTTTGATAGCGTCGGAATGTATGTCTATTCTCGGACTCAGATGAAAGAGTTTGAAGATAAGAAAAAAGTCAGGAGCATGGGCGCAAAGGCTCTGCGTTTGATGAAAAGCAATGGCAAGCCTGACGAGAAAGGCACCGGAAATGAACTCGGTGAAATGTTGCTGTTTACTTTTCTCGAAGAAGGATTGCATGCACCTAAACTACTCAGCAAGGTAGAAATAAGCACTGCAGCCAGCCAATTCAGCAGTAAAAGCGACTGCGTTCATCTCCTCAAAAGGAAGATCAATGGCGGGATCAGCTATCAATTGGTTTTTGGTACTTCGTGTATAAGCGGGAAGATCACAAAGGCGATTGATAGTGCTTTTGAGATTATTTCAGCAATAAAAAACAGGCGTGTGCGAGAACGGCAGATGGTTGACAGCACTTTGTTTAATCATACCTATGATGCTGATACTACCGAGCGTCTACGCCAGATTCTGGTGCCGAGCAAAACAAGACCGGAAGCACCGGATATGGCATTCGGTGTTTTTATCGGCTATTCGATAGATGTTGAAGCGGAGGACAATGATGCCTTCCGTGCTGAATGTATGCAAAAAATGGAAGCAGATATTAAGGCTGCTATTCCTTATATAGAGAAGAAGGTCTCCGACCTCAAACTCGGCATGCATTCTTATTATTTCTACTTCCTGCCATTTAATAATGCAGAGGTAGACAAAAAACAAATAATGGACGAGTTGCTGCTGGGAGGTGTGGATTAAATGAACGACGTCACCAGTACTCTTGGACATGCTATATTTGACGGCATTGAAAAGAATGAATACCTAAATGAGATTTATGATGCACTGTTACATAACGATTTCCTTCGCTTATTCAAAATAGATGATATCGAACCGAAGGACGTCCCGATAGAGGATGCTTTGAGATTTGCAGATTTGCTCTCGAAGTCCGTAAACACAGAGCATTCGGAACAGCATCGCTCTTTGGCACAGGAAATCGTAACGCTATTAGACTTATTGAATCCGGGAAATGAAGACATTCAATATGTGATGGGCTCCGTGCTGTCAAGCGCGAGTAATTACCTCGGCTTACAGCATAGTGTTCCTGACTTTAAAGAAGGTAATATTTTTGAGCGCTTGTCTGATGAAATTAACAGAGAGTATCTGCGGATACCATCGGAGGATAATAGCTATTTCCTAAAATCTCAAAAGCTTGTATACGACCATATGACCAAGGATAGCTATTTCAGCTATTCTGGCCCGACTTCTATGGGTAAGTCCTTTGTGATGAGGACATTCATTAGAGAACGTATCAAGAAGAGTCCAGATTGCAATTTTGCAATCCTTGTGCCTACAAAGGCGTTGATAAATGAGGTTTCCAAGGAGATGGCAGATAATCTTGGCGACCTTCTCCGAGAGAATGATTACAGAATAATCACTTCTGCTGGTGCAACTATTCTTCAGGAAAAGAATGAACATAAATATGTGTTTGTAATGACTCCTGAACGAATGCTGTATCAGCTGATCGGTTTTAAGGATATTCCGATTCAGTATTTATTTGTTGATGAGGCGCAGAATATTTCGGATAAAGAAGGCCGCAGTGCTTTCTATTATCAGGTTGTTGGTATTTTGAATCGGTCAGAGCTCCGTCCACATGTTATATTTGCATCTCCTCATATCCCTAATCCGGATATTTATCTAGAGCTGATTCCAAGTGGAATTCAGGGAGAGAGGTCGGAGATGACATCCTTGTTCACGCCGGTCAGTCAGGAAAAGTTCCTGATTAATTTACAGGAACAAAAATTTGGGTACTACAACGGTCTTACACAGGAGCTTCATTCAATACATTCATTTGGATATGATCGGGATTTCCGGTCATTCATTTCTGAATTGGGTGAAGGAAAGAAAAATCTGGTTTATTGCAATGCAAAGGCCAAAGTCGTGAGCTTCGCTCGGAAATACGCTGATACTCTGCAGCCGCTGAAAGACAAGGACTTAATTGCTCTGGCAGCAGAGATCCGAGAGCAGGTACACGAGGATTATTTCCTTGCTGACACAGTTGAAAAAGGTGTCGCTTACCATGTTGGGTATCTGCCTACAAGTATTAGGCTCCGAATAGAAGAACTGTTCAGGAAACGTGATGGAGGTATTCATACAATCTTTTGTACGAGTACATTGCTGGAAGGAGTAAATCTTCCGGCTGACAATTTGTTTATCACCGACCATAAAAACGGTTCTTACCCAATGTCAGCAGTTGAGTTCCGGAACCTGATCGGACGGGTGGGAAGAATCCAATATACCCTGTACGGGAATGTATTTCTTGTTTGCTTGGCAGATGATGACAAGACAAAGCCGGAAAACTACGTGACATTGTTGAAAAAGGATGTGGAGCCGCAGACACTATCCATTGTTTCTATCAGCGATAGAGAAAAGGAATATGTTCTCGAGTGTTTACGAAAAGGGAAAACAAAGCTTGAGAAGCTCAGTGATCAAACAATAGAACAGTTTTCTTTGATGCGGAAGGCCGCCAATATTCTGCTTCGTGAAATTATGCTTGATCGTCGAGGTAGGGTGCGCCGGGAATTTGAGTCAAAGATGACTGCTAATGACTCGATTCTGATAAAGGAAATGTTCACCGGTAGGAAAAATGAGCCGGATGACGACATCAATGTGTCTGTGGATCAGGTGGACAGAGTCGTTGCAGCTATCGAAGCCGGACTTGATTACCCGAAAGTCAACATATATGGCTATGTTGGGTTTCAGCCTACGCTTCAATTCCTCGAAGGACTTTGTGATGCGTTCGACTGGGAGACCTACGAGAGCAGTACGTTGGGACGCGTTAATAAAGACGGGAAGCATTCTAATCTTAGATTTTACGCGACCTTGCTGACTCAGTGGCTTACCGGGAATGGAATCAAGTATATGATCGACCAGGCTATTTCGTATAAGCAAGGGAAGAACATATACATAGATGGAGAATCAAAGCCATTTGACGACGGAGATGAACACAGAAATAAGGTGATCGAGGATACGCTCAACAATGTAAATGATATTATCCTGTTCCGGCTGTCGAACTATTTCATGAGGTTTTCGACAGAACTTAAGAAATACCATCATCGGGATTATTTACATAATGACTGGTATGAGTACGTGGAATATGGAACCACGAATAAAATATGCATTTTGCTACAGAAGAATGGTTTCTCACCAGAATCTGCGACGTATATACAGAAGCATGAGGATTTGTACATTGTCAGAACAGACGAAGGTGTGAAAGTATTACCAACGTTGCTGCAGTGCGAGCGAGCATCTGTTCGTGATGAAGCAAAGACAGTACACAATAATATGCCTGAACTATTCAACGAATGATGTCCAGTTTTAGGGACAGGCAGTTTGATACGATAATAAAAATGACAAAGTGAGGTAATCTGCTATGGCAGCTAATACAGTAATCGACGCGATGTGGGATGACTCTCCGGTCGACGTTTCAACAGAAGTAAACTTTATCTGGTCTATTGCCAACAAGCTGAGAGGTACATACCAGAGCGATAAATATAAGGATGTCATCATTCCTATGACGATCATCCGCAGATTTGAGTGCGCATTGGCACCGACAAAAGATAAGGTCGTAGCGCAGTTTAAAGCAAATCCGAGCTTCCCGGCAAAGGCGATGTATCGTGTGTCCGGATTCCAGTTCTATAACACCAGCGAATATACGCTGGAGGAGCTGTGTAACGACTCGGATCACCTTGCCGCTAATTTCAAGTCTTACATTCAGGGCTTCTCCACAAATGTGCAGGAAATTCTCCTGTCTGCGGAAAAGGGACTGGATTTCAGTAAGCAGATCGACAAGATGGATAAGAACAATCGCCTCTTGTCTGTCGTGAAGGCTTTCTCAGAGCTCGATCTTAATCCGCGCACCATCGACAATGTGAAGATGGGATATATCTTCGAGGAACTGATCAGGAAGTTCTCTGAAAATGCTGAGGCCGGTGATCACTATACCGGACGTGACATTATCAAGCTCATGGTCAACATTCTGCTGGCCGAAGGCTGTGATGACATTTTCGATGACGGAAAGGTTATTACAATTTTGGATCAAGCCTGTGGTACGGGAGGCATGCTCTCCACAGGATACAACTTTATCAAGCGTTATAATCCGTCGGCTGATGTCCACCTCTTTGGGCAGGAAATCAATCCGGAGTCTTATGCCATGTGCCTTGCAGAGATGCTCATCAAAGGGCAGAATGCAGAAAATATCTGCTATCAGGATACGATGAAGGCAGATCGCTTCCAGAACATTAAGATGCGCTTTGTGCTTGAAAATCCTCCATTTGGAACCGCATGGGGTGGCAAGGACGCTGCAGAAGGAGTCGAGAAGGCGGTCAAAGACGAATACGACAAGGGCGAGTCTGGCCGCTGGGGAGCAGGACTTCCGGGCTCCGGTGACATGCAGATGCTTTTTCTACAGTCTGCAATAAATAAAATGGATGATAATTATGGAAGAGCTGCCATTATCGAACATGGAGGGCCTCTATATACTGGAGGAACGGCATCAGGAGAGAGTCAGATTAGACGCTGGATGCTTGAAAACGATCTTATAGAAGCAATAATAGCATTGCCGACGGATTTGTTTTATAACACACCGCTCACCACTTATATCTGGGTGCTTTCAAAGAATAAGCGTGACGAGCGCAAAGGGTATGTTCAGTTAATCGATGCATCAAATATATACCATAAACTTCGAAAAGGTTTAGGTATGAAAAAGAACGAGATTAGTCCTGATGACCGCGTTGCTATAACTAAACTGTATTCTGATTTCAGAAGTGGAGATTTAGTGAAAATATTTAAAAATACGGAATTCATTTATCGTGAATACACCGTAATGCAACCTCTACAGCGAAGCTATGCAATTACTACTGAACGTATCGATTCAATGATCTCAAGGGGTTCCATGTCCACTCTTTATGATGAGGCCAAAGTTAATGAGCTGGAGAATGCAGAGGATTTGACCGGAAAGGACGAAAAGAAGCTCGAAAACTACAACAAGAACAAGCCACTGTTTGACAGCATTGTTGCGGCACTGCAGGCATCGGTATCCGATAAAATTTATCTCTCGCCAGAGGATTTTATTCCTCTTCTTTCTAATGTTTTGTCCGGCTTAAAAGTGGACAAAAAGCTCTTAGAAAAAATTGCAGATGGATTATCTATTATGAATAAATCCGCTGTGGTTCAGAAGGATAAAAAAGGTCGTGTGATCTACGATAAGGAAACAAAGGATACTGAATTAGTGAAATGGGATGAAAGTATAGAGTCATATATGAAGAGGGAGGTTCTCCCGTTTATACCTGATGCTGTTGCGTTTTTCGAAGAGGATTTGTCTAAAAAGAATCCAACCATAAAGACAGGAGCGGAAATTCCATTTACACGAGTTTTTTATAATTATCAGTCGCCGATACCGAGCGTTGAATTGGAAAAAGAATTTATGGCTTTGGAAGATTCAATCAATGCGCGTATAGTAAAGCTCTTTTCGCAAGGCGGTGAATAAGATGAGAGAAATGAAAAACAGCGGAATAGAGTGGATTGGTGAAATACCATGTGACTGGAAAATCGAAAGGTTGCAATGGCATCTCTCTGAAATAAAAGTAAGTAATAATCCGATCCAAACAGAACAGGTTCTTTCTCTTACTAATAAATTAGGAGTTATTCCTTATGAAGAGAAAGGTAATCAGGGCAACAAATCCAAAACGAACTACAGTGAGTACAAACTCGCATATCCGGGTACTATTGTGGCCAATAGTATGAACATTATTATTGGCTCTGTTGGAATATCTAAGTATTTTGGCTGTGTTAGCCCTGCTTATTATGTTTTTAAACCTAATCAGGGTGAGAACCTTGGTTTTATTAATTATGTAATGCAAGTACAAGGCTTTCAACGGGAGCTAAGGAAATATGCAAATGGCATATTAGAAATCAGGCTAAGGGTGTCAGCGGATAACATTCTTAAAAGGCCTATTATGTTTCCGTCAATGGATGAGCAAATTGCTATCACTCGGTTTCTTGATATCAAATGTGCTGAAATTGATTCACTTCAAATGGATATACAAAAAGAGATAGAAACTCTCGAACAATACCGGAGTTCTATAATATCGGAAACGGTGACGCATGGACTTAACACCAATAATATAATATTTAAGGAAAGTGGGATTAGTTGGGTTAAATCATTGCCTTCTTCATGGAAGGTAATTCCAGCAAAATATTTATTCCATAATTCTGATGTCAGAAGGCACCCTGATGATGAGCTACTTACAGCCAGTCAGAAATATGGAATCATTACGCAAGATGAATATATGACGAGGGAAAACTCTGCAATAGTTTTGGCTAATAAAGGGCTGGATAACTGGAAACATGTAGTGCCGAATGATTTTATAATTAGTCTCAGAAGTTTTCAGGGCGGCCTTGAAATGAGTGAAACAACGGGATGTATAACATGGCATTACGTTGTGCTTAAAGCAAGCAAAAAAATATATCATCCTTACTTTAAATGGCTATTTAAATCAGCACAATACATTAACGCTCTACAAGGCACATGCAATTTCATTCGTGATGGACAAGATTTGAGGTTTTCCAATTTTGCACAAGTGCCCTTGTTTGAACCACCATATCAGGAACAAAAAGAAATTGCTGATTACCTTGATGAAAAATGTGCTGAAATTGACAAGATAATCAATGATAAGCAGAGCCAACTTGAAAAGATTGAGGCATACAAGAAATCGCTGATTTATGAGTATGTAACAGGTAAGAAAGAGGTGCCAGCATAATGGATGATATAAAAGCGAAAGAGCAGAAAGAGCGTATCGAAACCTATGTGGAGCATCTGGCTGGACATGCTTCTATTCTCTCGGAAAAAGAATATCAGCATTTCATTATGGAACGATTGAGCAAGGACAACGGCTATGTGATCCGCAAAGCAGTGAACTATGACCGTCTCTTTGCCGTTGACCGGGAGATGCTGTTTAAGTTCTTACATGCGACGCAGCCGGATGAGATGGCTGCCCTTCGGAAGATTTACAAGGATGATCTGGAGGACACGATTGTCGGCCTCATCAACACAGAGGAGACAAAGGCGCGTGGCAGCCTGCTTAATGTGCTGAAGCATGGCATCGAGATTTCCAACATGAAGCTGGAACTCATGTATACCAAACCGGCCACGGACTTTAACAAAGACTTGTTGGCCAAGTATGAGCAAAACATCTTCTCTGTGATGGAAGAGGTCTGGGCAAGTGATGATGAAAGAATCGATCTGGTCATCTTCCTGAATGGCCTCGCCATCATGTCGTTTGAGTTGAAGTGCAATGCTGCTGGACAAGCTGCTGAAGATGCAATCTACCAGTATCGTACCCAGAGAAATCCCAAGACGAGACTCTTCCTGTTTAAGGCTGGAGTGCTCGTCAACTTTGCGATGGATTTGAACGAGGTCTATATGACCACAAAGCTCACCGGCGAGGATACCTTCTTCCTGCCGTTTAATATGGGTAATGGCGAAGGTGTCAATGCAGGTAAAGGCAATCCGGTATTTGAAGACCGGTACAGCGTTTCATATATGTGGGAGGATATTCTGAAGAAGGATACCGTCCTCGACCTGATCTCAAAATTCATTTTTATTGAAACAAAGGAAGAGACTGACGAACTTACTGGAAAGACGAAGAGAAAGGAAAGCATCATCTTCCCGCGTTACCATCAGCTTGATGTAATCCGTAAGGTGCTGTCCGACGTTCGAGAGAACCGCACTGCGCAGAATTACCTGATCCAGCACTCAGCTGGCTCCGGTAAGACAAATTCAATCGCATGGTTGGCACACAGGCTTTCCTCCCTGCACGATGCAGACAATAAGATCATCTTCGATAATATTGTCATCGTTACAGACCGTGTTGTTGTAGACCGTCAGCTGCAGGCAGCAGTAATGGGATTGGAGCATAAGGCAGGTCTTATCCGCGTTATGGATGATAAATGCAATTCTGCCGATCTGGCGACAGCACTGAAGGGTAATACAAAGATCATAGCTACGACTATACAGAAGTTCCCATATATTGTGGACAGCGTAGCAAACCTGAAAAAGAAGCATTTTGCTGTGATTATCGATGAGGCACATTCTTCAACTGCCGGTAAAGATATGGCAGCTGTGACGAAATCCCTCGGTTCCGATTACAGCATTTCTGAGGATATCGTTGAGGATGTAGAGGACGTAATCACAAAGGAAATCGGCAAGAACGGAAAGCAGCCGAACGTATCGATGTTTGCCTTTACGGCCACGCCAAAGCCGACCACGCTTCAGCTTTTCGGTCGCGTAAATACAAAAGGCCAGCGTGAGGCATTCCACATTTACTCTATGAAGCAGGCTATTGAGGAAGGCTTTATTCTGGATGTTCTGTCGAATTATACGACATATGATACCTTCTATCGCATCAACAAGGAAATCGAAGAAGATCCGCGCTGCAAGACCGTAGACGCTAAGAGACAGATTGCCAGATTTGTAGAACTGCATGACACGAATATCTCACAGCGCATCGAGGTTATCGTGGAGCATTTCAGACAGAGTGTAATGACGGAGCTTGGCGGCATGGCTAAGGCGATGGTTGTTACTGCCTCTCGTCAGGGCGCTGTGAAATACCGTCAGGCACTTGAGAACTATATTATCAAGAAGGGCTATACAGATATTCATGCGCTGGTGGCATTCTCTGGAAAGGTAAAGTTGCCGGACGATGAGCAGGAATACAGCGAGCCCTCAATGAACGGGTTCCCGGAGGATAGACTCACAAAGGAATTCGATAAGGACGAGTACAATGTTTTGCTGGTGGCTAACAAATATCAGACCGGGTTTGACCAGCCGAAGCTCTGTGCAATGTATGTTCTGAAGAAGCTCAAAGGCGTATCAGCCGTACAGACGCTTTCAAGACTGAACCGTATCTGTCCGCCGTTTGAGAAGCATACTTTCGTACTGGACTTTGTAAATACATATGACGATATCAAGGCTGCGTTTGCACCGTACTACACAACAACGCTGCTTTCAAATTCTGTGACGCCGACGGCAATTTACGATCTGGAGGCAAAGCTTGATGCCTATGCAGTTCTTGATCCGGACGATATTGACAAGGCAAATGAGCTGCTTTATAAGCCGAAAGTCACCGGGAAGGATAAGCAGAAGTTGACTTTCTATTTCAACAAGACAAAGAATCTCATTGAGAAGTACGAGTTGGTAAAGCAGGCCGAGATCGTTGCCATGATGCGCCACTTTGTACGTTTCTATGAGTTCCTGCTTCAGGCTTCCTGTTTTGAGGATGTTGACCTGCATAAAAAGTATAATTTTGTGCTTTACGTGTTGGCATATATCAATATCAAGCATCCCGGTGGTGGATACGATTTAGACGGCAAGATAAAAGCTACAAACTTCGTTCAGAAAAAAGCCGAGGAGCATGTGAAGTCCGATCTGGTTGCCCAGCCGGTTATGAAACTTCCGACAGCAGAGAGCTTTAATCTGACGGAGGCAAAGGAAGAACGGTTGTCCCAGATCATAGCGGAGATAAATTCGCGGACGGGTAAATCCTACGATAATGGTGTGGCGGTTAAGGCCATGCTGCAGATTCGGGATATTATGCTGAAGTCTGAGAAGTTAAAGACCAGCGCCAAGAACAACAGCGAGAGAGATTTCGAGTTTTCCTATTTCGACAACATCGATGACGCGCTGATCGAAGGCCTCGATCAGAATCAGGACTTCTTCTCGCTCCTGCTTGGAAATGATGAGATAAAGCGTGAGGTGCTCGGCATCTTCGCTGAAGAAATATATAACAGCCTGCGTAAGGCATAAAGGAGGCAGCAGCAATGTTTGACAAATTCCGTCTGAAGGACGTGCTCGTTGATTACAAACTGGACTTTGTATCAAACGAGTGGGCAAATGAAAAATACAAATGGGAAGCCATCAAGGGCTTTCAGGATAATTGGGATGTGAACGCAGAGGATTTCGCAGGTATGTTGCATCGCTCTCTGGATAAGACGTTCAATCTGCTTGCATCCATGAATAATTTCCCGCGCCGGATGATTGAGGGATTTGCCAAAACTGCACCTGAAGAAGTCCGTGCGATGTTCATAGCTCTTTATGATGAGAGCAAGGATGTGTATGACCGTATCAAGGCCTTTAAGGATCAGGCCTCTATCATGCTTGAAAGGTACGGAAACGGAGCAGCGCAGCATTACCAGTATGAGAATGCCATCAGCGTATATCTGTGGCTCCGCTATCCGGACAAGCATTATATCTACAAGTACGGTGAGGTTAAGACGGCTGCGGATGAGCTTGGCAGTGATTATACCTTTAAGAAGGGTGCATACGCGGAGAACATCAGAAAGGCCATAAAGCTCTATGATGAAATTTGCGATGAGCTGAAGCTGGACACAGAGCTTGTGAATCTCTTCCGTTCACAGCTGACCGATACCTGCTATCCAGATCCGGAATTAAAGACGCTGACTCTGGACGTTGGTTTTTATATCAGCCGCTATTATTCTCAGAAGAGCAGTGATGAAACTCCTGTACTTCCGGGTGAATGGTTCCCGGAGGATTACGAGCCCGGCCTGACAGTAGATGACTGGATTGCTCTGCTTGGAGATAAGGATGTCTTTACAGAGAACAGTCTGGAAATCATGCGCCGGATGAAGGATTACGGCGGACAGGCCACCTGCACGCAGCTTGCCATCAAATATGGTGAAACGAAGAATTTTTATAATAGTGGATCGGTCGCATTGGCGAGAAGAGTTGTCGAGAAGACCGGCTGCCCGGTTATGGAGCGCAACAACGAGAATGCTCGCTGGTGGACAGTCCTGTATGTCGGGAAAAGCGCTGGAAAAGATGAAGAAGGCAGCTATATCTGGAAATTGAGAGATGAGCTTTCTGAGGCACTTGATAAGATCGACCTGTCGCAGGTTCAGCTTTATGCTGTTCCCGAAGGCGGTGACGATGACCATCGCTATTGGTGGCTCAATGCCAATCCGAAAATCTGGAGTTTCTCCGGGATTGCTGTTGGCGAGGTTCAGGATTATACACTTTACAACGAGAACGGCAACAAGCGCAGAATATTCCAGAATTTCCTTGATGCAAAGCCCGGTGACATGGTTATCGGATACGAGTCCTACCCGGTTAAGCAGATTGTGGCAATTGCCAAAATAAGCGCGGAGCAGGATAGTGAAAAGCTGTACTTTGAAAAGACAGAAGGTCTTACCTCTCCGATTGACTATCAGACACTCAAAGCCTGCCCGGAACTGGAGAAGATGGAATACTTCGTCAATCCGCAGGGCAGCCTGTTCAGACTGACAAAGGGCGAGTTCGATTTCATTATGGACATGATCCGTGATGAGAATCCGCTGGCTCCGGAAAAGACGATAGAGACATACACAAAGGACGACTTTCTTGAAGAGGTTTATATGTCCGAAGGACGCTACGATCAGCTGGTAGCAGTTCTTAAGAACAAGAAAAACATCATCCTTCAGGGAGCTCCGGGAGTTGGTAAGACTTTTGCGGCAAAGCGTCTCGCATATTCCATGATGGGAGAAAAAGACGAGAGCCGCATCGAATTTGTACAGTTCCATCAGAATTATTCCTATGAGGATTTCATGATGGGCTACAAACCGGTCGAGGATGGCTTTGAACTGAAGAACGGTATTTTCTATCGCTTCTGCCAAAGAGCAGCAAACCAGCCGGACAAGGATTACTTCTTCATCATCGATGAGATCAACCGTGGAAACATGAGTAAGATTTTCGGTGAGCTCCTCATGCTCATTGAAAAGGACTACAGAGGAGTAAAGGCCACGCTTGCTTATAACGGACTTCCTTTTGCTGTGCCGGAGAATCTTTATATCATCGGCATGATGAACACGGCAGACCGCAGCCTTGCGATGATCGATTATGCGCTGCGTCGAAGGTTCAGCTTTTTGGAAATGGAGCCGGGCTTCGATTCGGACGGTTTTATTCAGTATCAGAAGAGCCTGAACAATGAGACTTTCAATGAACTTGTAGAGAAGGTCAAAGAGCTGAATAAGAAGATTGCATCAGACAAATCGCTCGGAAAGGGCTTCTGCATTGGACACAGTTATTTCTGCGGTCACGATACTTGCACAGAAGAATGGCTGCATTCCATCGTAGATTTCGATATTCTTCCGATGCTCAGTGAATACTGGTTTGACGATACGGCGGAGCTGCAGCGCTGGGAAAACATCCTTCATGGAGTATTTCAATGACAAAGGATAAGAGCATATTCATCAAGAATATCTACTACATGCTCTCTTATGCCTTCACCACATTGCAGCAGTTGGAAGACGATAAGATCTCCACGGAGGAATTTGAGAACATGCATAACCTGTTCGCGGCGATTCTCTCAAAAGGAATCGGGCGGCAGCTGAAGCAGGGACTTTATCGGGAATATATGAACCGTAAGGAAGACATGCCTGTGATGCGCGGCAAAATTGACATGCCGGGCACGATAAAAAATAAGATTGAAAAGAAGCAGCGCCTTACCTGTGAGTTTGACGAACTTTCGGAAAACAATCTTCTGAACCAGATACTGAAAACCACGGTCATGATCTTACTGCGCCATTCTGAAGTGGATGCGGAGTACAAAAATGATCTGAAAAAAGAGATGCTTTTCTTTTCCAATGTGGACGAGATTGAGCCTCTGGGGATCAAGTGGTCATCCATTCGGTTCCAGCGCAATAATCAGAGCTATCGGGTGCTTCTCAGTATTTGTCAGCTTGTAATTGAAGGGATGCTGCTGACGACAGATGGCGGTGAATACAAACTGGCCTCCTTCGTGGATGACCAGAGAATGAATCGGCTATATGAGAAGTTCATCCTTGAGTACTACATCAAAGAGCATCCGGAAATAAAAGCAAACGCCTCACAGATACCGTGGGCACTTGACGATGGAGTAGGGACGCTTCTTCCAGTAATGCAGAGCGACATTATGCTCGAAAGCAAGTCGGGAGATACAGTACTCATCATCGACGCGAAATATTACACGCATACGCTTGCGGAGAACAGGTTTAATGCCAGAATGCTTCATTCCGCTAATCTTTATCAGATATTCACTTACGTAAAGAACAAATATGCTGATATGGGCGAAAGAGAACATTCGGTGTCAGGCATGCTTCTCTATGCAAAAACCGATGAGGAGCTGCAGCCAGACAACAGCTATCAGATGAGCGGAAATAAAATTAGTGTCCGGACGCTGGATTTGAATCAGGAGTTCCCGGAGATTGCCAAGCAGCTCGATGACATTGCTGTAGAGCATTTTGGAGGTACAGCATGAGGATAATAAAAAATCCTGCGTGGGTATTTTATCTCGCAGATAAAGATCCTGATTTTGATGAAAGCAAAGTCGGCAAATGGATGTATTTCTTTGCAGATCGTTCATTCGTTGAGAATGTATGCAAAGCGGCAATTGAAGAAGGAATCGTTGAGGAGTGTAAGCACAGTAATGCCAGCGAGGGCGTTTCTTGCTTCTATCTGAACGATGACGATGTTGAAGGCCATAAGCGCATTATTGGATTTTTTATCAGGAACGGGTTGATTCGTAAAACAAAAAAAGGCAAGCTGTACAACATATCATTCAAACATGATACGCAGACGCTTGCTGGTGAGTATGGTGAAGATTATCATTCGGACATTAAGCTGGAGGAATTCGTTAATCTTGAAACTGGCGACTGGATCAAAAAATAGACCTATTAAGGAGGGAAGGTAGTTGGGAGTTACTGCAGAGGATTATAAAAAATTTAATGAGCTCTTTCCGGAAAGCATGTCTACACTGGAGGTCTTTGAAGAGCTTGATAAGATGGATCCGCAAGAAGCCGCACCATATAATGAAATCGCCTGTGATGATTTCTTTCTTAGGATGTGTATGAATTATTCTACATATAATTTTGATGGATTCGGCGATGAAGCTGTTAGTTTAAAAGAGTACCGTACATTCAAGCTGCACTATCAGAAAATCCCTTCGCATACGTTTTATGATGCCTTTGATGCTTTTCTGCGGAAAGATAGAAGTGGGGTTAAGAAGAGTCTTCACAGCTTTATCCAGGCTTATGCAACGGGCGATCCATTTAAAGAAGAGGATTTAACCGTTGTGATTCTTGCGTTTAAGAACGCCTATGACGGCTTTTGGTCACTTGTAAAAGATGAAATTTTGAGGGTGCCGCATGATGAAATCGTGATAGAACTCTGTGAAGTGATTGATGCCTTTTGTCATGCGGAAACAAATGATGAAGCTGTGCAGATATTGGAAGAGGCGTATCAGCATCATCCGGGTAGTCATATTATCAACGAGATGTTGGGCGTGGCTTATTATGATGGCAAACGTTATGGAAATGCCATAGCAGCTTTTGAACGCTTATATCTGGAAGATGAGAAATGCTACGATGCAATTTTGAATACACAGGACCAGATTAATTTCTTTCTTGGATATGCAAATGACAAGCTGAAAGATCGAAAAGCTGCAATTAAGTATTACGAGAAAGCCATCGAAAATAATCCTGCTTGCCCGTATGCTGCAAACAATCTTGGGTATGCGTATTACAGAGAAAAGCAGTACGAGAAGGCTTATGCAATTTTGAAGCGATGCCTTGATGAAAAACTGGAACAGGACATCGTATACCCTGTTAATAACTTTGCCCGTGTGCTTCTTGCGATGGGACGAAATAAAGAGGCTAAGGAATTCCTAAGGAATGCTCCAGCTAAGATATCGAAGGCAATTCGTGAGAAGATTGAAGCAGCACCTGACAAGGATAGTAGAAAGCCATCGCCAGAAGTTATCATTGAAGAGAATGAAGAGTCTTCAGAGCCTGTTGCAAAAGCTAACATCCAGCGCAAAGGAGAACAGTTTCAATCTGAGAAGGTGCTGGAGGATGAACTCATGATGCGAATGGAGGCAGGCATGGATGTGTTTGGCATGCCGCTAAAAATATATCGCAGGCACGGCGAATATGGACGACAGTATATAATTCCGAATGGACGACTGGATATTCTGGCTGAGGATTCAGAACACAACCTTTACATCATTGAGCTCAAAAAGGATAGTGGGTATGATGATGCATACAAGCAGACTGTTGAATACATTGAGTGGTTCCAGAAACATAAGGCACGCGGGAAAAAGGTGTATGGCATTATATGTCTGAATGCACCGAACCGAGCATTGGTTGATGCAGTGCGGAAGGATGACCGTGTAAAGCTGTATGAGTATCAAATATCGTACACGGAAATAAAGTAATGCATGGTAACCAGATTACCGTCAGAACATTAGACTTGAATAAGCCTTTTGCGGATATTGCTAAGCAACTGAATACCATTGCGGAGACGCACTTTGATTTACCGGAGAGGAGCAAGGTATGACAAACGAAGAAAAGATAATGAAGTTTAGGCAGTTGCTCTCAAATATAAATGTTACCAATAGCTATGAGGTGCTTGAAGAGACTGGTGACCTAAAAACAAACTACTGGGATTATATGACCACAGAGCCTATAAATTGTAACGAAGAGTTAAAACGCCTGAAGTGCGCTGATTATGATTTGTGTTCAGCTTTGTTGACGATGCTATTGCGAGAAGATCATTTTTGTAATGGGGCTTTTGATCAGAGAGTGGAATCCGGGCAGGTTGAACGTATTGTTCAGCGAATGGTAAAATTGCTTGAAGGGTGAAATTGGAAAAACAGTATTTACCCAATTCGCAAATTAGTTTAAATGAACTATTCGGACATTGCGGAGACGCACTTTGATTTACCGGAGAGGAGCAAGGTATGACAAACGAAG
>ERZ1026864.133-NODE-133-length-56523-cov-26.670096_pt1 | contig 56523 bp, 54 predicted proteins | sample MGYA00380162_ERZ1026864 | MGnify/ENA primary metagenome ERZ1026864 (study PRJEB33269, sample SAMEA4719798) | human gut metagenome | biome: human-associated habitat; feature: organic feature; material: feces | place: Cameroon | collected 2013-10 ... | reverse complement strand
TCTCGGCGTCATCGTCCATCTCTTTTTCGCAGTCCTGAATGTGCTCGTCGATGTGGTCCATCAGGGTCTTGTCCAGCTTCAGCTCATCCTGCACCTTGTCGTCGCGCTCGAACAGCTTGACAGCGTACCAGCGCAGGAAGCGGTCATCCACCTTGCCCTGAATGCTCTCCTCGATGTGGGCAATGGCGTGCTCCACGCTGCCGGTGAACACATGGGGCAGCTCGCCGGTCTTGGCGGCCTTGGCAGCGGCTACCGCAGCCTTGGCGGCAGCCTCGGTGCCCTCGCCCTTCAACGCGCTGATCTCCACTGCCTGACAGCCCAGCTCTGCGCTCAGCTTCTTCAGGTCGATGGTGTCGCCGTTCTTGCGCACCAGATCGATCATGTTCACAGCCATGACCACCGGGATGCCCAGCTCGATGAGCTGGGTGGTCAGGTAGAGGTTGCGCTCGATGTTGGTGCCGTCGATGATGTTCAGGATGGCGTCGGGCTTCTCCTTCACAAGGTAAGTACGGGAGACCACCTCTTCCAGCGTGTAGGGGGACAGCGAGTAGATGCCGGGCAGATCCTGAATGACAACGTCCTTGTCGCCCTTGAGTTTGCCTTCCTTTTTTTCCACGGTCACGCCGGGCCAGTTGCCCACGTACTGGTTGGAGCCGGTCAGGTTGTTGAACAGGGTCGTTTTGCCGCAGTTCGGATTGCCGGCCAGTGCAATTTTAATGCTCATTGCGGATACCTTTCCTCCCTTTTGGTCTTATCAGACTACTTCGATCATCTCAGCGTCGGCCTTGCGCACGCTCAGCTCGTAGTTGCGCACGGTCAGCTCCATGGGGTCGCCCAGCGGCGCCACCTTGCGCACATAGATCTGCACACCCTTGGTGATGCCCATATCCATGATGCGGCGCTTCACCGGGCCTTCGCCGTGCAGCCGTGCCACGGTGGCGGTCTCGCCCACCTTTACGTCTTTCAGTGTTTTCATCGTACTCGTTCCTCCCTTGCAGTATTTCATGCAGCACCGGGAAGGCGCTGCCTCAGTCCACCATGATGCGGCTTGCCATGGTCTTATCCAGTGCCAGACGGCTCTGCTTGACCTGCACAATCAGGTTGCCCGCGATCTCGTTGACCACGGTCACCTCGCTGCCAACCACGAACCCCAGCTCGGCCAGATGCAGCCGCACCTCGTCCTTGCCGCTGATCCTGCGGATGGTGACGGTCTCGCCTGCTTTTGTCATCGTCAAAGGCATCATCGCTGTGCTCCCCTTCCATAAAAATGATGTGATGCTGCGGTGGTTAGTCAGCCGTAACTATCAGCGTAGATAGTTTACCGCTGCTAACCCGGCTTGTCAATAGATTTTTCATATCTCATAGTTAGTTTATATGAACAAACAAATTTTATGCCAGAACCGGCCCACATTTTTATCAAAATCATCAATAACTAACTCTATTTTTTGAAGTAAAAGTTAGCCAATGTTTACATTTTCAGGGGTTCGTCTTGCCCTTTTATAGGGCAGGGTGACGGAGAAACACGACCGCCCGGCGCAGGGGTCAAAACTGCACCGGGCGGTCATGTGTAAAAAGGAGGATCGCTCTCTCCTGTGTCGGAAGCATAGGAGAGTTGCCAGGATAAAAGAGAGTATTTGAAAAGAGAATATCAATTTTTCAGGCGGCGACCGCCAGCTTTAAAATGGGCGTGCCGCTGTGGAACAGCCGCAGGTACACCGCCGTGCACTTGGCAAGCTGGTCAAAGTGCTGCTGGGCGGCGGCGGGGTCGCCGTAGGACTTCCAGCACCCGCAGCAGGTAAAACACTTGCCCCGGTGGCGGATAAAGCCCACCACATCCTCCAGCGGATAGCCCAGAAATACCCCGATCTCATGGGGGAAATCCGCCGCCTCCGCCGCGCAGCACAGCCGCAGGCTGAGCTGGTCCAGCAGTGCGTTGCAGTCCGCGGCATCTTCCGGCAGACGGTAGCCCTCCCGGGCTAAAAAGCCGCGCACGGCGGCATCTGCCAGCACCGTTTGCAGCTTGGCGGCGCGGTAGACGTACACCAGATACTGCCGGGTAGCGATGCACCCCCGCAGCACCCGCACCTGCAAGCCCTTGGGGTTCAGCTGGGCGTTCCAGCCCGCCACCCGCCGGGCAAGGTCGGCACGGTCGCGCGTTTCGTAGCGGAACAGTCCCGCAGGTTTCAGCCCCGCCAGTACCGGGGCACATTGTTCGATCATTACGGTCTCAAAATCACGCTCCATGGCGGTTCTCCTTTGGCGGCGGTGTCAGGGTCAGTGTGCCCCGGATGCCGGGCGGTTATAAGTAAGACGCAGCTAACCGTCACCCCAAAAAAGAAGCAGCACGCCCGGGCTGCGGGCGCTGCCGGTGGGGTCTCGCATGGTTAGTCGCTTCTAACGCCAGTAGTGTACCACAACGCAGCGGGCTGTGTCAAGCCCTTCCGGCAAAAAAGTTATTTATGGCAAACCACGCTCGCGCTACCCTTCCGGCGGCGGTTATGATATAATCGGGGTATTATCGGGTCTGCCCCTTGGGGCGCACCCCTGCAAGGAGGCCAACCCCATGCCAACACCCATCACCGCGTCCACCCTGTCTGCGCTGCTGAGCGCCGCGCTGGCGCAAAAGCCCACCCGCCCGCTGGTGCTGGCGCTGGACGGCCGCTGCGGCAGCGGCAAGACCACCCTTGCCAACGGGCTGTCAGCGCAGTTTCCCGGCTGCACCCTGCTGCGCACGGATGATTTCTATCTGCCGCCCGCCCGGCGCAGCCCGGACTGGGCACACACCCCCTGCGCCAACATGGACCTTACCCGCCTGCGGGACGAAGCCCTGCGCCCTGCCTACGCGGGGCAAACGGTGGACTACCGGGCGTACAGCTGCCGGGAGGGGGCTTTTCTGCCCCCGGCACAGCTGCCCGCGCAGCCGCTGGTGATCTTAGAGGGCAGTTACAGCCACCACCCGCTGCTGCGCCCCTACGAGACGCTGCGGGTGTTCGTGACCTGCACCAAGGCCGAGCAGACCCGGCGCTTACAGGCGCGGGAGGGCGCACGCTACGCGGATTTTGCCGCCCGGTGGGTGCCGCTGGAGGAGGGGTACTTTGCGCAGTACGGCATTGCCGAAAGCGCGGATTTTGTGGTGGAAACCACTAAATAAAGCAAAAGCCGGACAGTCCATTGGCTGTCCGGCTTTTGGTTTTGCTTGATTTACAGGCTGTTACTTATTCTTGTACATATCCTGATAGTAGTTCTGGTAGTCGCCGCTGGTGACGTGGTCCATCCACTCCTGATGGTTCAGGTACCAGTCGATGGTCAGCACGATGCCCTTTTCAAAGGGAGTTTCGGGGTACCAGCCCAGATCGTTCTTGATCTTGGTGGGATCGATACCATAGCGGCGGTCGTGACCCAGACGGTCGGCGACGTGCTTGATGAGCTCCTCGCTGATGCCCTCGTCCTGCAGACGGTCGTGCAGCTGGTTGATGATGGTCTTGACGATGAAGATGTTGGGGCGCTCGTTGTGGCCGCCCACGTTGTACACCTCGCCGATCTTGCCGCCGTTGGCCACCATATCAATGGCCTTGCAGTGATCCTCCACATACAGCCAGTCGCGGATCTGCATACCGTCGCCGTAGACGGGCAGCTGCTTGTGGTGCTTGACGTTGTTGATCATCAGGGGGATCAGCTTCTCCGGGAACTGGTAGGGGCCGTAGTTGTTGGAGCAGCGGGTGATGTTCACCGGCATACCGTAGGTGTCGTGGAAGGCCATGACGAACATATCGGCGCTGGCCTTGGAGGAGGAGTAGGGGCTGTGGGGGCACAGGGGCGTGGTCTCCATAAAGAAGCCGTCCGCACCCAGAGCGCCGTACACCTCATCGGTGGACACCTGCAGGTACTTCTTGCCCTCTTTCCAAGTCTTGGCGTCGGCATCGTACCAGGCTTCCTTGGCGCGCTGCAGCAGGTTGACGGTGCCCATCACGTTGCTCTGCACAAAGATCTCGGGGTTCTTGATGGAGCGGTCCACATGGCTCTCGGCGGCAAAGTTGATGACGTAGTCAAAATCGTACTTTGCAAACAGGCTCTCCACCAACTCCTTGTCGCAGATGTCGCCCTGCACGAACACATGGCGGGGGTCGCCCTCCACGTCCTTCAGGTTTTCCAGGTTGCCCGCGTAGGTCAGCTTATCCAGATTGACCAGCAGGATTTCCGGGTATTTTTTGAGCATATAGTGCACAAAGTTGGAACCGATAAAACCGGCACAGCCGGTGATCAGATAGGTTTTCATAGGTCAGTATCCCTCTTTATTTATTTGTTGTTGTTCCCGGACTGCGGGCGGGCTGCGGCGCGGACGCGTTCCTCCTCGGCGCAGCAGTGCTTTGCCACAAGGTAGAGGTTCTTGTTCATGCTGTTCATGGTCTTGCCCATGGCGTTGGTGTATGCCTCCAGCCCTTTGTTCATGCTGTGAAGTTCCTCGTAGGTGGCTTGGGTGTACCGTGCCAGACCCGCGCTCATGTCGCTGAGCTCCTCATGGGTGGCTTTAGTGTACTCCACCAGCTCCGCAAAGGCGTACAGCGCCCATGCAAGAAACATCTGCAAGACCCAGAACACCACGGCGACCACCAGCCCCAGCACGATGGCTGAAAACCGACTAAAGGGCTTCAGCATTTCATGGACCGCGCCGCACAGCATGGCTGCAAGCACAAAGGCCAGCACACACTGCACCTTTGCAAGGATCTTTAATATCTTGACAGATCTGCCAAAAATCGCATCAAACATGATACATCCTCAGTTCTTCCGCAGGGGGGATTTTCAGTTTTTTTCAGCCCTTCATGCCGTTTTCGCCGTCCCAGTGGGCGAAGAAGCAGGCCAGAGCATCCTTCCAGTCGCGGACATCGTTGCCCACGGTGCAGCGCAGCATCCGGTTGTCCAGTGCGCTCCACTTGGGGCGGTCGGCGCTGTCCGGGTGCTTTGCCTTGTACTCCTCGCTGGTGCAGGGGGCAACGGTAGCGTCCACACCGGAAAGGCGGATGATCTCGGCAGCAAAATCGTACCAGGAGCAGATGCCCTCGCCGGTGCAGTGGTACAGGCCGTACTCGTGGGTCACGCACAGCTGCAAAATTTCGTGGGCGAGGTCGGCTGCATTGGTGGGGTTGCCGCACTGGTCGTTGACCACTTCCAGCTTGCCGAACTTTTTGCCTGCGTTCACGATGGTCTTGACAAAGTTTTTGCCGTAGTAGCTGTACAGCCACGCGGTGCGCACGATGAAGTGGCGGTGGCAGAACCGCTCCACATACTTTTCGCCCATGAGCTTGGTAGAGCCGTAGGCGCTGATGGGCCCGGGCAGGGTGGCTTCATCCTGCGGGATGCCGCCGTTCTCCCGGCCGGAGAACACATAGTCGGTGGAAACGTGCACCAGCCGTGCGCCGGTCTTTTCGGCAGCCTGTGCCAGATTGCGGGGGCCAAGGGCGTTTGCCTTAAAGGCGTCGTCGTGGTGCACCTCGCAGCCGTCCACGTTGGTGTAGGCGGCGCAGTTGATGATGATATCCGGGCGGTTGCGCCGCACGAACTCGTCCACCATCCTGTAGTTGGAGATATCCAGCTCCGGCAGATCCACCGGGATCACCGTAGCGTTGAGCAGCTTTTCGGGGATGGGGCCCAGCTCGCTGCGGCCCTCCTGCAGCTGCTTGAGCAGCTCTGTGCCCAGCTGCCCCTTGCAGCCTGTGACAATGATTTTCATACCAATGTGCCTTTCCTTATGCTTAGTAGCGCAGCTTGCCGTCGGCCACGTTCTTCAGATGCTGGCCGTAGGGGCTCTTGCCGTAGCGCTCGGCGCTTTCCAGCAAGGTGTCGCGGTCGATCCAGCCGTACTTGAAAGCGATCTCCTCCGGTGCGCTGATCTTGATGCCCTGACGCTTCTCGATCATGTGCACAAAGTCGGCAGCCTCCACAAGGCTCTCCATCGTGCCGGTGTCCAGCCATGCAAAGCCGCGGCCCAGCAGCTGCACATCCAGCTCGTCCTGCTTCAGGTACATATCGTTCAGGGTGGTGATCTCCAGCTCGCCGCGGGCAGAGGGCTTTACCTGCTTTGCCATCTGCACCACTTCCTTGTTGTAGAAGTACAGGCCGGTGATGGCGTAGTTGGACTTGGGATGCTGGGGCTTTTCCTCCACGCTGAGCACCTTGCCGTCCTTGTCGAACTCCACGATGCCAAAGCGCTCGGGGTCCTGCACATAGTAGCCGAACACGGTGCAGCGGCCCTTGTTCTCTGCGTTGGCCACGGCGCTCTTGAGCAGCTTGGAGAAGCCGTTGCCGTAGAAAATGTTATCGCCTAAGATCATGGCGCAGCAGTCGTCGCCAATGAACTCTTCGCCCAGAATAAAGGCCTGTGCCAGACCATCCGGAGAGGGCTGCACCTTATACTGCAGATGGATGCCGTACTGGCTGCCATCGCCCAGCAGCGCCTCAAAGCGGGGCGTATCGGTAGGGGTAGAGATGATCAGGATATCCTGAATGCCCGCCAGCATAAGGGTGGACAGCGGATAGTAGATCATGGGCTTGTCGTAGACCGGCAGCAGCTGCTTGCTGGTGACCATGGTCAAGGGATAGAGCCGTGTGCCGGCACCGCCGGCGAGAATAATGCCTTTCATACTTGTGCACTCCTTTTTTCTTATAAAAAGATGTGCAGCTTAATTCAAAGCGGAGCTGCGTCCGCTGTAAACAATTTTGGGTCTGCCAAGGCCGCATTTTTGCAAAAGACGATGGCAGTACACTTTATTTTACTATGAAAGCACGCAAAATGCAAGAGGCGGAAACGACAGAAAGCGGTGTGCCGTCGGCACACCGCTTTCTGCGAATCAAAAACACTATTTTTTCTTCCCCGCTCACCACGCAAAGCCCCACTTGGAAAAGTAGCGCAGCAGGCTGCGCAGCTGCCACAGAAAGGGCTTCAGGCTGCGGTGCGCCGCGCGGTGCCATGCGTGGATGGCGGTGTACTGGGGCACCAGATACGCCTTGCCCCGGGTGCGCATCTTCTGGGTCAGGTCGGCGTCCTCCACATACATGAAGTAGCCCTCGTCAAAGCCGCCCACGGCCTTGAAGGCGGCAGTGTCCACCGCCGAAAAGCTGCCGGTGCAGAACTCGATCTCGGTGGGCTTTGTCAGGTCTTTGTCTGCCATCAGGTAGCGGTCGTTGCACTTTGCCCAGAAGCGCAGGCAGGGCAGCTGACGGTAGACCATGGCGCGCACGTTGCACCGGCGCAGCGGCAGCTGCTGGGGCTTGCCGTCCGGGAAGGTCAGCCCCGGGCGGGTCATCACCACGCCGGGGTGCGCCGCCATCCAGTCCGCAAGGTCGCTCAGGGTGTCCGCCGTCAGCTGGATATCCGGATTCAGGATAAAGTGCACCCGGCTGTGCAGCAGCGAGAGCACTGTGTTGTGCCCGGTGCCAAAGCCGCCGTTTTCCAGCCGGCAGAGCACCTGCACCGTCTGCCCGGGGGCGGTGCGCAGGGTGCCGTCCTTGGCAGCGGCGGTCAGCTGCTGGCCGCTGCCGTCCGGGCTGGCGTTATCCACCAGATATAAGGTGAGCGGGTAGCGGCGGGTGCAGTCCAGCACGGTCTGGGCGGCCCTGATGGCCTCCCCGGCACCGTTATACACCACGATACAGGCCGAAAGCTCCATCTGCGTTCCCCCTTTCGGTTCGGTTTGGGTCAAAGGCTCACTCCAGCGGCTTGATGTCAAAGCTGAAGTCCTCCTTCATCAGGTCAAAGTTGGGGTTCATGCAGGGGTCGCCCGCAGCCAGCTGCTTTGCCCACCGCTTCTGGAAGCGCTCCACCTCGGAGGCAAAGCGCTTGCGCTTGGCAGGGCTTTCGTCCAGCCCGCGGCTCTTGCTCTCGTAGTGGTACAGCTGGGCAAAGGGGGTGAACACGTTGGTGTAGCCCGCCTCCCGCACACGCACGCAGAAGTCCACGTCGTTGAAAGCCACGGCAAAGCTCTCGTCCAGCCCGTTCACCTGCTCGTACACGTCCTTGCGCACCATCAGGCAGGCGGCGGTCACGGCGTACACATCCTGCGCATAGACCAGCCGTCCCATATAGCCGGGGTGCCCCACAGGGAAGTTCTTGTGCATGTGCGCCGCCAGCGTCAGGAAACCGAAGCCGATGCCCGCGTGCTGGATGGTATTGTCCGGGTAGAGCAGCTTTGCGCCCACGCAGCCCACCCGGTCCTGCTGGGCATACATGACCATCTCCTCCATCCAGCGGGGCGAGATGACCTCGGTATCGTTGTTGAGCAGCAGCAGATACTCGCCGGTGGCGGCGCGCGCGCCAAAGTTGTTCAGGGCGCTGTAATTGAAGCCGGTGCCCTGCCATGTGAGCACATGCAGGGTGTCCGGGTGTTCCTTTTGCAGCTGCTCGTAGCAGCGGAAGGTGGCAGGCTCCTTGCTGTTGTTCTCAATGATGATGACTTCAAAATCCGGGTAGGTGGTCTTGCGGTAGATGGACTCCACGCACACCCGTAAATCGCCCGAATGGTCGCAGCTGGGGATCAGCACGCTGACCCGCCCGGGCTTTGTGATGGTGTAATCGGTCTTGTAGAAGCCCGGGGTGTTGGGCACCATGGTCACCGCGTCCACCGGCACGCCCATGCGGTCGTAGTGGGCACGCAGGGCCTTCATGGCTGCTTCCAGACAGTAGGTCTTGGCAGAGATATTGCTGGCCACACTGGCAGGACTGGAACGCCAGTAGTAGAGCAGGTGCGGGATGTGCACGATCTTTTCTGCCTGCTCGGTCAGGCGCAGGTAGAGGTCGTAATCCTGACTGCCGTTGAACTCTGCCCGCTCGTCGCCGCCCACCTTTGCCAGCAGCGCCGCACTGAACACGCTCAGGTGGCAGATATAGTTGTTGGAGCGCAGGTTATCCAGCATATAATCCGGCTTGAAGTGGTAGACCGTCAGATGGTCGATGTCCCCTTCAAAGGTCACTTCGTCGGTGTACACAAAGTCCGCGCCCTGCTTGGCGATGGCTTCCGCCACATACCACAGTGCACAGGGGTGCAAAATGTCATCATGGTCCAGCAGGGCGATATAGTCACCGGTGGCAAGGGCAAAACCCTGATTGGTGTTGCCCGCAATGCCCTCGTTGCTGTCCAGTTTCCGGTAGCGGATACGGCTGTCGGTGCGGGCACGCTCCTGCACGAGGGCTCCCACGTCCGCGTCCTGTCCGGCATCCACCATGCACAGCTCCCAGTTGCGATAGGTCTGGTTCTGCACCGAGTCCAGCAGCTCCACCAGAAAATCGTGGGGGGTGTTGTACAGCGGCACTACGATGCTGATGCACGGCGCAGCGGGCTGGTCTGCGGCCTGTTTTACCAGCAGCTCCACGTCCGCAAAGCGGTCGGCGGGCATCGCCTTGCCCGGAAACAGCTTTTTGTACTCCTTTTTGGCCTTGGCCTGTGCCATTACGCCCGCAAAGCCCACCCGGCGCAGGGTGGCAAAAAAGACGAACAGCGGGAAGGTGCGCCACAGCTGGCGGCACTTGCTTACCAGATACCGCAGCGGCCAGCTGGCCTTCCAGAAGGTGGAGTTGACCACGCTGTTCAGGGTCTTTTCCAGTTCCTGCTCGTGGCTGCGGCTCAGGGAAAGGTCGCTGCGCAGCCGCTCCAGCTGGGCAGTCTGCTGGGCAGCGGTGCGCTCCGCCAGCAGGGTGCGCTCCCGCAAGATGTCCAGCTGCTGCTCGTAGCCGTTTTCCAGCTCCGGCAGCTCCGGGGCGTCCATGCGGCAGAACAGCGCCGTCAGCTGCTCCTTGCCGCGGTCCTTCCACGCAAGCTCCCGGCAGAAGCCCTGTGCCGCAAGCTGCTTTGCACAGTCTGCCATGCCGGCGTACTCTGCGCACACCAGCAGCACTTTTTCCGCCTGTACGGCGGGCAGGCTGACCCACTGGGGGTCTGCCACCACCAGCAGCTCCGGGGCGCTTTGCACCACCGCAGTATTCATTTTACAAAAAGCTTTTTCCAGCAGCCCGCTGTCCTCCAGCACCTGTACGCTGCGGGGAGCCAGCTCCCGCACAACGCGCTGTGCCAGTGCACGGCAGCGCTCGGCGGCCTCCTGATTCTGCTTTTCCTGATCCAACTCCATGCTGATACTCCAATCCGTGCGCTTTTCCACGCAGTTATGTTTCCCGTTCATTTTTCACAAACGGATATAGTATACCAAATCTTGCGGCGTTTGAGAAGGTTTTTCCAAAATTTCAGTGAAACATGCTCAGCGGAACAATCCCGCCAGCCAGCCGAACAGTCCGCCGCTGCGGGTAGTGCTGGTACGGATCTTCGCCCCGGTGTAGTAGTGCTGCAGGATCTGCTTGTAGTTCATGCCCTCCTCGGCGGCGTAGCCCACTGCGCCGCACTGGCTCATGCCCACGCCATGACCATAGCCGTAGTAGGTCATGCAGGGGGTGCCGCTGGCATCGGTGCCGAAATCGAAGCAGTAGCGGGAGGAAACGAACTGGTTGATGTACCGGTAGCTGCGTCCGTTGGACACCAGCGTGTTGTACTGCACAAAGCCGCCCAGATCCTTGTGGGTGGTGTCGGCGCTCTGGTAGGGCTCGCCGGTGCGGCTGTCGTTGTATTCTATATAGGTGTAGTCCTTGCCGATCACCCGGCGCAGCAGCTTGTGGTACTGCTCCTCGTAGGGGCTCTCCACACTTTGCAGGTAGGGCACATCCGTGCCCCATGCGTCCAGACTGGCGCAGGTACCGTACACACCGGTCTGGGTGTTGTAGCCCGCACTGGCCGACCATACCGCATCGCACACGCTGCCGTTGTACACCAGCACCTCATCCTTGACCGCCTGCACCGCCTTGCGGATGGCATTGCGGGCAGAGGCCGGGATCTGATCGACCGGGGTATAGATCAGCGCATTGGTGGACGAGCCGTACTGCTTGTGGTATTCCAGATAGGAGTGCACCGCCACCGCCTGCGCCTTCCACGCCTGCTGCGCGGCGCTGGCGCTGACAAAGCTGCCAATGGAGCCAAGCTCGGTATAGGTGATGCCCACCAGACAGTCCTCAAGATCCAGCGTAACATTGCGCTTGAGCCCCTGCCCCTTGATGTTCAGGTAGGGCATGGTGATCTTATCCTTGGAGCCAAACAGCCAGCTGAGACAGTTTTCGTCCTCTGCAGGGATCAGGGTGGTATCGGCCCCGCCGATGGTGGTGGCAGCCGAAGCCGCTGCCGCCGGGATGCAGACGCAGAGCACCGCCGCCAGCAGAAAAGCCGCCGCGCGGCGGGCAAAAGAATGCAGATGTTTCAAAGTCCGGTTCCCTCCTTGTGGGTATCATTTACGTTTTGATCTGACCTTAGTGTAGCACAGCCCGCGCCGCCGGGCAAGAACCGGAGTCATGTATTTTACGCCATGCGGGACGATCTGAAAAAAGACGCAAACTTTCTCTTGATTTTGCCCAGGGAATCCGGTATAATAAAAGTCGTTCAAACCGATGCGCCGGTGTGTCGGAATGGCAGACGAGGGGGACTCAAAATCCCTTGTGCTAATAACACGTGTGGGTTCGACCCCCACCACCGGCATAAAAAAACTCCCCCAGCTTGTCTGGGGGAGTTCCTTTTTTATCTGCGGCGTGTGAGCGGGTCGAACAGCACGGCCCTGCCAAAGAATGCTCCGGAAACGTGAACCGCCCCCATTTGCCAGTCCGTATGGTATACCGCTCAGGAAATGGGGCGATTCTTTTTTTGTGCGGCAGCTTCTGCATTTTATCTCGCTGCGGCGCAGCCCGTAGAATGCAGCCATGATAACGCCGAACTCTGCCGGGTCGCCCTGGATCGCCGTGAAGAGCTGTTCCAGTTCCTCTGCCTTGTAGACCTCCGACTTGAACTTTTCCTTACGAGGACGTTCAACGCGGTCTGCGGGGTTGGAACGGATCATGCCGATCTGAAAAGCACACTGTAAGCATTTGCGGATGTTGGCGTGATAGTGAATGACGGTGTTTGCCGTTGCGGAAGCTGACCTTCGGCTCGTTAACGATGTACTCGTTGAAGTCCCTGGCGATCAGCTCCACCCGCTTGCGCTCCACGCCCCGCTGGTAGATCTCGCGGGGATAGATCAGCTTGCTGCTGTGGATGACCAGAAGCTGGTACGGCGGGTTGATACCGATGAAAGAATTGTTGTCGTTCAGGCGCATCGCATTTCCTCCTTGATTCTCCAAATGTATTTTTCGGCTTCCTCTAAGATCTCAGTCACCTGCTGCTTCCGCTTCGGGCTGGTGAGCAGGCTGGGATTGAAGGTGAAGCTGTATTCCAGCCGCTGGATCATGGCATGAACAGCGGATTGCAACTCGGTGTACAGCGTCATTTCCTCGATGCTTCCGGCGTTCTCAAAGGACGACCGGATGGGCGTATAGGGGTAGACAGGCGGTTTGCCATCCACCACCTCAGGCGGCGCGTAAAGCGCCGTAGAGCGCCGGATAGGCTCTATCTGCTGGATGCTGCCCATGGGGTTCAGCGCAAGGCTGATGCGTACTGCATCATCCACCCGGCGTATCTCCTCCGGGGTCAGATGCCCCAGATACTTCAGCGCCCGGCTCTTGTCGATGGTGAAGATCTGCTCTGCCTGCACGACAGACGGCATGTTCAACCCTGCGTTTTCCAACAGGCAGTGGGTCGGCTGGTTTACTTTCTTTTCCGCCTTGCTTGTCATGGTCGCAACGATCAGGGTCGGAGAGTGATAATTGCCCACGTCATTCTGAAGAATGACCGCCGGGCGGTCGCCGTGCTGTTCCGAGCCGGTGCTCGCCCCGAAATGGGTGAAGAAGATGTCTCCGCGTTGGAATTTCCAGTTTTGCTGCAAAATTGCACCTCCATGTTGTTATGTGCAAAGCCCGCTGCCGGATGTTCCGCTTAATTTTCAAGGACCATGAAGTCAGACGTTTACCCCTGCGGCGAGTGCCGCTTGGGAAATTGTCCCTTCACTTACGAACCCAGTTGAAAGGTCAATTCGTAGCATCGAAATCAAAGTTTTTCAAAAAATTAGTAATTCGCTTAATTTTGATGCTAATAGTGGGGCGAGATACGCCGTAGACTTTAGAAATTTCAGTAATGTCATATCCCTCATAGGCGTACATGGTGATAATTTCCAAATCTTCGTCTTTCAGATTTTCCAGCGCAGACAGCAACCGTTCGTCCTCGATTTCGCCGATCCATGTGAAGCGGCTCTTGGTTTCGCGGTAGGTATCCGTAACGGAAACGGCTTCCTGATACTTGTTCATCAAGGGCGAGTAGGATTCTTCGCTCTGTTCAAAGGACGGCGCAGCCATCTCCTGCGTATGGTTCTGGTAAGAACGATTAGCGTTAAAAACAGACCAGTCGTAATCGTACATTGCCTGAATCGCTTCGCTGCTCATACCGGCATCTTCATACTGCTTACGGGTCACAGCCCACTGACTATCAAAATTCTTCTTTTCCAAACCATAGTTGAAGCCCATGTTAAACCTCCAAATTTTCGATAAAGCGCAAAAATTCGAAAATTTGGAAGGCTAGCGATAAACACCGCAGGGGTTCACAGCCATGCGCTGCTTGTAGCCGGAGATCTTCTCCAGCAGCTTGTCCACGCAGTTCATCACGTCAGTCATTTTCGTGTCCTTTCCCCCGGACTCAGGGAGGGGAAGGATACCGATGACGGAGACTGGATAGGGGTTCACGCCGTGCACTGAACCAACCTGCAAAACGCAAAAAGGCCCGATTTCAGAGATGGGAGGTACACCCATAGACCGGTCGTTCTACCGCAGCAGACAGCGTCTGCCGGCTGGTAAAACTCCGTTATGGTATCCTTAACCCTCTCTAGAATCGGGCCTTACGATATTATTTTTGTTCTTAGAACTTGCCTTTTGGGGGGGTTCGTCCCTTGAACTGACTACATGATAACCGAGAACACCTCAAATCACCAGTTCATCAGATGAGCTCTAAAAAGCAGCACACAAAGCATCGTTATTTCGTACTTTTATAAAAAACACCATCATGTCAGATGCTCTTATGCAGCCTTACTGCGCCGTTTTATTACCGTTTAGGGCTCACTTCTTGAGCCCTTACCTCAGAAAAAATTTCAAAAAAAAGAGGCGACCAGACCGTTTTATGGTCCAATCGCCTCATAGGTATATTCTGTTGTGTCCGCATTAACAGGCAGTTTTGAGTGGCGCACATCCACATGCTGCAAGGCAGACATTGACTTGTTCGATGCCCTCTTTGTAATACTCCGTCAGAATCATCTGATAGACAGTATTCTTTTGATTGTTGAAATCCAGCGTGATTCCGCACATCCTCAACAAATCACCGCTTACAGGTGGCGGAAGGTGCAGTGCCACCGAAATGGCAACGATCTGCTCCACACTTGCATCCTGTCCTGCACGAAGCCGCTTCACTGTGGACACAGAGAGTCCGGACTCAGACTCCATATTCTCTACAGACATATCCCGGTCGTTCATCAGCAGCTTTAGAGCGTCTCCGAACTCAAGTTTTGCAATCATCTTCCGTATTGCCATGGACCACTGAACCTCTTCCGCAAACGCAACTGCAGCTGCCAATCCCTGTTCGGCAGTTTTCTGCGGCAACTGACGGCAAACCGAGTTGGCACTGACGGTTTCCACCTTGGTATCCGTATTCTTATGTACATCGGATGCCACCTCGGTTCACCTCCTTCCATACTGCAAATGCAAACAAAAAAAGACCGGAGCAGCTAAGACTCAGTGACTTGTTACAAGTACACTATCCTAGCTTCTCCGGTCTTTGTATATACAAAGATTCCGATTGCGAAGTCAGATTGAATTGAAATAACAGTCCAATTCTCGAATGAGCATACTTATCCTCTTACATAATTCACAAAAGCAGTTATTTTAGAGTTATCTACCTAGAGTTTTTATAATCCTGTAAAAAATCCCGTTACTATTGCTTTTCTAATTATGTATTTTGGATCCGTATACCTTAAATTCAAAGATCCGTTTCAGCTTTTACCAATCACATATACCTTTTCGCTGAAACCCACAGACTGCTTATATTATTTTTACTGTTTCAATTCAGAGTCTTAAAATACCTCGCATCTTCGGTTTTCCTTTCTGTTCAATTATGTTGTATTGCATTTACACTATGGAATCGAGATGATGGGTCAAAGCCTCCTTTTGGCTCAAATTCCATGGTGACTATAGCACCAAAATTATCCAGCGTAAATATCTTTTCGACAAGTTTGGACAGAGTTCCAAAGCCGATGTCCCATTTTTGTGCAAGTTCACTTATGCGCCCCTATAAACGCAAAAAAGCCGGAATAAACTCCTAAAATCCGAAATAATTTCAGATTTTTGAAGTCAACCCCGGCTTACTACGCGTTCTGAGCAGCACCAAACAGGTAGCAATTCAGTTTTAAACTGGCTCACACGGTCTCCCGATAAGCCAAGTGTGCAGATTCGCATCTGGCTCTTCTTGTCCTTGTCCTCAAACAGTGCAAATGAGCCGTGTATCCTTCTCCGGCAGGGAGTTGAACACACGGCTCATCATTTTAGGTTCAGAATCTCAAGAAGCTCGACAATCCTGTGCCGTCTCTCGGGACAGTGAAGCATTTCCTCTTTCCCTTAAGTACTCGTTCACCTCATCAATTGACCTCATATACATACAGTTAAGAATCATCAAATGTGCTAGCTGTTCTTTGGTCGCAGCCAAGCTAAAACCCGCTTTTGCTATGAGCGCAAACGAAAGCCATGGAGGAAGGTGCATAGCAACGCATAGTGCAACCACGTTTTTCTCAGAAAAACTTTCAACCTTTCCATTTCTGTAGCGACCGATCGTTGACTCAGACACCTTTGATTCAAAGGCCAGAGCCTCTTGCGTAAATCCGAAGCGTTTCATCACATATCGTAGTGCTTCCGGGAAGCAAGCAGGCATATTCGCTAACACCTTGCGTTCTTCTTCAGCCTTCTCATTCTCAGACAGCCTTTCCTCCGGGTCTATAATACGATAGTAGTTTTTGATCTCTGTTTGATTTTTTTCAGCATGCGAGGGCATCCAAATCCCTCCCACGTCCGAAACTACTCAAGGTAGCCTCAAACGTGGGAGGAATGGGCATAGCGATGCTCATTGGATCAGTAGTCAAACCCGCAGTCGCGCGACTGGCCTTTTTGGCTCTATTAACCCATAGCATATGCAACTGCGCATAAATCTGTGCACACTTAGCCTTTCTAATGCGTCTGATCAGTTCTCGCATCCTTTCCAATTCGAGAATTCTTTCATAAACGCACTGATACTCCACAGAATCCGGTGCCAGATCATCAGCAATATGAAGCAATGACTGAATCCGCTTATTGATTCTGTTCTTTTCTTGCTTCAGCTCCAATAGACTTACTGCCTCAGTAATCGCCTCGATAGCTGATGAAAGGATTGAATCTTGACAAATGATGTACATTAGCACATTCACCTGCCCTTTTCATGTAGTACGGTAAACCGCCAGTTTTATTATATCACATTCCATCTTAAAACAAAATATGTCTCGTTTTCTTATTGCTTCGCCATCTTCTCCTTAGCCTTGTCTGGCACGTCAATCAGGCCAAAGCGGTAGAACAGCCCATAGATGTACGACACACCCCGGATATCTCCCAGCGCCTTGGGTCTGTCCACTACCTCTCCGATTTTACCGATATTGTGATACGCCAGCATCACGGAACTCCAAGCAAGGCTCTTGCTGTCCTCTCTGCGGTCGATCCACAGCTCCTTGGTGAATTCATCTCCCCTGCCCTTTTTCAGCGTATATGTAAAGGGCAAGCCGGACATCGTCTTGAACTTGTATCCCCGAAAAGCCACCACGCACTTCCAGAGGTTCTCTTCGCAAGGGTTCTTCTTCAGCGCAGCCACAGCTCGGTAGTGTCGCTGCCTCTCTGCCCCGGCACTGATATTCGCCGCTTCAGCTTCCTCCGGGAAGTACACACCTTTCTCATACGGCAGATAAGAGGTCACCGAGGGGCGGGACAGCTGCAAAGCGGACATAGTGGAGGTGACAGCAGCAGAATAACTCTGCGTTTCTCTGAAGGCATTAAAGGTCTGTTGGACGAGCTTTGCCGTGTCCGACTCGTAGACCCCGGCTGTGATGAGCAGCTTCCGAACCTTGATAGGGTTGAGGGACAGGGCATCTGCGATGGCTTGCAGGCTCATTTTGTCCGTATAAAGGCCAGCAGCTGCTTTCATTTGCTGTGCCAAGTTCTTGGCTGCACTGTACTCTGGTTTTGATGGCTTCCGCCCACCGCCGGGTCTTCTTGTTTTCTTCATATCTTTATTTCCGTTATAAACTATATACATGCCTGTGAATGTCAATGAATATTTGAGCCTGCATAAATCGGAGCGCCAACACCATGTGCACGAAGTTTTAGCAACAAAGCTGTACTCGTCTACGGAAAGGAGGTTGTTCGATACCATATTGGTATCCTCACTCCGTCCTACGCTGTTACAGCCTAAATAACGTAACCCTATCTGCTCCAATAGCCATGGTCTTTACGAATGCATTAATTGCCTTCAATCCGGCAGAGTCATGGCAACTGAAAATCCACTTTGCGTCGCTATGAATTTCACTGCAAATTTTCTCAAAATATTCCATATCAACTTCCGAAAGTGAGTGTCCTATAACAATGACTGTATCAATGTCAGAAAGACCATCAAAGAAGCCTTCATGTTCTTTTATTATCTGTCTGCTGTTTTTTGTTGTTGCTTGATCATACCACCCAGCGTGAACCATAGCATCATTAAAGGCAGCATTCACCATTCCACGTTTGAAGCCATCTTTGAATCTCGGCATTTTGACACTGACATCTGATACATACTTTTTATAGGAGTGGCCAAGAATCAGTTTGGCTTTGCGGTTCTTCCTGCTCCCGTGTATATAGCACACACCCTTTGCACCATAGAGTGTTTCCGCAAACTCTGTGTAATTAAAATCAAGATATTTTGCGCCAGGTTTTACCAGGCCGGATAATGGTTTCACGCTTGAATCCACTTTCAAAGATTCGATCCATCTGCGAAACTTTTTAGGAAGTTCGTTTGTAATGGTATCCACCGGAAGCATCGCCATATCGATTGCTGCATAATAATCTGCCATCTGTGCATCTGGATCATAGGCATCAAAGACATCTAGCATCTCTGGAATCGCCATTGATGGCGTATCCAAATCAAGATCCGCCAATGCTTCTTCTAAATTCCACCACAGTGCATCATTTTTGATGTACGTCTCCAATGTTTTTCGAAGATTACTGTGTTTTCCCAGCCAATCTCGGAACTTAGAATAGGATGATGGAACACCATGCGCCAAATCAAAGCCATTTCCTATTACATACAGTGTTGTCACTGGCGATTTGACTTCGATATTTGAAACTTCTTTTATTGCATATGGTGAATCAGATAATTCTTTTTCAAACTGTCTCGTAGCTTCTTCTGCTTCCTTCTTTTGACACTCCTGTCTTTTCTTCTCACTGCAAGCCCTGCATCTTCTAGGAAGTTCCCAGCCTCGATTCGCATAAAACATCTGTTGATATGGTGAAATAGTGAATTCCCGACCACAATCAATGCAATTTCTTTTCATTTCTACAGCATTCATATTTCTCAAATTATAAAATCCTTTATGTCTCCAACTGGATGCGCATAAGTCTTGTCAAACAGCACGATATCCTTCGCGCTTTCACACACGGTGCTCTTATATTTAATGCCACTATACCCTTTATCTAAAAAATACTGTGCAACACATTGAAATGGCGCATACATAAGGTTCCTATCATCTGTATCTTCTAAGGGTTTGAAAATCTGCTCTGACACCAACTTCAAATAAGTTTTAAATGCCCAATCTTCTACTGCATTTTTTATCTTATTATTTTCTGCTACCGTAATTGCAACTGCCCTACCTCTTCTCCTGCTTCTTATAAATCGCGCTCTACAAATTTCCTTATAAGTGCATTCGAGCCTAGAATTGATTTGTTCGTATGTAAGGTCATCTGCAACCGTCAAATCAATGATTTTTTTATTTTCAAATTCTCTCTTAATAGAAAATGTGCAAATTCCGAATCTGTTTCCAGAAGATGCTCTGCATTCCTTAATAGTACATTCTTCAGCGCGTGTTTCTTTGCGTGATACTGCTAAGTAGAGCCACTCAACGCCAACTGGACTAAATCGATTGCTTTGCGTTATAAATTCTGCTTTGGGAAGAAAACGTTCATAGTCAACTGCTTCTGTTTCTGCAAGAATTGAGCCCCGTTTAAGATATGAATTTCTTTCCACATTTTTGAGTGAGCATTCAAAACGATCTGTACAAAGCATGAAAAGCTCATCGAAAACTTTTAGGAATCCACTAGCGGTTGCTTTTGACACTTCTTCGTAGGTAAATTCCCGATTTTTCAGTGCATCCCGAAAATCATTCCATGTGCTTTTAATTGCTTCTTCGGAAGAATGCACATCTCCAAAGTCAATAGGGTGCTTAAGAAACGGATATGGCATATATTTGCTTCCTCTCTATTTCATTTTTCAAAATCCAAAATCATTCAGATTAAATCTCATACATCTGCATATGCAGCAGGATCCGGATGCATATGCCGGATAGAGTCTGCCAGCGCATGAACGTGGAATACTTGATTCTGTCTTCAGAACACCATTGCTGCTTGTTTTTCCGCTGTTTGCACATTCCTTGATGAGATTCAAGCAGTGCTGCTTCTTTAAACTGCGATACTCGCCTGCCATATATTTTTTCCATCAACGACACTGCGATTTCCAATCCGCAATCCCTTCGGAGTGCGGATCTCATGTTCTCCATTACTCATCTTTTTTTCACGGCCTCCTTTTTTCTGGTTTGAATTTCATCTTTTCATTCAGTTTCAACTTTTCGACTCTTCTGAACTTTTCTTGAATTTCACTTGCATATTTACGCAATTTCCAGTATAATAGCCATAAAAGTTGAAAGAATACAGCATAATTATATGCAAGTAGTGTCGCGGTGTCAAGAGGAGAATGTGAAATCTTATTGCACATTCTGAATTGAATATTTACAAATTCCGTTGCACATTGTCACAGTACGATAACTGCTCCATAGAAAGGTTGTAAACATGAAATTTGGAGAGAAAGTTCGTGATTTACGAAAGAAAAATTCCTTAACACAGGACGAATTGGCAAAGTGTCTGGGTGTCAGCAAACGAACAATCATCGGATGGGAACGTGATGGTCGTTATCCTCGCAATGTTGAAATACTTGAAAAAATGGCCGATATATTCCATGTACCTTTGACCTATTTACAGCCGGATCAGTCTTTATTTATCGAACGTGCCGCCGAAGCCTACGGAAAAAAGGGCAAAACAGAAGCCCAGCATCTCGCATTTAAGCTTACTGAGCTATTCGCCAGCGGAGAGTTGACCCCGCAGGATATGGACGGCATCATGTATGAAATGCACAAAGCCTATTTTAAGTACCGAGAACAAAAACGAGAAAAGGAACGAATAATGAACCTGTAAACCACTGTTCCATTCACTATGCCATCCCCGGAAGGAGATCACATTATGGATTCTGCATTTATTCACCAAGCTGCTAATGAACTTGTCCTAAATGTCGGAACTCGCAACATTAAACAGATCGCGCGCAGTTGCAGTCTGGACATCAGTGAAACATCTCGCATTAAAGATATGTTGGGTTTACTTTCGCTCTATTTTGATAAGCCATTGATCCTTATCAATCGCCAGCTGGACAAACAGACAAAGCAGATGGTGTGCGGCTATGCACTCGGACATTATCTGGAGCATCAGCTGCTTATGGACTTGCATACCCTGAACAAGTTTCTGACCATTAAGGACAAGCACATCCTTCTTTACGAGCATAACGCTTTCACATCTCACCTGATGCTGGACAGTAATGAAGTCTATCAAATGACGAAGCGCGGGTTAGACGCTGCGCAAATCTCTGCAGCCAAACGGATTCACCTTAATCTGGTACTGGTGAAACTTCTTGAACTGCACCATCTAGGATACGATCTACGGCACTATCACGCCCAGCACCATGCGTTTATCAAGCAGTTCAACCTTCCGGCACATTTTCAGTTTGATGTGGCCGCCGGATGAACTTATGTTCTTATAACGCTAAAACCCGTGATGGACGGTGCGTTATGCACCGTCCATCACGGGTTTTTCGTGTTATTTCAGTTTTGTGAGAATTTCATCGGCACTCATGCCTTCGGCAAGCAGCTTTTTCAGAACGGATTCCGCTTCAGCCTTTTTTGCTGCCTCGGCGGCTTTCTGATCTGATTTCGCTTTCTTTGCTTCCAGTTTACCTACTTCCTTCTCGGCAGACTTCAAAGCCGCACGTTTAGTTTTCAGTTCTGCTTTCAGGGAATCAATGTTCGCCGTAATAGACGCAATTTCCGTGTTGAGAGATTCGATGGTAGACTGCTTTTCTGCAATCTGGGATGCAAAATCGTTGACCACTTTGGGCTTGTTCTTGCTGCCTTTGTTTCTGGGCATACGGATACCTCCATCAAATTTATATTGCTTTAATGTAAGTATATCATATTGTTTGCTCTATTTCAATTTTAGAAATTGAAATGGCTGGTTGCTTGTTCTTTTGCGATATGCTCCATATCTGGATAAATAGAACTTTCATGGAATCCCATCGCATCAAGCTGAACTAAGAGTTTCTTTCTAATCTTCTGCGGTATACGAATTTTATAAAAGTAATCGCAGGATTCGTCTAACTTGAGTATCCGATCCAACCGTTCAGTAGTGCTATGAATCGTAAAATCCGACTGTTGCACATACATTCTCAAGTCACATCCTACTCCATGACACGCAATAATTTTGCCCTGTGATTCATTATCATCGTTATCTTGATTAGAAAATGCACCTTCCAGGTCACCGCTTAGACTATCGTAGCTTATCGGAGGCACATATTCTCCATAGCCCACTTTTTTATTTAACTTCATTGGATTCAGAACCCAAACGGCTGCATCTGTCTTTGCATCTTTATCACTACTCAATGCAAAATACAGCGCAACCAATGGAGATTCCGACCAATCCAGCAATCTGGTTGGCAAGCCATAATGCTGCATTAACGTCAACCACGATGCACGGTCATACCGTTGCGGAGCATTTGGATTTAGCCGCATGGTATGAATCATGAAATTGGTCGATACATACTGCTCATAGTGTTTACCCATACCATCTTTTCGTTGAACCGATGGTACTAATCCCCACGAATAATCAGACTGACCCCGAAACCACATACGATACTGTTGTTCCGCATCAATTTGTGTAATTGCTTCTATATAATTTCCAATATTATTGATTTTTAATTCACGAATCATAATGCAATTTTCTCTATCTTAATAGTACATTTAGACCTTTTTAGACTTTTTAGACTGTTTCTGCAATATTAATCTAAAGTAAGTTGTTCTCGTACACTCTCCTTCAACTCGACCCTTACCAATGTACACAATATTAAACAATCCATCAATTAAATTTTCCAACATTTTTTCATCACGAATCGGATATGACTTCATCTTCTCTATATACCTTGATGCAGCAACTTTTGCTTTTTTACTATCGATATTTTTTCTTTCTGCACTATGTACCGCTTTTTCAATAAAACTTTCTTTCTCTGCACTATTAGGAACTATTGCATTTCCATAATTCCAATCATTGCGCATTGTTGTAATATAAACACCTTCATCTCTCAGTGAATCCCAAATTTTTTCTAACACTATGCGCTTTTTATCATACTCAAATCGAGTTATAAATGCATCATTTATAACAGCATCATATTTTTCATCTATTCCCTCAAACACATTTTTCTGCTCTACTTCCCAAGAAAAGTTATTCGCCTTTGCCACATTCTGACAGATGTTAAGTGGCGTTCTGCAAATATCGCAGATTTTTAGTTTTTTTATTCCTTTCATCTGGCACAAATATGGCATAGAGAAATCTGCTGTTCCAAGGATCAGAACTTTATCCAATTGATTTACATATTGTTGAATCGCATTTTCATAAAATTTTTCATGCCAAAATGGATTTGAGACAACTCCCAAATATCTTAATAACATCCAATTTTCATGATACCAAGTACAGTCATTTTGATCCATATATCCACTTCGGCAATCAAACAATTCTTGTAATTTATTCGAGTTGAGTAATCTAATATACTCTTCATCCATCTTTTTCAATTTCTTTTTTCAACTCCTTAAATTCAATCATTCCTGCTCCTGCATTAAGATGTCCCTTGTTGGGGATAATTACCTGTTTTGCATTTAGCAGTTTTGATATTTCCTTTGACATTTCTATCGGCACATACGGGTCGTTGTCTGAATACAAGCATATCGCTTTATTAAAAAACTCACCTGCTTTTGAAATATCACTATGCTTAAAAAAGCTTTGATTTACGTTATCAAAATTTTCTATTCCAATAAAGCCATAAAATGGAGCCGCCAAATAAAGATTATTTATTTTAATTTTCTCATCAATTAAATAGTCAACAATAAAAGCCGGTCCCAAACTATGCCCAATAAACGATGTCTTTTCTCCTATAAATGGTTTGTACGCATCAAGAACTCTTTTCCAATTTTCATAGTTTTGATCTATGCATGGAAATTGTGGAGCTAATACCTGTTTTCCCTCACTTGTAAGAACATTAAATAGCCACGGTTCCCAATTTTCAAACGGATGTCCATAGCTTCCATGGATAATAACATAGTCATACATCATTTATTTGCCTCCAATTTCATTAATGTATTATTAATTTGCTTTGCAAGGTTCTCAAGAAATTTTGTCGTCACGCGATACCCACACAGTCCTTTGTTGGTGCTAAAAGGCGGCGGGAAAGAATCCTCAAACGATGTTCCCTGTTCAAATGCAATAGGAACTATCTTTTTCATCTTATTATAAATAAACATCTGAGACAAAACCAAATTCTCAAAAAAGACTCCGGATCCACTACCTTTTTCGTCAATCAGCAATGACTTTTCCTTATAATTCTTACTTCCCATAACAAGAATTACATCTGCCTCAGGAGCTTTTTGCATAAACGTCACCACATTAACACCAAGCGGTTCATCAGCGTAGCACCAGACTGTATATCCTTTTTGTCTCAGATATGCCGAAACCTTTTTTATGCGGTTAACTGTATTTTTCGAATCTTCGCTGTAAGAAATAAATATCTTATAATCTTTCATGGCTTCCTCACTTTCGCTATTTTTTTCCTGCAATGAACGTTTTACAAACTCATTAAGCAACTTAGGCAACTGTGTATATAGCACATCCCAACAGAAATCCATCGTATACCATGCAACTTGTGTTATCTGGCAACTTTGTTCTTCCTGAAGATTTAATTCCTTGTTTTTCTCTATTTTGCTATACACTTTATCTTCACACAATTTCTGAATATAATCTGTCAGTTCAGCTGAATTTCCATATGATCCGTCATCATTTTTCAACAAGCAACATGCTGTTGCACTTCCATCAACAATTTTATCATCTTGCATCCATTCAGCTTTTCTATCATAGAGATAACGAACAACTTTTGACACACGTTCCTTTCTTTGTCCATTCAATTTTGCCTTTGAAGAGTAAATTGCCTCCAAACATAAAGATGAGGTTTCATATGGTGTATTCCATCCACCCGTATGTGCTTCCCAATGATTGCTTGCCTTTATATATTCCAGTAAGAAAGATATGCCACGACTCACATTATCATTAGCAACAGTATATCCTGCCTGCGATAACCCAATTAAAATTCGTGCTGTTATCCATGGGATTCTTGTAGGATACCATCCGCCCTGAGAAGTTTGTCTTGAAAAAAGTTCTGAGACAGCTGCATTATATAAGTCTTCATGTTGATATTGACAAAGCTCACTTTTCAATCCAACAATAAGTCCAAGCAGCCAGTTTTTATGTGCACAATTACAATCAAACTCTGCCCCCTTCTCAAATCCCGAACAATCTGTCTTGTCTTCTTTGATCATTCTCTTTTTGATTTGATTAAAGTCATTTGTTGTTGCAATTTCATGGTAGTGTACTTTAACCTCTTCTTCAGAAACTTCAAACTTTTCACAAAATTTATCCAGAACATTCTTATAATCGGGCAAGACCCCAAGAAGTGACGCGACCTTCAAAACAAAATACATCGACGAAGGTGCATTTCCCCATGCTGGATCTACTCTGGTTTGATTTTTTATCGCCGTTTCAAAACAGCTTAAACCGCTCCATATCAGGCTTATGCTTTGTAGCTTTTCTTCTCCATGTTCTCCAATCAATTGTCTTATTGCTCTCCACTGTTTGCCAGGTTCCTGTTCTTGAATATAGTCAAGAATAATCTTGTCTATGGCGGGAAGAGAATTTATTTTTAAAGCATTCTTGTTTTTTTCTATATAAAGGTATAGGAAACGACATATTTCCTTGTGACCCACGTAATATGTTGTTCCCACTGCTTTAATAGTTGTCAATTCTTTCGACAATACACTTGCTTCAACGAAATCTTTAGGAACCAAATATTCAAATGATCCTAACACACATAATCTATAAATCGACTCGATTTTCTGAGCGTCATTTGTTTTTACAAACGTCTCAAACAATTCTTTTTCCGGTTCGCCTAAGTTCTTTTCACAGTATTTTGCTGCACTGTTTAGCAGCGCGAGATTTTTTCCACATATTTTTCTAAGTTTTTTATCTCCTATTTCTCTTTGCAATTGCGCAATATATCTGTCCGTATTCACTTGGAATGCCTTAAATACCGATTGATAGCCAGCAACTTTCTCGTTTGTCAAAAGAGAAACCCAACTCACCATAAATATATGGATATTTCTATTTTTTAATGTATCTTTCTTCTCTGCAATAATCTTAAAAAGTTCTTCAGTTTTTTCTGTATCACATTGCAAATCATCCAATAAAATCGCAATGTTTCTTCCACAATACATCAATAGCTTGATAAGAGCATACTCTTCATCAGAAGAAAAGCAAGGATTATACGCCACCTTTATAATTGGATAGCTATTTAATTCTTTAATCCCCATATATGTTTTTCCAGAACAACTCATTCCATAATACCATACAACTCCTTCTTCCTTCAAAGTTTCTTTAATTTCTTGGTCCGGAATATTGATTGTGTACTTATCCTCAACATATCCAATTTGATTACTGTATTTATCCCATGTTTCAAACACATCCATAAATTGTTCCGCTGTTGGTATTGTATTTATATCTACGGACATGTTAAAGGCTGCCAAGCACAAAAAATCCAAAAAACATATTTTACCAAGTAAAAACTGTTTTAGCTCTTCTGTGTCTACGTTAAGAATTGGAATTTCCAGATTCCACTCTTTGTCATCCTTGATGAATGAAAAATCCATTGTCTCATTCATTATTGAAAGTCTCGCATGAAAAGCTTTCATGCATACATCTATTTTCGATGTGATTTCCTTAAATATATCGAGAACAAGAACAATCGTTGATTCATCGTTTAAACATTTCACAGCAGAAAGCTCATATATTTGTGGAATCAAATCAGCCGATATTGAAACTTTTTTTCTATTATTCGACATAGCCCACTCACCTGAATTTTTCAACCATCGTTAAATAACATATAAAAATGCTCTACCGCATACTAAAGCCAACTTTCATTGGCCCTGGATTCGGTAGAGCATTTTTGCCCATCTTGGAAATGCAACTTTGCTAAATTTCAGTTCATATCATCTGCCAAGATATGGATACCATTTTTCTTTTATAATAACACTTTATTGTCTATCTTTCTATATCGGTTCTTCGACAATTTTGTCGGCATTTCGTCAATTGGTTGGTTATTCTTCCCTTTTGTATTGTATGAGCATTTCTAAATATTCATTTAACATTTCGCGTTTCCATTCAGGAAGACATCTATACTTCGTTAAGAAATCTATTTCAATATCATTCACATCCACTCGCGTATCTTCAAGAAATTCGCTTATTGGAATCCCCATTGCATTGCATATCTTATATAGCGTATACAGTTGCGGTGCTGTTTTCCCATGCAACATTTCATTTAATGTCGATGATGCAATTCCTGCTTTTTCAGCTAGCCTGTGAATTGACAAATTCTTGGATTTTCGAGCCATGTCAATTTTTTTCAAAACCTTTTTACATTCTAAGTCTGGCTTATATTGCAATGTATCTCTTGGTTTACCATCCATTTTTTCAAGTCTTCTCTTCCAAGTTTTTACTTTCCCATAGCAATCTTTTCATTTTCTCGCGTTGCTCCACGGGCATTCTGTTTCGTATTTCATAAATCATCTGAACTTTTGCTAGAACTATTTTTCAAACGCTTATCAAGAATAGAACGTGCTTTTTCAAAGCACCATTTCTTTCCCTTTTCAAAGAGAACGCCGTCAATAGTTGTTGCAATTATTGCTCCTGCTATTACATAAGCTGACAACAGAGAAACTGTAGAAAAAAGGATCTTGACCATTTCTATGACGACTGCCAAAAGAAGATATGGAACGCCTGCAAGTACAAGTGTAATAATCCATCCCAATATAGAAGCCCTCTTTTCAAAATCATTTTTCTCTTTATCTTCCATGACTGAGATTCGAGCTTTCAATGTTTCAATTTCATCCGAAGAATCCTTTTCCAGTTTCTTCAGCTTCTCTTGAGTTTGTGTATGAGCAGCGACTTCATCCTTATATTTCTTTTGAGCCTTTTCCTGTATATCCTCATAAACCTCTAAATAAGTGTTTGAGTTAAATCGAGCATAATCACCTTTTGTTATATCCATCAGGGAGTCCAGCACTACCTTGTGGGTACGCAAGAACAAGAATGTTTTTTCATCAATAACATCTGCATTTCGTGCTTCATCCAATGACCGAATATACTTATCAAGCATCTCTGCATCTGGTTTCAAAAAAGCATAACAATCCGCAAGTAATTTTTTCTTTTGATACTCTAGCAGCTGCATCGGACTATCCAGCCATAAAATTGCGCCGAACAGGTCAGCTGATATGCAAGCTGGAATATGCCCTGACTGAAGACTTCTGTTGCTCTCATATTTCTTGCTGACATTCGCAATGGCATTATTTGAAGTCAGCATAATATGTTTGGCATTTTGCAGTCTAGTTGCTGTTTGTCCCTGACGCTCTCGATAAATCATGATGATGGAGCGTACATCAACTCTGATGCTTTCCTGCTTTTCCGACGATAATTCATAGCCATGATCCTCATAGCGGTCTTGAACCATGTTAAACAAACATTTTTCGTCTTCTTGAAACTTCTCCTGAAAAACATCGTAGTTAGTTTCTTTTTTGGTTACGCCCAATCCATTCAGCTTCGCTTCAATGTTTCTGCAGAATTCAGAGATTTCTGTTTCGTCCATCTGCGAATCATGGAAAAAGCGAGCCGCATTGTTTGCCTTTCTTAAATCATATGATGTGTCATTTGCCCATCCAGCAGCTCTTGTAATGATACCATCAACTTCATTAAAATTATGATCCAACACATGGACACTACACCTTGCTTTCCGCATATCGGCTACAAGCTGCTGATACGACTCCGTTCTGGAAGGGTCATCCATTCCGAGCAGTGCAAAAACAATCGGAGAGTCCAAGTAAACATGCAAATCCGAATAATCAGCTGCTGTTTCTCCTGCAAAAAACAGGGCCTGTTTTACAATATTGCTAGCCGCGAGTGCTGAAACGAATGAATATAGTTCTGTCTTTAATTCACCCTGTTCTTTGATGAAACTATACCAGCCATATTCAGATGATGCCATGCCATCCTGCTCATTGACTTTTTCTCCTGACAATATTTTCTCATCAGTATCATCTAAAATACCTGCTACAAATGCACTTATATCCAGTGAAGATATATCGATATCCTGCGTTCGGCAATACGTTGCGAATTCATTGATTAATTGGTTCCAAAGCTTATTAAAATCCGTTTCGCTAAAACGATACTTGGCGAGTTCATTCACAACTACGCTGTATTTTCCATGGTCTTCAACAAAACTTCCATTCTGAATACCAACCCCCAAAATCTGCCGAATGAATGGCAACGGAAGTTCCATGTTATAGCGTGTTTTGAACTTGTCAGCTATAACATCGTCTTCCACTACGGTCAAATGTTCTTCAGAAATCATATTCGCCATAAAGGAAAAATAAGTATCCAAAATGTTGCTACCTAGGTACCCGGATTTATATGCAGCATACAGTTTTACAACGCCCGCCATTTTTTACCTCATTTCAAGCTTCTTTGACGTGTTTTCATTTTATGTTCGTCTTTCATTTTTTCGCGACAAATCTTCGATTTTTCTCCGATACTCTACGGATATCCTATCCTCTGCTCCATAAATCAACCGCTTTCTTGACCCACTCATAAGATGAATAAAGAAGAGTGCAATCACAAGAATCAATAAAATGCTATCAGACTATCGGCAAAAACTGTCCCAATTCTTGTTGTCACTTTTTTATTCAACCGTAACGCTCTTCGCCAAATTTCTCGGCTTATCTACATCCAGACCCTTGGCGACGGACACATAATAGCCCAGCAACTGCAACGGGATTACCGCCAAACTACCAATAAAGTGTTCATCCACTTTCGGTACATAAACCGTAAAGTTCACCTGATCCTCAGTTTCATACTTTCCGTAAGTGGTCAAACCCATCAAATATGCGCCACGGCTCTTACACTCCAACATATTGCTGATGGTCTTTTCATACAACTCGCTCTGAGTCAACACTCCGATGACCAGTGTTCCCTGCTCGATCAGACTGATCGTGCCGTGCTTCAGCTCGCCCGCAGCGTATGTCTCGGAGTGGATATAGCTGATTTCCTTCAGCTTCAGGCTGCCTTCCAAGCAGATGGCATAGTCGATGCCGCGACCTACGAAGAACACATCATGCGCATTGGCGTACTTTGCTGCAAACCACTGGATGCGCTCTTTGTCTTCCAGAACTTTCTGCATCTTCTCCGGGATGGTCAGCAGTTCAGAGATATAATAGCTGTACTGCTCTTCCGTGATCTTCTCTCTGACCTTGGCAAACTCAACTGCGAGACAGTACATCGCTACCAGCTGTGCGCTGTATGCCTTCGTCGTGGCAACAGAGATTTCCGGGCCTGCAAGAGTGTAGAACACTTTGTCTGTTTCACGGGCAATGCTACTGCCAACCACATTGACAACTGCCAGTGTGTGCTAATGCCCTTTTCTTTTGCAAGGCGGAGCGCCGCCAACGTATCCGCCGTCTCACCGGACTGGCTGATAACGATTACCAGTGCCTTCTGATTGATCGTCACCTTCCGATAGCGGAACTCTGATGCCAATTCTACACGCACCGGGATGTCTGCCATATCTTCCAGTACATACTGTGCAGCCATGCCAACATGCCATGCAGAACCGCAGGCTACAATGTAAATCTGCTCGAAGCTCTTGATCTCATCCTCAGTGATTTCCACACTGGACAGGTCGATCTTTCCATCCTTGATAACAGAGTTCAGAGTATCCTGCACAGCTTTCGGCTGCTCATGGATCTCTTTCATCATGAAATGCTCGAACCCAGCCTTTTCTGCGGCTTCTGCATCCCATTTGATCTCCGTGGTCTGCTTCTCGATCTCGTCTCCATTCAGGTCATAGAAGTGAGCTTCTCCCGGAGTCAGCTTTGCAAATTCCAGATTGCCAATATAATAGACATTCCGGGTGTACTTCAGAATTACAGGAACATCCGATGCCACATAGATCTCGCCGTCTGCAATACCAATGATCATCGGGCTGTCCTTACGAGCCCCCCAGATCTCACCCGGATAGTCACGGAACATCAGCTCAAGGGCATAGGAACCACGGACACGAACCATCGTTTTAGCAATGGCATCAATGGGACCCAGGTTATATTTTTTGTAATAGTAGTCCACCAGCTTGATGACCACCTCGGTATCCGTCTGACTGTAAAAAGTATAGCCGTGCTTCAACAGCTTTTCTTTCAGCTCAGTATAGTTTTCGATGATGCCGTTATGTACACCAACTACTTCCGCTTCCACTGCTCCGGAACCGGAACGACTGCAATTACCAGAAACGTGCGGATGCGCATTGGTCTGGCTCGGTTCACCATGCGTTGCCCAGCGAGTATGACCAATACCGTAGGTTCCTTTCAGAGCATTGCCAGCATCTGTTTTCTCGATCAGGTTGGACAGACGGCCTTTTGCGCGGCCTGTCGGTTTCCTGTAAAACCAACGATTCCACACATTGTTTATTTCTCCCGGTATTTTCTCTTATACTTTCCCTCTATTACGGAAAATGACTCCGGATTCATCTCCAAGAGTCATCTTCGACTTTATGCCTTGTATCCCTTTTCGCAAATCACATTGACTACTTCGTCCACATACTTCTGGCACGTGTCATGGTCAGGGGCTTCCACCATCACACGGACCACCGGCTCCGTACCGGACTCGCGCACCAGAATTCGACCGTTATCGCCCAAAGCCTCGGCTACTTCCTTGACGGCCTCCTGCACTGCCGGGTCGTTCTGTGCGGTCTTTTTATCGGTGACGCGGACATTCTCCAGTACCTGCGGATAAATCTTCAGAGGCTCAGCCAGCTTGCTCATGGGCAGTTTTTTGGCCAGCATGACCTCCATCATCTTCAGGCTGGTCAGGATACCATCACCGGTGCTTGCGTACTTGCTGAAGATAATATGACCGCTCTGCTCACCGCCAATACGGCAGCCGTTCTTAGCCATGTACTCATAGACGTACTTGTCGCCCACAGCGGTCTTGGCGTAGCCGATGCCCTTCTCATCAAAAGCCTTATACAGGCCGAAGTTGGACATGACCGTGGTAACGACGGTATTGGTCAGCAGCTTGCCGCGCTCCTTCATGTAGCAGCCGTAGATGTACAGGATATGGTCGCCAGTGATCACATTACCCTTTTCATCCACACACAGGCAACGATCAGCATCGCCGTCATAGGCGAAACCAACATCCAGACCCTTCTCTACCACGAACTTCTGCAAGCCCTCAATGTGAGTAGATCCAGCATTGTTATTGATATTCGTACCGTTGGGCTGTGCATTGATGACGTAGGTGTCAGCACCCAGCGCATCGAACACAGACTTAGCGATGTTCCAGGAACTACCGTTGGCGCAGTCCAGACCAACCTTGACGCCCTTGAAGGAGTAGATACCAAGGCTGATCAGATAGCCCATGTAGCGGTTACGACCAGAAACATAGTCCACAGTGCAGCCAATGTGCTCACGGTGAGCAAAGGGCAGCTCCGGCCAGTCCTTGTCGAACACATGGAGCTTTCCGTCGATGTAGTCCTCTACCAGCAACAGGATTTCCTCGGGCATTTTCTCGCCATAGCAGTCGATCAGTTTGATGCCGTTATCGTAGTAGGGATTATGGCTGGCAGAAATCATGATGCCACAGTCGAAGTCGTCCACGCGGGCGATGTAGGCCACACTGGGCGTAGTAGTGACGTGCAGCAGATAGGCGTCTGCGCCGGAAGCAGTCAGACCAGCAACCAAGCTATACTCGAACATATAGGAGCTGCGGCGAGTGTCCTTACCGATGACGATGCGGGCAGGCTCGTTGTTGCCGTTGCGCTCGCGCAGGGCGTTGTAGTACCAGCCGAGGAAGCGGCCAACCTTGTAGGCGTGGTCGGCAGTCAGATCAATACCAGCTTCACCACGGAAGCCATCAGTCCCAAAATATTTTCCCATTATAGTTTTTCCTCATTCAAAGAGTGAATTGACGAATAGAAATGTGCCTTTAGCCGGATAGTTATCCGTTGCCTGCTGCTCACCACGGAGAGGTAGCACACTTAAGCAGCACAGCCATGCTGGTGCATGGCCGATAGGTTTTAGTTCCGTCTGATTAATGGTTGTTCAATCAACCGAATCCGAACCATATCAATTATCGTACACACGGTATAAATTGCCGCCACTGAAACGACGGCATGGATTATCACATTGCCTCCTTGATATGCCCCAACATTATTGCAAACATCCACCCATAACCAGCGACGCATAGTATCGCTATTAGCATGGATACAAAGAACGCCAAATGTTGCTGCTGCGATAGTATTAATTCCCCTACTATATCCAATTCTCAAGTTCTTGAAGAAAAGGAACGCACTAACACCAGTCATCAATGCGAATACTTTATTAGAATCTGCCACGAAAAAGTAACAGAGTCCTATTCCTTTTCCAACCATGCGACTAAACATAGCCAGAACAATAATGCTTACCCATGAAAGCAGCAAAGATACCCCAGCTATCAAACCAGTGACGGTTACGTTGCTAAACCATTTTTTGGGATACAGACGAATATACGACGCTATCACATAGAGGACGCTAAACCATGTGACATAATTGAACACTACATTCGCTTTTGCAAAGGAAGGCAGGAAAGCATAAACGCCTATGCACCATGCCATCAGCAAGAGGTGTTCCTTCTCTGTCAGTGCATGAATCAACTTGTTTAGGAACGGAATCAACAGATAGAATAGCAGAAAGCAACCGGTAAAATTATCTGCTACTGTAAAAAACGGAAATACCATTTTCATGAATCCCTTGACGGAAAACGCCTCATAGCCGGTGAAAAAGAAAAGACACCAGATTGTCACTGCGTAAAAGTACCTTTCTCCCAGCAGCTTAAAGAATTTCTTCTTTGTAATCTCCGAGGTACACATAAAGTATCCCGTTATCAGCACAAAGCAATTAATACCTGTCTTGCCGCCCCAGCCAAACAGCAGCAGAAAGTAATCCTGAAAATGCAGGCTAACTTATGTATCAATACAGTCAATCAATCCAGAATTCACAACATAGTGATGCGCCACAATCATCAGCATCGAAAGGATACGAAAAAGTTCAATGTTAGAACTTCTCCCCCCCCCGAATTTATTGGCCTTTACCGCAATTTCGTCCATTTCCAAACCTCTCAAAAAATCTTTCTTGTCAGCTTTTCTATCACAGATGCGCTCCACATCTTTCAGTGATAGATTCTCGTATCCGGATTCACATTGCTTTCTCATGAGTAACAGATTCGTATTCTTCCTTCGTCACTGTTCCTGAATTCGAATAATCTATCATACCAAATGCGAAGCCAAATGCATATTTCATAGCTCTAATAAAGAATGGGACAAATAGCAGGCATAGCAGAATAGTAAAAAGCCTTGGGAAGCCTGTAACAAGAAGAATAATATTCAATATCCCTATAACAGTCATGGTCGCATACGTAACTGTGTTAGATACTTGTTTCTCATCAATCTTATCGTTCTTTGTTTTTCTTTCTTCAAGCAACCTTACCGAATCATTAACTAGTGTTTTTGTTGCCGAATCCAGCGAAGTCACAGCAAATGCGAGCATCGTTAATGCTGTCAACACATAAATAGCGAGACCTCGCGAAAAAGAAAGTGTATAGCCCGTTGCTGCTGAAACGATATGCCAAATAACCGTTAACGCAATCAATGAAAATGTGCCATACTTAATAACGGATTTTACTGAATAGCCATTGCTACAGTATGCTACGAAACGACCACAAAAGACAGACCACGAAACAACTGTTGCTTCAAAATACCACCAATACGGATTCGTCAGCCATTCTTTCCATGACTCTGCATTCAACATACCTTGAAAAGGAAGTATCTTGCTGGCATCTACCATACTGTTATCAAATGTCGTAATCGTGGTAAACAACGCTATTGATGTAATGATAAACATCCATATATTAATTCTCGAATATCGCACCAATAGATTATTTTTTATTGAAATGGTCGCCAAAACCACGATCAATCCAATCACAGCAATAATTAAAGCCACTCTTTTAATTCCTTCAAGGCTTAATGGTGCTAAAATAGCAGTTGCAGCCATAGGAATTGACGTACTGAGTCCGATAATAATTGACAAAATATTAAGGACTGTGCTTCTCCGCTCTTTATATGTTGCCAAGCTATATATACCAGCTATTAACATTAACGAGGTCTGCCCAACGGTGTAAAACAGGTCTGCGTTCCAAGTTCCATATGTGTTCTGCAATTCTGAAGGAAAAGATCCCACCAGATATACGCCTGTAAATGTACAAGCAAGCATAGCCATATAACTAAACTTGCTTTTTATCACTTTATGCTGATCTGGTACCCAAATGATTCTTTCTCCATGTCTCGACAAACATAACGTAACACTAGCAATTGCGCATATAACAAATATTCCCAAATAGACGCACAACATAACCGGGTAGTCTGTTGCATTTCCTTCAAGCCCACCCATTGCATATAAATGATCAACCACTTTATTTATAAATTGCATCCAGCTATACCCCTTACTGCATTTCCTTTAATCCGCTATCGTATTCCTCTAACAATTCACCATAGTTATCATATTTGAGCAGCAAGTTTTTGCCGTCTTGGTCTTTAATTTCCAAGTTACTATTGATTATCCTCAATTTACTGCAAAGTTCCTCACAAGACTCTGAAGAAATTCTTATTACACCCAATGTCATGTACTGCTTTACTGATTTTCCAACCTCTTTTGTAATATCGATTTTAACACCATTCAAAGTCGAAATTTTATCTATTCCTTTTATCTCGGAGATCACTCCAGAATGGGTTGCAAATAACATATACGCTGTTGCACAGCCACTATAATTATATTTTTCCACCGGCAAATCTGTTGTCTTATGTTCGATGCCAAGCTCGCAATCTATCATCCAATTTATTGAATCAAATCCTGAAATATCCTTATACGGTATGTTTACTACTTCTCCGCCAAATCTATATCCCATTTCCAACAGATAAAAATGGGAATCCTTGTCACGCATGCATTCAACCCACGCCACGCCATTTGTCAGTTTTGCTTTTTTGAAAACCTCTATCACCTTATCGTTGACTTCAAAAATATACTGCCTTAAATGATAATTTGTCGTCGTGATAATCGAATACAAATTTGCCAACTCTCCCGGTTGATGATGTTCTGAGCTAAAAAAGAATAGTCTGGGTTCACCGTCAGCTATAATATAGTTTACAGCAAACTCAGGGCCCTCCAACTTGCGTTCCATAATCAAATGTGGATTTTTTGAAAATGAATGTGCTCTTTCTATTGCATGTTCAACATCGGCTTCATTATAGCAATAACTCATTCCGCGATTAGCGCTCATATCAACAGGCTTAATCACAACCGGATAAGTTATGTTATAGTTTTCTTTATTTTGTAGATATTCTTCAATATCATAATCTTCAGCCACTGGAGCACCAACGCTTTTACATAGTTCCTTAAACACATATTTATTAGTCGCAGCTGACCATGCAGAATCATTCTGGCTATACATTGGCAGTCCTAACCTTTTGCACAGAACTCTTAGATTTCCGCCATTAAAGTCGCTAGCACCTGTAATTACGGCCGCCACATTATTATCTCTACATCTTTTTTCTAGTGTATCAAAGTCATTCGTGCTTATAAGCCACGATTCGTCAGCAATTCTTTTTGCAGGCGTTGTTTCATAATAATCAGCAACTATGACCCAACAGCCTCTATTATGCAACTCATTTATAATTTCACATGAGCCATAATCGCTTCCTAGCATCAATACTTTATTCATTTCTACAGTACCTCTTAAATATCATACAAGCAACTTATAGTCTCTATTCCGTCTTCTGTACAGATTAGTTTGCAAAACCATATGGAATTTATTTTGTTTTTATCGTCACACAACTTTATAAGCTTTGACCGACCATGGAATATTTCAATAGTAGCGACTAAGCTTATTTCTCTTTCCGCAACATCACACATTTTAAAACTTGCAACTATTTATAACATTAGGCTTTCTTTCCAATAATGACATTGCAGATGCGGTCCACATCTTCCAGAGACAGATCCGCGTACAAAGGCAGAGTCAGCACACGCAATGCCAGATGCTGCGCAACAGGTGTTTTTTCGGTACCGGCGGTCGGATAATTTCGATAGCACTCAAAGCTGTTGGTCAGCGGATAGAAGTATTTTCTGGCCGTGATGCCCTGCTCCTGAAGCATTTCATAGATTTCATTGCGGGTGTACTTATACCCATCAAACACGACCGGGAAATATGCATAGTTGCTTTCTACATTTTCCTGAATTGCACTAAGTTTGATACCTTCCACGCCGGAAAGTCGCTCACGGTAACGCTCCACGACCTTCTTGCGCTTAGCAATTTCCTCGTCCAGATGCCGCAAATTGCAGATGCCCATAGCTGCCTGAAATTCGTTCATCTTGGCATTACCGCCTACAAAGCAAACCGACTCAGGACCATGGATACCAAAATTCTTCTGGTCGTTCAATAGCTGAACCCAGCTATCATCCTTAAAGCAGACTGCACCGCCCTCGATAGTGTTGAATACCTTAGTAGCATGGAAGCTGAACATAGAAGCATCGCCAAAGCAAGCAGTAGACATGCCCTTATACTTCACGGCAAAGGCATGAGCTGCATCATAGATCACCTTCAGGCCGTATTTCTTTGCAATCGTTTCAATAGCTTCCACATCACAAATATTGCCATATACATGTACCGGAACGATCGCCACTGTGCGGTCAGTGATAAGACCTTCGATCTTCGTCACATCCATGGTATAGTCTTTATCGTTCACATCACAGAACACCGGAACAAGACCATTGCGAACAATTGCATGAGTGGTAGAAGCGAAGGTAAACGGCGTGGTAATAACCTCACCGCCCTCCGGCAGATTCAGGGCAGCAATAGCATTTTCCAGAGCCAGATGGCCATTGGTATAAAGAGCCACATGGGGCACACCCAAATATTCCTCCAACTCTGCCTGCAACTGCTGGTGCTTTGCCCCCATATTTGTTAGCCAATGGCTTTGCCAAATAGGGCGAATTTCTTCTATGTACTCATCCAGACTTGGCATAGATGAACGCGTCACTAAGATATTATCAGACATAAACTTTCACTCCTCTTTTATACTCATGGTTTTCTTAACCATTTCAGCAATTCTTTTCATATCTTCTTTTCCGTATCGTTGGTCAATCGGAATAGGAAGAATATCCGCTGCGTAATGGTATTCCAGACTATCAGCCGGGCATTCCTTTTCGATATTTATTTTTTTGCAGAGATTTGGCACAGAATCGCAAAGAAAATACGGCAGATATAACTTCCGAATCATCTTCGCTTCGCAAAGATATTCCAGCGCTCCTCTTCCGCAATTCAGGGCAATAGCTTTTTCGTGGAGCATTGCACCTGTATAAGTATCAAGCTCTATATACCCGCCAATTTCTTTCATAGCTTCACTCCGTCGTTAATTGAACATCAATATGCTTTTCTATATGGGATAAAATATTTTCAGCGGTTGCAACATCAGGAAATTTCATAAAGATAATTCCAAGACATTTTGCCGCATTGTCAAACCGTTCCACATGGTCTCCGGGCTTTTTGTAGAAATGTACTTCTTGAAGATATTTTTTTAATTCATCACTAAATACAATCTGCTTATATATTCCATTCTTTGTACTGTGTAAATTATGCGTTGCATAACAGCCCTCGGGCTTTTGTACTGTAGTTAAAATAGGTTGTCCCATTGCGGCTTGGACCGCCATTTCAACTAAATCTGCGCCAAAAATTTTCCCCAATAAGTCTGGTATCATATTTCCGCCAGCTCTCGGTCCAACATCGATAGGCCATACTCGGTTGTTCTTATCAATAACCAATTCAACATTGACCGAGCCAAATCGAATTTCCAGCTTGTCCATCATGCTTTGCAGCGTTTGTTGAACAAGTTGTACATCGGCTTCCTCCAGAATCAACGGATAGCTTTTTCCGACAGGAACTAATGGATTCACCCGGGTATCTCTATGGCAATTAAGAAGCCCCCATATAACCACTTTTCCATTTAAAACAAAAATATCGCCACCGATAAGATATGGATGTTTTTTCTCAATATATTCTTCAACGATCACTCGGTGGGCACGAGAAAATGAAAAAGCAAATTCTAATGCGTCGTTTACCTTATCCCAGCTATGCAGTACGGTAGCTCCTTTTGAGCCAGAAGAATCTACCGGCTTGACGATGACCGGCAACCGAAATCGAGAAGTATCTGCCATCGCATCCTCAATAGTTTGATATCCCATAGATACTGGCGCATTAAATCCATTGTCTTGCAAAAATGCACGAAAACGATCTTTATTGCAGAGGATATCTACCGCGTAATAAGGGTTTGTTGGCAGTTTTAATTTTTCACCCACATAAGCTGCTGTGGGTGCAGCGGGGTCAGATGCATAGGCCAAAACGCCATTAACTTTTTCCTTCTGCGCTACCTCAAGTACTGCATCCTTATCTGTAGTACTTACAAGATAGAACTTATCTGCGACATACTGCCCGGGGTTATCCGTCAGGAAATCGCACAGAACAGTGTAGTAACCGAGCCTTTTTGCAGTTTCAATAGCTACTACTTGCTGCGCAGAACCACCTAATAAAAGGATTTTTTTCATTTTTATCGCCTTTACTTTCTTGCAATTTTTTTCAAGACAGGGCGAATCAAGCCCATCAGATATTCATAGGATTCCAGATGCAAGGCAGCCGATGCTCCAATGTAAATTACCGCACCCATCGGAATCTGAATCAGTAACGTGACAGCATTTGACAGGTGAAGCAGGCCAACAAGATTCACGCAGCATCCCATAAAGATTGCTATAGCAATGCTCGGCAGAATATCCTTCAACTGATCCCAATATCGATAATTCAAAAGTTTCCGATTGGGCCATGAGTTGATGATTTGGCTTGTAACACTGCTGACAAGCAAGCTATAAGCCATTGCCATAACGCCAAACCACATAGTAGAAAGCAGCAACGTCATACCAACAATCTTCTTCGCAATTTCAAGCTTCAAAAACAAATCGCTGCGCCCCATTGCTTTGATTGCATTCAGGTTTGCTGTGTGGATTGGATAGAACATATAAGTAATGCAGAAAATGCGTAAAAACGGGACGCATGGTAGCCATTTATCCGTCAAGACCAACCGAACAATCGGCTCTGCACAGAATGCCAAGCCCATCATCAACGGAGCCATAATATAGGTGCTGGTTTTTATAGCCCGGCGGGTCATGGACTTTACTCGACTAGCGTCATCTTGCACGCCTGCCATCGTTGGCAGAAGAACGCTGTCAATGGACGTATTGATATTGTTTGCAATCACACTTGGGAACTTATCGCCTTGGTTGTAGTATGCCAAATCCGCAGACGAATACAATTTACCTATAATCAGGCTGCGAATATTCGTGTAGATGGTATCCAGCAATGATGAAGCCAGCATTTTCCAGCCAAAGGAAAGCAGTCCTTTTAGTCTTTCCCAAGAGAACATCTTCTTTGGACGCCATTTAACCGTCAGCCACAATATCAAGGTATCAATGGCTGTATTGGATAGTTGCTGGGCCACAATAGCCCACACACCAAAACCCGCGTAAGCCAAACCAATGCCCAGAAACGCAGAAAAAATCGTTCCGCCTAGCGTTGCGTAAAAAAACCGCTTGAACAGCATATTACGCGACACATAGGATTGCTGAATACCTTTTACACCAGAAATTACAATGGTCAAGCTAATAACACGGATTATTGGAGTCAGAGACAAATCATTGTAGAAGTTGGCAATCACCGGCGCCGCCATAAACATGATGGCGTACAAAACCAAGCAAACCACAAAATTGAAATAGAACACTGACGAGAAATCCAGATCATCAGCATCCTTTTTCTGAATTAGTGCGGTACCTAAGCCACTATCAACAAACACTTGCATGATGGTGGTAAAGACCGTAATCAAAGCAATTTGACCGTAGTCTTCTGGTGCAAGAATGCGGGCAAGTACAATAGATACGATAAAGGTTACAAGTTGGGCACCGCAGCGTTCCGCAAAGCGCCAGAGGAAGTTCCCTATTACTTTTTTATTTGACATATACTAATCGATTTTTCCTTTAATCTTTCGATTTATTTTATTTATAGCGATTTTCGCAACCATAGAAAGGCAATCATCCTGTTTAGTAATCACTTCCCATGCATGGCTCCACGACGCCCCTTTCCGATGGTATAAGCAATCAATTACAACCTCTGCAGCCATTGCGGCACGTCTTTTTTTCAGTGAAACCTCGATACCATATTCCTTGCGGAATGCCTTTTCAAGTTCTTGATAAGCCATCCAGTTTTGATACCCTTTTCTAGCTCCAATATTCCTCGATGACCATGAATTTCCTCCTACTTTGCGTACAAACCTATATGCAGAATATGTCTGAGGAAGTCGATATATGGAACCATGTGCCAATAAATATAAATAGATTTTTATATCTCCCTGAATATCTACTGCATTGAAGCTCTCCGGATAGCTCTCTCCCTGATTTCTAAAAATATTCCGACAAACGAGACTTGCAAGTTGGCTAGGAAGTTCTTTTTCTTCAAAGTCTTTCAATGTATAACGTTCTTCTTTTTCGTAATATCCAAAAGTTTTTATATTCTGAATATTTTCATCTTCATCAACAACTATATATTTATGGACACAGCCGATATCTTGCGGATGTTGCTCCAGCCAATCAACCTGAAATTGCAGCTTATTAGAATCTATCCAATAATCATCTCCCTCACAGAAAGCAATATACTTTCCTTTTGCACGAGAAAACTGAAAAGCTTGCGTTACATACACACCTTTAGTCGTTTGGTTTTCTGTCTGTAAAATCGGCTTAATTATATTCGGATATTTTTCCACATAGGCTCTGATAATATCAGGTGTAGAATCCGTTGATGCGTCATCATGAACTAGTATTTCAAAGGAAAAATCTGTTTTTTGCATCAAAAAACTCTCTAGCGCATGCGCAATATACTTTTCGTGGTTATAAGTATTGCAAATTATGCTAACGCATATATTATCCTGCATTTCGGTTTCCTCTTATCTATCATCGCTATTTAAAGACATTATTCATCCATATGTCGACTTCACAACACCGATCTTGTATAATTTAGCTCCGGAAAATCCGTTGCCTGCTGCTCACCACGGAGAGGTAGCATACTTGAGCAGCACAGCCATGTGGCTGAACACATGGCTGCTGTGGAGAATCAGTACTTTCTCCACACCATCTTATTAACGACGTTTACATAGCCCTGAATGATGCGAACCACCTTCATGGACACGGTCTCGTCCACGTAGTCGGGGCAGGGCTTACCCAGAACGCCCTTCTGCTTCATCTCGATTGCCATATCGGTGGCGTTGAGCAGTTCCCGGGTGGTAATGCCAGCCAAGATGAAGTCACCGGCTTCCAGAGCCTCCGGGCGCTCGGTGGAGGTACGGATGCACACAGCGGCGATGGGATGACCAATGGACAGATAGAAGCTGCTCTCCTCCGGCAGCGTGCCAGAATCGGAGACGATTGCCAGAGCGTTCATTTGCAGCTTGTTATAGTCGTTGAAGCCCAGCGGCTCATTGACGCGAACACGAGGATCCAGCTGGAAGCCGCTCTTTTCCAGACGGTGCTTGCTGCGGGGATGGCAGGAGTACAGGATGGGCATATCGTACTTTTCTGCCAGAGCGTTGATAGCGGTAAACAGGCTCAGGAAGTTCTTTTCGGAGTCGATGTTCTCCTCCCGGTGGGCGGACAGTAGAATGTACTTATCCTTCTCTAGCCCCAGACGCTCCAGCACATCGCTTTTCTGAATTTTCTCCAGATTCATGTGCAGCACCTCCGCCATGGGAGAGCCGGTCTGGTAGGTGCGCTCCTTGGGTAGGCCAGTATCTGCCAGATACTTCCGGGCGAACTCGGAATAGCACATATTCACGTCAGAGATCACATCCACGATGCGACGGTTGGTTTCCTCGGGCAGGCACTCATCCTTGCAGCGGTTGCCAGCCTCCATGTGAAACAGGGGGATGTGTAGCCGCTTCGCAGAGATGGCAGACAGGCAGGAGTTGGTATCGCCCAGCACCAGATAGCCCTCCGGCTGCAATTCGCTGAGCAGCTCATAGCTGCGTCCCAGAATGTTACCGCAAGTCACACCCAGATTCTCGCCAACCACAGGCACAAGAATGTCCGGGCCATATTCCCCGAAGGTGTTCTTCAGTTCGAAATCCTCCCAGAACACGGTGGAAAGGTTTCTGTCCCAGTTCTGGTTGTAGTAGACCACGCAGCAGTCAAAATATTCCCGGCAGCGCTTGATAACCGCAGCCAGTCGGATGATCTCCGGACGGGTACCGCAGCCGATCATGACCTTAGTACGCCCATCATTTTTCCATTTAAAATTGTGTTCCATAAAAATCTCCTATTGACAACCAGTATTTTCTCTTACACCGGCTCGAAGAAGGTGTCTGGGTGGTTCGGGTTGAAAATCTCGTTGCAGGTCATCACCGTCACCAGATTTTCCGTTTCGGACAGATTGATGATGTTGTGAGTCCAGCCGGGAATCATGTGGACAGCCTCGATCTTGTCTCCGGAAACCTCAAACTCTACCGTTTCCCCGGTGTTGATGTTACGTTCCTGAATCAGGCCGTGACCTGCCACCACGATGAACAGCTCCCACTTGGAGTTGTGCCAGTGCTGCCCCTTGGTGATGCCCGGGCGGCTGATATTGATGGACACCTGACCGCAATCGGCGGTATGCACCAGTTCCGTGAAAGAACCACGGTTGTCCACGTTCATCTTCAGGGCGTACTTGAACTTGTCGGTGGGCAGATAGGTCAGATACAGGGAATACAGCTTCTTAGCAAAGGAGCCGTCCGGCATTTTCGGCATCATGAGCGTAGTCGGCTGTACCTTGAACTCCTGCAGCAGATCTACGATCTCGCCCAGTGTTACCTTGTGTGTCACAGGGACGCAGCAGTAGCGCCCGTCTGCTTTCAGAACCGTTTCTACGCCATCGAATTCACAGTGCTGCTCCTTGCCTTCCAGCAGATCAAACATACCTTCTACCAGATCGTCAATGTATAGCAGTTCCAACTCGGTGCTGCGGTCGTTGACGGTAAAGGGCTCATCGTTTGCCACTGCCCAGCAGAAGGTGCTGACGGCACTATTGTACTTGGGGCGGCTGTGTCCCATCAGGTTGACAAAACGGTAAACCGCAACCTTAGCCCCAGTCTCCTGAGCATACTGGAAGAACAGCTCCTCGCCAGCTTTCTTGCTGCGACCATACTCGCTGTTGCCGAAGCGCCCAGCAAGTGTTGCCTGAATGGAGGAGGACAGCATGATGGTGGCCTTGTTGTTGTGCTTTTTCAGGCAGTTCAGCAAGTCGGATGCAAAGCCGAAGTTGCCCTTCATGAAGTCTTCCGGGTTCTCCGGGCGGTTCACGCCAGCCAGATTGAACACGAAGTTCGCTTTCTGGCAGTACTCGTCCAGTTCTTCCGGGGTTGAGTTCAGGTCATACTCGAAAATCTCTTCTATATTCAATGCCGGGCGGGTCTTATTTTTCCCATCCCGGATGTTTTTCAGGTTGTTGCACAGGGCGGTTCCCACCATGCCCTTAGCACCTGTGACTAGAATGTTCATTCGTTCACCTCTCCATGAAATGCGGTGCAGTCCGGAATGTCTGCGCCATCCGGCACGGTTGCATTGTTGCAGATGGTGCAGTTGCTGCCAATGCGGGTAAAGTTGCCCACCGTTGCGCCGGTGCGAACAACGCTGTTGGTGTAAATCAAAGCGTAGTCCCCTACCGCCGCATCACAGTGGACTTCTGTTCCGGCATTCAGCAGAACACCGTTACCAACGGATGCACCGCTCTGGATGCAAGCGTTTTGCAGCACCACACAGCCACATCCTAACTTGGCGTATGGACTGATGTAGGCGCTGGGCGCAACGATATTGGGAAAAGCAAAGCCAAGGGCTTTCGCCTTTTCATACGCCTGTGCCCGGAACCGATTGTTGCCGATACCCACCACCAGCGAGCCGTACTCCTTCCGCAGCTCCGGCAAATCAGCAAGACTGCCAACCACCGGAATGCCACAGATGTCAGTGCCCACAGGTTGCCCATCGTCTACAAAGGCACAGTCGTATTGGAGCATTGCCTGCTCTGCTACCATGCGCCCAAAGCCGCCGGCACCAATCAGCAGTAACTTTTCTTTAGACATTCGGGATGCCCTTCAGTGCATTCTGGACGTACTCGGTGGTGAGAATCTTCTTGACAGTGCCTTCCACATCCAGACGAGTGGTGTTATGACTGGTGTAAGATTCATCTGCCATGGTATGTACTTCGCCCTTGACCACGAACTTATCATAGTTCAGGTCGCGATTATCCGCAGCAACACGGAAGTAATGACCCATATCCTGGCTGCGCAGACGCTCCTCACGGGTCATCAGGGTCTCGAACAGCTTCTCGCCGTGACGGGTGCCGATGATGTTCGTACCGGTATCGCCGAACAGCTGCTGGACGGCCTTTGCCAAATCGCCGATGGTGGAAGCATCAGACTTCTGGATGAACAAATCACCGGGATTTGCATGTTGGAAAGCGAACAAGACCAGATCCACAGCCTCGTCCAGGTTCATCAGAAAGCGGGTCATATTGGGGTCGGTAATGGTGATGGGGTTGCCAGCCTTGATCTGGTCAATGAACAGCGGAATGACAGAGCCACGGCTGCACATCACGTTGCCGTAACGAGTGCAGCAGATGGTGGTGCCACCACGCTCAGCAGCTACACGGGCATTGGCATAGATGACGTGCTCCATCATAGCCTTGGAGATGCCCATGGCGTTGATAGGATAAGCTGCCTTATCGGTGGACAGGCAGACGACACGCTTAACGCCTGCGTCGATTGCAGCGTGCAGAACGTTATCAGTACCAATGATGTTGGTCTGAACAGCCTGCATGGGGAAGAACTCGCAGGAAGGAACCTGTTTCAAAGCGGCAGCGTGGAAGATGTAGTCAACACCGGGCATTGCGTCACGGATGGACTGCGGGTTGCGGACATCGCCGATGTAGAACTTCACCTTCTTTGCAGTGTCAGGGTGCTTGGCCTGAAGCTCATGACGCATATCGTCCTGCTTCTTTTCGTCACGGGAGAAGATGCGAATCTCCTTCAGGTCAGAGTCCAAGAAGTGCTTCAAAACGGTAGAACCAAAAGAACCAGTACCGCCGGTAATCATAAGGGTTGCGTTATCAAATGCAGACATTTTAATTTTCCTCCAATACATTTCATTGAATTTTATATAAAACAGATTATTCTGTTCTTACTACAGGTAACTCATCAACAAATATGCCGGCCCATGTAAGAATACCGCTGTCGTCCACGCACAAAGTATTGCAGTTGAGACTAACATCTTTCTCTGTTTAGTTCTAAAACAGTCATACAAACTGCTAACAATGGTCCCAGAAAGCATTGCAAGAACATACATGGGTCGTAAAACTAGATCATAATGTCCAATTTGTGCCATAACAACAAGTGCATATATTAATATAAATCTATATAAGGACTTGCTATTATCTTTTTTATTAAGCTGGTAAAACGCATAGATTATCAGTAATATAAAGATAATATCAACTATTAGATAACCATACGAAAAGAAATATGCATCAGATTTTATGTAGCGTAAATACAAGTTAGCTGCTTGGGAAATACCCGGAATTGACTGAGCATATATAAGTTGTGCAACAGGCTCCAATAGTGCCAGTCCAATAGCAAGGATGAAAATGGTTCTCATTTTAACTGTAAAGTGAGCAAGAATCCAACACGGGATTACTATGATAACAGCATTGTGAATTGTGCAAGAGAATACTAAAAGCATCGCTGTCACAATTGGCGATCCATTCTTTTCAAATTCCCGATATAAAGCCAACGCCACTATACTTGCTGCCAAGCCATTCCGAATTCCTGTATTGACATACACGTAAGGCATCGTTGCAAGGCAAAACAAAAACGATGGTGCTAATAGTTCCGTTCTGTTCTTTTTCTGTAGCCAATCTTGCGTAATATAGCACCATATACCATATACAATAAGGAGGGTAACAAAAGGAAGCAACCTATTGCTTTTGAACCGACTCATTAAAAAAAAGTATAATTTAAACCCATATAGTCCGCTTCTTGTTCCGCCTCCCAAAATATTGTCGAAATTGAACATATAATCAGTAAAACTATAATTGGCTGTTCTTAACGCTTCCAAATACTGATAATGCCTATACAAGTCCCATCCATGTGAAGGAGGATTAATACTGCTTCCAAAAACAGCCATTGCAACAACAAGTATACATAGATACATATTATCCCTTCGGGGATCTCTTATCTTTCCAAACGCAAAAGACAAATTCAAGTACATCGCATAAAGAAAAATGTACAAAATCGACACAACAAAAACGACTTTCACTTGTTGCACCTCATATTATATAAAGTAATATATTCGCGGAACTTAATCTTCATAGACAGTCTGTCAAGTCCGTTCATTCTTCCTTTATCGCCCACCCCTGTACAGATATTCTTTATTTCACTCATCATTTCATTGACATCATCCACAGGAACAACCCGGTCAACCTTTTCATTCAACATCTCCGGACTTCCCCCTGTATTAAATGTCACAACCGGAGTTCCACACGCAATAGCTTCCATATTGACTGTTGGATAGTTTTCCTCTCTTGTCGGCATTGCAAACACATCCGCTGCGCTATAAATCTCGGCAAGTTCTTTTTGATTTTGTGTTCGATGAATTGAAATAATATTTTGCGGCAGATTCTTGTCAATCTCATCATCTGTACCGACAAGGACAATTTGATATTGCTCACCTAATTTTTCCGCCATTTCAACAAAACAGTCCAGTCCCTTACGATACCCCCATGCAAAAGAAACTCCCAAAACAATGTGTGTTTCTGCCGGTATCCCATAGCGTTCTCTAAAATTGCTCGGAGTTGGCTTAAAAACGTCCAAATCGATTCCGTTATTTATTACTTCAATTGGATACCCTTTCAAATACGATTCCTTTGCCAGTTCCGCCAACCACTTTGACGGTGTTACAATTGTCATATTCCCAATGCCGGTAAACCATTTTTTCTTCAGCTTCCACATTCTTTTCGTATTATCGTAAAACGAGGCAGGATATTCCTTATACTGTGGGCAATTATGACAACCAGTCTTCCACTTGTCGCACCTTACTATAGTAAAGTACGGGCATTGCCCAGTGAATGACCAGCAATCATGCAATGTCCATACTGTCGGGACATTATGTTTTTTTATATATGAAAAGAGCATCGGTAAATTGATATATGAATCGTGCAAATTATGAAAATGAATGATATCGGGCTTAAATTCATCTATCTTCTTCAAAAGCTTATACGTCTCGAACCATGCGAAGCAACCATTAAAACCTGTAATTCGAGCAAGAGCGACATTTACTCGGCGACTATTGAATGTTCCGATTCGGTAATAGCCGCAATCCTCACCCGCATCACGATTTGTTGTGGTGATAGGCGATGCGCACATCACCTCGTGTCCCTGCGCTCTTGCTACATCGGCAATCCCCATCATGATTTTTCCGGTGCTACCTTTCGCTCCACCATTGATCTGCACAATACGCATCACTCGTACTCCTCACTGATTATCACTAAAGAACTTATATCCTCTACGCCTCATGATTGCCTTTGAGAGATTGAACAGCGGCTTCGGAAGCCACTCACGCAGCCATGTCCGGAATTCAAGCATCCATTCATCTTTAGCTCGCATATCCTCTCGGTCACCTTTATAAATAGGATTCTCATCGAAATACTTGCGTGCCTTCGTCAGCACCTTTCCCTTACGAATCACGTCAAGAATAGGGAATTCCCCGCGTCGGCTATCTGCGCAACGGGCATTCAGCTGTCGTGCCATATTCGTCAACGCAACCTCATACTGCCAGGCATTCAGCGTTTTCGTCAGCGTTTTTTCCATAAAATCCTTACGCCAGATGCCTGCATACAGACTGACAATGTAGTCACCTGCATAATTGTCCAGCAGAAAAATACCCTGTTCCAATTCCTCAGCTTTTCTGTTTCTCAGACTCTTCATGGTCATAACAAACAAACGCAGATAATCAATCTGATGCTTTTCCATGATCTGAATATCTTCGTTGACCGCCTGAGTCGAAATCCTTTCCGTCAGGAAATAGTCATCCAAGGTAAAGAGAACATACTCTGTCTTAATCAGCGGCATCACTGCTCTCAGACGTTCCGTTATTTCCGTGCCTTCGCCTGCTGCCACCACTGTTACATTTTCAAAAATACGATCAGTGGGTTTATCGGTTACTAAAAACGTCTCCACGTTTCGGTCTGCCCAATTCTGATTCAAAAGCAAAACATGTGCATCCCACAAATCCGAAAACTTGTCGCACGTCGAAATAATAATTGAAAAGTTATTCTCCATCACCATGTATCCTCTGCCACTTATTTCATATGTTGGATTGCCTTTGCAACCACATTTTCTGAGGTCTTGCAGCTAGCCTGCAGATTATGATGCTCTCTTGTCATCACAATCGCCTGTTCGTAGTATTTCTTTTGAATTTCCTGATTAGAAATCAGCTGTGTAATCGAATCCACCAATTTAGCTTTATTCGTACAAACCATTGCCGCATCCGTTGACTGCATATACTCAATGATGCCGCTTTCTAGCGAGCCATATGTTAGAATGGATGCACCACTCGCCAATGCGTCCGCTGCCTTCGTAGAGAGTGAATACCGTGAAAGGTTGATGTCCTTTTCCTCAAATCCCTCTACAATAACAGTTATGTCGCTTTCTGCCATGCGCTTTTGAACCTGCGTGTACGGCACAGAACCCATATATTTGACATTTTTATTGTCCTTGAATACAGAATAGACCTGCTCGTCCTTTTCGTTGGAATAAACCTCCAGCATATATTCTGGATTGATTTTTCCAAGGGCGTAGCCAATATCGTTCAGGGAGTTGTTGCGTCCCATACCGATATTTCCGAAGTAAGTAATAACCGGGCAGTCTTTGTTAATTACGCTGAACGGTTTACGCTGAACCGTAGAAGTCAAATAAACCGTTTCGCCGTCCAGTCCAAATTCCGAATTATACTTATCCCGAATCTTGTCGCTGATGTAAATCGCACTACCCGGCCAAGCCAGAACCTTGTCAATCAATTTCTTGTAGGTCGATTTATAAAGGTGATAGATCGGATTCAGCGTTTTTTCCACATTGAAATAGTAGTCATCGCCAATGCAGGAGATAATTGGCACGTTATATCTCTTGGCGACATACATTGCAATCTGCGGGATAAAATAGTCGTCCGAAAAAGCCAGAAACACGCATTCTGGTTTGAAGTCATCTAGCCAATTATTTAGCTTCTCCGTGCACCAGAATCTCTTACGCCAGAGGATTCCCCTGAGCAAATGTGTAAGAGGCGTATGCTTTCCACCGAACTTGTAGGCAGCTTCTGCTTTTGCATTTCCGAGTTCCAAATCATTGTCTTTCCACTCGGTGTCAAGCTCATCATAATGATAAATTACGCCAGTATCGACTTTCTTCCCCATCCACCGCTGCAACACACGGTGATCCGTAATTTGGAAAAGCGTTTCGCAATGCCCCTTGCACGGCTTCTTTGTATTAGAGAATATCTGTGCAATATTCTCTTTCTCCCAATAGTGAAAGTACGCATCAAAAGCGCGTGACGTTGATTTTGTGTTATATGGAACCGTTCCTACGATCAGCACTCTCGGATGCATATCGTTTCTCCTTTGAACTTTTATCGAATATTTAATACTTTCTTGAGTACGGCATTTTGATCGAGCAGACGGATAACTACTGCACACAGCCCTACTGTCAGGGCGAAGTTTCCGGCAGTCAGTAAATACCCTTCAATACTGCTAAATTGGATTGCAACACTGCTTTTGAAGATATTGAGAAGCAGACCGTGCATCATGTAAATTTCTAAGCTTTGTTTTCCTGCCCAAAGGAAAAACTCCCTTACTTTTTCTTTCCGGTTAATACAAAGCTCAGCACGGCATTTGGGTTCATCATCACTATTGCCATCACAGTAAGTGCTACCGTAATCACATAGTTGACCAGAACCAGGCCCAGCCCCACCGGACTGTACAGAATCGGCACTTTGTCCGACTTGATCAAGCTGAGAAGCAGATAGTGCGTGAGATACACTTCCAACGAGTGCTCTCCGACCCATGCAAGAGTACCCCCCCCCGATTTTACTGGAGAAGATTCCCCTACAGAGACCACATACTGCAATACATCCAGCCAACGATGTTGCCGCACGCAAGATAATCGCAAAGCCGCCATCCGACATCTCATAAAGCGGAAATCTAAGAATAACGAACAGCCACACTACAAAGCAGATTGCAACTACACTATCAATAATCTTTTTGCCAATCTCAGATTCCTTCATCCTGTCATCAAACTGACCATACAAGAACCCTGCATAGTAGAAAGGCATATAATAGAGCGTCAATTTGATTGCAAAGAACGAAAGCCCTAAAATTGCGCCAATTCCCACCAGCAGAACCATTCCCACTAAGTAGCACCCCAAAAGTACGGTCTGCTTCTTCAGCAGGTTTTCTTTGCTCACCCGCTCTGCAATGAAAGAGGCAATGCCAAAAATCATGCTAATCGTCCAAATCGTTGCAAGGAACCAATAACCTGAATCCATATTCCACAGGAGATGCTTAACGTTTAAGAAACCATCCTCTCCAAAGATGATGCCTCTAACCAAAAAGCTCCATACAGCCCACGGCAGCATATACGCAACCGTTCTGCGTTTCACATATTTCCACAGTCCCTTGCTGTTAGAGATGGGGCGGCTATATTTCGTTACATATCCGCTGATTAAAATAAACAACGGCATCTGCAAGGACCATGCAATATTAAACACAAATGTGTTTTCTGCTCCGACCGTACATCCACTCATTGTATGTTGCAGAACAACCAGAAGCATCGCTATGCCACGCATGACATCCACAAATTGATTTCGGTTTTCTGTCTTAGCCTGCATCCCTTAATACCCTCTCAAACATAAACTTCCGCAGCCAGTTGGGAGCCAGCGCCGACCCGCTGCGAATCACGCAGCTCTTTATGTACTGTCCTTCTCCAATAAAGCCTTGCTGTTTCATAAATTTGAACAACTTGGCCTGCGTCTTGGCGTATTTCCAACCGGCTCTTCTTAAATACATATCCGAGCCAGCTCTCATATGGAGCAGCGGCTCTTGAATGTTGTAACCCTGATATCCTGCCATCAGCATTCGAAGCCAGAGGTAATAATCCTCCAGAAGATAGAAATCCTGATAGGAGCCAACTGCCTCGACTGCGGATTTCTTATACATCACGCAGGGGTGATTAAACGGATTGCGCTTCTTTGCAAACTCTACGATTTCCGCATTTGTCTCGGGCGGCACACGCCTTGTATCGACGGTGTGCGGATCAGTAGTAAACTCCTCCACGATACCGGAGCAAATACTCACCTCCGAATGTATGTTAAACACAGCGATCTGTTTTTCACATCGATCCGGATAAGCGATGTCATCGCTGTCCATCCGGGCAACCAGCTCATTTTTGCAATGCTTGATGCCTTCATTGAGTGCGTTGCCAAGTCCACCGTTCTTCGCGAGGCGGACAACATTCAGAGATTCACCCATCTCCTGTTGCTTCGCTGCGATTACGCTATCCAATGGTTCGTTCAGAGGTCCATCACATACCAGCACGAAATCATTTGTGGAGAGCGTCTGCGCTTGTATGCTCTCTATTGCCTGTCTCAAATATTCCGGTTTTTCTTTGTGATAAACAGACATTAAAACGCTGTAATTCTGCATCACTTCGTCTCCTGCCCCATCGCCGTAGTCGCCCCCTCTGCCACACCTTCCGTGCTTTCAGGCATAAACAGGATCTTCACGGTTGCCAGCATAATTTTCAGATCCTCGATCAGGCTGGGATGGGCAATATACATCAAATCCATCTGCAGCTTATCGTAGGGGGTGGTGTTATACTTGCCATACACCTGCGCATAACCGGTCAAACCAGCCTTTGCCTGAAGCCGCAGCGCAAACTCCGGCATTTCCTCGCAGTACTGCGCAGCGATCTCCGGGCGCTCCGGGCGAGGGCCAACAACAGACAGATCACCCTTTAGGATGTTCAGCAACTGAGGCAACTCGTCCAGACGGCAAGCGCGAATGATATGACCGACCTTTGTAATACGGTCATCCTTGTCGCCGGTAGAAAGACGTGCCACGCCATCCTTTTCTGCATCCACGCGCATGGAGCGGAACTTCAGAATCTCGAACGGCTTGCCGTCCTTGGTCAGGCGAACCTGCTTGTAGAAGGCGGGACCACCATCGGATTTGACCGCAATGGCTGTGATCAGGAACAGCGGGCTCAAGATGATCAGTGCCAGCAGTGAGATCACAATGTCCATCGCGCGCTTAACGAACAAGAATTCCGGACTTGCCATGTAGCGACCGACGCGCAGCATCGGCAGGTGGAACATATGCATCGGCCATGCGCCGCTCATGATAACATCGCCAACGCGGGGGATGACGAACATATTGATGCCCTTCCCTACGCAGTGCTTTAGGATAATGTTTCGCTCATGGCTGTGAACACCACTGACAAAAACAGTCTCCATGCCATCCAGAATGCTCAAATCTGCCAAGCACTCCGACACGCTCAGGGTAACCTGCACATCGTATTTCTGGCTCAGACCGTACTCGTTGATGAGCTTTTCCATACCATGACGTACATCGTAGACAACTGCTGTCTTCTGCGGCGGGAAGGTCTTGTAGTACCATTTATGTGCACAAGATGCCCAGATCGCAGCCATCACCAGCTGCCCCACAATTGCCGCAATACCCGGCAGCAGGTTGCAGAGCTTTGCGGACATCAGGCAGATCACGATGTACAAAATACCATCGGTTGCCATAGCGCCAAGGATCTGGCCGTACACAAGCTCTGAGACCCGCTGCATCGACATCCAGAACGCATCGTAGATTTTACCGAGTACAATGTACAGGATAAAAAACAGGCCTAAAATCGCAAAATGACCCTTCCATGCCAGATTTGCATAGGTCTGGTGCGAGTAGTACAGGAACCAGCAGGCCGCAAACGGCAGCTCGATCATCAGAACATTCAAGATCTTTACGATCCGCAACATTACATCATGCTGAAACTTTGACATAATCCTCTCCAATAACTCCTTTAGACTTTCTTTTTACGACCCAGATTACAGCAACTGTTTTGGGTCGAGCTATCAACTACACAAACCGATATCTTCCCCCGTTTTGTGGTTAGCCGAAACATTCAGATTTTCACTTTTCCTCTTAGATTCTTGTGCCAGTTCTAACCGGCGCGGCCTCGAATCCGCTTTCTCCCACCGCATCCCAATCTCATCCAGCTTTGCAATACGTTCCTCTGTCAAAACAGCGCAGCTTTTTTCAGGATTCTGGCGGGTATACCGCTGCCGCTTGACCCAGTTTCCGAGGTTGTAACCGTTCGGTAACACATAATCGGCAGGGACGTTCAGGTCGCCGTGGGCATCAAAGTAGCGCTTGGCTTCCTGATACCCTTCGTTCCACTGGCGGTCATTGCGGTTGCCCCAGTACATCCCGATTCTGTTCAGCCGTTCAACCTGTTCATCCGTCAGCTTTCCTTTCGGGTACGCCCATTGCTGGCTTGCGACCCATTGCCCCAGCCGTTCACCAGCCGCTGTCACATAGGAACGTGGGATATTCAGGTTGCCGTTTTCCTCATAGTAGGCTGCAGCCAATGCATAAGCCTTTTCCCACTTGGCATCGAAAATGTTCCACACCATACCGATCTCATCAAGCTGCGCAATGCGTTCTTCCTTTAAGCGTCCGTTCAGCTTCTGCTGCCGGGTCTTGATGATCCACTGTCCCAGTGGGTAGCCGTCTGGGTCTACATATTTTCCTGGCACCATCAGGTTTCCGTAGGTGTCGTGGTATTTCTTTGCGACCTCAAATCCATGCTGCCACGCAATTTCCTTCCGGTTGCCCCAGACCATCCCGATGCTGTCCAGCCGCGCGATCTGCTGCTCGGTCAGATTGCCTTGGATCTGTCCCTCGCGCACACGGCGCTGGGTCACCAGCCACACACCAAGGCTCAGACCACCGGGCGTCGTATACAGTTTCGGGACGTTCAGGTTGCCGTGTTCCGCATAGTAGATGCTCGCCTCAGAGAAGTAGTGCTCCCAACCGGAAGAGAGGCTTGCCTGCAGCTGTTCGAACAGTACCCGGCAATCGTGCACCTGCTCGATGACCTCGAACCGCTCGGTGACGATCTTGTCACCCTCACCGTTGGCGTAAAGCCGGTGAACCGCCTCCTGCATCTCGCTTTGCAGACCGGATATGCTGGTCAGACCTTCAAAGTTGTTGACCACATCGAGAATCAACGGGGCTGCGGTGTCCCCGGCGGTCAGGGCACGACCAATCTGCTGCTTGTAGATGATGGGCGAAATCGTAGGCCGGAACAAAATGACGCCCGAAATGCCTTTCACATGGACGCCCTCGTTGAGCATATCGATGCAGAACAGCAGCTTCAGCCGGTTGGTCGTATCCGTCTTGAAGTCCGCAAACGCCTTGTCCGTATTCGGATCATCCGAGTAGGCTTCGTACACCACCACGTCCGGGTTGACCCCGGCGAACCACTCCGGCACATGGGACACCATCTCGTCCATGTGCTCCTTGTTGGCGCAGAACACAATGTACTTGCCAGCCTTATTCGTGATATGATGTGCAAAGACCCTATCCAGACCGTCTGCCTGCTCCAGTGCGCGGCGCAGCGCGTCCAGATATTTCTGATTCACATCCTGAATGCCCGGTGCCCGCAGGTTGTCCACCCGTGCCTGATACTTTGCGAGGGCTTTCTGGTACTGATAAACTGTGGTCACATATTTCGGGGCAGGCAAAATCCCCCTGACGACTGCTTCGCCAAGGGTCATGTCACTCGCAACACGGCTATCGAAAAGCTCTTCGGCCATATCTCGGTTATTATCCAGATATCGGATGTTTGTTGCCGTCAGCCCCAGAAGCTTTGCATCCGGGCATAACTTTAATAAAGCCACCGTGCTTTCGCCCCAACATTCCGCACCGGCACGGTGGAATTCATCGAGTATAATATAGGCAGGCTTCTGCGCTGCTATTTCGTCCAGCTGCGCCTGCGTGCAGCACATCAGTTTGGCATAGGTATAAAAGTGAACGTTTGCCAACGGAAAATCCGGGTCGTTCCTTTTCAGGCTCTCCAGCTGGGTCTTAAAGATATATTCACTGGGAGAAAGCCAGATTACGACCTTCTCTGGGTTGTCCTCGATCAGCTTGAACGCAATATAGCTCTTTCCAGTGCCGGTGGGATGAACAATGGCGGCTTTGCCATACTGGTCCATCATCCGGACTGCCGCATGATATGCTTTCTCGTTGTGCTCAAACAGATGCAATGCCACTCTGTTCACCCCTTCCCGCAATAAAGGGGTATCCTCCACAGTGATAATGGAGGAACGACATAGAAATCGCGCGCTATTACGTTGTATTTATTACATCCCTGCCCCTCATGGACACCTGATGGGAGAAAATCCGGTTCATCTCCCGGCGCTTTCGGGTCAGGTCAGAGTGCACATAGCGCTGCAAGG
>ERZ1026864.126-NODE-126-length-58924-cov-64.702475_pt1 | contig 58924 bp, 44 predicted proteins | sample MGYA00380162_ERZ1026864 | MGnify/ENA primary metagenome ERZ1026864 (study PRJEB33269, sample SAMEA4719798) | human gut metagenome | biome: human-associated habitat; feature: organic feature; material: feces | place: Cameroon | collected 2013-10 ... | reverse complement strand
ATAGTTACAGCTAAATACCAGGTATGTAAGAGTAACTTATCAGATGAATCTAAAGCAAAGTAACCACCTGAGTTTGCAAATCTAAAGTTGCCAATAAATAACAGGGCATTGGCAACTTCAATATTAAGTTCTTTATAAACTTCAGGAAAGAGTAAAAAGTAACCAATAATTAAGGTAAAGATACAAACAAAAAGTAATGGTGGCAGAATTCTAAGACATCGTCTTTTATAGAAAGCCAATAATGAAAAGTCATTATTACTTAGCTTATAAAAAACAGAAGAGGTAATGAGAAATCCTGAGATTACAAAAAAGATATCTACACCTAAGAATCCACCATCAAATAGAGTTGATTCTGTAAAATGTGCTGACTTTAAAAGGTCAAAAAGGTGATAGAAAACTACCGCCAGTATTGCTATGCCTTTTAACCCGTCGATGTCAGTTCTTTTGGGTTTAACGATTAATTTAGAGTTCATGATATTTCACTTTGATTTACGTTCTTTGTTTTTTTGCGTTTTGTTGGAAAATTTTATTTAAATACTTGTTTTATTATGAAATTACCAATCAGATCTCCTCCAAAGACACTATAGTGGAATCCGTCTAGATGAAAAATTGGAATACCTTTGTAGACGACTTTGTATTGATTAATACCAAGCTTTAAAGGTACATCTCTGTCAATGAATTTTAAATTATTATGAATATTTACGAATTCTTGAATTTTTTCATTAACAATAGAATTATTTTTAGATGATGTATCATTGCTAATAAGGTATTTCTCTTTGTTAAAAAAGTATCTTAAGAATGACTTTGAAACATCTATCGAGGTTTGGTTTGCATAAACTTTACTGATGGTAACAGCATCACTTACTATATAAAAAGTTAAATTTGGGTGTAGCTTAATCTGTTCGTCAAGATCTGTTAAAACGAAATCGAGATACTTGTTAAAGTTAGCATCATTCATTTCAAGATCAAATTCTTTGCAATATTTGCCAAATTGAATGTCCCATCTGTTCGCTAAAATCACTTTATCACCATCTTTTAAGCGAGATAAAGTTTCTTTATAGACCTTATAGTAATTTTGTCTTTCATCAAACGGTAAAAAGTATCCTTTTGTCATTGAGGCAAATTTCTTTCCATAAGCCATAGCACCATGCGTAGCCAAAAAGTATATTGATACTTTGTTAATATTCTTCATGTAGTGGCGATAGTGATCGGCATTTGAATCTCCCACAAAGAAGATTTTAGGAGTTTCAGATTGAAGACCGTAATGCCAGACAATCTCGTTACCTTCTTTAAAGGCAATTGATGGAGTGTACTCTTTTGGTAGTACTAAATCTTGTGGCATTGGAATAATAAAGTTAGATAAGTAGTTACTACCAAAGTTCTTATGGAAGTGATAGTAAGCTACAAAGCAAAGTAAAAAGAGGGTAAGAATTAATCTGTAGTCAACCTTTCTTTTTTCTGTAAAGATGTAAGATAAAGCTGTAAAGATAAGAATAACCAAGATCACTATTGAGCAGCTTAATACTGTATCTGTGTAACCACATCTTAGAGCAAAGACAAATAAAGGCCAGTGCCACAGGTATAGAGAGTAAGAACATCTTCCTAATAGAGTTAAAGGAGGAAGTCTTAATACAGAGTTCTTATTGTGAGACAAGATAACTAAAGCTGTACCTAACATAGTAGGTAGAGAGGTAGTTACAGTCCAGACACCATTTTGAAGTTCTACAGTAAAGATAGAGGCAATGATAATCACAATACCTAAGACTTCACCTAATAAAGGTAAATAGGTATTTAGAGAGAATACTCTCTTATAAACAATATCTTTATAGAAGAACAATACAGAGCCAAAGAATAACTCAAAGATACGGCATTGAGTTAAAAGGTAACCTTTACCATTAAAAGAAACAATTACAGATGTAACAGTAAGTAAGATAAAGACAACAGTTACAGCTAAAGGTAATCTCTTTAATGAAAAGACTTTCTTTAATAAAAGAACAATTAAAGGGAAGAGAATATAGAACTGAATAGTTACAGCTAAATACCAGGTATGTAAGAGTAACTTATCAGATGAATCTAAAGCAAAGTAACCACCTGAGTTTGCAAATCTAAAGTTGCCAATAAATAACAGGGCATTGGCAACTTCAATATTAAGTTCTTTATAAACTTCAGGAAAGAGTAAAAAGTAACCAATAATTAAGGTAAAGATACAAACAAAAAGTAATGGTGGCAGAATTCTAAGACATCGTCTTTTATAGAAAGCCAATAATGAAAAGTCATTATTACTTAGCTTATAAAAAACAGAAGAGGTAATGAGAAATCCTGAGATTACAAAAAAGATATCTACACCTAAGAATCCACCATCAAATAGAGTTGATTCTGTAAAATGTGCTGACTTTAAAAGGTCAAAAAGGTGATAGAAAACTACCGCCAGTATTGCTATGCCTTTTAACCCGTCGATGTCGTGTCGTATATCTTTCATTGTATTGATTTCTCTGATTTACTGCTAAGTTTCTATTGAATTTGAGATATTAACTTAGTTTTTTACATTATCTCTTAACACTTGCTCCATGATGTATTTGCCTACGATGATACTACCTGCATCTGTATAGTGTTTTGAATCAAAAAATATAGGGTAACCTTGATATTTTAATTTATACGACCCCTCGACATTTTCGATTGGGATGTTTCTATCAATAAAAGATACATTATCATTTTGATTAGCATATTGCTTCAGCGCACTGTTGGTTATGAGGTTCATTTTTTTATTTGAATCTATGGTAGATTCATTATCAAAGTCATTGAACAGATTTTTTAGTAATGAATTTTTTAAATCAAGTTTTGAACCTGAAATTTTGCTTTTAAGAGGATTTATTGCCACACCAATTATATAAAATTGAAGATCTTTTCTTAAGGAAATTTGTTCATCAAGATCTTTTATAACATCCTGTAAATAATGCTTATAAACTTCATTGCTAGGTTTTAGTTTTTTGCTTGCCAAATAGTTAGCATATTGGATATCCCAGCGATTACATAAAATGACCTTGTCGCCAGATTTTAGTAAATCTAAGGTTTTCAGATATATTGAGTGATAAGCAGTAATATAACTGTGATCAAGAAATGAACTTTGCTTTATTTTTGAGAAAATCTGTCCATAAGCCATGACTCCACTTTCAGCAAAATAGTAAAGAGGAACTTTGCTAATGTTTTTTAAATAGTAGAAATAGTGTCCAGCATTTGAATCTCCAATCATAAAAATGTGTGGGGTTCTATTTTGTTGTCCTAAATGGAACAGAAGTAGACCATTTTCTGTAAAAACTACTGATGGTTTAAAGTTATTACCTAATGTAGGTTCCTCAATATTAGGGATTACAAATTTGCTTAAGTAGTTCTTCCCCTCATTATGGTGAAAGTAAAAGTATGAGGCAAAGCAAAGTAAAAAGAGGGTAAGAATTAATCTGTAGTCAACCTTTCTTTTTTCTGTAAAGATGTAAGATAAAGCTGTAAAGATAAGAATAACCAAGATCACTATTGAGCAGCTTAATACTGTATCTGTGTAACCACATCTTAGAGCAAAGACAAATAAAGGCCAGTGCCACAGGTATAGAGAGTAAGAACATCTTCCTAATAGAGTTAAAGGAGGAAGTCTTAATACAGAGTTCTTATTGTGAGACAAGATAACTAAAGCTGTACCTAACATAGTAGGTAGAGAGGTAGTTACAGTCCAGACACCATTTTGAAGTTCTACAGTAAAGATAGAGGCAATGATAATCACAATACCTAAGACTTCACCTAATAAAGGTAAATAGGTATTTAGAGAGAATACTCTCTTATAAACAATATCTTTATAGAAGAACAATACAGAGCCAAAGAATAACTCAAAGATACGGCATTGAGTTAAAAGGTAACCTTTACCATTAAAAGAAACAATTACAGATGTAACAGTAAGTAAGATAAAGACAACAGTTACAGCTAAAGGTAATCTCTTTAATGAAAAGACTTTCTTTAATAAAAGAACAATTAAAGGGAAGAGAATATAGAACTGAATAGTTACAGCTAAATACCAGGTATGTAAGAGTAATTTATCAGATGAATCTAAAGCAAAGTAACCACCAGAGTTTGCAAATCTGAAGTTACCAATAAATAACAGGGCATTAGCAACTTCAATATTAAGCTCTCTGTATACCATTGGAAACAGTAAGAAATATCCAACTATTAAAGTAAAGATACAAACAAAGAGTAATGGTGGAACAATTCTTAAAAAACGTCTCTTATAAAAAGCTAATAATGAGAAGTCATTATTACTTAGCTTATAAAAGACTGAAGAGGTAATGAGAAATCCTGAGATTACAAAAAAGATATCTACACCTAAGAATCCACCATCAAATAGAGTTGATTCTGTAAAATGTGCTGACTTTAAAAGGTCAAACAGGTGGTAGAAAACTACTGCCAGTATTGCTATGCCTTTTAACCCATCTATGTCGTGTCGTATGTCTTTCATTGTAATGAGCTTTTTAATGATTTTTAGGTGGTTATGCGCAAACTTTAATAAATTTCGGGGGTACAAGATTTTTATTTGTTTGCTTTTTTGTACATGTATTTGATGTAAAGAGCAGATAATGGCCACAAATACTTGTATAGCTTGTTTAGCTTCTTTACGATATCAGATGCTTCTGTAACACTAAATCCTGTGTGATTATGAGTGTAAAGAGAATAAGTTAGCTCCTTATAGGCATTTCCCTTCTCGCCATCGTTCTTAGTTAGCCAATCTTCATAGTAGAATCGATCATTTGTCTTAATTGGTTCATTTAGTTCCGTAACATATGATGCTCTTACCCAGAAGAAATTAAACCAGATAAAACATCCTCTTTTATCATTAAGATCATAGTCTTTCTTTGGGAAAGCTCCAATCTTCATGATATTAGAGTTTGTATCAAAGACTTTTAAAGTATTTTTATAGTCATTAAAAGTAAGATAAGTTAACACAATTTCTCTAGGGTTACGACCAGACTTGAGACCTAATGAGAATCTGTTTTTATAGCTCATACCTTTAGTGTGCAGATAGATAAGATAATCATGAGCTTTGTTTACAGCTAGCTCCCATACTTTGTGAATTCCAAAGTATTCAAAGGCATTCTCATTATGAAAACAAACATCCTGACAGGGTATTTCAAGATTATTAAAGAAATCTTTTACTTCTGATGAATCTTTTGTATCAGATACTTCAATATATAAAGAAGCATCCTTTAGCACACCGGATCGTTTTATATCTGATAACTGAGAATAGATGATCTTTTTCCAGTTCTTGTTGTAATTGATATACGCAAAGTAAACTATGCCGATTCGTTTGCAATTCATATGTAAAGAAAATTTCGTTTTAAAGAAAATAAATAGTGTTATTAATGTCAATTAAATTGACATATATCAAACTTGCAAGTGTTAATTTTATCATTAAAAAAGAGATTGTGAGAATTTGATCGATTATTTCAGCATATGAATTTAGCTTTCTAGTAAATTTATTCTTCAAAGGTGTCTTAAAACTGGCAAATTATGCCACCAAACTGGTTAGTGAACTTTTTATCAATGTTATCTTTTACCTTATATTGTTCTAAACAGGAAGATAACACCCATGCATCAAGGCATAAAAGATATTTTTGATAACTGCAAGGTTATAACAAAAGAAGGCGATTTGTTATTTCGCTACAAAACAACAGAGGAACTCATATCTGAGAACCTTCTTTTGATACAGCTTTTAGAAGATACTAGTCCAGTAAGTAAAGAGAGCTTTAAAACTGTAGTGTATCCATTAATTGTCAGATTTACAAAAATAGTTTCCATAACACCAGCCTCTAAGTTCTTGCATGATTGTGATTGTGGTGGACTTTTAAGGCACAGCTTGCTTGTTGCTATAAAGGCTGTTGAACTTTGCAAAATGAATCAAAAGATGTCTGTAGAGCTTGAGTCTGAATACGTACTTCTGATCTTTCTTTCATTGTTGCATGATTGTGGTAAGGTCTTATCAGATGTTGAAATCTCCTCAAGAGGAATTACTTTTAGTTACAGTAATGATAAGCTTAAATTCACCTTAGATGATTTTATACAAAATCATAAGTCTGCTTTTGTTAAAATTATATTCAAAGAAAAACGAAACAAAGAGCATGAACTTAGCACAGCTCAAATGTTGAAGTTTTTAGTGTATGGGCAAAATAGTTTATCCAGGTATTTAGTTAATGCACAAAGTAAAGAAGCTATCAACGCAATAGTGTTTTCAAATACCAGTAGTCAATACTACAAACTGATAAAAACAGCTGATATCTATGCTTGTACAGTATCTATCAACAGATACTCACCTATGTATGAAATTGGTAATTACTTAAGGCTCTTGTTTCTTACAAAAGTAATTGATGTGTCTTTACCTGGTTTTTACAGAGTAAATGGAGGATACGTGGTAGAAAAGGGCTCATTAGCTCATCAAAATATTATCACAGCTTTTGATGTGTACTATGAGCTATTAAATGAGTGTAAGAGCTTTGATAATCTTTCAGCTAGAGGATTTGTTCAGCTTTACTCAATTTTTCAAGATACTTTATTGCGTAGGCTAACTGATAAAGAAAGTCTAAAAGAGTTATCAGATGACAGCTATTTTAAGTATCCTAAAAAGTCATTCTTTTTTGAACTAGCTGACTCAAACTGTTATGTGCAAGGAGCTTATAAAAGATCCTGTGTTTGGAGAGAACTTTATAAAAAAGGAAAGTCCAAATTTGTTTATGGCTATATTATTGCCATCGTTCAAGATATAGTAGGCTCTGAGTATTCTATTATTGGCGAATATAAAGATGATTATGTCAATGTCATTTTAGAGCAGAATAACCTTGAGTTTACTGATAAAAATGAAAGCTCTGTAACTTCATTTATGGTAGAAAGTTATAATGAAGATAAGTACGTAATCGATAACTTTTCAGTTATCAGAGATACTTATAGTAAGTATCGTAAAGATCTTTCTTTAAAAAACTCAAAGAAAAGAGAGCTTATAAAGAAGAAAGAAAAGACAGCAGTAAACAAAGAAATATCAGCCTTACAACAGGCAATTAAAGAAAACGAAAACAATGAGCTTGATGAGTATTGGCTGTATTGATAACGATAGCATCTCAGACATGGAATCTTGAATTGATGTAAAATAGTATTTTTAGTTTTTACTGACAACTGTATATACGCTACTAGAATTTCATTCTCTAATTTAACTAATGGATTTCAATTGTGAAAAAAATATTAGTTCATGTTCATATCTTTTATGAAAATTTATACCCAGAGTTAAAAGCATGTCTTTTAAATTTAAAAAGTTATAACTGTGATTATATTTTTACTTTTGTAAAAGAGAGTAAAACTCTTGAATCTGACATCAAATCAACTTTTTCAAACGCAAAAGTTGAAATTGTTAAAAATCTCGGATTTGATCTTGGTCCTTTTGTTCATGTTTTAAATGAAGTTAATTTAAGTGACTATAGCTATGTGATAAAGCTTCATACCAAAAGAGATATTCCTCTAAATGGTAAAATAGATTGGTACACAGGATCTGGCTGGAGAGATGCTTTATTAAAATTTATCAAGAATAAGGATGTTTTTGATAATGTAATTTCTAGGTTAGAGAATAATCCTAAAGTAGGTATGCATGGACCTAATATTTGTACTTTTAATAAAAAGACAGATGATCACGACTCTTGTAAAATTGTTTTGAAGTATTTCAGAGAAAATAATTTAAAAGTTTCAAAATATAAGTTCGTTGCAGGAACAATGTTCATGGTTAGAGCAGAACTACTAGAGTTAATAAAAAAACTAAATATCACACAAGATAATTTTGAAAGCCCTGATATCACTCACAATGGTTGTCAGATGGCGCACATTTTTGAAAGATTATGTGGATACACGGTGACAAGCCAGAGATATAAAATTGTTGACTGTACTTACAATCTTATTCTTTCTCAATTCATATATTTTTTAATTAATTTAAAAAAGTTCTTACAAGCATCACTGATTACAGTGAGAGTAACTAAGAAGAATAAACTTTTAATTAAAGTCTTAAGGATCCCAGTTTTTGCAATGAAGCTTAAGAACACTCCTAACAAGAAAAACTAACAATATATTCAGCACAAACTGTTCATGTTGAGTATTTGCTTGGGGTACAGATCTAAATTCTGTTCATAAGCTGTAAGCATATACTCATATTGTGTATAATAACTAGGGTTACAAACAAGGGCGATTTATATGAAAGGTATATTATTAGCAGGTGGAAGTGGAACCCGTCTATATCCACTAACCAAGACAACATCTAAACAGCTTTTACCTGTTTATGATAAGCCTATGATTTACTATCCTTTATCAACACTGATGCTGTTTGGTATCAAGGATATATTAGTAATCTCAACCCCAAGAGACTTACCAAATATTGAAAAGTTATTTGGTGACGGTTCAAAGTTTGGTTTAAATCTTCAGTATAAAGTACAGGAAGAGCCTAATGGTATTGCACAGGCTTTTATCTTGGGAGCTGACTTTATCGGAGATTCAAAAGAAGATGTATGTCTAATCTTAGGTGATAACATCTTCTACATGGGAAGCCAGTTCGGTGAGTTCAATGACCAGGTAAAGAAGAACAGTGGTACTAATGCTACTATCTTTGCTTACCACGTAACCGACCCAGAAAGATTTGGTGTAGTTGAATTTGATGAGAACAGAAAAGCAGTTTCAATTGAAGAGAAACCAGCTCATCCAAAATCAAACTATGCATCCGTTGGTTTATATTTCTATCCATCAGATGTAGTAGAGAAAGCAAAGACCTTAAAGCCATCAGCTCGTGGTGAATACGAAATTACCGACCTTAATAACATCTACCTAAAAGAAGGTAGATTATCAGTAGTACCAATGAGACGTGGTAACGCCTGGCTTGATGCTGGTACTCCAGATTCACTTATGGATTCAGGCTCTTTTGTACAGATTGTAGAAAAGAGACAGGGATTAAAGATTGCATGTATCGAAGAGATTGCCTATAAGCAGGGCTTTATTAACGATGCACAGATGCAATCTTTAATTGATGAATTAAAGAAAGGTAACTATAGAGATTATTTAGTTAAAGTTTTAGAGGAAAAACATGAACTTTATTAAGACTCCAATTGAAGGTGTCATTATTGTAGAACCACGAGTATTCAATGATCCTCGTGGATATTTCTTTGAAAGCTACAATGAAAAAGAGTTTAAAGCAAACGGTATTGATTGTGACTTCGTACAGGACAATCAGTCAAAATCAAGCTATGGTGTAATCCGTGGTTTACACTGCCAGAGAGGCGAGTACTGTCAGGCAAAACTAGTACGTGCTTTAGTAGGTAAAGTTCTTGACGTAGTAGTAGATATCAGAAAGAATTCTCCTACTTTTGGTCAGCATGTAGCAGTAGAACTCTCTGATGAGAATCAAAGACAGTTATTCATGCCACATGGCTGCTTACATGGCTTTAGTGTTCTGTCAGAAACTGCAATCTTTGCTTATAAAGTAGATAACTTCTATAACAAAGAGTCAGAGTGGGGAATGAGATATGATGCTCCAGAGTTTAACATTGACTGGAAAATCCCTGCTGACAAAGTATTAACCTCAGAAAAAGACAGAATTGCACATTCTCTAAAGGATGTACCTGACTTTTCTTTATAATACAAAAATAACAACAGACAAGTTTCAATTAAAAAAGTAGATTTAATCGGATATACATATCATGACAAAATCAATTCTAGTAACCGGTGGCGCAGGTTTTATCGGTTCTAACTTTGTACCATATTTCTGTAAGAAATATCCTGAGTACCACATTATTAACTTAGATAAGTTAACTTACGCAGGTGACTTAAACAATGTAAAAGAGTGTGAGAACGACTCAAACTATACTTTTGTAAAAGGTGACATCTGTGATGAGAAGTTAATCGAAGAGTTATTCACCAAATATGATATCCGTGGTGTAATTCACTTTGCAGCAGAAAGCCATGTTGATAATTCTATTAAAGGTCCAAAAATCTTTATGGAAACCAACATCATGGGTACCTTTACTTTAATTGAAACAGCAAGACGTCACTGGATGGATGCTCCATTTAAGGTAAAGCCAGGTTACGAGGATGCTAGATTCCACCATATCTCAACTGATGAAGTATATGGTACTTTAGGGGAAACCGGTTACTTTACAGAAACAACACCATATGCACCTAACAGCCCATACTCATCATCTAAGGCAAGCTCCGATTTAATCGTAAGAGCATATCACCATACCTATGGTATGAATGTAACTACTTCTAACTGTTCAAATAACTATGGTCCTAAACAGAACCATGAGAAGTTAATTCCTCATATCATTGAGAATGCTTTGTCATTAAAACCACTGCCTATCTATGGTAAAGGTTTGAATGTACGTGACTGGTTATATGTATTAGACCACTGCAAAGCAGTTGATTTAATCTTCCACAAAGGTGTATCAGGTGAGACCTATAACATCGGTGGTCATAATGAGCGTAACAACATCACTATTGTTAACACTATCTGTTCAATCTTAGATAAAGAATGTCCAAGAAAAGACGGTGGCAAGTATGCTGACTTAATTACCTTTGTTCAGGACAGAGCAGGTCACGACTTACGTTATGCAATTGATGCAACCAAGTTAACCACAGAGTTAGGTTGGAAAGCTGATGAGACCTTTGATACTGGTATCATCAAGACTGTTGAGTGGTACTTAAACAAGTACAAAGCTTAACATTCAAATGCATGAGAATGAGGAGGGGGATCTCCTCATTCTTTTTAACGCAGTATAAGTCTCTTCTAAAAACAAATTTCAATCTACATCTTGAGAATCGAATGCAAAAGCAAGTTTTATTAAACTCAATTAAGGGTATCTTTAATCCTAAATTCATAGATAATTTGATCTATGTATTGATTGGATTTTGGTTAATAGTAAAACTTATTGATTTCACAACAATTTCTATTTCTTATCAAGCCGTTTATACTTTTCAAATCAAGATTTCTAAAGTATTGTGCGTGTTGTTCTTTCTGTATTATTTGTATAAATGGTGGGATTGTTCTAAAGTTAAACTAAATTTAATGTTATGTGTGCTCTTCCTTATAGCAACATATTTCTTAAATAAGTACACAAAAACTCAATTAGTTTATGATTTGTTTTTTGTACCTCTTTTTTTATGTCAATTTTTAGATAAAGAAAGATTTTTCAAATATGTGCTAATTTCATTTTGTCTTTTTTTTATTGTTTCATTGTGTTTGCATTTCTATGGAATAATAAATGATACAGACACTTTTTTTAGACAATCAGGTATTAGAAGATATTCTCTTGGGTTTATTCATCCAAATGCACTAGGTTTTTATGTTGTTTTGTTTTGTTTTTTTTATGTAATGTTAAAAACAACATATAAATTTTATGACTATCTGATCTTCATGGCTCTAGCATATTTTTGTTATAAAGTGCCAAATTCAATTACTTCGTCAAACTTAATTGTTTTGCTAACAGTATTTGCGTTTCTATCAAATTTGCTTTTACGCAAAGAAATTGGCGATAAAACTAATTATATAATTCTTGTTGTTTGTTTATTTTTTGTCGCTACTGTACTGTTTTTTACTTATTACATTACATTTACTGAGACTTTTAAATCATTTTTACAAGGTATGCCTGGATCTATTTGGGCGAGATTTGAACTTAGCAAAAAAGGTTATGAGACTTTTGGATTCACCCTTTTGGGTAGGTATGATGAATATGTAGCGATGGGAGTAAGCATAACACAAAAATATGGACCTAAAGCTATGTGGCTTATTTTAGATTGTTCATATTTTTATCTACCCATTATGCATGGTGTAATTGTTTTCTTTTTATACATGGTAATGCTTATTGTTGTTTTAATAAAAGGTATATTACACAAGAAATATTTGTATGCTCTTATGGTTCTTATATTAGTCCTTTATGGTGTTTCAGAAACAACTATTTTCAGAGCAGTTTTGATGCCTTTATTTGCGTACCCTTTCTTTTTAAATTCAAAAAAGAAACTAGCGATCAAATATATATGATTTTAGATTAAATCGTTTAATTGAACATGTATCGTCGTTAGCTTAGCTCTATTTATTGTCTTATTTCTTCATTAGTAGTTTTATCTTTATAAATCGCTTTCAGGATCTCTTTGGCATTATAATTGCTTAATGTTGTATATTAGTTGTAGTGCATTTAAATTTGGCAAAAATTTTCTATATAGGCAATAAACAATACTTAGAGATATGTTTATGAAGAAACTTACAGTTTTAAAAATGATAATGGCGATGGCTGTAGCGGTTGTCTCAATGTCAGCTTTTGCTCAGATAAGATATCAGGCATCTATTGATCCGTCATCTAAGAAATTGTGGTCAAATAACGGTGACAGATTAAGCTGTTCACTTATCTTTGACATCCCTGAATATGGTTTTGCCAATTTTATGACTTATTCAGGTCGTACCTTGCGTTCTAATATGACCATTCACCCAAGATTAGGCATCGGTCAGTCAAGTTTTATGAGATTTATTGCTACAAAGCCTGAGTGGCATACAGCAAGCTCTGAAAGACGTTTAGGTAGAATTCAAATCTATCCTGGCTTTAACCCATATGTAGGTCCTACTTTATCCTGGAAGATCCTGTCTGAACTGTCTCACGGTAATCAGATCTTAATGCCATATACAGATACTAAGTTAGCTGCAGGACAGAACATAATTCCAGCTATAAGCCCCTTAGGTTTTAAATCTGCTTATCATAAATACTTGGCTTGCCAGGAAAATTTAATCAGAGTTAACTTTAATGATGTAAAAATGACACCTTTAGTCTTTAAAGTAAGATCACATGAGTTAACCGCAAAATCACAACAGGTTTTAAATGAGCAGTTAGAGTACATAAAACTTGATAAATCTATTAACAAGGTAACCATAAGAGCTTATGCTTACGATATGGAAAAGAATGCTGATAATATTTCATTAGCAAAAGATAGAGGTGAAGCAATTAAAAAGGCATATCTTGATGCAGGAATTAAAGAAGATGACATCACTATCATCCCTTTTAATGCTTTAACCTTAAATACTAAGGATGACAATCCATTAGCAGATGAATCCGTTACCTCAAGAAACGCTTTGATTACCTTGGACAGAGATAATGCTCTTATTAACAAAGATCTTGAGGTGGATGCTCCAGATGTAGGAGCAGACAGTGGTGCTTATTAGAGTAGATTTATTATATTTTATGCACGCTTTACACCTTAGGAATACGTTTCAGTTTGATATAAATGTAAAATACATGATACATTGATTTGAATTAGTCAAAAATAAAAACGCATAATATCAACTGTTGGACAGTACAAGGTTTCAACGTTACTAAAGATTAAGATAAGATGAAGAAAAAAGATAAAAGTCCCAAAATAAGCCCTGTAAAAAGGATCAAAACTTATGTATCAGAACATAAAACACCTCTTATTGGAAGTGCTTTAGTCCTGATGTTTGTCTTTGGCTTATATCTTATTATCTCAGGTTACATTCAGTACGCTAATGCCAATAAAGAGTCTTATATTGTAGCAGGCGTAAAATCAATGCAGGAAGGTAACTTCCATAAAGCTCAAACCTATTTTATGCAGGCAGGTCAAAATGGAGCCTCAGAGGCATATCCGTATTTAGCATGGATCAGCGCCAAGTCTGGCAACTTTTCAAAAGCACTTGATTATGCCCGTGAATGCGAAAAGTCTAATGATACTCATGGCGAGTATGAGTTGATGGGATATTTGGCTTTATTAGGTTATGGTAATGCACAGGGGGCAGGCTCTGCCATTTACTATTTTAATGAGGCTTTAAAAGATTATTCAGAGGATTACTTAAAGACTCATGATCCTTTATTAAAGATGTGTGAGTACGGCATTGAACTTTGCATGAACACTCAAGACTATATCCGTATGGTCAATGAGGCTTCAAATCATGGTTCAAAACAAGCTCTCTTATATAGAGGTGATATCGACTTTTTAGGTGAAGAAAATGATGTCTCACCTGTAAGTGCTGCTAAGTCATGGGATAAGGCCAGAAGTTTAGGTATTCTTGCAGCTAAAAGCAGATTGGCAGGTCTCTACTGGCACGGCTATGGGGTTAAAAGAGATTATGAAAAGGGACTTGATCTTTACAATGAAGCAGCTAAACATGGTGATCCAGTTGCCAACTACTCATTAGGTTTAATTGATTTTAGACGCAGTTCTAATATGTATGATGAAGGGTTGAGGCACATGAAGAATGCTGCTAAAAAGAATTATGGACCAGCCCTTACAGCTGTAGGAGTACTCGCTTTATCTCAGGATAGAAATAACCAAAAAATTATCAAAGCTGTAGCTGACATCTTTAAACAGGCATATGACTGTGGTGACTCTACAGGAGCTATTCTTTACTCTCTGATGTTGATGAATGGTGAAGGTGTAGCAACCGATGAGACTACTGCTTTCTCTATTCTTTATGATTTAAAGAATCGTTCAGTAATCTCTGTAAACTCACTCCTGCGTTACTTTACCTACACAAAGTATGTTGATACCAAAAAACTTTTCAATCAGGCTTTAATGATCTGTAGAGGTATTTATTTAGGAGAAGTTACCTTCAATGAAGGTGCTCCTGAGGCTACTAAATATCTTGAAGCCAAAAATGAGAACACTCTTTCATACTATAAGTCTCAAAAAGATGACAGACAGAGATTTGACTCTTCATTTATACAATCTTTAGGAGCTAACTATGTAGAGAACTTTGATAAGAGCGAGGATATTACCATTTCAGGCGAACCTCTACTTTATCCAGAGCTTTACAAGATCTTAGAGATGTACAATCCTACCACAGGAGCAAGACCTTTCATGCCTCAGATGATCATGAAAATTGACGCTTCCTTGCCAAAACTACCTAAGTACTATGACAGGTTTAATCTGAATCTTGAGGGAATTGAGAATAAACTTTAGCTAAGAGTAATTTAGATCTGTTTACTGTATAATTGACTGGAATATAGAATTTACAATTAACTCGTTTACATATGATGCTAGTAAGTCGTCCAAATCATTAACGGTCTGTAAAGAGCATTTAGACTACTTAGGTGCTAGTAAATTTTGTTGTAAGATCTTTATCACTCAGAGTGAGCAGTGAAATATAATCGCTCTGATTTTTTCTTGTCTATTAACCTTAATAGATCTTATGTAATATCAATATATATAGTGGTAAAAGGATATTTCAAATGAAACCAATTTGTTCTACCGAGAATTTTACTGATTTTAATCAGTATGACTGCATATATGTTGATAAAACTGAATACATTTACAATTTGGCAAAACTCCCAAACAGGATCTTTATTTCTCGTCCTCGTCGTTTTGGAAAATCTCTAACACTAAATACAATAGCAACTTTATTTGAATCAGGTACAGATCCTTACTTCAAAGGAACTTGGATTTATGACAAGTGGAAAGACATTACATATCCTGTATTGAGAATAAATTTAGTTAATTATGCATTTAAAGATCTTAATAAGTTTAAATTGCAGTTAACTGATTACATTACAGTTTTTGCCAATAAGAATCATGTTGAAGGGTATGTTGCAAGTGGTGAGCCTAATGTTGCCATTAAAAATCTTTTAGATTCTTTAAATGATGCTAAAAGGAAAATAGTGGTTTTAATTGATGAATATGACTGTCAGATGACAGCGAACATCAATAATCCTGATTTATATGGTGATTTTAAAGATTGTTTAAGAGAGTTTTATGGAGCAATCAAGGGAAAAGCTGCCATAAGATTTTTAGGTGTCACTGGTGTTACCAGATTAAAAAACGTATCAATTTTCTCTGTAGGTTCTGACATTAATGATATTACAAATGATAGCACTTACTCTCAGTTAATCGGTTTTACAAAAGATGAGATAAGAAAGTTCTACTTAGATTATCTCAAGCTTGCAACAGCTTATGAATATAATATCAATGAAGATAATGTAACCGATGAGCAATTGGAATCTATGCTTGATAAATTAGCTCAGAATTATGATGGCTACTGCTTTGATGAAGACTATGAGAAAAAAGTGTTCTCTACATGGTCTGTTAATAATTTTTTCCAAAATGTATATAAAAAGAAAAAAGTTCAGTTCGGCGAATATTGGTATTCAAATGGAGGAGTTCCCTCTATTCTGGCAAATTACTTAACATCTCATGAACTTAAAATTTTTGATTTTTTAAATAAAGACATTATTGTAAAAGTAACTGATGATGAGTTTGAAAATCCAACTGCACTAACAGATATCAATCAAAGCGTTTTGATGTGTCAGGCTGGATATTTAACTCTACGCTCATCAATAACTGATTCTAATATCATTGCTTTAGGTATTCCGAATGGAGAGGTGTATAAAGCTCTAAATAAGCTTTTAGCTGCAAAATTCTTTAAAGAAAAAATAGACGTTACAAACATAGCTAATGAAAATATCTTAGATGTAGGTTCTGTAGAAGACATTATTAGTCTGTTAAATACCATTGTAAACACTGTAACCTACGATGAATATCCTATAAATTCAGAAGCTGCAGTGCAAAACTATGTAAAAATGTACATGCTAGGAGCAAAACAGTCAGTGTTTTCTGAGGTTCATCAAGCTAAGGGTAGAGTGGATTTAATAGTAGAGACAAATAAACGTAGAATTGTTTTTGAATTTAAATTTGCTCAGAACGAAACTCAATCTAAAGCTAAACTTACAGAAGCCGTCGAGCAGATAAAATCACGTGACTATGGCAATATTGTGCCAAGAAAGGATGAACTTTTGAAAATTGCTGCTGTGTTTAATGCTGATCCTAAAGTAAGAACTTTTACTGAGTATCAGCAAGTTTAAGCTTAAATAGAATTGATAAGTGATAAGCTTAACTGAATAATACCAACATATCCTAAGCTCCACATATTGCCTGTTCCGTGGAATCTGTTAATACTCAGCAAAATAGTGTGGCGCTAGTTTTAACAAGTAGTAGATAATACTAAGATCTTCCAGCTAGATTGAATATAAGCACAGCAAGCACACGTTCATTGCGTTGAGAAACTATTATCCCAATTTTGAAAATATCTTTCAAAAACATCTTAAATTAAGCAATAATTATCCGTAATAAGGGCAAAATGAGATCTTTTCAATATATAATCGTAGAGGTAGATTGGAGATAATTACATATGAAAGATATCAGTTCAACAGGCTCATTTATAAAGTTTTACCTAAATAATTACATTTATGTAGATAAAACAAAGTACATTAGAGACCTGATAAAGCTGGAAAGAGTTTTTATCTCCCGTCCCCGTCGTTTTGGTAAGTCTCTTACCTTAGATACCATAGCAACTTTATTTGAAACAGGTGTAGAACCTTACTTTAAAGGTACCTGGATTTATGACAAGTGGACAGAGCCTACCTATCCTGTATTAAGACTGAACTTTTTAAATTTTGATAAAAACTCATTAGAGAAATTTAATAACAAACTTAATTCAAAAATTACCGAATTTGCAGAACTTAATCATGTAACCACCTATAAAGAGAAGGAAGAAGCTGAAGACTCCATTGACCATCTTTTGGAGCAATTAAGATTAGAAGGAAGACAGATAGTCATCTTAATTGATGAGTATGACTGTCAGATGACAGCAAACATCAATAATGAGAGTCTATATAAGCAATTCCAGGAAAAAATCAAAAGCATTTATGCCAACATCAAAGATAAGTTTGCAATTAAGTTCTTAGGAATTACTGGTGTCACGAGATTAAAAGACGTATCAATCTTTTCTGTAGGCTCCGACATCAATGATATTACTAATGCTAGTGCCTATTCTCAGATGATAGGCTTTACTCGAGACGAGATTAAAAAGTACTACATCGATTATTTAAAACTGGCCTTATCCTATGAGAATAGTTGCAGCGTAGATAATGTAACCGACGAGCAGATTGAATCTTTGTTAGATAGACTTGCCAAGAACTATGATGGCTACTGCTTTGATGAGTTCTATAAAAAGAAAGTATTCAGTACCTGGTCTGTAAATAGTTTCTTTCAAAGCATTATTGAAAATAAATTTGTAGATTTTGGAGAGTATTGGTACGACAATGGTGGCTTGCCATCTATCCTAGTTAACTATCTAAAAGCTCACAAGTTAAACATCTTTGATTACCTAGAAAAAGGTAAATTCATTGCTGTCTCAACTAATGATTTTAAAAATCCAACAGCTTTAACTACTATTAATCAGAATGTACTGATGTGCCAGACTGGATATCTGACTTTACGTTCTAATTTAAAGTATTCTGAAATGTTGTTGGGTATTCCTAATGGAGAAATCTACAAAGCCTTAACATCTCTTCTAGCAGCAAAATTCTTTGAAGGAAAGATTAAAGTCTTTAATGAAAAAGGAATTAACATCATAGAAGAAGGCACAATTGATGGTATTGTTTCTCTATTGAATACCATCGTAAATTCCGTACCATATGACAATTATCCTATTTCTTCTGAAGCAATGGTACAGAGTCTCATTCAGGCATATTTAAGAGGATCTGGATTTGATGTTTTATCTGAACTTCATGAAGCAAAGGGCAGAGCTGATTTAATTGTTAACACTGACAACAGAAGAATTGTCTTTGAGTTTAAATATGCAAATAATGATACTGAAGCAAAATCAAAATTAAGTGAAGCAATAGAGCAGATAAAGTCACGTGACTATGGCAATGTCTTACCTGTAAAAGACGAGCTTATTAGAATAGCAACAGTCTTTAATGCTGATCCTGAGGTAAGAGCTTTTTCGCAATATCAATTAGTGATTTAGCTTTGTTGTTGGCGACTTGTTATGGTACAGGTTACCATCATGTCCTATCCATATGAGTTTTTGTTTTAAATTTGGCTTAAATTAAAAAAATTAAATTCATGCTGTTTGGTTGATTCTGATACAAATCATGCCTGATATTAAATTTGATTATAAAAGTTTTTTAAAGACAGTACCTAATCGTCCTGGCTCTTACAGAATGTATTCTGATGATGAAACAGTCATCTATGTAGGTAAAGCAAAAGATCTTAAAAAGCGTTTGTCCTCGTACTTTCTAAAAGAAGTTAACTTTAAAACCAATGCACTAATTCATCATATCCATCATATTGAATTTACGGTTACCTTCTCTGAAGCTGAAGCTCTTATTCTTGAGAATAATTTAATTAAAAAATATCAGCCTCACTACAACATCCTTTTACGTGATGATAAGTCTTATCCATATTTAGTGCTTTCAAAATCAAAGCATCCAAGACTCTTTTATTACCGTGGAGCTAAAAAGCTTGATTGTGAGTACTTTGGTCCGTATCCTGATGTCAGTGCTGCTAAAGAGAGCTTAAAGCTTTTACAAAAGCTCTTTCCTATTAGGCAATGTGCTGATACCGTTTATGCACACCGCTCAAGACCTTGCCTTATGGCACAAATTGGTAAGTGTTTGGCTCCATGCGTTCCCATGAGTGAAAGTGCCTATAAGAATTACATGGAGCAGGTAAATTACATCAGGATGTTTCTAAAAGGTCAAAATCAGGATGTTCTTAATGATTTGACTAAAAGAATGGAAGAGCACTCAGAAAAACTTGAATTTGAAGAGGCCGCTAAATTAAGAGATCAATTGCTAGCTCTAAGACATGTTCAGGAATCTCAGTCAGTATCAGGCGATTTAATGTTTGATATGGATGTAATTGCCCATGAATGTGCCCAGGAGCTCTGCTGCTCTCATGTGCTCTTTATCAGAAAAGGCAGGATCATCGGTACGCGTTCATATTTTTCAAAATTGTCAGAGATTGAAGGTGATGATCCATTGACTGCTTTTGTAACACAGTTTTACCTATCTGAGAGCAGAGCATCAATGTATCCAAAGGAAATTATCTTAGATGATAAGATCGAAGATCCTGATGTGATTACAGAAGCTGTAAAACAACACTGCTCAAAAGAAATTCATTTTTTAACCTCAGTAAGAGCTGAGAGAGCAAAATACTTAAAATTAGCTAAAGAGAACGCTAAGGCATCACTACAGGCTAAATTAGCTGATAAGACCACTGCTAAAAAGAGAATAGAGTCTTTAGAGCAGGTATTACATATCTCTAATGTAAATCATATGGAGTGCTATGATATCTCTCATACACAAGGTGAACTTACAGTAGCATCTTGTGTATCTTTTAATCGTGAAGGTCCTGATAGTGCCAACTACAGACGCTTTAATATTGAAGGTATTACTCCTGGCGATGACTTTGCTGCGATGCATCAGGTTCTTACTCGTCGTTTTAAAGATCCTCGCGAAGGTATTATCCCTGAACTTATCTTTATTGATGGTGGTAAAGGTCAGTTAAAACAGGCTGAAGAGGTAATCTCAGATATCTTTTCAAAATTTAAGGTAACACCTCCTTTAATTGTTGCTGTAGCCAAAGGCGAGGGTAGAAAAGAAGGTTTAGAAACTTTAATTCGAGGCTATACAAGAGAGGAGTATCACCTGACACTAGATGATCCTGCTTTGCAGTTGGTACTGCATATCCGTGATGAATCACACCGCTTTGCAATTACAGGGCACAGAAACAGAAGACAGAAAGCCAGAACCCACAGTGTACTTGAGAATATCCAAGGCATTGGTCCAAAGAGACGTCAGGCTTTATTAAAGCATTTAGGTGGTATCAGAGAAGTTATGAATGCAAGTATTGAAGAGCTAAAGAAGGTTCCAGGAATTTCTGAGGAGATGGCACAGGATATTTATGAGAACATCCATAGTTTGTAGTGTTCTTTATTTTCGGTTCATTGTTAATATTTATGCTTTAAAAAAGCGTGGAATAAACGACTATAGAATGTTTCATTTAGAACTTTGTTTTATCACTTTATCATGTCTTCTGGCTGTTGCATTCTTTAAAGAGTGTTGAAATTTTTTACAAGCTCTTACACAAGCGATTATATTTAGCATTATATTGCCTTGTAGCCCATTTGAGCCTATATTCAAAAAAAGGAGAGGTGTTTATGGAAAATGTTGTTGTAAGAGCCAGAATTAACCCTGAGATTAAGGAAAAAGCATCTGAATATCTGGCAAGTATTGGTTTAACTATTTCTGATTTAATCAGAATAACAATAACTAAAACCGCTAATAAACAGGCATTGCCTTTTGATGAGATCCCAAATAAAGAAACAGAACTTGCTTTAAAAGAAAGTGAGCGAGGAGTTGGAGTTCATAAAGCAAAAGATATTGATGATTTATTCTCCCAGATAGAGAATGACAACGAATGAGAAATATTGAATATTCATCAAAGTTCAAACTCGACTTTAAATTAACAAAAAGCAGGAAAAAGATCTAAATAAATTACGAGTTATTACAGAAAAACTTGTTAATGTTGAACAAATTCCTGCTGTTAATTTAGATCATTCACTTAAAGTTCGCTGAATACCATATAGAGAACTTCATATAGAACCTGACTGGCTTCTAATTTATCGAAAATTTGAAAATACAATAAGATTTGAACGACTTGGCGCTCATACAGATCTTTTTGGATAATCAAATGATTGAGTGAAGTTCTTCCGATAGAAATTCATAATTATCTCTAAAATTTGATTGTTAAATTATTTGTAGACAGTGGTTCGGTACAGAATATATGGAGAGCACGTGGAGACACTCTCAAAATATGATTTTAAAGAGCGTTAAAAATCAAGCAAATTGCTCTTTAAGGACAAATATATTATCAAGCGTTTTCTGTTTTACCCAATGCTATGCTGAGGCTCCATCTTTAGGTTTTAAAACTAAAAGGGCAATCTCATTGAGATTGCCCTTAGAGGTTTCATTTTCGATTAAACCTTCATTCTGTTCAAGCTCTCAACTAAGTCCTGTAACAGAGACATTGAACGGTTAACTTCTTCCTTAGCATCTGAACAATCTTTTGACAGAGCCTGTGAAGAATGGGTAATATCCTGCATATTGCCTGAAATCTCTGATGTTGCTGTAGTCTGCTGTTCAGCAGCTGTAGCAATCTGTGTGATCTGTGCGTTTACAGAGCTTACCTGCTCGGTAATATTGTTTAACAACTCTTCGATAGTGCTGGTCTCAACAGCTAAGTTATCCATGTTCTTAACTGATGACTGCATTGATTCATTTGCAGTATTAGCATTTGACTGAATCTGGGTAACCATCTTGGTAATTTCCTGAGTTGAGGTAGAAGTTCTTGATGCAAGGGCACGAACTTCATCAGCAACAACAGCGAATCCTTTACCATACTCGCCAGCACGAGCAGCCTCAATAGCTGCATTTAAAGCAAGTAAGTTGGTCTGAGATGCGATGTCATCAATGGTCTGAACAATAGTACCAATTTTTTGAGCCTGATCTACTAAAGACTGAACATACTCAGCATCCTGTTTTGACTTAACAACCTGGTTCTGAATACCTTCAATGGTTAACTGAACCTTATGAACACCCTGCTGAGTGGTGTCATTTGACTGGTTTGAATTTGCAGCAGCAGACTCACAGTTCTTGGCAATATCAGATGTGGTTGATACCATCTCGTCAGCAGCAGCTGCAACTGTGATAGAACGGTTTTGTGACTCTTGAGCTTTGTTATTCATATCAGATGTAACTTCATCAATTCTATTGAATGCATTCTCTAGGTTGTCAGTAACTGATTTAATAACCTTAACGTTGTTCTGCCAGTCTAAACGCATCTTTTCTAATGAGTCTAGTAACTGACCAAATTCGTCAGAACGGCCTCTGTTCTCAACAGGCTGTGTCAAGTCACCACGTGACATCACGGCAGCATGTGACACTGCATAGTGTAGAACACCGATGAAAGCTTTAGGCAACTTGTAAGCAATTACAGCTGAGAAGATTACAGCAATTAAAGTGATTACAAGAATAATGATGATAGGGGTTACATCAGTCATTGAGGTGACGTTGTTGTCAACTCTATCTAGGTATAAACCAACTAAGCGGTTAATTTCAGCAATTGAGTCATTTAAAATAGGGAACAATTCGTTATTATAAGTGTTTCTTACGTCAACAGAATAACCTCTGTCAACCATGTGTTCCATCTTGTTTTTGTAAATGTCGATAGCTGAGTTGATGAAGCCTTTCAGTTTTTCAAAGTCAGCTGCATCAGTAGGATCTAATAACTTAATATCAGTCATTGATGCACGTAACATCTCGATGTCAGCATCTGCTTTTGCTGCACTCTCTTTATTGTATGTAGCAACATTATTTGTAAACATGGTCATATCATCACGGAATGTATTAACATTTCTTGAGATCTGAACAATCTTACTGTAATGCTGTTCAATAACTTCTTTTGCAAAGTTAGCTACAGAACGAGAATTGGTGATACTTGTAATTGAAACAATAGCAATTACAAGTGAAAGAAAAATCACAGCTGCAAAAGCAGTTGCAAGTTTAGCTTTAACGCCTAAAGAATGTAATATATTCATAGCTGTCACTTATTTTCAAACTTCTACTTACAATAACTTTGTATCAGCAAAATAAAGAAAAACTTTAATATTTTTTGAAACTAATTTTGTAGATAAACATATTTTGCTGATCTAATTTATTAATTTTATCAGATAAGCTCAATGTATTGCTACAACATAGCTTGGATTAAAATTCTTCCTTATCTAACTAAACGATTACTATCTGATTATAGCTAAGAAAATGTTAAATGTTACACTTACATATTGAACTTAATAATATTTTTTTAAGATTTTGTTAAATCTTGTATAAAAATCACAATTTATCTGCTAGATAATTGAAGTCTGTAAAGTGTATTGAATGGTAACGATAAAACGTTACGACAAACAAATGAATTCGATCAAACTCACATAATGTAAGTGAGCAGACGAAATCAATTTTAACTTTCATCAGCAAGTCTGATGAAGTTAATATAAATATAATCTTTACATAAAAATTGTGTAATCATGATCGAATACGTTTGTTGTCGTAATTAGCGATTAGATAAAGTGTAGAAATAGGCTAGAAGATAGTTCTAGCCTTACTTAAACAGTTTTATAGCTTAGAAATTCCATTCTCAGCTTTTACGATATCAGAATTTAATCTTACATTTAGCATTTCAAGATTCTCTTTTTCACGGCTTCGGTCATTCTCATGATGATAAAGGTGGAATACACCTGTAGCATAGCGACCTGATTTTATTAAAAGACCTGCATGAATAAGTCTTATTGCAAGATCAGAATCCTCATACCCCCAGCCTTTAAAGTCGCTGTCACAACCGTCAACTTTAAAGTAATCGTCTTTAAACAGGGCAAAGTTGCAACCACGAGCTTTCTTCCACTTTTGTTTTAAATTTCTTAAGTTCTGAAAATAAGGCAAAACAATTAAAGGATGTAATCTGTTAATGCCGTGTTTCAGATAGACAGATACCCACTTAAGGAAGGAATAAGCATAGATTGGTTCCTGCTTTTCGACTACAAACTGAGTAAAATCTTCTTTTAAAAGAATTCTGTTTCCTGCTACTAAAAAGTTTTTTTGAGCTAATCGTCTGTGACAGGCAATAAATGAAGGTCTTGGAACACAGTCACCATCTAAAAAGATTAAATATTCACCTTTAGCTTTTGTAGCAGCCAAGTTTCTAATTCTAGCAAGACGGAAACCTTCATCTTTTTGGTGTACATGAGTGATTGGATAACTGCAATCGATCATTTTTTGCTGAACAACTTTCTTGGTGTCATCCTTTGAGCCATCATCAGCTACAATTACTTCAAATTCTCGGTCAGACTGCATATCAAATGCACTTAAGATTAGTTTTAAGGCATCAGGTCTGTTATATGTAGAGATAATGACTGAAATTAACATCAAATTCTTCCTTTATATTTGTTCAAGCTGTTTAGTTTTAAGTATTTTTCTAGTGTATAGAAGTAGTGAGTTAAACAAAACTCAAAACCTAATTTACCATCTAAGAAGCCACCATGAACGATGTACATCTTAAAGAAAGCCCACAGAGGTTTTATTAGAATATCATTTACAAAATGGCATTTCTTACCTTTTTCATAATATTTATGGGCAAGCAGGGTAGTATAGCGGTTCATTTTTTCAAGATGAGCTTCCCATGACTTATATGGAAAATGAATAAGTCTGCCTTTTAAAAGCTTCTTATCATAAGGTGAGTGCAGTCTTTCATGTACTACACCTTCGTAAAAAGAACCTTCTTTTTTAAATAATCTTTCAACCCTGTCAGGTCTCATGACACCATGGAGTACTTTTCTTTCAATAAAGTGATTCTCACGGGATACCTGATAGGTACAGTCACGGTTGCTCTCAACACAGATCTTAATTTCATGGGCAAGCTCATCTGTAATTCTCTCATCAGAGTCGAGCATAAAGATCCACTCATATGTTGCATTAGAGATTGCAAAATTACGCTGAGTACCATAGTCATTGTTTAAATCTCTTTGCAGTACTTTTGCCCCAAAAGATTTTGCGATATCTACTGTTCTATCTGAAGAGTTACTGTCTACAACAATGATTTCGTCTGCAAAACTGGCACTTTTAAGACAGTCTGGAAGATTATCTTCTTCATTATGAGCTAATACGATGATGGTAAGAGGAGTCTTTGGCATGAGAAATAGATTTTTTTAGTATTAGGTAAAGGTGTTTTGTGGTTCTTTGCTTAAAACAAGCCTAATTGTGATTAGGCTTATTTAATACGTCATTATATTTAGATGAAGATAAGAAAAACTTTAATGTCATCTTACTCTTCATCTAACATCTTTATAAAAACAAAAATAGTAGCATTTAAGCTGACGTTTTTATTAGTGTGACATTACGTATTTTACAAACTTTAACTTAGTTGCATCATCAGCACTGTTGTACATCTTAACTAAGTTATTGTAGGTAGCTGCATCAGCTTTACCAGAAGTTCCGGTGCTTGAGGTTGTCATAGCTGAAGAATCAACTCCCATAGGCTCTAGGGTTAGCCCCTGAACCTGCTCGGCTGAAGATGCACTTGACTCAGAGGTAGCTCTTACAGTTGGAGCTCCATACTCAGTCATGGTAAGACCTTTATCAGCATTAGATACATAAGCTGGAGCATATAATCTGCCTAAGCTGTCTAATTCCTGACGATAGTCACGCATTAAAGAGAAGCCTTTATCTGAGGTTAAGATGAAGTATGAAGCCTCAGAACTTGGCAGTACACGACCTGTAGTATCAGATAGGGTGATCTTCTGCTGATGAGCATAACGTTTTGCCTGATCTTCATTAGCAGGCTTTGCATACTGGAAGGTTACTACCTGATCAGCTTTTAGATTGTTGATATCGATAACTAAAGGATCGATAGACTGGACAATACGTGAATCAGAACCATTCTTAAAATTGTCTTTAAAGGTTAAAACAACCTGATGCTTACCTGGAGTTAAGGTTACTGTACGGCTAAAACGGCTGTAGCTGTCAGGATCACTTTCACCATCAACCAACTCAACGTTGTAGTGAACTGGTACCTTAAAACCGGTATCAGCCATTGCATTTACGCTAAATAAAAGACCTGCAGCTAATACAGAAAACTTTAAATTCTTTGATAACATACTTTTTCCCTAAAAAACTAAATCTTATGAAATCTTAGCACCAATAGAGCTTTACATTAACATTTAATTATTACATCTTCGTTAAATTCAATTATGAAGATGGTAATGTTACAGCGATAACTTTAGTTTTGACTTTAGTTTATCTCTTAAAGTTCAAACTTATTTAAGTTATGTAATATTCTCTTTAATGATATCCTTTTAATCACTGAAAGCTTAAACAAAGAGCTTAATACGAATACATTGCACCAATTAAAGCACGGTTCTTATCTAAAGACAGATCTTCAATTAAGCTCTTTGAATAGAATCTGTCTGGTTTACTTGAAGCATCAATAGTGCCTTCGGCAAAAATCTTAAAGGTAGGGCATACCTGGTAATAGGCTCCTAACTCAACATCAGCAATGATGTTTGCTCCATTAAAGCGTTTTATACCATAACCTGCGCTAAAGCCTAAACCATTGTCAAAGGTGTAATTTACAACTGTATCTACACTGTAGAGCTTATGGGTAAAGTTATCATATTTTGATACAGTAAAATTAGCACCAGCATAGAGGCCTTCTCCAAAGGTACCATATGAGATAGATACACCTTTATCAATCTTCCATGAAGGTTTAAATAAGTTTGCACTAAAAGTATCGTTTAGTGACTTATAGTGCATCTTATTTACAATTGGGGCAAAGGCTGCTACTGATTCTTGATTTTGATTGTACTGAAAATCATAGTAACTCATACCGTAGCTTACAGAGATCCCTGACTTTAATCTTGTAGCGACAGAAAAAGCAGCTCCATTGTGGATGTTGACCTTAGTATCGTTGATGTCATCTGATGCTGTTTGGAATGACAAGCGCAAATCCCAGGCCATTGATGAAAGACTGTACATGATAAGTGATGGCATCTGATCACCATAAGCAAAGTGATCATTTACTCTGGGATCAAGCTCTGTAAAGACGTCGGTAACACCAGCTACTGCGTAGTAGGCATTATCACCTCGACCTAGGGTTAAGGTTCCTATCTCCTGAGCATCAACACCTACATATTGAGATCTTGCTTTAAAGGTATCAACACCGTTGTTACCTGTAGGCATTAACCATTCTGAATAAGCCAGAGCATATAAACCATCGGTAATTTTACTTCTGCCTGCAATACCTGCATGGACTGAGGTTAGTAAGATATTGTCACTGTTCTTTTTATCTGTAGAACTTTTAATGGTACGGGCAGCTTTATCGGTCATTGCCATCGCACTTACAGAGCCAAAGACATCTAATGAAGTACCATCTTTACTGTAGACAGTCGCTGCATTAGAACTAAATGGAACAATGCTGATTGCAATTATTGATAAAAGAAACTTATTATTCATGTACTTACTCATGGTAATACTAGGTTTAATAAAATACTTTGCTGTTTCGATGTGTTTTAAGCTTGAAACATTATCTTAAAGCACACAGAATGAAACTATCTAAAAATTACGCGTTAGCCTCGATACTTTTCTTGAAAAGTACTACATGGCAAACTACGTTCACTTATAGATTAAGTTAATGAAATTCAACTTACTTCGTTCTTCTTTGTTTTCTCTATTTTAGCAAAAAATGAGTTTTTTTAGCTCATTTACGTCTTTGACACAATATGTAGCATTCCATAAATTAACATCGATGCACTCATTAGTACCATATCCCCACAATACAGCTGCACTGTCACATAAAGCAGCATTGGCAGCTTTAACGTCATTAAAATGATCGCCTACATATAAGGCATCCTTTGGAGATATTTTTAATAGTTCTAAAGCTTTTAGAATAGGTTCAGGATGAGGTTTTGAGTGGGTTAAAGAATCGCAGCCTAAAACTAAAGAAAAGTCTTTTGAAAACGAAAATTTTGATAAAACCTTAGTTGCCATATCATAGTATTTGTTGGTGATAACAGCTGTTTTTATCTTGTTTTTTGTTAAATCTTCAATAAGTTTTGGAATACCATCAAAAGCTTTAGTGCAGTCGCAGATATGCTCTTTATAGAAGGAAGCAAACTCATCTCTCATATAAGTTTCGATGCCTGATGATTCATGTTCTTCTTTAGGAATACCTAGCTTTAACATCTCACGCATACCGGCTGTAACTTTAGTTCTTAAAAGCTTTTCATCTAATGCTTTGTAACCATATTTTTTTAATGTATGGTTACAGGCATTCATGATATCCAGTGCTGTATCTAACAGTGTCCCGTCAAGATCAAATAAAACGGCTTTATACTTCATATGAAAAATCTGTACTGCTTATATTTTTGTGTAAATAAATTGCTCTTTCCAAAATCAATGTAAATATGCTTGAAATCAGGCCTTTTCAAGCTTGTATTTGCTTGTTTACACCATGATTGTACTTGAACGCAAGATACTAACACTTGTGAAATTAGTTAAAAATTTAAAGACTAATTCCTGTCAAAATTTGTTAAAATTACACCTTGAATTATAAATGAAATGTTATTTCAAGGCTTAAAATGACAAACAATAATACCACTGATTGCAATGCTCTTTCAGGTGAGACTGCCTCATGTGATAAAGGTACTTCAACTCAATGTACAATTCACTCACCTGAGGATATTCTAAACTACGACAAGCGCATCGACTATTTAAAAAGCTCAATTGCATCTGTAAAAGACTTTCCTAAAGAGGGGATCTTATTTAGAGATGTAACCACTCTTTTAGAGGATCCAAAAGCTTTTAAAGATTCAATTGACCTTTTATATGAAATTTATAAAGACAGTAAGTTAGATTATATCGTTGCAGCTGATGCCAGAGGATTTTTATTCGGCTCTGCCTTAGCTTACCTTTTAGATATAGGCTTAGTTTTAGTTAGAAAAAAGGGTAAATTACCTCGTGAGTGTTATTCAGAGGAATACTCTCTAGAGTATGGCACAAGCACTCTTGAGATCACCAAAGATGCTCTGAACAAAGGTGACAGAGTTTTACTTCTAGATGATCTGTTAGCAACTGGCGGTACTGCCGGTGCCATGATAAAATTAGCAAGAAAGAGCGGAGCAGAGGTTGTTTCATTTGCCTTTATCATTGAGTTATTTGATTTAGGTGGAGCTAAGCTTTTAGAAGATACTTATGGCGTAAATGTACAATCTTTAGTGAAATTCCCTGGACATTAAGAAATAAAATATGGCAATAGAATTACAGGGTCAGTATCAGGCTTTAGCCAGAAAGTACAGACCTCAGACTTTTGAAGACGTAGTAGGACAGGAGCATGTTATCAACGCTCTGATGAATTCCATTGAACAGCAGAGAATTCATCATGCTTATCTTCTGACTGGTACAAGAGGTATCGGTAAGACTACTATTGCCAGAATTATTGCCAAATGCCTCGAATGTGAGAACGGCATTACTGCTCACCCTCATGTAAACGGTGAGCCTTTATGTGATACCTGCAAAGCTATTGCAGATGGCAACTTTCCTGATGTAATTGAAATCGATGGTGCTTCACAGACTAAGGTTGATGACACCAGACAGCTTCTAGAGTCAACACAATATCCTCCTTTAAAAGGCAGATTTAAAGTCTATATCATCGATGAGGTTCATATGTTATCTCAGAGCAGTTTTAATGCTCTGTTAAAGACCTTAGAAGAACCTCCTGCATACGTTAAGTTTATTCTTGCTACAACTGATCCCCAGAAGATCCCTGTTACAGTCTTATCAAGATGTTTACAGTTCCAGTTAAAAGCTTTAACTGTAAATCAGATAAGTGCACAGATAGCTAACATTGCCACCAAAGAGAATATCTCTTTTGAAAATGAGGCTGTAAACTTGCTTGCTCGTGCAGCTCGTGGCAGTATGCGTGATGCTTTATCCTTATGTGATCAGGCTGTAGCTTTAGGTAATGGTTCTATTACCAAAGATAATGTACAGGCTATGTTAGGTACAGCAGGTGATGGTTTTGTATGTTCTGTTTTAGATCTATTAAAGAATCCATCTGTACCAACACAAGATACAGCTTCAGCTGCTGTACAGCCACAAAAGGCTTTATCAGATGTTTTAAATGAGATCAGAACGATAAGTCCTAATTACAGAACATTGCTAAACGATTTGGTGCTGTGTTTCCATGATTTAGCTTTGTTCCAAATGATTGGATCCCCACAGAATATAAATGTCTTTTCTATTCCTCAAAGTACTCTTACAACCTATGCACCGCTGTTTAGTTCACAGGTGTTGCAACTTTACTATCAGATAGCTTTGCAGGGCATAGAAGAGTATAAAGTTTCATCAGATGGCGCTACAGCCTTTGAGATGACCATCTTAAGAATGCTTGCCTTCACCCCCGAAAAAAAAAAGATTGGATAGGTGAAGATAATTCTGTCGAGGTCATCTATCTTAATCCTGTTGTAAATTCGGCAGTAGACGGCATAGCTGCAGGTAAAAAAAATGCAGAGAATAATCATTCTTTAAATGCCTTCTTATCTAATGAAATAGCTGGAGATGTAAGCAGCAGTGTTGCTGCTAATCTTAAGGTAGATAGTTCGGTAAATTCTGAACTTGTAGATAAAGTAGTATCTGAGAATATTACTTTAAATCCTGATATTACCAGTGCTCTTGTAGCTGAAGCAAATGCTATTACAAATAACAGCTCAATCTTAAATAATACAGGTGAAGAGAAGACTATAGCAACTCAAACAGCTACAAATAGCTCTAATGAACAGTCTTACAATAATGTAGCTTCTTTAGTTGCAAACGATAATTCATCAGTTAATACCAACAAAGATTGTGAAGCTAGTGCTACAAGTGTGAATATTACAGTTGCAAATGCCGCTGATGGAGAAAGTTCAGATCCATCTTTAGATGATACTCCTGTTAAGAGTTTAACTGAAACTGACAAATCAAATTCAACTTCAGACATAAATGTTGCTACTAAAATTGTGCCTGAAGCTCAAGCTTTACCATCAGACACGGTTACAGAAAATGAAAAAGTTGTACAGACTGTAGATACTAAAAGTAATGAGTCATCTGCAGCTTTTTCAGTTAATGCTGAGGTTGCACCAAATCTTGGTAATAGTGCACAAACTAACTCAAAAGAAATACTTAAGAGCACTCCTGAAAAACAGCCAATGAGTGCAGCAGAGGCTATACCTGCAGAAACTGCGTCTCATGAAGTAACAACTGAAACAACCTCAGTTTCTAATGCTGTAGCACCGTCAGTTACAGTATCTAATGAGATAAATGAATTTCCTGTGCCAGACATCAATCAACAAAGTCAGGTGTTTTCAGTAAATTCACAAAACAGTCCAACTAATTTTGGTTCTACTTATGGTTCAAAGTCTGATGATCTCAATGTTTTAATTCAGGGCTTGGAGACTTTAAATAATCAGGTTGTAACTAATAACAATCCACATTTAGGTCAATATAAAAATGTCTTAACTAATATCATTACTCCAAAGAGAGAAGACAGCTCAATTGTCCCTGAGAATGAAGAGTTACAGACTAACTCTGCATTCATTCAATTATCCTCATTAAGAAATAATCAGGAACTTCAGAACAAATTCACTCTTATTAGTGATGTCAGCAGATACATCAACCACATCTATGGTGTTCTAAAAGGTTATCAAACAGAAGCTGAATCCTTGAAAGAAGGTAAGTCAAAGTCGTCTCATATTGAAGGTATGTCATCTATCATTTCCGATATGACTTATGGTAAAAATAATAACGAGGCAGTTGAGAATGCATCTAATGATGAAACACCTTCAATTACCGATGCTATCAGCAAGTTACCTTCTTTCAATGAAAATGGTGAGATTGTAACATCAAACTCAATTGCAACAGATACCACCAATACCAATGAGGTTAAGATTGAGCCTTCTGTTCAATCAGTAAATGACAGTTCTTTTGATAACACTGCAGTTAAAAACAATGTAAACAATGTAGAAACTGCAACAGCAAATGCACAACCTGTTTATACTGTCACTACTGCTAATTTAAATTCTGAAGATCTAAAAGCAGATAATGCAGTTAATACAAATGTAGCTATTGCAAATTCTGTTTCTGACTCTTCTTTGGTTCATGTGACTTCTAACTCAAATAAAGTTACAGCAGATGACTTTACTAAAGTTGTTCAGGAGTTATCTTCTGATAATTCAAAAGAGAAGAAACATGAGGTTAAAACTGATAATAATGAGATTTTAACACCACAGAGCGTAGAACTGACTCCTGATGAGCTTTTAAGAAAAGCTCAGGAAGAAGCTTTAGCTCAATTGCAAAGCAATCAGAGCTTAAACCAGAAGTTAAAAGAAGAAGCTACAGCATTAAATAAGAATGTTGATGCTTCAAATTTGCCCAAAGATGATAACAAAACTTTCATAGAAGATGATAAGGCAAATTTAAATGCTAAGTTGCCTGATGCTGTAAGAGAAGGTTCTGCATATGCTTCGATTGAAACAACTGCAGTTGCTTCTCCTTTAAGTGCAACAAAAGATTTTATCACCTCAAATGTAACCGGTGCTGTAGTAACAAACGATATTGCAGTTAGCACTGATAAAGAAGTTTTAACTGACGCAAATGATACTACTTTAGTCACCGCTGACACTTTAAAAGCAAATTCCACTGCACAAAGCTCTGTAATTGGAGCAACTAAGGCAACTTATAACAATACAAATTTCACCAAAACAGATGACATGAGATCTGATACTGATTTATCTAAAGTACAAGAGTTCATGTCATTAACTAAAGCTGTAGCACTTGAGCTTCAAAAGGGCGGTTATACTGACTCTGTACCAGTAATTAAAGCTCATAATTACTCTCAGTCTTTAAATCAGGCAATTACAGAGACTTTAAATGGTCAATTAGGCTCTAACCACAATGCTGTAGAAGCTAATGCAAAGGTTGTATCTTCAAATGAGAACTCATTTATAGATCAAACTAAGGTAAGTGAGACAGCATCAACCAATCTTCAGGGGGCAGTACAGCCTCAATCTGTGATTTATGAAAAGATCTCAACAGCACAGAATACTCAAATTTCAGAAAATAATGGTGTCTCTTCTTCATCTGAGGTGCCTTCAGAGTATTTTGATGAAATTCCTGTTGATGCTTACGAGTCAGATATTGATCCTGTGGGTAATTCAATTGTCGATGAAAGTTATGATAATGATGAGTTCTCTGAAGGGGCAAGAGTAAAGGGTAGTGATCTTAAATTTAATAACATTGGTGCTAATGAGAACAGTACTAATGCAGATGGAAATCCAGCAAAATTCCGTGAATCTACTTTAAAACTCATAGAAGAAGATCAGCAGTTTGAGAACAAGCGTTTAGGCAGAAGACTTGAGTCTTGTGATTTTTATGACAGAGTTTATAAGAATGATGCTTGGTATAAGGATATTGTTAAAGCTGGCTACAATGATGGTCCTGTTTATTCTGCTTTGTGCTACACCAATAGAGTGATAAGCCCTGATGATCCTTATTCCTGGGTTTTACAGATCTCATCTGACTTCCAGCTTTTGTTCATCTCACCAGAGTTCCACCATAACTTAAGAACTAAGTTCTCCATTGAACAGGAACATCCTATAGAACTAAAAATTGAGAAGGTGCAGGGTATACCTCGTGGCTGTCCTGAGGATCTTGCAAGACACTTCTATGTAAAAGAAATTGAAGATACACGTCAGAAGATGTCTAAAGATAAGAATGTAAGTCTTCTTTTAGAGCATTTAGGGGAAGATATTAGAACCTTGAATTTGAGCTTATACAAGCAAGAAGATAGTAAGGCTCCAACCAAGAAGTAAGTTAATCTTTAAAAGCTTGTGCCTTTGTGTTTTGATGTAATCTTATAAAACAAAAATCCCGTAATCGCATTTTATTACGGGATTTTTTAATTCATTTTAGCTTAATCCCAACCGCTGCCACTATCCTGATCATCCTCATTTTTACCAGAATTTAGTTTCATAGAGTTCCAAATTCTGTTGGTGATCTTAGTCATCTTAGATGAGGTTGGCTTTACAAAGTACATTGTCTTTATCTTGTCTTCAGGGATATTAAATGAAGGATTATCTTTTAAATCCTGGTCAATATTTTCAATAGCAGCATTAACAGGTAGCAGGTAACGGATCTCGTTGGCTACATTAGTTGCAACTTTTGGATCCTGCAGATAATTAAACCACTTTAGAGCATTGTCATAGTGATCTGCGTTAGCTGCAATAGTCCAGCAGTCAAACCAGAATATAGAACCTTCCTTTGGGATAGTGTACTCAATGTTGATCTTTTCGGCCTTTGCTCTTTGAGCTGCCTGCAGAACATCCCCTGAGTAACCTACAGCTACACAAACTTCACCTGAAGCTAAATCGTTAATATAACGTGATGAGTGGAAATATGATACATTTGAAGCAAATTTAGTTAAGATATCCAAAGCTTCATTATAATCAGATGCTTTCTCTGAGCTTGGATCTTTACCTAAATAATGCATTACAACAGAGGTTATCTCAATAGGTGAATCTAAAACAGCTATACCGCACTGCTTTAACTTCTTAGCATTCTCTGGTTTAAATAGAATGTCCCATGAATCAAACTTAAAGTCTTTTCCAAAGATCTCTTCAATTTTATCTTTGTTATAACCAATTCCAACAGAGATCTCTGTATATGGGTAAGCATAGCTGTTGTCAGGATCAATTGACTCAAGAGCTTTCATTCTTACAGGATCTAAGTTCTTCCAATTAGGGATCTTAGATTTGTCAATCTTTTGTAGAGCACCAGCTTTGGCAAGTCTTGGAACATAGTAGCTTGTCATCATAACAGCATCAAAACCTGATTTTCCTGATAATAGACGTGCCTCTACTAACTCATTACTGTCAAAAACAGCATAATTAGCTTTAAGGCCTGATGCCTTTTCAAAATCAGCAACAGTGTTTTCGGCGATGTAATCACTCCAGTTCCAGATATTGATATCAGATTTAGCCTGAGCAATTGTTGCAAAGCTAGCGATGCCTAATGCAACAATAGTTTTTGACAGATTCTTCATAAGCAATTCCTAAAATTTGAAGAACAAAGAAATAAAAATTTTTTTCATTTTTGTGAATTATAAATATTTCTTCATGAGATACAACAAAAAAAATTGTCAATTTTGAAAATTACTTTTTGTTAAAATGAATCTCTAAAAATAACTTCTTATTTTTTATATAGTTAGGCTTTATAGAATTGAAATGTATTTAAGAAAGGTAAGTTGGAAAATGAGCACATTTTATGATTCTATAATTGTGCATTAGAGCTAAAAAGTGACATTTGATAGACTGTCATATATAAGAGCATCAGAGCTGTTTTGATCTGATGCTAATTTCGTTATTTCAACTTTTTTACAGTTACAAGACAATCCTTTTTACAAAATACTATGCCATAAGCGTAGATCTCAGTAATCTTTGACGTTTTTACAAACGGTAAAGCATAGTTCTTCTCTTCAATCTGAGATAGAGCGTTAGAAGCTAGCTCATCCATATCCGCTTCATTAGAGGTAGCTTTAATCTCGATGATTACAGCTTTGGTATTACGTTCTACTTTGAAGGTAATATAATGATATCCGCTACCAGACTCATAATTAGAGTGGTAGTCAGAGATGATATTTTCACAACAGGTAAAAATACCATTGATAAAGCCATGGTAGTAATTCTCGAGAGGAGCTTTAGTTGCTGTATCTCTGATTGAGACATATTTTTGTAACATATCAAAGAAGATGTCATAAGTTTCTTTTTGATTGCCACAAGACAAAGCATCTACTAACTTAGTATGTAGATTTAGTTTTATAAATTCAGAACTAAATCGTGTTTTTATGTTGTGTTCATAACACTCAAGTATCTCTAGGTTAGGTATTTTTACAAAGCTATCTTTATTGTTTTCTTTTGCTAATTCTTCTTTTTTGGTCTGTTCCCAATCTACAGTCAGATATCCAGTATGTAAGAGTAATGACCAGAAGTCATCTGATTTATGCTCTGACAAAGTGTCATAGTTCATTGATTCTTTTAACTTAAAACCTATAGACTTTCTATCAACCAAGTCCTGCATCTTTTGGTTGTCACTGTCGGTAAGATATCCTAAGTACTCTCCTAAGGCACTGTCAGATGAGCTTTTATCCCAGTAGTTGCCAGGTTTAATGTCATCTGTGTTACCTGTTTGTTTTAGGCTAAAGTTCTTACTTATAAAGTTAATCACATCCCATGGACAGAACATCTCTTTGTCATAGAACTTATAACCGTCGTAGTAATTTTTTACGGTTTGTGAAAAATCATCAAGTTCATAGTCTTTTAAGATTTTTTGTGTTTCATCTTTGGTAAAACCAATCATGCCTGTATATTGGGTTTCTTGATCTGCTACTGTATTTACGTAAAGGTTATTTACACCTGTAAAGATACTGTTCTTAGCAACTTTTAAACATCCTGTGATTACTACCTTACTTATAATTGAAGTATCCTTTTCAGGATCTCTTTGAGGATCTTTTAAGAAACCTAAGAAAGAGGACATCAGTTCTACCATCTCTTTATGGTAGCTGTTATCCTGTGCTTTAGCTAAAGGTACATCATATTCATCAATTAAGATATAAACCTTTTTTTTAAAGTGCTTATAGAGCATTGATGCTAAAGATGCCATTGCTGAGGTTGCATAAGACTGAGCTTCATCATCTGCTCTTTTTAGATAGTCTTTACTAGCTAACTTAGCATAAGTAGCTTTATCATCTTCATCTAGAGCAGGACTGTTTTCTAAAAATTTAAATTCTTTTGCTTTTTCAACAATTAATTCAGCAAGTTTAAAATAGGCCTGTTTAAAATTAGGTCCTTTAACTCCTTTTAAAGTAATGGCAATAACAGGGAATTGTCCCATGTACTTGTCACAGAACTTTTTGTCCTCTAATATCTTGGTATCTTTAAAGTAGTTTAGATGTTTAGTTATGTTTCCAGGCTCATTAGCACTTATCTTTAAGAAAGACTCAAACATATTCATGAGCATGGTCTTACCAAAAAGTCTAGGTCTTGTTAAGAGCAAAACAGTAGTACCATCGATTAAAGAGTTCTCATCTACAGCTTCATCATCTGAGAATACCTGCTTTAAGTATGGAGTCTTATCTACGTAGTAACGATTCTTAGCTCTAATTTCAGCAAAGCAACTATCTGTTACTGTTAAGGCTAAGAAGTGTTTTGGACCCATTATTATGTTCAGTTATTCTTTTAACTTACTTTGCTATTTAAACTTTTTTACTGAAATAAAACAGTTCTTTCCTGAAAAGGCTATACCGTAGGCATAGATGCTTCTTACCATTTGTTTATTCATAAATGGGGAAGCATAGTTCTTGATTTCTATTTGTGATAGAGCATCATTACTTAATGAGACTAAATCATCACCTACATTAGCTGATTTAATCTCAATGATTACTACTTTATCTTCACGTTTACTCTTAAAGACAATATCTGCATAACCATCACCTGATTCATAGTTTGAATGGTATTCGGAGAAGAAGTTTACAGAGCAGTTAGAGAACAGTCCATTTAAATAACCATGGTAGTAGTTCTCATGAGGGGCTTTAGTTGCATTATCTCTTATAGAGATATAACTTTGTAACAGGTTATAGATAGTATCAGATGCAATCTCAGACTTTCCTTCAAAGAGGTTATTAGCTAAAGTATCAGCAACACTGTTAGGTGCTATCTTTGTATTAAATCTGTTTTGAATGTTGTGTTCAAAACATTCAAGTATCTCAAGATTAGGTATCCTTGCAAAGACTTCTTTATTGGTTTTACTGTCTTTAGACAACTCTGCTTCATCTGTCTTTTCCCAATCTAAGGTCAGATAACCAGTATGCAGAAGTAGTGACCAGAAATCATCTGAGTTATGCTGTGGTAAACAGTCATAGTTCATGGATTCATTTAGTTGGAAGCTAATTGGCTTACCATCAACTAAGTCCTGCATTTTTTGATTGTCATTATCAGTTAAATATCCAATATAGCCTGATAAGGATTTATCAGAGGTTGTGCCTTCCCAGTAGTTTTCTAACCTGTTTAATTTTAAGGTTCCCTTAAGATTCTTTTTGTAATAATCACTAATGAAACTTACTATATCCCATGGACAGAACATCTCTTTGTCATAGAACTTGTATCCGTCATAGTGCTCTTTAACCTTTTGAGCAAAGTTGTCCATTTTATAGTCTTTTAAGAACTTATAGGTTTCTTCTTTGGTAAAACCAATGATTCCTGTATAGTCTTCGTTTTCAGAGAGAACCGTATTTACCTTAAGGTTATTAACACCTGTAAAGAGACTGTTCTTAGCTACCTTTAAACAACCGGTGATAATGACTTTGGTGAGAGTCTTTTGATCTTTTAAAATACCTAAAAAGCCTTTCATTAAAGTTACCATTCTAGAATGGTAATCTGCTTTGAAGGTTTTATCATCACTATTTTCTTTAGCATTTTGTAAGTCATGAAATGAAGCATTAGCAAGAGGTACATCATACTCATCAATAAGGAGTACTGGGTACTTTCCATACTCTTTGTAAAGGGCTGTAGCTAGTGTTCTTAATGAATCCTTGATGCTAATCTGATTTTTAAGTTGTAATAGGTAACTTTTGGTAGTTAATTTTTTTAGCTCTTCTTTATCAGAATCAGATAACTTTGGACTGTTAAGTAAGTACTGATATTCTGAGGCAAGTCTGAATATTGTTGAAGCAAAGCACTCATAAGCATCTTCAAAGAAATCACCATCTACATCTTTTAAAGAAACACTAATAACAGGGTACTGTCCCATGAACTTATCACAGAACTCTTTATCTTCTAATATCTTGGTGCCTTGAAAGTACTTTTGCTGAACTGAAGTATCAAAGGGTTTTTCTGGATTGATTTGCAAGAATGACTCAAACATGGTCATGAGCAAAGTCTTACCAAAACGTCTTGGCCTTGTAAACAACTGAACTTTTGTAGAACTCGTAAAAACAGTCTTTAAGTGCTCTGTTTTATCTACAAAGTAACAATTACTGTCTTTTAGTTCTTCATAACAGCCAGGATTATCTGGCAGTGGTAAAAATTCGTTATTGCTCATCGATCAATCTCTATTTTAATAATTAACTTTCTTACTTTAAATTATAAAGTATTTACCTTCATTTATACTGTATTTACTGGCAAATAATGTCGATTTTATTAACGGTACAATCTTTTTTTACTTAGTCTTAACCTTCTTCTGAGTATTCGAATAATCACTTTTATTTATGTACCTTTTACTGCATAAGTTTGCAGTATTATCCCGTCAGATTGACTACATCAAATTGATAAACGTTGAGTAAATCACAAGCTAAAAAGTAAGATAAAGTTCGTTGCCTATTTCATTTGTTGTCTAATCAAAAATTCTCTACAATACACATAAGGAGTCAACAATGGGCAGAATAATTACAATCAGCAATCCTAAAGGTGGCACAGCAAAAACTTCAACAGCTGTGAATTTGTCTTGCGCATTAAGAACTGTTAATAAAAAAGTTCTTTTAATCGATTTTGATCCGCAGAGAAGTTCTAGTGTAGCTTTAGGCTATGAATACACTGATGTTGAACACAATATAGCAACGGCCGTACTTGATGGTGTAAGTGCTGATAAATGTATAACACCTTACCTAAAAGGCGGTTTTGATGTGATCCTGTCATCTGACGATTTAGTGGCGCTACCTACTGTCCTACGTGAGGATACAGAACCTGCTTTAAGATTAAAAAAAGTCCTTGCAAATATAAAAGATAAATATGATTTTATAATCATAGACACTCCGGCTAGCATGAACCTAATCACTATCAATGCTCTGTGTGCCTCTGATTATCTTGTGCTCCCTGTATGTTGTGACATGTTTGCTATCGACTCCATGAAGACACTGCTTGACAATCTTTTAGAACTAAAAGAAAAGCATTTATCAAAGTGTAATCTTTTAGGTATCCTAAGAACCATCTATGATCCAATGCAACTGTTAGCCTCAAGAATTAGTCACGAGCTTGAAGAATCGTTTAAAGATCTTTTGTTTGCAACAAAGATAAGCTATAACCCAAAGATTTCAGAGTCCTCAAGTGCTGCCTGTCCTGTACTTGTGTATGACAGAACCTCTTTAGGTTCTAGAGAGTATCTGTCTTTTGCCGGAGAGATCTTAAAAAAGTTGCGTCAGTTGCAATAGACAGACGGCAAAATCTTGTCAAAAGAATTCGTTGCATTTTCTAATTTACTGATCTTAAAGAAGAATGCATTCTGGCATATATCTTGCTTTTCAGAAAAATAAAATTTCTGGAGAGAAGAATTATGTCAATCACGATACAAACAAATCTTGCCTCAATCACGTCGCAGGCTGATTTAAGAAAATCTAATCTGACATCTGCTGATGCAACCAAAAGATTGTCTTCTGGTTCAAAAATCAATAGTGCTAAAGATGATCCTGCAAATTTGCAGATCTCACATAAATTTACCTCTCAGATCAATTGTCTTGATAGGGGTAATAGAAATTCATCAGAAGGTGAGGCTGTAGCTCAATTAGCTGAAGGTGCTTTAGCTGAGGATTTTACAATATTGCAGCGCATCAGACAGCTAGCTATTCAGAGTGCTAATGGAACCTATAACGAACAGGATAGACAAACTATACAGTTTGAAGTCAACCAGTTGTGCAATGAGATAACACGTGTTGCTTGCAAGACTACATATGGTGGAGCTCAGATCTTAAATGGTAAGTCTGAGCACAGTCTAATCAATGACGATGGCAAACTCTCTTTACAAGTAGGAGCAAATGCAAACACTACCATCGATCTCGATTTGTCTGTATCTTTTACCATGTCTTCAATGCAGGCTCATATAGGGGGTGTTTCTGATGCTAATGGCTATAATGATGCTAACAAAACCTTTGATGTTTCTACAGCAGAGAATGCTCAAAAGGTATTAGAGAGTATCGATGACTATATTGCCTTTATCGATTCAAAACGCTCTGATGTTGGAGCTGTTTCAAATCGATTGAACAGTACTATCAGCAATCAGGAAAACATGCACGAAAATGAGTCTGATGCTCGTGCAAGAATTACTGATGCTGACTATGCTGTTGAGTCTTCAAGACTGATTTCAGCTAATATCTTAGAAAATGCCACTTCTCAGATGATGATGCAGGCTAATGCATATCCACAGGTTGTAGCAAATTTACTAAGTTAATTGTAACTGATAAAAATATGATCATCTTTATAAAGTGATTTTTAAGCGAGTTCTACATTTTTATGAATTACTAAGGCTTATCTAATTTAATCTTGTTACCATTACAAAAACGAAGTAATGATGTATCAAAAACTAGACTTAGTTTTCATTGATGTCATACTCTGCATTCTTTTTGCATTTAGGGCAGGGTATGACAGACAGATACTCTTGAGCGCATTTAGGATCTTTTAAATCAAGATAAGGAGTGTTACATCCTAAACATGCTACAGGTTCTGCCTTCTTGTTTACATACATTTCTAAAATCGCATAGAAGTTATCAAACGATGGAAAGTTATGTAGCTTCTTGCTCTTAGTAAAGCAGTTCTGATAATTAACATTAAGATTAGAACAGATAATGTATACGCCAATTGCTAAGATATTTGAGATCTTGTCTGGTATTGAATTTGTGTCAAAGTGCATTGTTGAAGCTTCTTTATTAGTAAGAACACGACAGCAGATTGTATAAAGAGCGATCATCAACATTATGTAGCCTGAAAGCTCTTTATCAGAGAGAATAGGCAAAATAGAACGCATTTTTTTGTAGCTTTTCTTAGGTGATGTCTCATAGAACTCAGATAATGTTCTGTAATGTAAAGATGTGATTTCATGATTTAAAGACTTAGAACAGCCGGCACTAGCTAAATGGTAGGCAGTTAGACGATTTATCGAGTCGGCCTTTAGTGGAGGTGATAAGTCACTATTGGTAGCAAGCTTTAACTGTAATAGATCTTTTAAACAGGAGAGCAAAGTAGGAGTTGATGTATTGATTAGATGTGAAACAAATTCAGTTTCTGAACGTGTAGCCAGCTCTAAATTCTCAACAATGTCGAAGATAGAAAATCCGGATAGTCTTGATAAAGAGGCAATAGGTGATTCTGTCATTCTTAAAAAGTCTAGCTTATGATCTACGCTAACTTTTGAAATAAGAGAATAATCTCCAAATAAATGAGCATCAGTTCTGGCTGCTTTTGCCATCCATAAAGTTAATTCATCAGGAATGTGATTGAAGATGAGGTTGTATGCTTGTGAAATCTTTAACTCAGTTCTTGTAGAAATTTCATAAAGAGAGGCCACACAATCTTTGGCATGTTGAACTAAGTTGATATCGTTTGCTGTAGCAGTTTTGAACCTTGAGTAGTAAATCCAAGGATTATTTGATGTATGTTTCATAGGTTTATCCTATATTAAATAATTGTGAACAGGATCACAATTTTGAGTGGCTTATTATACTGGTATTTTGACTTCATGCAAGTAAATTTGGCTTAAAAATGCCATTTACAGCCAAAATATGAATAGCTTTAAACTTATCTATTATTGTCTAATTATTGATACATAAGGATTGGAGAATCTGAAAAGCAAACACACACAGTATGAAAAAATTTAATTTTTATGCGAATTCTTGCAATTTTTTTGTTCTAAGGTGTGGTTTACTATATTTGAGAGAGACTTTAACTTAAGCTCTTTTTCACTCAATTAACTGTTTGGAGAAAGTGATAAGTGAGAAGTATAAATGAAAAAGCGCACATAAGATGATAGTGCGCTTTGAAAAGGATTAAGTGAAGATTAGTTCTTCTTAGGAGGAATTAAACCTACCTGAAGATCTTCAGCTGTATAGATATGCTCGTTATCACAGAAAACCTTTCCGTCAGCAATACCCATGATTAGCTGACCTCTTTCAATGATTTTCTTTAAGTTGATTTCGTATCTTACTATTTTTGCGTTATCTAAAACTTCGCCTTTAAACTTAACTTTACCAACGCCTAGGGCACGACCTTTACCAGGACCACCTCTCCAGCCTAAGAAAAAGCCTACTAACTGCCACATTGCATCTAAGCCTAAGCAACCAGGCATTACAGGATCACCTGGGAAATGGCACTGGAAGAACCAAAGATCTTTATTGATATCTAGCTCAGCTTTAACAAAACCAAGACCGTGCTCTCCACCTTCAGCCTGAATATCTGTAATGCGATCAAACATTAACATGTTTGGTGCAGGCAGCTGGCTGTTTCCTGGTCCAAATAACTCTCCACGGCTGCATGCTAAAAGATCATTCTTATCAAAAGAGTGGATACCACGCTCTAATAATGAAGCCATTTTCGCTCCTTAAATAAACAAAAGATTAATGTATGGAAGCTATATTAATACAAAAAAGAAAGTCTTTCCACTTTAGAAAGACTTTCCTTAACAAAACTTTTATCGAGTACCAAATACTACAATTGTCTTTCCGTGAGCAGTGATCAGATGATCTTCTTCCATCATCTTTAAGATCCTGCCAACAGTTTCACGAGAACAGCCAACAATCTGACCAATCTCCTGACGGGTGATCTTAATCTGCATACCATCTGGGTGTGTCATTGCCTCGGGCTGATGAGCTAAGTTTACTAAGGTCTTAGCAATACGACCTGTAACATCTAAGAATGCTAAGTTACCAACCTTAGCAGAGGTTGCTGATAAACGTCTTGAAATCTGAGCTGTTAATCTCATTAAGATCTCAGGGTTTACCTGAACTAGCTGTTTGAACTTGCTATATGAAACTTCAGCTATTTCACAAGAAGTCTTTGCTTTTACCCAAGCTGTTCGTTTAGGATTTTCTGATTCATCAAATAGACCAACTTCACCAATAAAGTCACCCTGATTTAAGTAACTTAAAATCATTTCATGACCATCTTGATCTTTAATCAAAACTGCAACAGAACCTTTTGCTATATAGTAAAGAGTCTCAGCTTTTTCGCCTGAATGAATAATGGTGCTTTTTGCTGCATACTTATGAATATGACACTGACTTAGGAACCAGCTAATTGTAGTGTCAGTCTGAGGTTTGATGATTGGAGGCATTTTATTACTCTAAATTAAATAAACGATCAAGCTAATCGTTTTCTTGTCTTATTTTTTTTTGACGATCGTTTCATAAATCGCCAATACAAAATTCCGTAAAAATACGAAGATAAAGTATTATATACATTTTTTCAGAAAAATGACGAATTAAACACAATTTTGAACTTTAATTTTGTATTGAATTGAGCTAATTCACAGATTGCGATAATTTTGCTTGAAATTAGAATTATTGAAATGCTTATTTGAGAGAATCTGAGACCCCGGAAATGAATCCGCTGTTCATGACTCCTTGAACCAGTGAGTTCAAGTATGGCATCAGATGATAATTTAGGTTTCCACGTAAAACGGGCCTACTCACCACTATCAGGAAGATACCAAAGTCTAAAGATATCGGCTCAGGGTAGAAACGCTAGATGTCACCCCAGGGTATTCTTTTGGCAACTTTGTTACCATGTACTTATGTTAACAGATACTTTATTACTGTCAACTTTAAATTCATCTATTAAGATCAATAATTTATACAATCTAATTAAAGTGTGAGCAAAGTGAAATTTCAGTTATTTTTGTTTGACTTTTAAACTTTATGTACTTTTGTCTCTTCATTATTAAACCTAATTGGAATATGTCATATTTATGGCTTTTATTAAAGAACCTACTTTAGAGATTTTTAGAAGGAATAATCTTTACTATGAATTGGCAACTATAACTATTAGAAGGCAGATTGCTGTTAAGACGACAAGAAAAACTGACTTACTAATGAACGATAAATACTCTTCGTTTTGAACTAATACGTTTATATAACGCTGTTTTGCAAGATATGCCTCTTCTGCGTTTGGATAAGGTTCAAATTCGATACCCAAAGGGATATTAGCTTTTTTTGCATTCTCAAGAATGTGCCTTAGACGTAAAGATACTTTTTCTTTATTCTCATCTTGCAGTTTTAAAGATAAAACATATTCTTGAAGATACTTCTCAGGTTCCAGATCATTTAAAAGCTCCATGATTTCACGGCTTTTAAAGTCTGAAATTAAATAGCCTTTCAGCTCGTACTTAAGATAATGTAAATCTAATTTCATGATAATGTTGCTATAGTTTATTTTACTGTGGCACATACTTTAAGAATCATGACTTTAAAGTTCATGCCTTTTGCATCTGTTGATAAAGAATTATCTTATAAGATGTGAAAAATCAAAAAAGCGGCTTACCTCAAAAAGACGTAAACCGCTTGCGATTAGATTACAAACTTATTAGATCTGCTCTGGGATCATTCTGATATGACCGCAAGGGCATTCCTGAGCACAAACACCACAACCTTTGCAGTAGTCATAGTTGAACTCATAGCCTTTACCAGCACCTAGTTTTACGACAGCACTATCAGGGCATACACCGTAGCAGTTATCACACTCCATGCAGTTACCACATGACAGACAGCGACGTGCCTCAAAGATTGCATTCTCTTCGGTTAAACCAAACTGAACTTCATCAAATGTATTTGAACGACGAGCTACTTCTAATTCCTGACGAACGGTCTTAGGAGCATCAGTGTAGTACCAAGGGTGCATATCCTCAAACTTTGCAATTTCATGCTTCTCAGCCTTCTTGTAAGTCTGACCGTTTAAGTATGCATTTACACTACGAGCTGCGTTCTTACCCATACCAATAGCATGAGTTACAGTTCTGTCCTTAGTTGCAACGTCACCTGCTGCAAAGATACCATCAATTGAAGTCATCTTAGTCTCTTCATCGATGATTACGTTATCTTTATCCATCTTCAGATCTGATAACTTAGTTAAAACTGATTTATCAACATTCTGACCGATAGCTAAAACAACTGCATCTGCTGGTAACTCTTCATATTGACCTGTTGGCTGTGGTTTACCATTCTCATCTAACTCCATCTTCTCAATCTTTAGAGAATCCTTTGAAGCAGATGCAATGGTTGATAACCACTTAACCTGAATGCCTTCAGCAATAGCAGCATCCATTTCTTCAGCATTAGCAGGCATCTTGTCGCGGTTACGACGATAAACGATGATAGGCTCAGCACCAATTCTGCGTAATGAACGAGCAACGTCAACAGCGGTATTACCACCACCGTAAACAGCAACCTTACGAGCAATCTCAATGTCACCGTTGGTCTCAATCTGTCCTAAAACGTTTAATGCGTTTATAACGTGGTTGGTATCACCCTGAGGAATATCTACGTTTGTTGAAATTGAAGCACCTAAACCTAAGATCACAGCATCATATTTGCCGTTCTTCTTCTCAGCTTCGATATCTTCAACCTTGCGACCGCATTCAATGGTTACACCCATGTCAGTGATACGCTTGATTTCAGCGTCTAAAACGTTTCTTGGTAGACGGTATACAGGAATACCATAACGCATCATACCGCCAGCTTCTTTTCCCATCTCAACGATGTGAACAGTGTGACCAAAACGGCGTAACTGGTAAGCTGCTGATAGACCGGCAGGACCTGCACCGATGATTAGAACTTTTTTACCAGTCTCACGAGCAGGGCGCTTGAATGATAGATTGTGCTCAATAGCATAATCACCTAAGAAACGCTCAACTGAATTAATACCTACGCTTTCATCTAAGAACCCACGGTTACATTTGCCTTCACAGGTGTGATAGCAAACACGACCCATACATGCTGGTAGTGGATTCTCCTCAGTTAAAATTCTCCATGCGTGCTCATAGTCACCTTCAGCTGCATAGAATAACCACTGCTGAATATTCTCACCAGCAGGGCACTGATTGTTGCAAGGTGGTAGCTTAAACACATTAACAGGACGCAATGTACGCCATGAACCAGTGTGGTTTCTTAAAGATGTTGCTGGATCAAGGGTAACAGCAAAAGCTTTTTGTAACATAATTTACTATCTCCTTAAACAGCAGAGTTACGCTCGTAAGCCTGAATAGCTACAGGTGTGCCGTTTGGCTCCTCATCACCTAACAGACCAAAGTTCTTAATATTTGTATCGCAAAGGGCCTGCAGTCTTGCAACTACATTAGGATCTGCTTTCTTACCGGTTAAGTGAGCATATCTACGCTGCATCTTCAGATAGTTGATTACAGGCTGTTTCTGACGGATCTTTCTTACAGAAGTGATCTTACCGTATTCAGCTTCATAAACAGGGTAGAAACCAGTTTCCATAGCCATACGAGCTACAGTAACTGTTGAATTTGAAGTCAAGCCCCAACCTAGTGGGCATGGAACTAAGATCTGGATGAATCTTGCACCATGGAATTGCATTGCCTTGGTAACCTTGTACTCAAGATCACGAAGATCAGCTACTGTTGCTGTCGCTACGTAAGGAATACCGTGAGCCATTGCAATTAGAGGTACATCTTTACCTTTACCCCAATCCGCACCAGGCTTATCACCAACTAACTGAGTGGTTGCAGTTCGAGCTGAAGGAGGAGTTGCAGATGATCTCTGAACACCGGTATTCATGTATGCTTCGTTGTCGTAGCAGAGATATAAAACATCATCATTACGCTCAAACATACCTGACAGTGGACCAAAGCCGATATCAGTAGTACCACCGTCACCGCCTTGTGCGATGATACGTGGAACATTGGTGTCGCCGTTCTTCTTAGCGCGGATTGCAGCAGCTGCTGCTAAACCAGAACCTACAGCTGCGGTGTTACCAAATAGTGAGTGAACCCATGGTAATCTCCAAGCTGATTCTGGATATGGTGTTGAGAAAACTTCCAAACAGCCAGTAGCATTAACAACCATAATGTTGCCATTAGTTGCCTTCATAGCAGCATCAATTGCGTATCTTGTACCTAATGCTTCACCACAGCCTTGGCATGCTCTATGACCAGAAATAAGGCCATTTGGACGATCAGCAGATGACTGAATAGTGCGCATTGCAGGATTTAACAGACGGTTACCTACGGTATTTGAACCTGTCTGATAGAATTTAATCTTTTCTAACATTGTTTACTCCGCCTAATCCTTAACAGAACTCTCTAGAACAGACTGAGCGATAGGCCCATTCTTGAAGGTCACACCTTCAGTCTTGTCTGTGTAGCTGTTTAGAACTTCTGCATTAACATCAAACCAAGTAAACTCTTCTGTGAACTTGCCAGCTAATGCATCCTTGACGATACCTCTAATAGTGGTACCGAAGATAGGACGTCCACCAAGACCTGCAACAACAGTCTTAACATCGCAGTTCTTGCCTTCCATAGCTCTTTTAACTTCTGGGCAAACAATACCACGAGCACCAAATGAGAAAGCTCTCTCTAAGCAGATAACCTGCTTGGTGTCGCCAATAGCCTTTGCCATAGCCTCATATGGGAATGGACGGAATGACTTTAATGAAATAATACCAACATTGATACCTTCAGACTTTAATCTGTCGATCTCGTCTTTTGCAGTACCAACAGTTGAGCCCATGATTACTAACTTAAGATCTGCGTTTTCGCAGTTGTAGCAATCTAACAGACCGCCTGACTTAGAACCGGTTAGATCGCGGTATTCTTTTGTTACCTTTTCAATAACCTTTAAAGCCTTAGCCATCTTACGTTGCTGTAAGAAACGAACTTCTGTGAAAGCTTCAGGACCTACCATTGCACCGATAGAAATTGGCTCTTTAGGAGTTAAGTATTCACGTGGCTGATACTCAGGTAAGAATTTATCCACAGTTTCCTGTGATGGGATGTCTAATCTTTCAAAAGCATGGGTTAGAACGAAACCATCCATACATACCATAACTGGAAGACCAACTTCTTCTGCGATCTTAAAAGCCATAATATGAGTATCAACAGCATCCTGGTTTGATTCACAGAATAGCTGTAACCAGCCTGAATCACGCTGTGACAGAGAATCTGAATGATCATTCCAAATATTGATAGGACCGCCAATAGCACGTGATGCTACAGTCATAACAATAGGAAGACCTAGACCAGAAGCAGAGTAAACACCTTCGGTCATGTATAGAAGACCTTGTGAAGCTGTAGCTGTATAAGTACGAGCACCACCTACTTCAGAACCGATTGCAACTGAGATTGCTGAGAATTCTGACTCCACGTTCAAGAAATCGCAATCTTTTAAGGTGCCGTTTTTAACAAACTTACCAACATTTTCTACAATGTGAGTTTGTGGAGAAATAGGGTAGGCACAAACAACACCTGGACGACATAGGGCAACAGCCTTAGCTACACCTAATGATCCTTCGATCTGCTCAAGCATTCTTTGCCTCCTCTTTAATGAAGTTATAAGCTAAAGCTGCAGTCTCAGCATTAGCATCACCAATTTTACCTGGGTAACGTGCTTGGAAAGCTTTCTGTACAGACTCTAACTTTAAGATGCCTGTTACAGCAGCTAAAGAAGCAAGCATTGGGGCACCTGGTAGAGGCTTACCAATCTTCTGCATAGCAAAATCAGTAGCAGGAACAGTAAATACATGTCCTTTTGGTAACATCTTTACAATCTCTGGAACTACTTTTTCAGGATTTTCTTTTGAATTGATAACTACGTATCCATTCTTATCAAGTCCTGCAAAAACATCAACTGCACCTAACAGGGTCTTATCTTGAATCAATACAACGTTTGGTTCCTGAATAGGCTCATGAGTGCGGATTTCTTTATTATCAATACGAGCATAGGCAACAACAGGTGCACCTGTACGCTCTGAACCGAAGCTTGGGAAAGCTTGTGCATAGTGGCCTTCGTAGAAAGCGGCTAAAGTCAGCATCTCTGCAGCGGTCACAACACCTTGGCCTCCACGGCCATGTAATCTAATCTGAAGCATTAAGGCTCCTCGTTTGCAGTGTGTGTTTAAAAAGGTTTAAAAAACCGTTGTTTTAATTTTAGTAGGAATTTTCAAAATGACAAATTTATGAAATATTTTGATCAGAATTTATGAAAATTTGTCTAAAAATGAAAATTTAAACAATGTAACTTAAAAATGTAGGATATATAAGGCATTGTATTAATTCTAAAATGTCAGAAATAGGTTAAACTTTGAGATTTTTGTGAAATTTTATAGTGATATTTGTTAAAAATTTTCAAAGAAGTATAAAATCTATATGTAAATAAAAAAAATAAAATGTCTAATGATAAACATGCATTTTATAAAAGTAAGCATACTCTAACAAGAGCTTAATATTTTCATAAAAATTGATAATCATAAAAAAATATCTTATTATTAAACGTAGTTTAATAACTCTTTTTGTAAAATGATAGAATTTGATTAAATCGCTATTGTCATTTTAGTGATCAGTTTTTCAAATTTTCATAATTTAATGTAATTTTGGGAATTCACTGATCTTTTGCTGCTAATGTTCATAATTGTATAAGTTTTTTTTATGATTGAATCTTCGGTCACTATTACCTCTAAACAAATTAGAGAACAAAATCTGCAACTTGTAAGACGAGCTTTGCATAAAGAGCAAATTTGCACTGCTTCAAAATTAAAAGAGATGACAGGTTTATCTGTTGTTACTTTAAATAAGATCTTATATTTGCTAATAGCCTCAGGTGAAGTTCTAGAAGGAGGCAAATCATCTATTCCTAATGGTAGACCTGCTACAACTTACAGATTCAATGAGATGAATAAGTTAATACTGATCCTTTCTATATATAAAAGATCAGGTAATAAATATGTAGGTTACTCTGTCCATAATCTCTTTGGTGAATGTTTAGAAAGACGTGAAGAGTTAATTGACGAAAAAGATTCTATCCAAACCAATGAATTTAAGATTGGTATGGAACGATATGTAGAAAGATATCCTAAGATCTCTGTTATCGGAGTTTCAATGCCGTCAGATGATGTTGGAGGTCGTGTCGGTAGTGCAATTCGCCATGACAGTCAGTCTAAACGACTGTCTAGCCATTTGGAAAAACACTTTAACATTCCAATCTTTTTTGAAACTGATATCAATGCTGCAACCTTAGGTTGCTATAAAAGATGTAAAAACCAGGAGTATGTAAGTGGCATTATCTTAGTGCCAGGTAAAATTCCAGGGTGTGGCTTTTGTTATAACGGTTCTGTTTTAAGAGGAAAAGACGGCATGGCAGGTGAGATCCGATATTTTCCAATGTATAACGATGTAGGAGTATTGCCTTCAGAATCATTACAGGCAGACGATCTTGCTATAAGAACAATTAGAGCTGTGATGTGCGTTTTAAATCCAGGATATGTTGCTATCTATTCAGAAACTTTAAAACCAGGACTTATAGAACGTTTAAAAAAGCAAATCTCAACAGCAGCAGAAGAAGCATTACTCCCTAAAATAGAAATTACTGACAATTTAAGAGAAGACACTGTATCTGGTATGGTAAGTTTGTGCCTGCAAAAAATTGAGCAGAATGGCTAAACAAAATAAAAAAATCTCAGTATAAAAATTTAAGGGGCGCTGATAGTAAGGATCAAAACCGCTTCAACGCTCTTGATTAAGGATATATCTAGTGAAATTAAACTTGTATATATTTTTGAAAAATTAAAATTGATGGTATTTGTACTCTAAGTTTAGATAACTTATTCTGTTCTAAGAGAATTTTTTACAGAAAAAAAGCTACTTTCTTTTATCGTTTTAATCTAAATAGTAAAATTTATGGTAGTATTATTTTATCAATTTGAGAGGTTACGTCGTTTTATATATTTTTGATATCAAAATGATGAAATCAAGCTAGAATGATATATAGAACTGTAAGTAATCAATCCTTAGGTATATAACAACAATTACTGAAAGTAGAAATTAAAAGTAAAGCTTTAGTTTTTATTAAACAGGTTCAAAATTCCTAAATTGACATATTTAGTATGAAATATCAGTCTCTCAGATTTATCAAAGTAAGGTAAGTATCATGGCTAAAAACAAAAATCCAGAGAAGGATACAACAAAGAAATCTGATTTATCTGCAAATGCATCCAACAAATGGAGCAGAAAGCGTCGCATTGAATTTATTGATTTCAGATTAAGTATTGACGGAAAGATCAATAGAGCAGACTTGGTTGATTTTTTTGGTATTTCTATTCCTCAAGCATCTTTAGATCTATCTTACTATAGGGATTTGGTGACAAACTGTAACCCACCAAGAGAGAATCTCCATTATGACATGCATCAAAAGGTGTATTTAAGAACTGAGGATTTCAAACCTGTTTATCCAGACCAGTGCGGTAGTTCAAATTTCTTCAATGACTTAATTCAGTATGCAAAGAATGAATTACCTCAAAGCAAGAACTATTTCGGTTTTACACCTGATGTGGGCTTAGCTTGTTTACAGCCTCCTAAGAGAATTATCGATGAGTCTGTTCTATCAAACTTATTAGATGCAATTCGAGGTCATTTGGCTCTACATATCGTTTATAAGTCATTATCATCAGATAGTAATGAGGATTTCTTAATTGCACCTCATTCTTTTGCTTTTGATGGTTTTAGATGGCATATTCGTGCTTACTGCTATGACAAACACGAGTTCAGAGATTACGTACTTTCAAGAATAAGAAGTGCAGATCATCCTAAAACCCAAGCTCCTAATGACAGATTCTCTGATCCTATTGGTAACGGCTTTAGAGAAGTCGGCACCGGCAATAAGGATGATTCTGATTGGAATGAAATGGTTACATTAGAGCTTCAGGCAAATCCTGAGTTACCAGAGAATGCAAGACGAGCAATTGAACTTGATTATGGTTTACCTAAAGACGGTGTTTTAAAACATCAGGTTAAAAAAGCACTACTTTTCTATGCTGTAAGAGCTTTACATTTAACTCAAGCTTACAGAAAACTTCCTCCTGAAGAGCGACAGTTAGCCTTAGTAAATCAAAAAGAGATTGATGATATCCTTGCATCAATGTTAAAAAGTAAAAATAAGGCCTCCTAAATGGAGGCTTTTATGTTTTATATCATCTATGATTATTTTCACTTTGTACTATTTTTAATTTTATAAAATATATTTATCACCTTTAACTATGTCTAAGAATTCAAATAGTCGCTTACAAAACGTAATCTATGTTTTTACATTAGGAATGCTTTGTGCTTTTGCACCGATGTGTTCTGATATGTATCTACCTTCTTTACCTGAGATTGTAACTTACTTCGATTCAAATCCTGCTCAAGTGCAATTCTCACTTACAGCATCTTTCTTAGGCTTAGCTCTAGGTCAAATTGTAATCGGACCTGTTTCTGATGCTTATGGCAGAATTAAACCTTTGTTAGTATGTTTGGTAATATTTACCTTATCATCACTAGCTTGTGCGCTCTCTCCTAATGTATGGTCTTTTGTGTTCTTTAGATTGTTGCAGGGACTGTCAGCTGCCGGTGGCATTGTTCTTACTCGATCAATTGCTTGTGACAGATTTAAGGGTAATGAACTTACCTCATTCATGTCATTTTTAATGGCAATCAATTCCTTAGGTCCTATCTTAGGACCTATTGTAGGTTCCTTGGTGGTTACCTATTTTGCATGGCAAGTGATCTTCTTTATCTTAGTAGGATGGGGTCTTATCTTAATTTACTTAACAAAGTTCCATGTACCTGAGTCATTAGCTGAAGCGAAAAGAGAAAAGAGTGCTTTAATTTCAATCTTAAAGATGAAGACTGATCTTTTAAACCTGAAATTTATGTTAACTGTCTTCTCATTATCCTTTGTAATGGGAGGGTTCTTTTCATATTTAGCTGCTTCTCCATTCGTATTCCAAAAGGTATACGGTTTTACTCCAATTGAGTACTCTTTTACCTTTGCATTTATTGCAATATGCATCTCTATTATTGCTTCAACATCAGGTCGTCTATCTCGCAGACTATCTGAGCTAAAAGTTGTAATAATTGCTTATGTACTACTTTTAATATCTGGTATTGGCGTTTTAATTATTTCTTTTGTACGCCCAGAGAGCTTTGTGCCAGTTTTAGTATGTCTTGCTATCTACTGTGCCATGATGGGGTTATCTCAATCAGCAGGTTTTGGTGTTGTAATGAGTTTTAAAAAGGGCGGAGCTGGCTCTGCTTCTGGTATCTTTGGAGTGATGTACTTTTTAATCGGTTCTTTAGTTTCACCTTTGGTGGGCGTAATGGGTGAACTATCCATGATACCATTTGGAATAAACCTATCTGTATGCGCTATTTTAGCAATCGTTTTTTTATACTTTGCTGTTAGGATTAAAGATGAAAACAATTCTGAAGATTAAAAATTTAAAAAAAGCTCTTTTGGCAACATTTATATCTGTTGGTCTTGTGACTACAAGCAATGCTGTGACTTTCGATAGTGAGCAAAAGGCTCAGATAGAAAGCATTATCGACGAGTATGTTTCTAATCATCCTGAAGTCATTCTAAGAGCTATGAAAAAGCTTGAAATGGATGAAAAGAAAAATCTTGAAGAGAATATGCTTAAGATTGCTTCAAAAGTAAGAAAGTCAGATAGTGTCCCATCTCTTGGTAAAAGGAATGCTAAGCACTATATCATCGAATTTTATGATTATAACTGCGGATATTGCAAAGTCTTAGAACCAATATTTGAAAGAGCTTTAAAAGACTATGACGTGCAGATCTCATTTGTTAACATTCCTGTTATTAAAGAGAATTCAAAGCAATTAGCTCTTTTAGGACAGGCTGTTTTCAATCTTGATAAGAAAAAGTACTTTAAACTGCACGAAAAGTTTATGACGCCAGGATCAATAAGTTCTGATGAAAAGTCTATTAGAAAATATCTAGATGAGATTGGCATCGATTTTGATGACTTTAAAAATGAGCTAAGCTCAGGTCGAGCACAAAAGCAGATCTCTTCAAATATTGAAGACAGTATTGAACTTAAGATTGCTGGTACTCCTTATCTAATTATTGATGGTAAAGAAGTAAGGGGCGCTCTAACAAATTATGATGCTTTGCAGGAACTTTTAAAATAAGATGTCATTTTGGTTAGTCTTAGTAATTGCAATTCCAATATTATTTGTTATTGGCACTACATATAATGCCATCAAGGAACAAAAGAAGTTAGAGGATGGCATTTTAAAAAATGTTTTGAAAAAACGTGAAGAGATGAAGAAAATTCATCTTAAAATGCAACAGAAACAAAAGAATAATCATAATCCTGAAGATCATTCTCATAAAAATCAGGATTAATTTGTATTTTTAATTTTGTAACCGTTTACGTAAGTTTGTGCTTCAATTGAATTATAATATAAAAAGCGGTCATTTAAATATATAACTAGGAGAACATCATGAAATTGAAAGCTGCATTAGCTTTATCTATTTTACCAGTTCTATTTTCGTCTCAAGCTTTGGCTTTTACAGTAGGTGTTGTAATGCCAACTCAAATTGAACCTAGATGGTATAGTGAAGGATTTGGTGTAGAACAATTGTTAAAAAGCAACGGTTTTAATGTTGAGCTCTTCTTTGGAGGCGATATTGATGTTTCATTGCAGCAAAGACAGATTAAAAGATTATCGAATGACAGCAATATCGATGCTTTAGTAATTGGTTCGATAGACGGTAACGCCTTAAAAGAAGCTTTAAGTGCCGCTAAAAGTAAAAAATTACCGGTTATAAGCTATGATCGTTTGATTACAGGTACTGACGCTGTTACTTACTATGCTACTTTTGATAATGGTAAAGTAGGTCAGATTCAAGCTCAGTTTTTAATTGATAAATTACATCCTACAGCTGATGATCCTAAAAATATTGAAATCTTTTACGGATCTTTAGATGATAACAATGCCAAGTTCTTCTATGGTGAAGCCATGAAGATCTTACAGCCTTATATTGATCAAGGCGCATTAGTAGTTAAATCAGGTCAAATTAAGCCTGATGATACTAACATCCCATCATGGAGAACCGATCTGGCAAGTAAGAGAATGGATGCTCTAATGGATCAGGTAGGGTATGCACCGGATTCGGGAGTAAAGTTAGATGGTATCCTGTCTCCTGCCGATTGCATTAGTTCTGGCATTATCTTTACTTTAAAGAAATATGGATACACAGTAGACAAGTTCCCTGTAATTACAGGGCAAGATTCAACACATGAAGCTTTAAAGAATATTAAAGAAGGCTATCAGGCTATGACCATTTTTAAAGATGGAAAACAGTTACAAAATACAGTTTTAGAGATGGTTAAAGCTATCAGTCAGGGGAAAGAAGCAACCATAAATGATACCTCAACATATAATAATGGGGTTATGGATATGAAGAGTTTCTTATGCAAGCCAGAGCTTATTGACCAATCAAATCTAAGTAAAGTTCTCTAGCCAAATTTTCCTACCTATAAAAGCGCCTTACTTCAAAGTGAGGCGTTTAAAGTCTTACATGATGTTCTTAAAAATCCCTAATATGATTGTAAATCTATTTACGGACTTGCGAATTATAAAAGGGTAATTTGCGAATTTTGTGACACATTTCTCTTTAATAAAATATACAAATATCCTTTATTTTAGCTAATTTTGTGATCTAAATGACATAATTTGATTATTTTATCGTAAACGTTTACGTTTTCTTTGCAAAAAGCTAAAAACTGCATTATAAATATATACAGATAAAAACTTAGAGGGGATGTAAAAATAAACTCTAAGTAGTAACAATAATCAAGTTTTACCTTTAAGGAGAACAACATGCTACCTAATATTCCTACAGTTAATTTAGGCGTTATCGCTGTATCAAGAGACTGTTTTATCAGATCATTATCAGAGCGTCGTCGCGCTGCTGTAGTAAAAGCTTGTGCAACTGCAGGCATCAATGTCAACGAAATCAAAGTAACCGTTGAAAATGAGAATGATGCAGTTAAAGCTGTAGAAGAAGCAAAACAGGCAGGGTGCAATGCTTTAGTTGTTTTCTTAGGTAACTTCGGTCCTGAGACTCCTGAAACTTTAATCAAGAAGTTCTTTGACGGTCCTTGTATGTTTGTAGCTGCAGCTGAAGAGACTGGTAAAGACTTAGTTGATGGTCGTGGTGATGCATACTGTGGTATGTTAAATTGCTCATACAACTTAGGTTTACGTAAGTTAAAGGGGTTCATCCCTGAGTACCCAGTTGGCACTGCAGAAGACATCGCTCAAATGGTAAAGGATTTCGTGCCAGTTGCTCGTACCTTAATCGGTTTATCATCATTAAAGATCATTACCTTCGGACCACGTCCTCAGGACTTCTTTGCATGTAACGCTCCAATCAAGGGCTTATATGACATTGGTGTTGAGATTGAGGAAAACTCAGAGTTAGATTTATTAGTTGCTTACCGCAAGCACGCAGGTGATCCTCGTATTAAGGATATCGCAGCTGATATGGCTAAAGAGCTTGGTGCTGGTAACACCTATCCTGATATGTTAGAGCGTATGGCTCAATTCGAGCTTACCTTAACAGATTGGGCAGAACAGCATAAAGGAGCTCGTAAGTATGTAGTATTTGCAGATAAGTGCTGGCCTGCATTCCCAGAGGAGTTCGGTTTCGAGCCTTGCTATGTAAACTCACGTTTGGCTTCACGTGGTATGCCTGTTGCTTGTGAGGTTGATATCTTCGGTGCTTTATCTGAGTACATCGGTGCATGCGTAACTTATGATGCTGTAACCTTGCTTGATATCAATAACTCAGTACCAGCAGACTTATTTGCTGAAGATATCAAACCTAAGTTCCCACAGTACAAGTTAACAGATACCTTCATGGGCTTCCATTGCGGTAATACTCCATTATGCAAGCTAACTGATACTACAAGCTGCAACATGAAGTTAGGTAAGATTAATTACCAGATTATTCAACACCGTCTGTTAGAGCCAGCAGGTTCACAGCCAGACTTTACTCGTGGTACCTTAGAGGGTGATTTAACTGCTGGTCCTATTACATTCTTCAGATTACAGACAACTCCTGATACCAAGTTACAGGCTTATGTAGCTGAAGGAGAGGTTCTACCTGTTGGTACTCGCTCATTCGGTGGTATTGGTATCTTTGCAATCCCTGAGATGGGGCGTTTCTATCGTCATGTTCTGATTGAGAAGCGTTATCCTCATCATGGCGCAGTTGCATTCAGCCATGTTGGTAAGGCTCTATTCAATGTATTTAGCATGCTAGGCATTGAGACAATCAATTACAACCAGCCAGCAGGCATTCTGTATCCTACAGAAAATCCATTTGCTTAATAATCTTTGTTAACATTATTGCCAGAGCGAAAGCTCTGGCTTTTTTATTTTAGGACAGTAGTTTTATTTGAATATCCAAAAAAAATAAAATTGAAGATAATGAATATAATTTTTATATGACAAATATAGCATTCACTATATAATCTAGAAGAAGGTTTGGAGATAATTACATATGAAAGATATCAGCTCAACAGGCTCATTTATAAAGTTTTACCTAAATAATTACATTTATGTAGATAAAA